>Ga0209490_10000826_pt1 | contig 30789 bp, 28 predicted proteins | sample MAT06_FD_187209 | JGI IMG/M metagenome (GOLD analysis project Ga0209490, IMG submission 187209) | Freshwater microbial communities from Lake Fryxell liftoff mats and glacier meltwater in Antarctica - MAT-06 (SPAdes) (version 2) | ecosystem: Environmental > Aquatic > Freshwater > Ice > Liftoff...
GCTCATCGACCAGCTTGTCCTGCGTCATGCCGGCACGCCATTCGCTTTTCGGCTTGAACTGGATCGTGGTCTCGAACATCTCCATCGGCGCCGGGTCGGTGGCCGTCTCTGCCCGCCCGGCCTTGCCGTACACGCTCAGCACCTCGGGCACGGTCTTGATCAGCCGGTCGGTCTGCTGCAGCAACTCTGCGGCCTTGCCCGCTGACAGACCCGGCAAGGCCGACGGCATGTACAGCAGGTCGCCTTCATCCAGCCTCGGCATGAACTCGCCGCCGATGTGCTGTAGCGGCCACAGGCTGGTGCCCAGCAGCATGGCTGCCACCACCAGCGTGAGCTTCGGGGCCCGCAGCACCACGTTCAGCAGCGGCCTGTAAACCGTTATGAGCAAGCGGCTCAGCGGATTGCTCTTCTCGTCCGGAATGCGGCCGCGAATCAGGTAGCCCATCAACACCGGGATCAAGGTCACCGACAAGCCCGCAGCCGCCGCCATCGCATAGGTCTTGGTGAAGGCCAGCGGTGCGAACAAGCGCCCTTCCTGTGCCTCCAGCGTGAACACCGGGATGAACGACAGCGTGATGATCAGCAGCGAGAAGAACAGCGCCGGCCCGACCTCGGCCGCCGCATCGCCGATCACGCGCCAACGCGCTTCGCCTTCGAGCTTCTCGCCGGGATGCGCGTGGCCCCAATGTTCGAGATGCTTGTGGGCGTTTTCGATCATCACCACCGCCGCATCGACCATCGCGCCGATGGCGATCGCGATGCCGCCCAGCGACATGATGTTGGCGTTCACGCCCTGGTAGTGCATGACGACGAACGCCGCCAGGATGCCGAGTGGCAGCGACACGATGGCCACAAAAGCCGAACGCAGGTGGAACAGGAAGATGAAGCACACCACGGCCACCACCAGGAACTCCTCGGCGAGCTTGCGGGTGAGGTTCTCGACCGCGCGCTCGATCAGTCCCGAGCGGTCGTAGACCGGCACGATCTCGACCCCCTCGGGCAGGCTCGCCTGCAGGGTTTTGAGCTTCTCCTTGACTGCCGCAATCGTCTCGAGCGCGTTCTTGCCGGAGCGCATGACGATCACGCCGCCGGTCGCCTCCCCTTCGCCATCGAGTTCGCCGATGCCACGCCGCATCTCGGGGCCGATCTGGATGCGTGCCACATCGCCCAGGCGCACCGACACGCCCGCTGCGTTAGTCATCAACGGCACCTTGCGAAAGTCGTCCAGCCCTTGCAGGTAACCCGACGCGCGCACCACGTACTCGGCCTCGCCGAGCTCGAGCACCGAGCCACCGGCTTCCTGGTTGGCCTTCTGCAGCGCTTCGACCACCTTGGTGATCGGGATGCCGTAGGCCGCGAGCTTGTCTGGGTCGAGCACGACCTGGTACTGCTTCACCATGCCGCCGACCGACGCGACTTCGGCGACGTTCGGCACCGTCTTCAGCTCGTACTTCAGGAACCAGTCCTGCAAGGCACGCAACTGCCCCGCGTCCTGCTTCCCGCTGCGATCAACCAGCGCGTACTGGTAGATCCAGCCTACGCCGGTGGCGTCCGGCCCCAGCGATGCCTTTGCCGCCGCGGGCAATCGGCCCTGCACCTGGTTCAGGTACTCCAGCACCCGCGAGCGCGCCCAGTACAGGTCGGTGCCGTCCTCGAACAGCACGTAGACGAAGGAGTCACCGAAGAACGAATAACCGCGCACCGTCTTCGCGCCAGGCACTGACAGCATCGTCGTCGTCAGCGGATACGTCACCTGGTTCTCGACGATGCGCGGCGCCTGGCCGGGGTAGCTGGTGCGGATGATGACCTGCACGTCCGACAGGTCGGGCAGCGCGTCGAGTGGTGTGCGCTGCAGCGCATAGACGCCCCAGGCAGCGACCATCACCGTCGCCAACAGCACGAGGAAACGGTTGACGATGGACCAGCGGATCAGCCTGACGATCATGGCTTGCTCCCGGCGGCAGGCGCTTCGTTCAACCGCGCCTCCACGCCCTTGAGACTGGCCTCGGAGTCGATCAGGAACTGCGACGACACGACCACTCGCTGCCCAAGCTTTAAGCCGCGCCTGATCTCGGTCTGCCCGTCACTCTCGATGCCGGCTTCCACGTCCACCGGCCGAAACCTGCCGCCCTCTTCGGCCAGCATCACCACCGTGCGCTTGCCGGTCTGGATCACGGCTTCGGTCGGGATCAGCAGCGCCTTCTCGCCACGCGGGTCCATGAACTGCATCTGAACAAACATGCCGGGCACGAGACGCGACCCGGGGTTCAACAGTTCCAACCGCGCCTTCAAGGTTCGCGTCGAAGCGTTCACGTCGGGCAGCAAGGCCTGCACCTTGCCATCGAAGGTGGCACCTGGAACGGCTGGGCTCTTCGCCTGCACCCTGGCACCGGGCCGCACCAGTGCGGCCTGGCTCTCTGGCACCTCGGCGTTGGCCCACACGGTGGACAGTCCATTGATGCGGAACAGCATGGCGCCCGCCATCACGGTCATGCCGTCACGGGCCAGCAACTCCGTCACCACGCCGCCGATCGGCGCCGTCAGCGTGACGCGCGGCTGCGTGTTTCCGCTGCTCTCGACCAGCCGAATCTGCGCATCGCTCATGCCGACCTGGCGCATGCGCTGGCGCGCGCCATCGACCAGTGATGCGAGGTCGGTGCCCTGCATGCGGCGTACCGACAGAAACTCTTCCTGGGCAGCGATCCAGTCGGGCACGTAGAGGTCGGCGAGCGGCTGGCCTTGCCGCACCGCATCGAGCGTGGCGCGCACGTAGAGCTTCTCCACGTAGCCGGTGGCGCGAGCCTGCACCACAGCCTGGTCACGCTCGTTGAAGGTGATGCTGCCGACGGCAGAGATCTGTGGAGAGAGCGTGCCTTGCGTCACCTCGGCGGTACGCACCCCCAGGTTCTGCTGGATGCGCGGGCTCACGGTGACCGTGTTCTGGTCACTGCCTGCGTCGGCATACATCGGCACCAGCATCATGTCCATGAAGGGCGACTTGGCTGGCTTGTCGAACTTGTTGCCCGGCACCATCGGGTCGTGGTAGTAGAGGATCTTGGCTCCGGTGCTCGGGTCCATGTCGCCCGCCTTGAGGCCGGACTGGATGTGGCGACGCGTGGCTTCCTCGCCCTCGGTGATGCTCTGCGGCAGCTTGCCAACAGCGGTCCGCTGGCTGGCTGCTGCATCGGTCGAGGCGGGCACGGTAGCGGGTGCGTTCATGCCCATGCCGCGCTGCATGCCGAACATGTACAGGCCGTAGCCGGCTGCACCGAATGCACTGAGTGCACTGATGACGACCCCGGCGATCACGAGAGACTTGGGTTTCATGATTCGCTTTCTATGGGGGTTCAAGGGCGGGCCGCTGCCGGTGTGTCGTGGCCGACCGGCATGAGATAGTTGATTTGGGCCCACAGGCGCGCCGCTTCCATCTCCAGGCGCAGGCGGTCCATGCGGGTATCGATCTCGCCGCGGCGCGCTTCGAGCACCGCCGTCAGCGGACCGCTGCCGCCGCGATAAGCGGCGATGGACGCGCGGGTGCGCTCGGTGGCCAGCGGCAACAGCGAAGCGTCGTATTGGGTGAGCCGCCCGCGGTCGCTGCTCCATTCCTGCAGCATGGCCAACGCTTCGGCGGCAACCATGCGCGTAACCTCATCGCGCTCTGCGCGCATCTGCTCGACGATGGCGAGCTTGGCGGCCACCTCGCGGTCCTGCCGGTTCTTCTGGTCCCATTGCAACGGCACCGCCAGATTGATCGAGATCATGTTGGAGTACGCCGGCCCGCGCTGGTTGTACATAAATTCGACGGCGACATCGGGCTTCTTGTTGGCCCGTGCCACCTCGGCATCGGCCTGCGCCATCGCCTCTTGCCGGGACAGGACCTTGATCTGCGGGTGGTGCGCCAGTTGTAGATCGAGGTCTTCGGCGCGGATTCGAACAGCGTCGAGCGCAGGCGGCGCTGCGAGCGCTTCGGCCGCTGGCGCGCCGATCCAGCGCGCCAGTTGCGTGGTCGCCGTGGCGATCTGTCGCTGGGTCTGCGCCAGACGGTCTTCGATCTGGGCAACGCCGGACCGCGCCGCGAACACATCGGCCTGCGATCCGCGGCCACCGCGGTAGGCGGCGTCCGCCGCGTCGATCTGCAGCTTGGTTTCATCGCGCTGCAACGCCAGCACGTCGCGCATGCGTTCCTGGTAGTGGCGGTCCAGCCAGGCGATGGCCGTATCGCGCCGCAGATGGGCCAGCGCCAGTTCGCGACCGGCCACAGCGACCTCGGCCTCACGCTCGAAGCGCGCGCTGCGCGCTTGCAGCTTGCCCACACGCGTCAACTCCTGCATCACGCCGAGCGAGCGCATGGTCATGAAGTCGCGGGACAGGCTGACCCGGTCCGGACCGTTGATCGGCAGGTTATTGATGCCCGCCTTCAGCGTCGGATCAGGGCGCTGGCCAGCCGCGACCGCCATCTCGCGGGAAGCCGCAGCCAACGCCTCCTGCGCGGGCAGTTGACGAGAGCGTTGCTGCGCCAAGTGCAAGGCGTCATCGAGCGTCAACGGGGCGGCGTGCGCCTGGAGTGCCCCGAAGCCGACGAACGCGATAAGCGCGACGAGCGCAGCCAGTGCAATGCGGTGGGAATGAGCAGACATGGAATCTCCTGACGAACCTTGATGGCCAAGTTCGGCTCGCCGTGCTGGCTGGGGCCAGGCAGACGAACGCCACCGCGCGTGCTGCGGGCTGACGTTGCCGTCAGGCCCGCAGCGCGCGCGGCGTCAGAAGATCAGATGCGGAAGACGCAATGCAGGATGGCGTGCGGCGGCTCGGGCGCTGCATCCACGCTGGCGTCTGGGGCCGGGAAGGACCGGCCTGAACCGAGCGCATGCTGCGGTTCGATGGGGATCGAATACAGCAAGGTCGGGATGCCCGCGCTCACCGAAGGCGCCGGCGCCGTGTCGGCACTTTGCTGGCCCTGGCGGCAGTGTTCGGCGCACAGGTTGGCCGCGTCGGGATCCATCTGGTCACAGCCGGGTGGCATGCCCGTGGGCTGCACGGCGGACGGCGCATCCGCAGCAGCCCATGACATCGCCAGTGCCACGCCACCGTTGGGCAGTGACATGGAATCCTCGGCGCTGAGGCTCGGGCACGCGTAGCCGGCCACCGCCAGCTGCGCGAACAGCAGCACGCCCATCAGCGTGCGGCTGATCGACTTTCTGATGGCGCGGCTCAAACCCATGGAGTCCGATTCTATTTCGCCACGATGCGCGACGGTGCGCGCTCGGGCGTGGAACAGGGCACGACGCTGGCCAGACTCATGGCGCTCGCCGCTTGCGTTGGCTCCACGCCAGCCACGTGCAGGCCAAAGCCAGCGCCATGTAGTTGACGACCATGAACCACGGCGTATTCCACGCCACCCCGTCGAAGCCCCGCAGCGTGATCGGGTACAGCACGGGCGAGGGATAGAACTCGGCCGAATGTGTGAACACGTCGATCACGATGTGCAGCCACCAGCCGAGCAGTGGTACCCAGCACGAGCGCATCGCGGCCCACAGCAACACAGTGGCCGCGCCGGCAACCACCGCACTGTGCATGGCGCAATGCAGATGGAACACGAGCCGCTCAACCGTCGGCGGCAGCACCGGCTCGGAGCTTGGCAACGCCTGGATGTAGCCACCCAGCGCCGCCACACCCTCTTTGCTGACCAGCGCTCAACCGGCCATCGGCAGCAATTGAAGCAGGTCCGGCAGCACCGCCATTACAACCGTCAGCACAACGGTGCGCCGCGACAGCGCCCAGCGGCGCTGCACCAGGCCGGCGCCGACGCCAGCCCAAAGACCATGCGCAATGACGTCCATCCAGGCGCGCCGGCGTGCCGAAATCAGTCGGGCTTGAGCGCCGCCACTCGCAGGCGCAACGCGTTGGTGATCACCGAGACCGAGCTCAGGCTCATCGCCAGCGCCGCGACCATCGGCGACAGCAGCCAGCCGGTGAACGGGAACAGCACCCCGGCCGCCAGCGGCACGCCCAACGCGTTGTAGACAAACGCAAACGCCAGATTCTGTTTCATGTTGCGCACCGTGGCCAACGACAAGGCGCGGGCTGTGGCAATGCCACGCAAGTCGCCCTTGACCAGCGTGAGCTGTGCGCTGTTCATGGCCACGTCGGTGCCGGTGCCCATCGCGATGCCGACATCCGCGCGTGCCAGCGCGGGCGCGTCGTTGATGCCATCACCGGCCATCGCGACGACGCGGCCTTCGCGCTGCAGTTGCTCGACCAGACCCAGCTTGTCCGCCGGCTTGACCTCGCCATGGACTTCTTCGATACCCAGCTTGCGGCCCACCGCCTTGGCGGTGGTCAGTCCGTCGCCGGTGGCCATGACGATGCGCAGCCCCGACTTGCGCAGCGACCCCAGGGCTTCTGCAGTGGTCGGCTTGACGGGGTCTGACACGGCCAGCAAACCGGCCAGTCGGCCATCGACGGCAAGATGCATGACGCTGGCGCCTTCGGCGCGCAGGGCTTCGGCCTGATCTGCGAGCGGCGCCACGTCGATGCCGACCTGCTGCATCAGCGCCGTGTTGCCCAGCGCCAGCTTCTTGCCGGCGACGACACCTTGCACGCCGATGCCCGATGCGGAATCGAATTGCTCGGCCTTGTCCAGAGCCAGGTTGCGCGCACGCGCCGCCGTGACGATGGCCGCGGCCAGCGGATGCTCGCTGCCCTGGTCCAGGCTCGCGGCCAGACGCAGCACCTCGTCTTCGCCAACCCCGTCCATCGCCACCGCACGCTCGAAAACCGGCTTGCCTTCGGTCAAGGTCCCCGTCTTGTCGACGATCAGCGTGTCGACCTTGCACAGGTTCTCGATCGCCGCCGCATCGCGGAACAGCACGCCCTGCGTGGCGCCGCGGCCCGTGGCCACCATGATCGACATCGGCGTGGCCAGCCCCAGCGCGCAGGGGCAGGCGATGATCAGCACGGCCACGGCATTGATCAGCCCGTAGACCCAGCTGGGCTGCGGGCCAAACAGCCCCCAGCCGAAGAACGTCAGCAGGGCGATGGTCACGACCCCCATCACGAACCAGCCCGCCACCTGGTCGGCCATGCGCTGCATCGGCGCCTTCGAGCGCTGCGCCGTCGCCACCATCTGGACGATCTGCGACAGCACCGTCGCCGAGCCGACGTGGTCGGAGCGCATCACCAATGCGCCGCTGGTATTGAGCGTCGCGCCGATGAGCTTGTCGCCGACCCGCTTGGTCACAGGCAGCGGCTCACCGGTCAGCATCGACTCATCGACTGCGCTGCTGCCTTCGACGACCGCCCCGTCCACCGGCACCTTCTCGCCGGGACGAACACGCAGCCTGTCGCCGACATGAACGTGGGTCAACGGCACGTCTTCCTCTTGGCCGTCGGCGTTAATGCGGCGCGCCGTCTTCGGCGCCAGGCCGAGCAGCGACTTGATGGCTGCCGAGGTCTGCGAGCGCGCCTTCAGCTCCAGCATCTGGCCGAACAGCGTCAGGGAGATGATGACCACAGCCGCTTCGAAGTAGACCGCCACGCGACCCATCGAGATGAACGATGCCGGGAACACACCGGGCGCCAGCGTCGCAACCACGCTGTACACGAACGCAGCGCCCGTTCCCAGGCCGATCAGCGTCCACATGTTCGGACTGCGTTGCACCACCGACTGCGCACCGCGCGCGAAGAACGGCCACCCCGCCCACAACACGACCGGCAAGGACAAGACCAGCTCGATCCAGCTTTGCGTGGCCATCTCGAACCAGCCGAAGCGGTGGCCGAACATCGCCAGCACGGTGACCACCACGGTCAGCGGCAAGGTCCACCAGAAGCGGCGCTCGAACGACGCCAGTTCCGGGTTCTCTTCGTCGTCGAGCGTGGGGAGCAAAGGCTCGAGCGTCATGCCGCACTTCGGGCAGTCGCCGGGGTGGTCCTGGCGGATTTCCGGGTGCATGGGGCAGGTGTAGACCGCGCCCGAAGCGGCGACCGTTGTCGGCGTGTCAGGCACCTTGGACGTGGCCTGATCGCCTTTCCCATTCGCCTGCGGGGCTGTCGCGTCGCGAGAGTGATGGTTGTGCCTGTCCATGGGTACGCCGCTGTCAGTTCCGGGCCTTGGCATCAAGGTCGAGCAGCGCCTTTCGTTGCTATTGCGTGGCGCCTTTGACCAACGCGGCCTTCACCCTGTCCAGCCGCTCGCGGACTTCATGGGCGACGCGCGCCACCTCGGGGTTGGTGGTCATCTGCAGTACCGCCACCGGGTCCATGAAGGCAACCACAAGCTGGCCGTCTTCTTCCTGGCGAACGACGACATTGCAGGGCAGCAACAAGCCGATATCAGGTTCGGCGTTCAACGCGCGGTGGGCCAGCGGCGGATTGCAGGCGCCGAGGATTCGATAGGGCCGCCCGTCGATGCCAAGCTTGGCCTTCATGGTCGCCTGCACGTCGATTTCGGTCAGGATCCCGAAGCCCTCGGTCTTGAGGGCCTCGGTCACCTTGGCAACGGTCGACGCGAAGTCTTGCTTCGGCAGAACGCAGTGGAATCCGTAAGCGCTAGATGACGGTGTAAACGGGGTTCCCGGAGTGGCGCTCATGACGGCACCCCTATTTGGTGGCCGGCGCGGCGGGCATCCGGTCGGCCATCATGTCCATCATCATCTGCATCGCGGCCATGTGGTCGGTCATCATCTGATGGCGCTTGGCCATATCGGCCGGCATGCCTTTGCCGTCGCCCATGCCGGCCATGCCCTGCATGCCGCCCGTGCTACCCATGCCACCCATGCCCTGCATGCCGCCATGCATCTCCTTCATCATGGCCATGCCACCTTGCATGGCCTTCATGTGATCGGCCATCAGGGCCTGACGTTCTGCGGGCGTCTTTGCACCCGTCATCTTCTGCTGCATCTCCTGCATGGCCTTCATGCGGGGCTCCATCGCGGCCATGGGCGCGGGTGCAGCCATGCCGGACATGCCGGGCGAGGCGGGCGAGGCGGGTGCGGCGGGTGCGGCGTTCATGCCACCTGGGCTTGCACATGCAGTGGCAAGGGTGGCGACGGATAAGGCAACGAGTGTGCGAATCGCGGTCATGATGAACTCCTGAGGGTTTGCTGATCCGGTGTGGACCAATGACAAGGGGAAGGACGCAGGTTGCTCGGTCGCCAGGCGATGACGGGAAACCACCAACGAGCCGCTCGGCGAGCCGATTGACTAAGGGCCTGCACCGGCCCGCGCTGGCGGCCTGGCAGAGCGCGCGCTCTAAATCGTCAACCGCAGCAAGCGGATGAACAGCGGCGGCCCGCTAGAAGCGGGCCGTTCGACCAGCGGCCACTGAGCGGCAGCAGCAACAGGCGCCGCCGACGGCCGCTGCACGCTGGCCACGACGAGGGAGCCAGGTACGTCGGCCTGGGGCGCTCTGCTCTTGGTGACCGCCGAGGACTCGTCGGCGCAAAATTTGAGGCATCCCTCCTTGGCGCTGTGCCGGCCGAGTCCATCGTCTTCTTCGTCGCCATGATGGTGGCTGCGCTCGGCCTGTCTCGTCACCGGCCCTACGGCGCCCCCGACCACCGGGTCTGCCTGCGACGAGGTGGACCCCAGCCCGGCTTGCGCGCTCGGTTGAGTCAGGCACGCGTTCGCAACCCCGGACGCCAGTGCGAATATCCATGCGAACAGCGTTATGCGCGCGGTGTGGCGCAGTTGTCGAAGGGTGAAGGGCATCACTTGCGCCTTTGTATGACGACCCACACCACGAGACCCGCCACAACGACAAGCAGGATCGGCAGCCAATAGCCGCCGTAGCCACCCATCCACCCGCCACCACCCATGCCGCCATTCATCATGGGCCCGTTTTGCGCCAACGCTGCACCGGTCACGAACGAGGGCACGGTCCAGGCAGCGACAGCAAACAAGTTCCTCATCAAGACTCCTGTTCAACACGGCCCCGGTGGCTCCCGGCACAGGGCGTCCGAAATCAGCATGACAGCAGACTTTCAAAACGCCGTGGGCTGCACGAACGCGTTTTCGTACGTCCCTGATCGCGGCGTTGCGCCCCTCAGCGCTCCATCGTGGACTCAACACAACCGAGACACCCGATCCGAACCTACTCCGAACCGGTGCCGTGGTCTGTACGCCAGCGAACAGGCACCGTGGCGGCAGTGCGTGCCCCCGGGAAAAGCCAAGGGGCGTCGCCATCCACGGCATGGCGATATGATTTTCAGCCGCAGCAGCCGCCGCCGCGTGCTGGCGCGGTGCTGCCAGCACGCGTTCAACGCCAGCCTAGACGGCCACAGGCGTGTAGCCCGCTTTCTGGATGGCATCGCTCAGTTCGGCCGCGTCGGCCTCGGTCGGCTCAATGGTCACGCGATGCGTTGCCAAGTCGATCTGGACCGTCGCGCCCGGGTCCACCGCCCTCACCGCCTGGGTGATGGTGCTCACGCAGTGGCCACAGGTCATGTCTTTGACTTCAAAGGTCATCATCGGGTGTACCCATCAGGATGGAGTGATTGAGGGGCCGACTGTCGATCATCCCCCCATGGGAATGTCAAGCGGCGTCCTTCAATACCCCTGTCGCGAACAGCTTCGAGCCCGGTATCGAGCACACCTCAATCGGCCAGTTCATCCAGGATCGGGCAATCCGGCCGATCGTCGCCGTGGCAACCGGCAGCCAGCATTTCGAGCGTGCGCTTCATGGCCGCCATCTCGCTCATACGCCGGTCCAGATCGGCCACATGCGACAGCGCGATCCGTTTTACGTCGGCGCTGGCGCGGCGCCGGTTCTGCCACAGCTTCAGCAGGGCGGCGATCTCGACCATGCTGAACCCCAGCTCGCGCGCCCGGCGAACGAAGCGCAGGGTGTGCACTTCTCGCGGGCCATACTGCCGGTAGCCCGACGCAGTGCGCCCGACCTTGGGCAACAGCGACAGCGTTTCGTAGTGCCGGATCATCTTGGCCGACACGCCGGATCGCGCCGCCGCTTCACCGATGTTGAAGGGGCCCGCGGTCAGCTCGAGTGCCGTCATTTCGCCGCTCCCTTCCAGCGCCGCAACAGCAGTGCATTGCTCACCACGCTGACACTGCTGAAGGCCATCGCAGCACCGGCTATCACCGGGTTCAACAGCCCGAAGGCGGCCAGCGGCACGCCGACCAGGTTGTAGACGAAAGCCCAGAACAGGTTCTGCCGGATCTTGGCGTAGGTGCGGCGCGAGATGTCGATGGCATCGGCCACCAGGCTTGGCTTGCCGCGCATCAGCGTGACACCGGCTGCATGCATGGCCACGTCGGTGCCGGTGGACATGGCGATGCCCACATCGGCGGCGGCCAGCGCCGGTGCGTCGTTGATGCCGTCGCCGACCATCGCCACCACCGCCCCACCCTGCTTGAGTTTCGCGACGATGTCAGCTTTGTCTTGCGGCAGCACCTCGGCCTCAACCTGGTCGATGCCCAGCGCCTGCGCGACGGCATTGGCGCTGCCACGGTTGTCGCCGGTGACAAGTACCGTCTTGATCTTCAGCGCCTGCAACCGGGCAACCGCGTCACGGGCGTCGGCCTTTACGGTGTCTCCGAACGCGAACAAGCCCAGCAACACGGGCTTGTCGGTGATATCGGCAAGCCAGGAAACCGTTCGACCCTGCGCTTCGTGCTGCTGCGCCGGCTGCACCAGCGCCGCGCAATCAACGCCAAGCTCGTTCATGTAGCGCGTGCTGCCCAGGCGCAACTCGCGGCCGGCCACTGACGCGGCCATGCCTTTGCCTGCGACAGCGCGCACCTGTAGCGCCGCGGGTGCGACCACGCCTTGCTCGGCAGCGGCATCGAGCACCGCACGCGCCAGGGGGTGTTCGCTGCCGGCCTGAATGGCGGCTGCCGCGGCCAGCAGGGCGCGATCGTCGGCGACGGCAGAAATGGCCGCGACAAGCTTGGGCTTGCCCTGCGTCAACGTGCCGGTCTTGTCGAAGGCCACCACCGTGATGGCATGGGCCACCTCCAGCGCCTCGGCGTCCTTGATCAGGATGCCGTGCCGCGCCGCGACACCCGTGCCGGCCATGATGGCGGTGGGCGTGGCCAGGCCCAAAGCACACGGGCAGGCGATCACCAGCACCGCCACGGCATTGAGGATGCCCTGCTGCCACTGCCCCGTGCCCAAGCCCCAGCCGAGCAACGTGAGCAGCGCAATGCCAATCACCACCGGCACGAACACGGCACTGACCTTGTCGACCAGCCGCTGGATCGGCGCCTTCTTGGCCTGCGCCGATTCGACCATCCGGACGATGCGCGACAGCGTCGATTCAGCACCGACTGCGGTTGTGCTCACCACCAGCAGACCTTCGCCATTGACCGCTCCACCGGTGACCGCGTCGCCCTCGTGGCGCGCCACCGGCAGGCTCTCGCCGGTGATGAGCGACTCGTCCACCTGGCTGGCGCCTTCCAGCACCAAACCGTCGACGGGGATACGTTCGCCCGGGCGGACCACGATCAGGTCGCCCACTTTCACCTGCGCGATCGGCACCGACTGCTCTGCACCGTCGCGCCGCACCGTGGCGGTCTCGGGCCGCAGGGCGTTCAGCGCCCGTATCGCTTCGGTCGTCTGGTGCTTGGCGCGCGCCTCGAGCCACTTGCCCAGCAGCACCAACGTGATGACCACCGCCGACGCTTCGAAGTAAAGGTGCGGCATGCCGCCCGCGCCTTGCCGCAGCAACTCGAACACGCTCAGGCCGTAGCCGGCCGTGGTACCCAGCGCCACCAGCAGGTCCATGTTGCCTGCACCGGCCCGCAGCGCTTTCCAGCCCGCGACGTAGAAGCGGGCGCCGAGCCAGAACTGCACAGGAGTAGCCAAGGCCAATTGCAGCCACCCGTTCAGCATCCAGTGCTTGCCGAACAGCATGCCGACCATCGGCACGACCAGCGGCAACGACAGCGCTGCGGCCAGCGCGACCGGCCACCACGGCGCGCTGTTGCGCTGCAGACTCTTCGCAGCACCGTCTTCGGCCACCGGCGTGGCGCCGTAGCCGGCGCGCTCGACCGCCGCCACCAGCGCCGGAACACCGACCATGCCACTGGCGAACTGGACCTGGGCAGTCTCGGCGGCCAGGTTGACCTGCGCCGAGACGACACCTTCGATCTTGCTGAGCGCCTTTTCGACGCGCGCCACGCACGAGGCACAGGTCATCCCGGACAGCGCCAGCTGCACCGTCTGCAGCGGCACGCTGTAGCCGGCCTGTTCGATGGCGCCGGTGATCGTGCCGGCGTGCAGGTCGGTGCCGGCACGCAGCGTGGCGGTCTCGGTGGCCAGGTTGACGCTGGCCGACGAAACGCCAGGCAGGCGGGCCAGCGCCTTTTCGACGCGTGCGACGCACGAGGCGCAGGTCATGCCTTCGACGGGAAACGACCAGTCGGTTGAAACAGGTGACGGAACGATGGCAGTGCTCATGGTGCGGAACGCGGTGGCCAAGGATGGCGGAAGAGAGCAATCCTCAAGCCTGACACAGTGGGAATGTCAAGCCCGGCCCAGAAGACCCCGCGGCCGACGCGATCGCAGGACTTCACCGCGGGATCGAGTGTGCACGGACGGCGCATTCGTTTGAGCAGGATCAAGGCTCGACGCATCAGGCTGCCTGCGTTGGGCGCCGGCTGGGTGCGACAACGCACAGACGGCCTGCCCCTGACACGCGAGTCTTAGAAGCAGAACGGCATCTGGAGATGTCATGACGATCCAAGAAGACACCGCCTAACGAAGGGGCGCAGCGTCAGCGGCAAGTCGGAACGCGGCGCGTGGATGCACGCCTGCTCTTGAAACGAAAACGACCTGCGCCGCTGATCGCCCGGATCCGAATGCTGAACATGCCGTCACTGCCAAACACCCGCACCAGGCGCAACACCGCCTTTGCGATGTTGCTCGTGTGGCTGTTCGCGCTGGCGTCGGGGCTGGCCAACGCCTGCCTGCTGGAGCCAAACGGCGTCCGCGACCACGGGTCAACACGGTCGCACCCAGCCGCCACTGGCACAGCGCCGGGCATGGCGTGGGGTCATGGCGAAGCCCTGCCCCACGACGGGGGCGACACCGGCTCCGACACCGGGCCGGCGAAGGAGTCCTGCCTGAAAGCATGCGATGACGGTTCTCAGACCCTGCTGAAGCACGCATCCAGCGTCGACTCGGCGGGTCCCGGGCTGGCGCCATTTGTGCACGCCGCGTGGGCCGCTGAAGAGCACGTTGCGCTTGGGTGTGCGCCTGAACGAGCCCACGACTTCCAACTCCCGGAACGCGGGCCGCCCATCAGAGTTCTCTTCTCGCGACTGGCGCTCTAGCCACCGCCGGGGATCGCGCCGGAGTTTTGCACCCCGCGCTTCGCGTCTCCGATTCCGATCGCCTCGACTCCGTACCCGGGTACGGACTCCACAGTCAGGCACCACGTCGGCATTGCTGAAGAGTCATCCCACTGTCGAGCCGATGCTTTCGCTTCGATGAGCACGACAGGTGATCAAAGGACTTGAAATGAACCACGACCATTCCCAACACGACATCCACCCGAAGGCCTTCTGGCGCTCACGCTATGCCGTCGGCCTGCTCGTCCTGGGCGCCATCGCTTTGTATTTCCTGCTCACCGAGCATCGGGCCCATTTCTTCTCCGCGCTGCCGTTGCTGTTGTTGCTGGCGTGCGGCGTCGATACCGCCATCGAGGCAGTGGGCATCCCGGCCACATTTGAACTCTGCCAGCAGATCGTCGCGGCTGGGGGCACGATTGCCAACATCGGCGTGCACGGCAAACCGGCGAGTCTGCATCTGGAAACATTGTGGGATCGCAACATTGCGATCACGACGCGGTTGGTCGACACGGCGACGATTCCGATGCTGTTCAAGACGGCGGCAGCAAAGACGATCGACCCGGCGCTTTTGATCCCCCATCGCTTCACGCTGGCCGAAGGCGAGGCCGCCTACGAGACATTCGGCAACGCTGCCAAGACCCGGGCGCTGAAGGTGATCATCAGCCCTTCCTGAAGGTGGCCAAATCCCTACGATCCAGATCAGGAGACACCAAAGTGAATGACACCTCGGGACTTATTCTTGTCACCGGCTCGAACGGACGGATCGGCAGCGCGCTCATTGAGCGTCTGACCGGAAAGTACGGTCAGGTAATCGGCTTCGACCAGAAGGCCCCGGCCCCGCCGCCGCCCGATTGTGTGCGTATCGCCGTGGACATCGGCTCGGATAAGAGCGTGAAGGAAGGACTCAAGGTGCTGCGGGACCATCATGGCTCGAAGATCGCGGCGGTAATTCACTTGGCCGCCTATTACGATTTTCTAGGCGAACCAAATCCGAAGTATGACGAGGTCACTGTCGAGGGCACCCGTCGCTTGCTGCGCGGGCTGCAGGACGGCTTTGAGGTCGAACAATTCATCTTCTCCAGCACGATGCTGGTGCATGCACCGAACGAGCCGGGCGCGGTTCTGACCGAAGACTCGCCGATCGGTCCGACCTGGGCCTATCCAGAATCGAAAGTTCGGACCGAGGCGCTGATCCGTGCCGAACATGGCAAGATTCCCGTTGCGATCCTACGGCTGGCCGGGGTCTATGACGATGTCTGCCACTCGCCGCCGCTGGCCAACCAGATCCAGCGGATTTACGAGCGGCAACTGGCAAGTCACCTTTATTCCGGCGAGACCTCGCACCGCCAGTCTTACCTGCACATGGACGATCTGGTCGATGCGATCGAGGCGGTCGTGGAACGGCGAACCAAACTGCCACCCGTGTCAACGGTGCTTCTGGGTGAGGTCGAGGCGCTAAGCTATGACGAACTGCAGAAGGGCTTCATCGAGCTGATCCACGGCACAAGCTGGGAAACCTACAGCGTTCCCAGTCTTATCGCCAAGGTGGGCGCGTGGGCCGAAGGTTTGTTGCCCGGTGCCGATCCCTTCATCAAGCCGTGGATGATCGACCGGGCCGAGGATGACTACCGCATCGACATCAGCCATGCGCTGAGCCTCCTTGGCTGGGCCCCCAAGCGCGGCTTGCGCGCAACCATGCCGAAAATGGTCGCGGCGCTGAGCGCCGATCCTGCAGCTTGGTATCGCGAACACGGGTTGGAACTGCCCGCGTCGATGCCCGCAGTCCACGACAACGACGAAACCCCGACGACGGAACTGGTTACAGGCACTGACCATACCTGCCCGATGCACCTGGACATCCGGCAATCTTCGCCGGGCAATTGCCCGCGTTGCGGCATGACTCTGGAGCCTGCGACACCAAAAGCGGACGCGCATGCGCCCGACAAAGCCGCCACATCGGCAGGCGAAGGCTCCGGCGACATGATGGTCGAAGACCATCGCAAGATGCTGTGGCCGCACTATCTCATCATGATGCTGGGCTTGTGGCTGGTCGCCAGCCCGTTCACGCTCGGCTACATGAGCGATTTCGCGCCCGACGCCAACCAGTTGCGGGTCATGGCCGAGCGCGGCCTGCCGGCGTTCGAACTGCGCAACCTGCTGATGACCTGGAGCGACGTGCTCAGCGGCCTGTTGGTGATCACTTTCGGTGCGTTGTCCGCCAACGCCTGGCGCCGTTATCCCTGGGCGCAATGGGCTAACGCCACAGTCGGCGGCTGGCTCTTGTTCGCGCCGTTGGTGTTCTGGACGCCGTTGCCGGAGGCCTATGCCAACGGGACGCTGATCGGCACCTTTGTGATTGCGCTGTCGGTACTGATCCCGATGATGCCGGGCATGAGCATGGCCGGCATGATGGGCGGCCCGGACGTGCCGCCGGGCTGGGCCTACACGCCATCGAGCTGGCTGCAGCGCATGCCGATCGGCGTGCTGGCGCTGATCGGGTTTCTCATCTCGCGCATTCTCGGAGCCTATCAACTCGGCCACCTCGACTCCGTTTGGGAACCGTTCTTCGCCGGCAGCGGCGCCACCAAGGGCGTGATGAACGGCACCGAGACGATCATTACTTCGGATATGTCCAAAGCCTGGCCGATCCCCGACGGCGCCTTGGGCGCCATCGTCTACACCGTCGAGCTGGTGATGACGTGGATGGGATTGAAAACCCGCTGGCGCACCATGCCGTGGATGGTGCTCGCGCTGGCCATCACGATTCTGCCGTTGGGTATCGTCAGCATCTATTTCGTCATCGTCCAGCCGATCCTGATCGGCACCTGGTGCACGCTGTGCCTGATCGCGGCACTGGCAATGACGGTGATGATTCCGTATTCGCTCAACGAGTTTGTCGCCATGGGCCAGTTCCTGGTGTCGGCGCGCAAGCAAGGCAAGCCGTTCTGGCGCACTTTCTGGACCGGCGATGCGATGGAAGGCGGCAGCGACGACACCTCCAAAGGGCTCGTCGCCACAGCCCGGGAGCAGATAGCGCAAGCCACGCGCGGCGTCACCTACCCCTGGACTTTGACGCTCAGCATCGCGATCGGCGTGTGGCTCACATTCACGCGCGTTGCCTTCGACAGCTCCGGTGCCATGGCCGACAGCGATCACCTGGTCGGTCTGCTGGTAGTGACGTTCTCGATCATGGCTTGGGCCGAGGTCGGGCGCGCCATTCGCTTTATCAACATTCCATTGGGCGCCTGGCTGGTGGCGGCGCCATGGCTGCTCGATGGCATCGCTTCGCCGCTGGCCACCTGGAACGGCATCATCTGTGGAGCGATCCTGATTGCGTTGGCGATACCTCGGGGGCGAATCAAGGATTCCTATGCGGGTTGGGATCGATATGTCGTTTAGCAGTTTGCGTGGATTGGCACAGCGCAACCGGGATCTCAAGTCAGCGCCCCCAGCCCTGGCTTCGCCAGGCCCCCCGAGGGGGTGCGAGGAAACTTGGGGCGGCCCGGCGTTTCCTCATCAGTGCAACAGCGGCGATTATCTCGATATCGCTAAAGATGTCCAACACCTAACTTTCATGATGCCCACTCTTCACCCCGCATCATGAAGGCTATTTCACATTAAGGAGCTTCACCATGGAAATCACCTGGCGCGATTTGATGACTGTCCTGCATGGCATGGGATTCGGCGCATTGTTCATGCTGGCCTTTACTGGAGCTATCGCAGAGCTCTACCGAATGTCGGTCCCTGGTTCGCCAGCGATCCCGAATCCTGGGAATCAGACACTGTTTCGCTTCTACCTGATCGGAATGGTGGTTCTCGCATGGTTGTCGGTCTTCTCCGGCGCCTACGTCGTCTATCCTTGGTATCGGGCGGCGGCACCGGCCGGATTGGCCGATCTCGCGGCCTACCCGCGAAATCTCCTGCTGTCGAGTCCAACGACCAGTGGCTGGCACCGCCTGGGCATGGAATGGAAGGAGCATGTGGCCTGGATTGCGCCGATCGCCATGACCATGGTGGCCTACGTCTACGCGACATATGGCCCGAGTTTGGCCAAGCACCGTCATCTGCACAGGGCAGTGTTCTATTTCACGCTTGCGGCCTTCGTCGCAACCGGGATTGCCGGAGCTTTCGGTGCCTTCCTCAACAAGTACGCACCCATCCGTGGCGGCGAAACCATCCAGCTGATGAAGGGAAAATGATCATGGCAAGCACCAAGCAAACAGTGTCCACTGAACTACCGAACGGGCCGGGCGCCGCCGCCCTGCTGGCCGCAGGGATCGGATGCGCCACCATGGGCGTGTTCACGCTGCTCGCAGAAGCCTCCAAAGGCATCAATACCCTCTTCAGTTTTTACGCTCCGACCGGTGCGCTCTCGGGAGTCAGCACCTCGGCTATCGTTGTCTGGCTGGTGGCTTGGTTTGCACTGCACAGGGCATGGGCGGTGCGCGAGGTTGCGATCCTGCGGGTCAGCATTGCGGCGTTCGTGCTGCTCCTGATCGGCTTCGCGCTGACCTTTCCGCCGTTCATAGGTCTATTGCAAGTCACGTAAGGTTTAGAGTCGGTCAACGTGAAATGACATTCATGATGCGGGGTGAAGAGTGGGCATCATGAAAGTTGGAGCAGATCGTCGGTGGGCGTCGGCGCTGGCTCCGGTGGCATCACCAATCGACCAGATTCGCGCTGAACGCGAACGGCATGAAGAAGGGTTCGCATGTACGACCGGCCACGGCTTGAGGCAGCGTTGTCCAGATGGGAGAATGAGGGCGGCGCTTCTGCGCAGCGGGAGCCTGCACTACAGGCGCAGGTGCCTCAATCGATCAATACGGAACTCGAGCATTTGCGCATGCGCCTGATCGCCATGGAGAACCTGATGCTCGCGATGCTTGCGCAGGCGCCTGATCGGCAGCTCGAACTGAGTTCCGAGATGGCCGCCTTCATTTCTCCGAGACCCGGTTTCACCCAGCATCCCAGAACGGTTGGCGCCGCAGCACAAATGATCCATCTTCTGCTTCGAGCCCAACACTTTCGGGGCTGGGCCAAAGGCGACACCCTCTCATGAATACGCCGCGGCCTCCAATGACGGCGCCATGTACCGCCAGATTGCCAGTGTCAACCGCAATGGAGGTGCTGAACAGCGAATGCTTCTGCATCAGCCTCGATACCGCGGCGCTGCGCCAGGCATTGGAGTCTGAGATCAGCGAGCCGAGTCTGTTCGACCTGATCCAGCAGCGCTGCCCCTACCTGTTCGCAACGCGTCCCGTTTTTCTGTCGCACGAACACGCGCTCCGCATGGCCCAACTGGTGCAGGCCATTGAGTCCGTGGTGGCGCTGCCGGCCTACCGTGACGAGGTTCTAGCCACGGCACCCGCCATCGCGCGCCACGATCCCGGCGGCGCCAAGGGCGTGTTCTTCGGCTACGACTTTCATGTCGCCCGGAACAGCTTCGGACTCATCGAGATCAACACCAATGCGGGCGGAGCCATGCTCAACGTTGTGCTGGCACGGGCACAGCGCGCATGTTGTGCGGCCGTCGAAGGGCTCTTGCCGCCATCGGCCACAGCCGGTGAATTCGAAGACAAGATCGTGGCCATGTTTCGCAACGAGTGGTCGCTCTCTGGCCACGACCGACCGCTGCGCAGCATCGCCATCGTCGACGAGAACCCCGAACAACAGTATCTGTACCCCGAGTTCCTGCTGTTCCAGCGCTTGTTCCAGCGCCACGGGTTGCAGGCAGTGATTGCCGGCCCTGCCGGGTTCAGTTGGCGTGACGGTGCGCTCTGGCATGGTGATGTGGCCATCGACCTGGTCTACAACCGCCTCACCGACTTCTCGCTGGCCGAGCCCGCCAGCGCGACGCTGCGCGAGGCTTATCTGGCCAACGCCGTGGTGCTCACGCCGCATCCGCAGGCGCACGCGCTGTACGCCGACAAGCGCAACCTGGCCTTGCTCAGCAGTGCGACGAGGCTCCAGGCCTTGGGCGTGCCACAGGCCACACAAGACATTCTGCTGGCCGGCATTCCGCACACCGAAGTGGTCGAGGCTCAGCACGCCGAGCGCCTGTGGCGTGAGCGGCGGCGCCTGTTCTTCAAACCCTTCGCCGGCTTCGGTGGCCGGGCCGCCTACCGGGGCGACAAGCTGACGCAGCGTGTCTGGCAGGAGATCCTCGCCGGCGGCTATGTCGCGCAGGCGCTGGTGGCACCCGGCGGACGGGTGATCTCCAACCGAGAGCCGGTGCAGGTGCTCAAGTTCGATCTGCGCGACTACGCCTATGACGGCCAGGTGCAATGGGTGGCGGCGCGTCTGTACCAGGGCCAGACCACCAACTTTCGCACCCCTGGCGGCGGCTTTGCGCCGGTGTACGAAGGGCCGGTTGAGGGGCCTGCCGGTTGGCTGTCCACGATCTGTGTGCCGGCGCCGCATGAAAGCCGCTTGTTCCTGCTCGACGGCGACGAAGTGCGGCCGCTGGCCCACCACCGCTACGTCGCGCTCGCCCGCGGCGAGGCGGCTGCGGCCGAGTTCGCCGGCCGCCGCTTCATCCTGGTTGACTGGTACCTGCGCCTGGCCTGCGGCCAACCCGAGGCCGTCGTCAGCGAAACCTGCAGCTGGCTGGTCTTCAACGATCAGGGCTTGCTGGACCTGCATGCCGCCCATGCGATCGACGCTGAAGCGGCACCGACGAAAGGCCAGTGGGCGCAGGTGCGCGCCGTGGTGTTCGGCAACGTTCGCGCAACCACCGACACAGAGATCACACCATGAGCCAGGCGCAGAATTCCAAGTCGATCGATCCCACCGCCGCCAGGAGCGACCAGCTGGTGGTGCTGCTGGAAGGCATTCACCACTCGGCCGTCGAGGCGATGCGCCACGGCGGCTACACGCGCATCGTCACCCATGCCAAGTCGCTGGCCGACTCTGAGTTGCACGCGGCGATTGCCGAGGCGAGTTTTCTGGGCATACGCTCACGCACGCAACTGACCGCAGAAGTTCTGCAGCACGCGGACCAGTTGGCCGCCATCGGCTGCTTCTGCATCGGCACCAACCAGGTCGATCTGCGCGCCGCCATGCGCTTGGGTATTCCGGTGTTCAACGCACCGTTCTCCAACACGCGCAGCGTGGCCGAGCTGGTGCTGGCGCAGATCATCATGTTGATGCGCGGCATTCCGGAGAAGAACGCGGTGCTGCACCGGGGCGGCTGGGTCAAGAGCGCCGCGCATTCATACGAAGTGCGCGGCAAGACGCTGGGCATCGTGGGCTATGGCCACATCGGTACGCAGATCGGCGTGCTCGCGGAACAGCTCGGCATGCGCGTGGTGTTCCGTGACGTCGAGGCCAAGCTGCCGCTCGGCAATGCGCGCGAGATGGCCAGCCTCGACGAGCTTCTGAAAGCCTCCGACGTGGTCAGCCTGCATGTGCCGGAAACCGCGGAAACAGCCGACATGATCGGACCAGCGCAACTGGCGGCCATGAAGCCGGGAAGTCACCTGATCAATGCGTCGCGCGGCAGCGTGGTCGATATCGATGCACTCGCTGACGCGCTGCAGAGCCACCACCTGCACGGCGCTGCGATCGATGTCTTCCCGCTCGAACCGCAAGGCAACGATTCGACCTTCGTCTCGCCACTGACGCGTTTCGACAACGTCATCCTGACGCCACACATCGGTGGCTCGACCTCGGAGGCGCAGGTGAACATCGGCAAGGAAGTCGCATCCAAGCTAATCCGCTATGACAACAACGGCTCGACCACATCGGCGGTGAACTTCCCCGAAGTCGCGCTGCCCGAGCGTGCCGGACGCAGCCGGGTGCTGCACATCCACAAGAACGTGCCTGGCGTGCTGGCGCACGTCAACGAGAAGCTGTCGGCAGCAGGTATCAACATCGCCGCGCAATACCTGAGCACCAACGAGGATGTCGGCTATGTGGTGATCGATGTCGACCACGCCGCGAAGCAGCCCGCACTGGCCGAGTTGTGCACGGTGCCAGAAACGATCCGCTGTCGCATTCTGTATTGACGCACGCGATACGACCAACAACGCATACAGGGATCGCCCACATGAAAACGACCCGGCAATTGCACGAACTCGGCCAGAGACTTTGGCTGGACAACATCACCCACACCCTGCTCGACGACGGCACGTTGGCGCGCTACATCGCCGAGCTTTCGATCACCGGCCTGACCTCGAATCCCAGCATCTTCGATGCCGCCATCGGTGGCGGCAACGCCTATGACGCGGCCATCCACGCCAAGGCGCGGTCCGGCCTTGCCGGTGAAGCGCTGTTCGCCGAACTGGCGCTGGAAGACCTGCGCCGGGCGGCCGACCTGTTCAAGCCGGTATTCGACGCCACCGATCAGGTGGACGGCTGGGTCTCGATGGAAATCTCGCCGCTGCTGGCCGCCGACACCGCAGGCTCCATTGCAGCCGCCCGCGCCATCCACGCACAGGCCCGCTGCGCCAACCTGTTCGTGAAGATTCCCGGCACGCCGCATGGCGTGGCAGCCATCGAGCAGGCGATCTTTCTCGGCATCCCCATCAATGTCACGCTGCTGTTTTCGTGCGCCCATTACCAGGCCGCTGCCGAGGCCTATCTGCGTGGCATCGAACGGCGCCTTGCGGCGGGGCTCGATCTGCGCGTGGCTTCAGTGGCCTCGCTGTTCATCAGCCGCTGGGACGTGGCTGGAAATCCGCTGCTGCCTGCTGAATTGCGGCACAAGCTGGGCATCGCAGTGGCCCGGCAAACCTACCGCGCCTACCGCGAACTGCTGGCCTCGACCCGCTGGCAAATACTGGCCGCCGCCGGGGCTAAGCCACAGCGCTTGCTGTGGGCCAGCACCGGCACCAAGGATCCTTCGGCACCCGACACGCTGTACGTGAGTGCGCTGGCCGCGCCCGACACCATCGACACGATTCCCGAGAAGACCTTGCATGCGTTCGCCGACCACGGCCAGCTGCAAGGCGTGATGGCAGCCGATGGCGGCGATGCCGAAGCAGTGCTCTCGCAGATCAGCCGTGCGGGCGTGGATATCGAGGCACTGGCCGCAAAGCTCCAGCAGGACGGGGCCCAGTCTTTCGTCAAGTCGTGGCAGCAGCTGTTGCAGCGCATCGCCGAGAAGTCGGGTGCGCGTGAGCCCGCTCCCTGATGACCCAACGGACATGAGCCAGCTCATCAGCCCCCTCGCCGGCAAGCCGCTGCCGGCCGAGAAGCTCGTCGACATACAAAGCCTGCTGGCCGCGTACACCGAGCTGCAGCCCGACCCCACCGTGCCGGCCCAGCGCGTGGCGTTCGGCACCTCGGGCCACCGGGGCACCTCGTTCGACGGCAGCTTCAACGCCTGGCATGTGCTGGCGATCACCCAGGCCCTGTGCGAGCACCGCAAGAGCCAGGGCATCGATGGCCCGCTGTTCATCGGTGTGGACACGCACGCCCTGTCGCAACTGGCGTTCGAGAACGCGCTGCAAGTGCTGGCCGCCAACGGCGTGGAGACCCTGATCGCGGGTGGCGGCGAGTTCACGCCCACGCCGGCGATCTCGCATGCGATCCTGGCCCACAACGGTGGCCGAACCAGCGGCCTCGCCGACGGCATCGTGATCACGCCGTCGCACAACCCGCCCGACAGCGGCGGCTTCAAATACAACCCGCCTCATGGGGGCCCGGCCGATGCCGACATCACCGGCTGGGTGCAGCAGCGCGCGAATGCCTTGCTCGAAGGCGGCCTCAAGGGCGTCAAGCGCATGGCGCTGGCCCAGGCCAGAACGGCCGCCACGACGCATGAACACGACTACCTGGGCGCGTACGTCGCCGACCTCGGCAGCGTGATCGACTTCGGGGCGATCCGCAGCGCCGGCCTGCACCTGGCGGTGGACCCGCTGGGCGGTGCTGGCGTGCATTACTGGGCGCGGATTGCCGAGCGCTATCGCCTCGATCTGACAGTCGCCAACACAGAAGTCGATCCGCAGTTTGCATTCATGACCGCAGACTGGGATGGCAAGATCCGGATGGACCCGTCGTCGCGCTACGCGATGCAACGGCTGGTCGCGTTGAAAGACCGCTACGACATCGCCTTCGCCTGCGATACCGATCACGACCGCCACGGCATCGTCACGCGCAGCGCCGGCCTGCTGGCGCCGAACCACTACCTCAGCGTCGCCATCGACTATCTGTTCCAGCACCGGCCGCTGTGGGGGGCGACGGCGGCGGTTGGCAAGACGGTGGTCAGCAGCGCGATGATCGATCGGGTGGCTGCCCGCCTCGGCCGCAGCTTGTTCGAAGCACCGGTCGGCTTCAAGTGGTTCGCAGCGGGCCTATTCGAGGGCCGCCTGGGCTTCGGCGGTGAAGAAAGCGCAGGTGCGTCCTTCCTGCGCCGCGACGGTCACGTGTGGACCACGGACAAGGACGGCATCGCGGCGGCGCTGCTGTCAGCCGAAATCACCGCCTGCACCGGGCGCGACCCCGGTGTCTTGTACCGTGAGCTGTGCACCGAGTTCGGCGAGTTCTTCGCAGATCGCATCGATGCACCAGCAACCCAGGCGCAGAAGCAAGTCCTCGCGAAGCTGACGCCGGCGCAGATCACGACGACCGAGCTGGCAGGCGAGTCCATCACCAGCGTGATCGACAAGGCGCCTGCCAACGGCGCGCTGATCGGCGGCATCAAGGTCAGCGCGAAAAGCGGCTGGTTCGCCGCGCGGCCCTCGGGCACCGAAGACATCTACAAGATCTACGCGGAGAGCTTCCGCGACGACGCGCACCTGCGTCGCCTGCTCGCAGAGGGGCAGCGCATCGTGGACGCAACACTCGACTTCAAGGAATCACCATGAGCGCGCCGGGCCGCCCCAAGGGCGAATACGGGAGTGCGCAGCACGAAGGAATACCAATGAGCATCACGCGGGACCGAGACGGCATGCGCAAGCTGTTCCGACAGTTCTCGTGGCCCGGCGGCATCCCGAGCCAAGTGGCACCGGAAACGCCGCGCTCGATCCACGGCGGCGGCGAACTCGGCTACTCGCTGGCGCATGCCTACGGCGCGGCGTTCGACAACCCCGCCCTGATCGTGGCCTGCATCGTCGGTGACGGTGAAGCAGAGACCGACGCGCTGGCGACGAGCTGGCACTCGAACAAGTTCCTCAACCCGGCGCGCGATGGCGCGGTGCTGCCGATCCTGCACCTCAACGTCTTCAAGATCGCCGACCCCACCGTGCTGGCGCGCATCGGCCGCGAGGATCTGACGGCCTTGCTGCGCGGCTACGGCCATGAGCCGCACTTTGTGGTCGGCGACGATCCCATGGCGGTACACCGGCAACTGGCGCAGACGCTCGATGCCGTCCTTGCGCAGATCCAGGCCATTCAGAAAGCAGCGCGGGCAGCGCATGCGCCCAGGGCACCGCCCCTTCCGCGCTGGCCGATGATCGTGTTGCAGACGCCAAAGTGCTGGACAGGCCACAAGGAGCTCAATGGCTTGCCCGTCGAAGGCACGTGGCGGTCCCACCAGGTGCCGATCGCGAAGTTCAGCAACGCTGAACACACTCGCCAACTCGAGGACTGGATGCGCAGCTATGCGCCGCAGGGCCTCTTCGACACCGAGGGCCGCTTCCGCGAGGAATTCGCGGCACTCGCGCCGACTGGCGCGCGGCGCGTGGGCGCTAATCCGCATGCGAACGACAGCGCATTGCTGGCGCCGCTGGCCATGCCGGACTTCCGCGAATTCGCGCTGCCGGTGGTGGCGCCTGGCAGCTCGATGGGTGAGTCCACGCGCGTGCTCGGCAGCTTCCACGCCGAGGTGATTCGCAGGAACCTGGACAGCGCCAACTTCGGCCTCTTCGGCCCGGATGAAACCGCCTCCAACCGTCTCGTTGCGGTGGTGGAAATCACCGGCAAGGCGTGGTTGGCCGAGATCGACGCGGTCGGCGTGAATCTGTCTCCCGACGGCCGGGTGATAGAGGTGCTGAGCGAGCACCTGTGGGACGCTCGCTCGAAGGCTATCTGCTCACCGGGCGCCACGGCCTCTTGACCACGGCGTTCGACATGGTCGTGCTGAACAACATCGACCGCTTTCAATTGGCACTCGATGCGATACGCCGCGTCCCGCGCCTGGCGCACCGGGTCGAGCAGGCCACCCGGCGTTATGACGCGAGCATCGCGCGCCACAAGGCCGACATCAGCGAACACGGCGAGGAGTTGTCGGAAGTGATGGACTGGCGGTGGACGGCATGAACGATGACACGGGCCGACCCGTGCTGGCGTTGAACGTCGGCTCGTCGTCGCTCAAATTCGGCTTCTTCATGGTGGGCAAAAACGGCAGCCGCGGGCTGGTCTCCGGTGCGGAACAGACGGTTGGCGAGCCGCAGGAAGCGTTGGCCCGCATCGCGCAGCGGCTGGAAGCGCAGGGCCTGCCCGCGCCTGCCGCGGTCGGTCACCGCATCGTTCATGGTGGGCCGCAGTGCCGCCAGCACACCTTGATCGACGAGGCGGTGATGCAGCAACTGCAGGCCGCCACTGCGTTCGCGCCGCTGCACGTGCCGCCCGCGTTGGCGTTGGTGCGCGCGGCGCAAGCGCGATTCCCCGGGATCGCCCACGTGGCATGCCTGGACACCGCATTCCATGCCGGCATGCCGGCCGTCGCCCGCACGCTGCCCATCCCGCGCGAGCTGCGCGCGTTGGGCATCGAGCGCTACGGCTTCCACGGCCTGTCGGGCGAATCGATCGTGCGGCAGCTGGGCGCTGATGTGCCCGCCCGGATGGTGATCGCCCATCTCGGCCACGGCGCGAGCGTCACCGCGGTGGCCCGCGGTGCGTCGATGGACACCAGCATGGGGCTGACGCCGACCGGTGGCGTCATCATGAGCACACGCTGCGGCGACATCGACCCCGGCGTGCTGGCATACGTGGTTCGCGAGCACGGTTACGACGCGGCGCAGCTCGAAGCCTTGATCGACCAGCACTCCGGAATGCTCGGCATCTCCAGCCTCAGTGGCGACTTGCGTGAGCTGAACGCAGCCGCCGCTTCGACATTCGCTTCGGCCGATGACGCGCGGTTGGCCATCGCCATGTTCTGCGCTTCAGTGCGCAAACAGATTGCCGCGATGGCGGCCGTCCTCGCCGGCGTGGACCTGTTGGTCTTCACGGGCGGGATCGGTGAGAACGATGCGTCCGCGCGCGCGCTCATTTGCCAGGGGCTCGAGGCGCTGGGCATTCACCAAGCATCCGTGCGGGTGATGGCCACCAAAGAAGAAGAACAGATCGCCTGGCAGACCTGTCGATTCGTTGCGTGAAAAGGCGGCCTGTCCTGCGACCGCTTCAGTTCCCCGCGATCAAGACGCTCTTGGCCCGACTGGTCGATGCCAGGCGCCACGGCGTTCGCTTTCCGCTGCTGGCTGCGTTGCTGATCCTGGGCAGTGCATGGCTGTTCCTGGGGGTCCTGGAGGATGTGGCGACGGGCGACCCGCTGGTCGGCGTCGATCTCATCGTGCACGGTGTGCTGCAGCAACTTCGAACGCCGTCGATGGACAGCGCGATGATCGCGGCGACGGAGTTAGGCGATGTCCAGGTGCTGCTGCCGGTCATCCTGGCATCCTTGGCGTGGTTCGTGTGGCGCCGTCTCTGGCGGACATGCCTGTATTGGCTGGCGGCAGTCGGTACGGCGGAGGTTCTCGTCAAACTGCTGAAGGCCACACTTCACCGATCGCGCCCGGGCCTGCTCTACGACGGTGTGGAGAGCTTCGCCTTCCCTAGCGGTCACGCCACCATGAGCGTCGTGGCCTATGGGTTTCTCGCCTTTCTGATCTGCCGCAAACGGCGCGCTGGGGTCAGACTCGTGATCGCCACGACGGCCGCGTTGTGCATCTCGCTGATCGCGTTCTCGCGTCTTTACCTTGGCGTGCATTGGGTGTCGGACGTGATTGCCGGTGCGAGTTTCGGTCTGGCCTGGATCGGCGCACTGGCGATGACGTACAGCTACCGCACCGATGACGATGTGAGGCCGAATCAGCTGGCCATCGTGGTGGTGGTCACGCTGCTGGTCAGCGGCTGCTGGCACATCATGCAAAGCCACGCACGCGACTCGGTGCGTTACGCGCCGCCGTCCGCCTTGGATGAAAGCGACTCGGACTGCCCGCAGCCTGCTGGGCTGGCGGGCGAGAGTCTTCAATCGAGCCACGTCGTCCAGCCCGACGTACGGCAGCGTACAGACGTTTCGCGTACCGAACCCTACTGTGTAGGTAGAAGAGACGACCGCGCGCGTGCGAAGCAGCCAAGCCAAACTCCGCCGACTCAAACGCTATCGATGACCCACCGCCATTCCACCGTTGTCGTCTTCAACACGCACCCTCCAGCCGAGGCCGTCATCCGCCGCTTGTCCGAAGCCGGGTTACCGGTTGCCGGCAATGCGTCACGCGTCGCCGACGCCCCGGAGCCCGCTGGAGCAGTGATTGCCGATGCTGCTGGGTACGCCAGCCACGGCGCCACCCACGGCGCCACCCACGGCGCCTGATGACTGCACCCGCCGTGCGAAAGTTTCTGCTTGCAGTCGTAACCTTCCAGACAACGGCGCCACCGGCGGCGAGCTTCGGGCCATCGGGCGCGAAGGCCTCGAGTCCGGGTAATCCGGGTAGTCCGAAGTGAACGCTGTCCGCTTCGCGGGCGCTGCCAAGTCCTGGTGGATGCACGTACTGCTGTTGCTGGCGATCACGGCTTTCGCGGCCGCTGCTCCGGTACACGCGGCCGAAGGGCTCGTGCCGGTGCCGCCACTTCAAGCGCGGTTGACCGACCTCACCGGCACGCTGACGGCTGAGCAGCAGGCGGGCTTGGAGCAATCCCTGCGCGCTTTTGAGGCGCGCAAGGGCACGCAGATCGCGGTGCTGATCGTTCCAACGACCAAGCCAGAGGAAATCGAGCAGTACGCCTTGCGCGTGGTCGAGCAGTGGAAGCTGGGCCGCAAGAAGGTGGACGATGGCGCCTTGCTCTTGATTGCCAAGGGTGACCGGACGCTGCGCATTGAAGTCGGCTACGGGATCGAGGGCGCATTGAACGACGCCACCGCCAAGCGCATCGTCAGCGAGGTGATCGCGCCGCGGCTCAAGGAAGGCGACTACTTCGGCGGTGTGAGCGCCGGTGTCGATCAGATGATTCGCGTCGTCGATGGCGAGCCGCTTCCAGCACCCAAGCCGGGAGCCGTTGGATCAGGTCTGGGTTCACTCAGTCAGAACATCGGGCAACTGTTGCCGCTGTTGTTTGTGCTGGCGCTGGTGGTGGGTGGTGTGCTGCGTGCCGTGCTCGGTCGCATCCCCGGCGCGTTGGCGACCGGTGGGGTGCTGGCGCTCGCAGGCTGGCTGCTTGGAGGTGCGGTGATTGCCGCCGTCATCGGCGGCGGTCTCGCGTTTCTCATCACCTTGTTGGGGGTCGGCATGGGCCGACACGGCGGCATGCTGGGTGGCTACTACGGCGGCATGGGTGGTGGCCACCGCGGGGGTGGTGGGTTCGGTGGTGGCGGCGGCGGCGGTGGGGGTGGCTTTGGCGGGGGTGGCGGCGGGTTTGGCGGCGGCGGCGCCTCCGGCAGGTTCTAGGCATGAACCTCAAACGCATCCTGCGCCATCTCGCCATGACCCAGGGCCAGGTCAACCGGGCCTTTCCGCAAGCTGCGCTGAACGCCATCGAGCAGGCGATCAAGACCAGTGAAACGACCCATACCGGTGAAGTTCGCTTCGTCGTCGAAGGCGCTCTCGACGGCGCGCCGCTCTTCAGCGGACAGACGGCAAAGGAACGCGCGCTCGCGTTGTTTTCGCAGCTGCGGATGTGGGATACAGAACACAACACCGGTGTGTTGATCTATCTGCTGATGGCCGACCGCGCGGTGGAAATCGTGGCTGACCGCGGCATCCACGCCAAAGCGGGCCCGCACACCTGGGTGTCGATCTGCCATGACATGGAAGCGGCATTCAAGGCAGCGCGGTTCGAGGCCGGCGCGGTCAGCGGCATCCAGGCGGTTACGCGCCAACTGGTGGATCACTTTCCCGCAGGAGCGCGTAACGCCAACGAACTGCCGGACAAGCCGCTGGTAATTTGACCGGTCCAGCCAATCGGCCAGCTTCCCAGGAGGCGCGCAGACCATGCCCGCAGGCTCTACCCAGCCCTTGTACATCCTGCCCTTCGACCACCGCGCGTCGTTCGTGCGTGGCCTGTTCGGCTGGACCGGTGCACTGAAGCCCGAGCAGACCGTGCAAGTCGCCGCCGCCAAACGGGTGATCTACGACGGCTTAACCGCTGCGGTAGCCGACGGTGTTGACAAGCACAAGGCTGGCGTCCTAGTGGACGAGCACTTCGGATCCGACATCCTGCGCGATGCAAAACGCAACGGCATCATCACTTGCGCGCCCACCGAGAAGAGCGGGCAGGACGAGTTCGACTTCGAGTTCGGCGACGACTTCGAGCGCCACATCGAGGCCTTCGCGCCGACATTCTCCAAGGTGCTGGTGCGCTACAACCCCGATGGCGATGCGG
>Ga0209490_10000839_pt1 | contig 30523 bp, 22 predicted proteins | sample MAT06_FD_187209 | JGI IMG/M metagenome (GOLD analysis project Ga0209490, IMG submission 187209) | Freshwater microbial communities from Lake Fryxell liftoff mats and glacier meltwater in Antarctica - MAT-06 (SPAdes) (version 2) | ecosystem: Environmental > Aquatic > Freshwater > Ice > Liftoff...
AAATTTCCTATATGTATCCGTAAAACGAGCGATCCTTTTTATCTTTTTTTTGCGTATGTTTTGGGGCGCAAACTGAGCGTAAACCCTGAAATGCCTTTACAGTAAGCATTCTGGGATAGAGAGCGTAGGAAGGCTGAGAACACTTTTCAAGCATATATAAGAAATTTGAGCGCACATACGCAAGAACATACAAATAATTTATCTAAAAAACTGTAAAACCTTGCGTACATAAGCGATTTGTATCAGTTACTCTTTGTACGCATACAACCTAGAACGCCCAGTATGCAAGCGCTGTAGCGGTCGGGCTGTAGATCTAAAGCTTTAAGATACGCTTACATGCATCTAACTCGCTTCGCATATACGTACATACTTAGATGTAAGAACTTCGTTAATCACTTTAGACCGACACAAGCACAAGAAACTCTCACTAGCCTTCGCCTCCTGCTCTCAGTTCAGAATGACCATCGATCGAGAAGCAGCCGACCTGATCACGATATGGCACTGTGTCGTGACGCACCTTGGGGTACGTCACGACACAGTGCGGCAACTCTACCAGGAAGAATGCTGCGGATTCTTGGTTGACCGAACCTGCAAAGGGGCAGGCAGCGATCACAGGACAGCCCGCTGCCTGCCAATCAGCGTGAAAGCGACGTAAATACCTGCCCTGTCCGTAAAACTGAAGGGTGTGTGCCTGTTGAGTGACAAACCAAGCTGGCTCCAAGCTTTGTTGAGCGGGCACGACACGCTGTGGTGGTTTGAGATGGCGCACATCCCCATCAATGAATTTGCCAGTCGCTTCGCTGGCTTTAGCAAAGCGACGAAAGGCTGGCACACCCAGTAAAGTATTAAGCACCCAAAACCCCTTTTCCACCCGGTAGCGGGCTGGTTGATAGCTGCCTGTGCCTGACGATGCACACTGAGACAGGCAGCGCGATCGTCAGGCGCAGGCAACCCTTGAAGGGTCTCAGAGGCGAAGGTAAAAAGTTGCCCATCGACTTGGTGTCGCATCTCTCTCTAAATGGGTTCTGACGCTCTTTGGGTGCAAGAGGATGCGAGCGCTCCTTTTCATCCTGCTTCATCCTGTCACTTCTGAGTTTCAGGCGATACCAAAACTGGCTTCACCAAAAGTGAGTATGAGCCCAAAGACCGTGTTAATCGACACCAGGCTTAACTAACCGAGTCTCACGAAAGGGATATTACTGTGTAATACAGGCATCCTTATGAGAGCGCAGACTGACCTGAAAATCTGTAAAAATTTTGGGCAATCTCATACGATCAAAGTGGTGGGGTCTTTACGGAGTCCAATTGTGGCTACTGAATTTATACATCGGGTGCCGACTGTCAGCGAATATGTCGATGTCTGCGTTTCTTCTGGACTAATTTTGCCTAAGATCGACATTATTCCTGCTGGACTTACTCGGTCACTTTATGCGGTTTGTGCAGTGGATAATCAGCAAGTGATCGGCTTCGCTCGCGTGATTGGTGATGGTGCTATTTTTTTTGAGATCGTTGATGTCGGAGTTCGCGCGGAGCGGCAGAAGGAGGGTATTGGCTCAGCCCTTATGCGGAACGTTTTCGCATGGTTAGACGATCATGCACATCCGAGCAGCTTTGTATCGCTAACAGCTAATCGGGGATCAAAAGCATTCTACGAACGACTAGGATTTGTCCCGCGAGATGCTGATGAACCCGCAATGACACATCCCCATTGGGGAAAGACAATGACCTTTCAAACCAACGGCGGGCACGGCGATAAGGGGCTGAAACCGGAAGGTCGATAACCCGAAATCTAGGAAGACACGACGTTGTTTGTCTAAACTTACAGAGTGATGTGCGGATGTGTTGGTGGGAGAGCCGTCTGAGGCTACTCTCGGTGCTCTCATAAGACGGTCAAATCCTCGTGCCCTCGTCGATCAGCGAAGCCTTGAACTTCTGATATCCTTGTGCGCGGAGATCACAGGCGGGACAAATTCCGCACCCTCGCCCCCAGCTATGACGAGTTTGCCGATCTCCTTGAAAGCAGGTATGGGTCTCTTCGATTATCAGAGCGACGAGATCGCTCCCTCCAAGAGTTTGCGCAAGTAACCACGTTTCAGCCTTATCAATCCACATCAGGGGTGTGTGAACAATGAATCGCGACTCCATACCAAGGTTAAGTGCAATTTGCATTGCCTTCATAGTGTCGTCGCGGGTATCGGGATAGGCTGCGTGATCGGCTTGGCACACGCCCGTGACAAGATGATTCGCACCGCGACGGTAAGCTACTAACGCCGCGAACATTTGAAATACAAGGTTGCGCCCTGGTACAAATGTGCTCTGTAATCCCCTCTCCTGCACCGAAATAGCAAGGTCACTTGTTCCAGAGATCTCATTTACTTGTCTCAGCACAGCCAAATCGAAAACATGGTCATCACCGAGCTTATAAGACCAGTTTGGAAAGTCGCGGCGAATTGCGTCTAAGATTGTACCCCGGACTGAGAGTTCGACACGGTGCTGCTGACCATAATCGAAACCGATGGTCTCTACGTTCTGAAATCGATCAAGCGCCCAAGCCAAACAGGTCGTTGAGTCTTGCCCGCCCGAAAACAAAACTAGTGCGGACGCATCAGTCATATCGCCCTACCTCGGCTCAAGAAAGTGTACAGGCGTTTCGTCCTTATCTATTCAAGTCCCACTACTTCGTCAAAGAATTGCCGATCGAATTTGGTGGGATCACTTCCTATCTTCCATCCATTGGCAGAGGTTCATTCTAAATAGATTGTATTTGAAATACAATCCCAAGTGCCCTAAAATCGCTGCTACCTAATTGTGCATCGGTTTATTGAGAATGTTCCCAAAGAAAAACTTTTGCATGTCACCAAATTCCAAAAATCCATCCAAAATCAATTCCGCAACCCGTCGCTTTGATTTCTGACCAGAATAGTATTCGATAGATAGTTCAGCCGCTTTGAAGGCATGATCAAGATGCTCCATCTCGACAAAGGTATGAATGTGAATCCAATGGTAGTGTGTATTTCCGAATTCGGTGCTGTGGTCCTCAAGGTACTGAACGAGAGGGAGAAAATTCTCTCGCAAATGTTCGTCAATAAGATTGAATTCCTGGTCGGCGAGTAGCTCTGATCCAATGTGAAAACCTAAGCCTCGTAAGATAGAGTCCTCCGTATTTTGCTGATCGAGGCAGTAGCCCCTGGAAACCCGGTCAATCGTAAGCTGCGTCTCCACATTCAAGGGAAAGGTGTGATCAATTGTCGTTAGATCGACCTCAAAATAATTGCACACACCAAGCAAAAGATATTGACCAAGATCCCAGTGAGTAAAGCGCTGCTGATTTTTTCGGTCTGCATACTCGTCAACTGCGGCGAAGTATATTTGAGAAGCAATCCTCGCGCTTCGATCTGCTGCGTAAAAAACGTTGACCCCACAATCTCGAAATAAATCTTGTCGAATATGAAAGGCTCCAGCCAGACAAGAGACACCACCAGCGAAATTACCATTGAATAACTGATACCTGGATACAAATCGAATTATGTCTTCGAGCGTCGTAACCCTGGGAAGAATATCGTCTTTTAAGAGACTCTTGCTACCAAGAGCGGCAGCCGCATCATAAATCATAGACCTTATATCAAGAACAGGCGGGCTCTGAGCGGCGGATTGTGTTTGCATTGCAGATAACATAATTAACCTCCCGACAACAATTGACAACACTGGATAGTCGGGTAAAAGAGTGAGTTTTAGGTATAGCCCACTCCCTCTCCGCAGAACCGCACAGACAACTTTCACTGTACACGGCTCAAGCAACGTCTTGAAATTCAGCGTCTCCGATTCTTAACAACCTTTGCAGGTTGTCCTGACGGCTACATTTGCAGACCAATACTTGCACCTAACTTTTCCCAGCCAGGTGAGTTTCATCTCACTTGAATTCAAGCCCATCACCTGTCCGATGTCACCACCCTTTTGGGTGAAGCATTCGCCCTATCTGCTCCGTTATGGTTTTCGATTGCCTTTAGGCTTACAGCATTCGCTTCTTGGAACATCCTGTTTTTGCTGAAGGGTTCAGTCGCTGACACTGCCCTCCCATTACTGAGTGAACATTCTGAGGCAAACATTCGCCTGAGCACTGGCAGGGAAAGGATTTGGGAGTCCTTCCCAACTCTCCCGAACGACTTCGAGTCACGCATACAACTTCTTAATTATCGGCAGAGTGTCAAAATAGCTAGTGAGCTTCCAGGTCACCGAACTCAACTCAGGCTAATGGATGTGTAACAATTTTGCATTATGTGCCTTAAATCGATTGGTTAGTCGAACCAGAAGCCTGGAACAGCGGGAATGGCTACTTTACCTACTATCGGCAGCAACGTTTCTCATTTTATTTCAAGCGTATATGGTTGCGCCTCTGATTCCCTACCTATCTCAAGTCTTTCAGGTTTCCAACCAAACAATCGGTTTAGTCATTCCTGCTTACGTGATTCCCTACGGAATTGGCTCATTGATTTATGGTGTCCTGTCTGATCGCTTTGGTCGCAAACCAATTATGCTGTTTTCCTTGGTTGCCATGACTGGACTGGTGATGTTGACCGCCACCGCGCAATCTGCCGAGCAACTGATGATTTGGCGACTATTAACTGGAGTCAGTGCGAGTGGGGTAATTCCACAAATCCTAACGTTGATTAGTGAATTGTTTCCCTACGCAGAACGAGGGCGACCCTTGGGCTGGATCTTTGGAGCCATGGCAGGCGGCATGGCGTTAGGATCGGTATTTGGAGCCATACTCCTCTCCAGGCTGACTTGGCACGGACTTTTTATCGTGGTCGGCGGATTGAGCGCGATCGTGCTGCGACTAATCTGGAAGCAAAGACACTTGCTGGGCAGCAAGGCAACAACAACAGCACTCAACCTTCCCGCTTTGCTCTCCCCGGCTACAAAAGCCTGCTCAGCACAAAGCGGGGACAGCGAACGTATGGCTATGTCCTGTTAAATGGTATGTTTCATTCAGGAGTCTTTACTTGGCTGGGACTGTACTTCGTGCAACGATACGGATTTAACGAATTCCAAATTGGGCTAGCTCTTTTCGGCTACGGTATTCCTGGAACATTTTTAGGACCAATCATTGGACGCACTGCTGATCGTTGGGGACGCAACCGTTTACTTCCGCTAGGATTTGCGATCGCTGCTCTTGCCTCAGGCACACTGATTTTTAGAATTCCACCTCTCCTTGCGACTCTGGCAGTAACCGCTCTCTCGCTCGGTTATGACCTGACTCATCCTCTTCTTGCAGGTATTGTTACAGACTTTGGTGCAGAACGACGGGGACAGGCGATGGGGCTAAATGTATTCACCTTCTTTATTGGATTTGGAGTCGGCGGTTTTTTATTTGGTGAGCTGCTACGCTGGAGCTTTGTTGCCGCTCTATCAACATTTACAGGAGTCATGTTAATTGCCGCCTTATCAGCAATCCACTTGTTTCACAGGGAGACGGCAAAGCATAGCTAGTAGGTATAATAAACCGGAATAAATCACGATTAAGTTAGTTACCATCAAACTAGTTTTACTTTTCTGCGAAGCAATCCGCCTCACAAGAACTTTTGTCAGTTATCTACAAAACAACTTGCGATCCACCCTATTTGGTTAGTGTCGTTTAACACGCTTTTTGTCCGGATTAACACATTAAGTGTCACCTCAGAAAATAGCTGAAAGCTTGATGCAACAGTTTTTTCAAGCTTATCTCTCTAAATTTGAGCATTAACACATTAAATGTCCAAATGCCACAAAGCAGTGGCTAAACGCCCGATGCGGACACTTAATGTGTTAATTTTTTCCAGAAATTAGGGATCTTCTTTGTCGCCATAGCACTGAACAGAAACGGCAAACCCTTATCCTCGTCGCCTTACACGCTTTTCTCTCTGGAATGAGCGGACATTTAATTTGTTAACGATGTCAAATAGCGGTTCTTACGCTCTTTTGGTGAATCAGGTTTTTGAGCAGCCTGAAAGCTAAGTTCCATAGGATAAGCATGAGCCAATCGTGTCTCTTTTCACCATAACTGCGTCAGAACCCAAAAAGCGTGGAACGCGACAGTAGGCGAACGACTTCGTCGCACGTAGCGCTATCGCCACCCGCTCTCCAGTTTCCTGGGGAATAATCCGACCTTGTAAAACCAGATTCAAGGCAATTTCCAGGTCGGGATTGGGGTAGGGATGGCTTGCCAACCATTCAGCAGCCGTTTGAATTTGTAGGAGGGTGGGAGAGGTTAGAAGGGCGATCACAGGAATACAGTTTACTGGTCATGCATATTCCAATTCCACTGCGTATGTGAGTAAACCCTGAACAATTTGCCTGCCAGATTGCTGATACGACGTTCAAGTTGCTTTGCCCCAAGTGATTGCCAGCCAGAAATCTTCCATTGAGTTGTCAGTAAAATAGAGAGTGAATTTTTCAGTTGTGGTAGAAACTGGCTTGGTTGTGGCTGGAAGGTTTGCCAATTTTCCTGCCCAAAGATTGCCTAGGGATGGATCCTTACCTAATGCTTGGGGTTCAGTACCATCTGACTTATAGCTGATAGATACAGCATTTTTTGTATCAGCAAATAGATCGACTCGTTTGATTACTTCTAAGTTACCTTTGCTCCAGAAGGGGTAATGTTCTTCCCGTAAGGTGAGTGTTAATTCGGCAGTGGGTGATTTACCTCCAATCTTGGCGTTCTTGAACTTCGCCCATTCCGTTGGGAATTCGTGTCTCATGGAGAAAAGGCGGACAGAACCAACAGTCTGGGCTTCGGCGATCGCCGTCTTGAGGTTATCCACAGCACCTTTGCGCAACAAGCCACCACCTTCACGAGCGGTGTATCGAATATGCAAAATGACATCACTGATTGTATCGTAGTCAAATTGGCGGACATCAGCTGGTAATTCCAAATTCCACTCACTAATCACTCCTGAATTTTCGAAGGGCAAATAGCGCTCGTCACGCAGGTTTGTTTCAAACATGCCACTGTCATTTTGGGCGGTACTTGTCACAATCGCTTGCAGGCTGCCATAGTGATCGCTATACCGACTATCTTCAGTCCCCAATCTTGCATAGCCGTCACCTACACCTACCTCTTTGCGAATCGAGCTTTTGGTCAGCATCAGCGTGCAATTCACCGAGGTATAAGGACCCGTCACGCACGGAATGCTGAGTGCAACGGTCTTGATACGCCGAAAATAATGCCCCGGTCCGTCCATGTCGAAAAGTTCTTCGGGCAGCGCAACAGTGCAACGCCCAGTTGTGCGCAATTGTAACAACGCCGTTGGATTGACCTGCAACAGGCTGACGTGTTTGGTCAACTCGTACTCACGTTGATTCAACTCAAGATACGCCATTTCCATACGTTTGAGGTCAAAGTAGAGCTTTTCACCGGCTAGCAACCCTTCCTTGCCCGCCATATAGCCAAATTGCAAGAAGGTGAGGTCGGGTTTACCCAATTCATGTTGCAAAGCACGCTCGGCTTTCTTCGCTACATCGTAGGCAAATTGGAATACCTGCCCATACATGCCGCGCACTTCACGTTTTTGCCATGCATAAAAGGCTTGATTGGTCTTCTTGCCATTTTTCTCGTTGGTCAAGAAGTCTTCGATCTCCTGTGCGTGCTTCATCTGTTGCTGGTGGTTATGCCACTCGCGTTCGGCAATGTACTCGCGAATTTGAGCCGCGCGTAGTTGTTTAAACATCTGGTTGATTTCACCAGCAATAGTGCCGCTTTGGAACGCCCAATCCTGTTCCCTGCGATCATATGAGCCGGCTTTAGCGGCGTGTCCTGCATCGTAGCTATCTTGAGCCGAAAGGCTTCTTTGATATTCAGCAATCGCCTGGAGCGCTGGACCTATGTGTTGCCCTCCAAACACAATCTCTCCCCCCAATCCCCAGAACTGTAAATCAACATGAAATGTGGGAATATAGTAGGAAAGACTTGCTGCTGTTGTTGTAGCGCTTGCTCGTACCTGCCAGTCACGTGCTGAATGAGATGCCTCTAGCTCCTTGGCCTCATAGCTGCTCATAATTTTCCCACCTGATGCGCCTAAATCCTGCGCGATGTCTACTCCAACAGGACGGCGCTTCACATCCGGTTCGGTTGCCATAAAATTGAACTTCGTCAGACCTTCAGCAACCAGCGCATCCAGTTCCGGGATCGCAATATCGCTCTCCTGTTTGCCCAACTGTCGCTCGTAGTAGATGTAACGTTGCGCTGCGTTGATGAGCGATGTTTCCAGCCCTTCGCGGTTTTTGATCGTTTCCTGCCATTGTGCATACTTTACCGTCTCGGCCAAGCCCAGAATCACCTTTTCGTGCTTGGCTCGGAGAATCGCCATTGCTTCGTTGTCTTCTTTCTCCATCGCCGAGAGCAGATTATTACCCAGCGATTTGACTTCTTGACAAAGCTCGGTTGCCTTTTGCACCAACAATTGAAATCGCACTAAGGGTAAAGGTTGATTGACTCCCGCAACAACTGCTCCTATATTCAATCCCGCCGCTGCCGCTCGTGCCAGCAATGCAGGGTCAATCGGTGGCTCGAATAACGGTAACTGTCGAAAAATACCTTGCAAGTTCAGGCTGTTGCGGATCTTAAACAGGCGATCGGCTACTGTATCCCAATAGCTCATCAGCTTGTCGTTACGCGGTACACAGAAATACAGCGATGTGCCGATGCTGCGCAGGGTGGCAAATTGATCGTTTGTTCCCCCGGTCATGGGAAAAGGTGCTAGATCGAACGCAATTTCACTCTCCAGCTTTTCCAAGGTGTTGCCAAATTCGTCCCACTTGTCACGTCTGCTGGCGTAGGTCAGCGGTGCCAGTGAACCTTTCTTGGGTACAGCTTGGGGTCGCTCACCCAAAATCAATGCCGCCAGCACATAGATCTGCATCGCCTCGTTAATCGTCTCGCCGGTGTCCTGGCGGAATAGGTCATCACCCCAAGCGATCGAGTTATCCAGATACGCCATCACCGCCTTAAACATATAGGGTGTTTGGCGATAGCGGGCGATCAGATGGGGGCGAAACGGCGAATCCTTCCACGCACCAATGCTGTTGATCGTGTCTTGCTTCAACACTGAGTCAGTGCTTGATGACAGATTCACCAGAATTTCTTCAATTTGTTTAACTTCGGTAAATTGAAACGGCTTCACTTTCCAAAATCGCTCCGGGGTTGGGCCGTCACTATCATCGGTAGGGTCGAAAATAAAATGAAACCAACGTTGGGCGTCTTCATATCGCTGATTTTTGCTTAAGTGAATAGCGATCGCCATTGGTATGTGATAAAACAATTCCCAGTTGTAAACGGAGTACGCACCGCTGGAGGTGAAGTCGAGGTCGCAAACTGGGTAGGGCTGCTGCACCACATCGGTCGGATCATATCGATCCTTGCTAAAAATCTTACGATACAAAGTAGGTTGAGGTTTACCGCCCAGCAGCTTTATTTCTGTACCGGCCGGTATTTCAACAATAGCCGGTTCGGTAAGTCGGCGAAGCTTGCCCTCTTCGCCAGTGATCACGATCGCTTCGGGCAGGGTTACATCTTTTACCACAGCCGATAGGAAAACGAATGCGCCAATAGCAAGGTCGGCAGTTTTGCCATCGCTCAGCACCACGCGTGTTCCACGCTCTGAGTCGTGGGCGATAACGCTGCCTGGTAGGGTTGCTTCGTTGCCATCCGCTAGAGCAATCTTGACACCATCGGGCAGTGTGACTGTAACACTACCCGGCAGCTTGACCAACTCAGTTTCGTTGGGTTTGCCTGGTTTAGGCAGCTTCAACACCAAGCGTATCGGCAAAGCAACTCGAAAGCTGAACGGCAGCGTCTGAAAAGTGCCATCGCTCTTGTTTTGCACATAATCTGTATCGGCGGACTGCAATCCTGAAACGGATTTTTCGATTAGTCTGTGTGCTAACTCTTTTACATAGGGGTGGAAATGCGGGTAGAAGCGATAACGCAGTGTACGCGTCTGGGTGACAGTATGCCGTTCACCAGTTACTGTTTCCGTACCTTCCGTCCATTGGTCAAGGTGTTTTTTAACAGCAGGATCAAGGGAGCCATGAAAAGCAGTGACGGTAGCATTTTTTGAAATGTTCATAGTTTACATGCCTATATTGTTTAATCATTAGCGATTTAGATTGAAGCCCCCGCCCACACTGCTGACAATCTGTGTGATATTGCCCAGTTCTTGTACAATACCTTTGCGATCCACAATAATGTCGCCAAACTGCATGGCAATTCCCGGCTGCGTAAGTGCATCCAGATTGGGTTTAAAGGCATGAAGCGCCAACGAGTCAATTGGGTCAGGTTGCGGAATATTTTGAGGTTTATTGAATGCCTCTTGTCGATATTTGGGAGGAATTTCCACACTGATTTGGGGCTGTTCCAATGATACATAGTCTTGCCATCGAGATTTCTGCGAAGGCTGGGGAATAGTGAAACCCTCCCACTTGTCCACTTTTGTTTCGGTCAACGACGGTTCAACAAAAAAGGTGTAGACATCGTCGGCATAAAACACTGGGCTGATGAGCGGCGCAAACTCCTCATTTGGGAACTTCATCTGGTTACAGCAGGGCAACAAGGTGAAGCCATCATCAATCTTCGATAAGATGGTTTGTTGCTTAGGAGCCTCAGCTTCCGCGACACCATCAGTCGTGACGATCTGCTTCACGAACGTTATCGAAAGCGGCCCTGAACCTTTCTTTTTATAGGTATTGTAATGAGGATTTAAACTAGCCGAATATGGCATGCTTGGTTGAAACGCACCAGACGTTTTAATTTGCGGAAGACTGTTTTTGCTGACCACGCGAAAACCCCGATTCTGTGGGGGATAGTAGAGAGTATCAGACTTAAAACCGTACAACGTAATCCAGACCGCTCCATCGGTACCTAGCTCTGGATCTACTTCTTTGGATACCCCAATAGACACCTTGCTGGCGTCAAAAGGCTCGAAAAGCCGTCTCACAAAATTAAATCCGCTGGATTCCCGCACTGTCCATTCACCTTGAAAATACTCAGACCAGTTCAGTTGAACATCTAGCGTGCGCCGAACCGCGCCTTTCGAGGCTGTCGCTGCCGCCGCAACCAGTTGGTTAAGCGGCAAGGCTCCCACCGCGCCCGTTTCTCCTGTTTGGGGTCCACCCGTGGACTCCTCCACTTTCTCCATAAACGTCAGCCAGAATAAATGCAGCCGATCGCGCCACATCACAGCCACGATATGTTCGCCATCAATTTCGGTGTTCACCGGTTCCCATGCCGTCCACATCTGGCGATTGTAACGGCGATAGAAGTATTGGTGTGGTGATAAATACGTGCGCCCAATTACATGCATCGTCGGTGGGCCGCCTGGCTTTTCTTCGGCATACATGGTCACAATCTCTAGCCGTGCCAATTGGTCAAGTTTCTTCAGATACACGTAGAGAGCGTCTTCAGCTAGCTGGTTAGTTACATCGCCCTGTAACAGGCTGCTTTCCAACTCCTGATACAAATGCGTCTTGTCATCCCGCCACTCTGGCTCTAACCAGTTTTCAGGGAACAGAAAAATTTTGCGGTTCGCTTCCCAGACGCGATAGCGCTTCATCCAGCTCCAGTGCGGTGCGTTCAATACCGAAGGATGCACCTGTTTTTCAAGATTCAAGAAACAGCGTTGAATAAAAGTTTGCAAAGAAGAAATCGCCAAGCGTAAGCGCGAGGTCTGCACTACAGGCTCCATGCCTGGGTCAATTAAAAAGTATTCGAACAGTTTCTCAACACTGTCTAAGCCTTCATCTTCTTTGATGTGCATAATGTAGGCAACAAGCGCATCCCTTTGCCGCTGACGCAAGGGATCGAAAATAGCTTTGGCGATGCGCTGCCACGTTTCCTGCTCATAGCGAGACTTAATCGTATTCCTTATACTTATCGCTACAGCTGCGTCCGGCTGTGGTGTGAGCCATGACTTTAGCGATCGCATTGAAACACCGAATTTCTCCACTACCTGCAACGCTTGCCACAGACGTACTATGCGTGTTAAATCCGCAAAATGCTCGGCTGCCGTCATCTTCAACTCGGCTACTATTGCTTGCACACTATCAAGTTTTCGCCGAGTTAAACTGGCAATGCGTTTACACAGCTCCAGCGCAGTTTCAGGATTTTTAATCCTTGTGTACTCGAAGATAGCTATCAAGTCATCGCTTCCGCCAGCCACATCACGCTTGAGATCGGCAAAGCTCATTAACTGGATAAAAGTGTTGAACAATGATACGGCATTCACATCTGTCTCTATACCTTCTTTTGCTGGCAACAGACGCAAGTCCACATTGCCAAAGTCCGAAGGATTCGTCAGAATGTGGCTGATATCTCGTACGTTTAAACTCATTCCTTGAATAAGTTGTACTGCCTTACTCAATATTATGTAGGCAGATGCTGCCCGATCGATCGCAGTTTGTGGTAGCAATACAAGCTGACTAAGCTTATCCTTGGGAGTAGTCTCGCCTTTGACAAATAGCTCAAACGCTCCATCCTGCAAATTGTTTGCCTCCAGCGTTAGGATGTACAACACGCCAGACTTCAATTCGATAAACTCGCTCAATTCGTCATCGTCTTTGGTCGCTGTTGCATTTAAAACAGGCTCAAGCATTCCATCGAAGAATAGATTAACCGTTGCGTTCTTTTTACCGAGTTTTGCATAGAAACGGTATGACCCATTTTGGGGAACTTCAATGCTGCCCCGCCACAGTCCCTTTGTATATTTGCCTGACGCTTTTACCTCTACAGCATCAGCCGTTTTATTGATAGGCGGTGCATTTATATCCGAAGGGGTCAGCGAAGCAGTGAGACCACGCTGACCTAGTCCTTCAAATTGCTCCATGAGAGACTGTGTGGCTGCATTAGGCAAAGCAAGAAAGTGGCGGTTGGTCAATAACGTTTCGATCAATGCCGCGTCGCCGTCGATCTGTGTCGTCATCGTTTGCAATATTGCCTGTCGCGTCAACTTCCTTTGTAAGAATGGCAATATCTTCTGTAACAAGCCCAAACGTTTCTCAGTCGATGACGTGGTTGAGCCTGAGCCAAAGAAATCTTCAAACTTCAGCAGTCCTTCAAAATATTTATTGAAGAATGTCTCAAATTGAATGTTTGATTTCAACTCGATTTCATCGAGCAGGGCTGAAAAAGTCTTTCGTGCGTCAATGGCGTCTTCGCTGGTGGGCGATGGTTGTGGAATTTGAGTCAGCAGTGCGGTTTTTGTAGTATTCGTTAATACACCAATATGCGTTAACTGTTGCCGCTGGCGTGTTTCGTCGTAAGAGACGCTCACACCAGTCACTCCGTAGGTATCGGGGGTTAGGCGCTTATTCGGAAGTACAGATGATTTTGTCGCACTATAGACTGTTTTATTCAGCCAAAAGCCCATGAATGTTTCAACCACATCGGAAGGAAACACCAGTGCCATCTTCTGTCGTAACCCATCATCATTCACGCTGTCCGCATTGGCGGGAACAGCATAGTCTCTAGCAATTGCGTTCAACTCAGTCGCCAATGCCCCGATCCAGGCTAACTTTGTTTCCCTACTTTCCTTATATTTGCCCAATGGATCGAAACGATGCCGCATTAAATAGTCGAGGTCGCTAATCGTTAATGCACTGGCCTTCACCTGATGGACACGGCGTACAAACTCAAGCGTGTGTTTTAGTGGATAGTCAGAGTCTATGCTGTCCAAGACATTTGGACTCAAGGAATGAAACGGATTCAATCCACTCAATGCTTTTATAGAAACTAATTCAGCAATGGACAGCTTCAATGATTTTGCCAAAAGCCCATAGCGATAAAGCAATGAGACATTAGCTAATGAGAGCATCGCTTTGTTGACATCGCTTTCATCAGCGGTATTGCCATCCAACAAAATCTGAGTGATTTCGTCCGCTGTCAAATTGAGCGCAGCTTGCAACGCAGGCAGGTGATCTTTGAGGAATACTCCCGGATTGCTGAGATAGTTGCCCAAGGGGTCATCAAAAACAATATCATCCTTCAAGATATTTCGGGTTAAGAACAATTGTGCATAAAGCGAATTTTTACCCTTAGTTGGCAAGTCAGTCCACAGCGTCAGCAACTTTACCAGACTGTTCTTACCCATGCCAATTAACCCGTTGAGTTCTTTAAGATGGGCAAGATAAATTAATGCGGACTTCATCGCATTCCCCAGTGTGGCATCGCTAATAGTCTGATTTATCGGCAAGAAAGTCTGTAGAGCAAGGTCCATTTCCTCGAACGACCAACCAAGCCGCTTCCATAACCGAATAAATAAGTTTAGTTTTATATAGTCCAACGGAAGCAGGTCTGATCCATCCGAATAGGTCACCGATGTTTCATCAAAACTGCAACTGCCATCAGGATCTCTCAATAGAATAATCTTCTCGAATTTTTGTTGATCCCACGAATCACTTAGCCATTGTTTCGCATCGAAGTTTGGTTTGAACTTCTCAGTGAGTTGCGTCAGCTTTTTGTCGAATTCAGCTTCGTCCTCAGATGTGAAAGGCGTGTAGCCTTCGTGCTTCTTGTAGCGGAACACATGGCTCACATCTAAACCCAACTTGTGCAATGTTACGAATGTATTTATTTTCGGGTTTACGAAAGCTGTTTGCACTAGCTCCACAAGTTGTTTATAACTAATGCCCAATCGACGAGAAAGTGTTTTTGCCGATTTTAACTCAGCCAAGGCAGATGCTTCGGTTTCTGTGGGTTTGTCATAGCCATAGAGCTTAGGCCAATCTGTCCAAGCTGAGGCGGTATAGATCGTGTATTCAGAAGGCGAGAGCCCTAGATATTCTAAAAATATTTGTGAGCGGTAATAGAGCTCTGGATTTTCTGCAGGTGCATACAGATCTTCACTAGGACGGAAAATATCCAAGACTTGTGAAAAAGTTGTCTCGAAATACTCGCAGAAGCGACGGACTGTTTCGAGCCACAAATCAAACGGCAAGGTAAACGGATAGAGTGCCCCTTTGAGTGCATCGTATGCTGTGGGGATAATATTGTGTGGTTCCGCCATTAATTCAGATGAGGTGGCTTCACCTGTGTCATAAGCGGCTTTGGCATCCAACTTTTTGTTAGCAACAAAATATTCTAGGATCTCATTGACTAGATCGATATAAGGGAGTGCTGTGTTGGTGTTTTCGCAAGTCAGCGGCAGATGCGGCAAATCCGGGCGGCGCTTGATCAATGCATCATAAGGCTTTAAATATTTGCTTGTGTATTCTCTTTGATTATGCGTATCCTTCCAAAAATTTAAGGTGTGCTCCCAGTCTTGTTGAGCTGGATCGATAAATCTTAATAAATCAACTAGATAAGCGGCAGGACTGAGCACCGAGCGGCAATGCTCGCACTCACAAAAATCCAACGATCCAAATAGGGATTCCATCGTGGGATACTCTTTGAGCAAGGCATTCAGCTTGTCTTTGTCTTCGCGGTGCCTTTCTGGCGATCCTGATATGGCCGTTATGGGTGGCGTGCTAGTTACCTGTTTCCCCAGACTGTAAATGTTGAAGGTGGTAGACGTAATTTGCTCGCTTTTCTCCCACACCTTCTCGGTTACTTTGCGAGAGCCAAACTTTTCCCAATAACGTCCTACAAATTCAGCTTTTTGGATAGCAGTAACTTGTCGGGCAGAGGTGAAACCGAGCCCAAGTAGAGTTGTCATTGATTCGTCGTCTGGCGTCATTTGGTAAACGCGCGTCAACAGTTTTGCACCTGCCTCGGCTAGCGGTTTGCTGTCGTCAGTAATTCCAGCAAACACGGTTTCGCCATGTTGCTTTAAGAACTGGTCTACTGGCGTACTTCCTAGTTGAAAACCTATAGCTACAGCATTTTTCAAGAAAGTTTGCACTGGTACTTTCATCTCAGCGTGCTGAGCGCCCAGTGTTAGTTCATCCTTTTCCAACATCCGTTTGACGACATGGGTAGGGAAGCTTTGACGTACTCTGCTTGCTAGGTCTTCTGCATAAGCATCAAGGCGGTCATTTACCTCTTTTTGAGTGTAGGCTGACGGAATCAGCTTCGCCAAATTCAAGGCGACATTACCTGCCAACGTATTGAGTCGCGTTACCCATTGCTCTTTTTGATACAAATCGCTGTCAACCAACTGCGTCAGATTTTCCTGAGATTTGATCTCGACCTGCAACACCTCTACTAGCGGCGCATTATTTAAGGTTAGATAAGCCAGTTTGCCTTGTAATTGTAAGTAGTCTATCGATTCCTGGGGAATACCTTGTGCCTTTGCCTCTTGCCACAATGAAGTAGGGTCATCATCATGTATTAATACCAGTTTCTCAAACACCGATTTGCGATCGGATGCAATCCTAGCCTTTGCAATCATGTCACTCACACTTGATAATGTCCCCGGCACGATTGATTTTCGCAATGTCTCAAACTTTAAAGTCTCAAACGCCGCTTTGGTGAGATTCATCTGTGCGTCGTCCAGTGCTATTACGCCAGCATCCTTAGCTCGTGTCAGAGCTGTTGCAAATGCATCGGTGCTTACCATTGCCAATGCCTCGGTATCATCCGGCAATCCAGCACGGAAAACGCCATATAAGGCGTCATGGGAAATACCTGTTGCAGCGCTCACTTTTGCAGCAGTAGCGGCAGTGGCGATTAAGCGTGCATCCCAATTAGTTTTTTGATTCAAAAATGAGATGTCTTGTTTAATTACATTTTCTTGTGCAAGAGCAAAAGTTTCGAGATTAAGCCCCTGAATAGTCATCAAATCATCCAACATCAGCTTGAATTCGTTAGCCTGAGATTTTACAGCCGATGGAGCAACAAGGTTAATCACCTCACTGCGATCTGCATTGACCTTGGGATTAGAAAGCCTGACCTCGGTGCCATTTGTGTCCAATGCACGCACTTCAATATTGGCTGCGCCGCTATCTAGCCCATAGGGTAGTGCATAAAACCCGCGCTCGTCTGTTTCTATCTCACCCAATAAATCTTCTGCATTACCAAAACCTTTGTTAACGATACGGAGCTTGACTTTTGCACCAGGCAAGCCATTATCTAAAAAAATGCGTCCTTCAACTCGTCTGGGTTGGGCTAATGTGCCAACTTCAATGGCGATCGCGTTACGTGTTGCATCATCAAGCGCACCAGTGCTACTAAGATTGTGTTTAGCTTGTAGTTGTAACAGCGCATCACGAGTACCTACCCCAAAAATACTCGCAGTCGTCTCATTCTCCGGCAATGCGAAGCCTAGGTTAACTAATTGTGTATGAAGTTCACTCACAGGAGCACCGTGCGTACTCAAGGTAAGTGACGATACTTTATCCAGGGTATCCAACTTCTGAACGGAACCTGCAATGGCTGGCGCAGTTTCAAATGCTCTTCCAGCCGCGTTAACTCCTCCTGTCTTCGAGAAATTGTTGATTGGCGTTAAACTTACAGACGTAGCCGCAGAATTTGCTGTTGGAAGGGTTTCCAGCTTTGCTGCAGTTGCCATACATACTTCACAAGTCGGATCGATGCCTTGAGTTTTTTGAAACTCTCCTACCGCTTCGCGAGTAGAGGGGCCAAAGAATCTTCGCTTACTTTCCTCAGCCGAAATCTCTACTCCATGAAGCGCCAACCTTTCATGCAGACGAGCAACATCGTCGCCAAAATCACCGATACTGAGCTTTCCAGATTCCATAATACTTACCTTTGGTTATAATCCACACAGAGTTAGGTCACTACTTAATTTCGGGATGGCTTGGAGAGCTTTTAGCCTTGCTCAAATTGGAGCAGTACAAATGCCCGTGGATCGCGCGCCACAAATTGAATCCGTTCCACCACGCGGAAGAAATATTTCGAGCCTTCTTTTCGCACAAATTCTGTCGTTGCTTCGCGTCCCACATAAATGCTGGTGGGGTCACCTGCCAACGCCACCAAAAGTCCTTTATCCTGTGGTAAGGTTCCAGTTCCATAAAATCCTCCTTCTACCAGGGGTTTGATCCGTTCGGCTGTAGTGACCAAACTGGCAGGACTGGGTGGGACATGGGTGTCAGCATAGACTTTGGTGGGTAGGAACAGAGCATAGTTTTGTGCTTGCGCTTTGCTAGTTAGTATGGATCTGCCATCTGCCACTGCCGAAAAGACATTTTCTCCCCATACCGCACTTGTCAGGCTATTTGTCAGCCTGGGTACCGGAATGGGCACTGTAACTTTATTCTCGTCATCGTCATTAGCATCCTGAGTGTTAGCTTCTCCTAGAAGCCCTTGGGCAGTGGAGGCTATTTGATCGGCTTTGACACTTCCTGGAAGACGACTCACATTTCCTTGAAAGATAATTGTATCCTCCGCAAGCGCAAGGGCTTTTGCTGCCATGCGTGCCAAAGTTTTGCAAGTCTTGATCTGAGCTTCCTTCCCAACCTGGGTACTCGACAACGGAAACTCCTGATAAATTTCAACAAAAGGTTTAGTGCTACCTTCTCGAATACTAAGGTCTGTAAAATCAATAACATCATTGGGGACTTCCGTCGGATTCATGTCAAATGTCATGGTTGGAAAGACTTTTTGGGCAATTCTAACTTTAGCCATTTCCTTCATGACGGCATCATTGATTTCAGTCCATACAGACTGATCCCAATTAACTTCATTTGAGTTGTTCATGGTGTTCCTCGATTTGTATTGATAAGGGGTTAAGAATTTGCTAAACACTGGATCGTATCTATCGCACTGACAGTGATTAAGGCGATCGCCAAAGTAAATGCTTGAGGAAAGAGAAGATTGTTTTCATGGTTATAGTCCTCAGAAATTTAAGTATTGTTTGAGAAGGTTTACATCGTGGGTGGTGTCACCGAAGTATTCTTAATGCTGTAAGGGCTGGAAATTGCAACCTCCTCTGCCCATCCCGGTTTAAGGTTGGCAAACAGGCGATCGGGAGTCATATCCATGACAGCACAGAGGGGATCGTTAAAGTCATTACCCGGTCCCCATTCCCAGGTATACCAACCGATTTCATGCCTGTCACATTCCTCAATGATAGTTTTATAGTCAATTTCTCCATTGGGGCTGCACATGCTTTGCCCTTGACCGGCGAAGCCGCCAAATTGAGAGAACTCCCCTACAATCAGGGGATAGCCTAGATCAACTGAATTTTGCAAATTTGCTCGGATAAAGTTAGCATCAGCATCATCGGATATTGACCAATACAGGTGAACCGAAAAGAGTAAGTTTTGGTCGGGGTCAGCACTGAGCAATATGGGTGCAGTAGCATCCAGGAGTGCCAGATTTTTGCCCCAGTCAGCCGCATCAATGACTAGGGGCGTGTGAATGCCAGCAGTTCGCAGTGATTGAATGGCAGTGGTATATCCGGTAATAAATTGAGCGTTGGCAACTTGGTCATCTCCTACTTCATTACCGATGTTGACCAACAGATATTCTTGATGTTTTTGAATGATGTTAACGACGGCGGGTTGAATCCAATAATCAACTAATCCCTGCAAACCATTCCAGTCGCCAGTGGCATCGTGCAGTTCAATTAAGGGGATAAGATGATTTTGTTTGGCGTTGATAATCAGTGCATCCAGAATATTCAAATCTGTAGGAGCACCTGCATTGCTAATCTTCCAAACGATTCTGACGGAGTTGGCTCCAGTTTTGCGAATTTCTGGGAAGGAAATCGTTCCGGTGGGATCGACTCCATCAAAAACGGACATTTTGTTCACTCCCCGCAGAATCACATGGTTGTCTAATCTGTCGTGGAGGTGCCTGCCTTGGGTGTAAAAGGTCTGCTTTTGGGGCGGAATTTCTTCTAACAGTTTGCCCCAGGTGATTGGTCCGACTTCGCCATCGACGAATAACCCGTTATTGCTTTGAAATTCTTTGACTCGTTGTAGCGTGATGGGGCCAAAGGAGCCATCAACAAGCAGCAAAGGTAGATCGGTTGGCGGACGAGCGTTCAGTGTGGTCTGAAGTAGGGTTACGTCCTGACCAGTGGAACCAAGAATTAGAGTTTGGGGCATGGGGAATATCCTTAAGAGTGGGGGAATGATTTATGGAATTCAGGTGCGATCGCCTATTGGCACCTACTGCGATCGCTCGTGACTCAACCTAAGATCGCCCTTCTGCTTCAACCCCCAAACTTGGGCGATCGCCCCTTTAAAGCGCCTGTGAAGATGACATCTGGCTCCGGGTTGACAGACTTGAAGGAGGAAATGCCATATACTAGGGGCATGTGGCATAAAAGATACAATGTGGCACTTTGGAGGATATATGACTAACCCATCTAAATCGGTAGAGGTACATTTGGGTCGCCAGGGCAGGTTAGTGATTCCGGTCGCGTTGCGGCAGCTTTTGGGGTTTGAGGAGGGGGATACGTTGGTTGCCCGTGAGGAAGCAGGGCGATTGGTGTTGGAAAAGCAAGCAATGGTGAAGCAACGGCTGAAGGCTCGGTTTGCCCAGGTGCCGAACGATCGCAGTTTGGCAGATGAGTTAATCACGGAACGGCGGGAAGCAGCGCAAAGGGAAGTGGCTGAATGACCGTTGTTTTGGATGCTTCGGCGTTGCTGGCTTATTTGAAGGATGAGCCGGGGGGCGATCGCGTGGATGGGGTGTTGGCGGAGTCGGTGATGTCGAGTGTGAATTGGGCGGAGGTTGTGCAGAAGTCGATCGCGGCAGGTGTTGAGGTCGATGGGATGCTGGACGATTTGCAATCCCTGGGTTTGGTGGTGGAGCCGTTTACAACCGAGGATGGGGAAATGGCGGGACGATTGTGGGCGCAAACGCGGCAAGCCGGGTTGTCTCTGGGCGATCGCGCTTGTCTGAGTCTGGGACTGCGATTGAGCGTGCCCGTTTTGACGAGTGACCGCGCCTGGGCACCGCTCACTCTGGCTCTGGATGTGCAGATAATTCGGTGATGGGTTGGTCATGCGATCGCCCTCATGGCTAGAGTTGGGGTGGGAACGGTCGGAGATTCGGTAACCTGGAAAGAGTTAGTGGTGTTTTGGGGCTAACGGTTACGCTTAATCATGGGGAGTTAATCTGAGGCATGTCTATCACGCTGTACGATCGCGATTTGCAACTCTGGATTGAGCAAACGATTCAGCAATTAAAGGATGGTGAGTTTGAGTCGCTGGATATTGAGCATCTGATTGAGGAGTTGGTTGACTTGGGGAAATCCGAAAAGAACGCGCTGAAAGGAAATCTAATGATTTTATTGGCGCATTTACTCAAGTTGAAAGTACAGCATGATGTGCCCGATAGTATGAAAGGAAGCTGGTTTAGCTCTGTGCTGGAACATCGTCAACGAGTTCTGAATAATTTGGCAGACACTCCTTCGCTCAAAAGCTTTCTGGTCGGGGCGGTGGAAAAAGCGTATCCAGAGGGGCGAAAGTTGACAATTAAGGAGGGACAGTTGGCGAGTTCTGGGGTACGGGTGCCGGAGGAGAGCGAGTATCCCACAACCTGTCCTTTTTCGATTGAGCAGATCCTGGATGAGGATTTCTATGGCGTTTAGAAGGAAGTTGATCGCGCCTGGGCAACGCTCACTCTGTCTTTGGATGTGCAGGTAATTCGGTGATGGGTTAGTCATGCGATCGCCCTCCTGGTTCTGGAAGCAGGGGTTGGAGGAGCGCTAAAAGTTCTGGAATATCGGTTTGAACTGCATCCCAAAGCGTATTAAGATTCACTCAGTCATACTGGTGAGCGAGAATATCGCGCATTCCAGCGATGTCTTTCCAGGGAATTTCGAGATGCTGCGATCGAAACTCTACTGACAAGCGTTTTGTGGCTTCTCCAATGATGAGAACTTGATAGAGAATGGCAGATTGCTTTTCCTCATTGGTTGCCAATACAGATTTATCGAGTCCTTCGGCAAAGAGCAGAACTCGTTTTGCAGCATTGACAATATCCAGGAGTGAGGCGCTATCTCTGTTCATAAATCACCTGAGCGGTCTTTAGAATTTCGTCACGGCGAATCCAGTTTTCGCTGTTCTCGATGGATTCTTTCAGCGCAATATCGATTTTTCGCCCAGCTTGGTTTTCTAGCTCATTTTTAATTTTGGCAAGGGTCAGTAGGCCTTGTTTAGCTTGGGGCGAGAAGTGCAGTAAAAGGTCAATGTCGCTATCGTCTCTAAAGTCTTCTCGTAAGATGGAGCCAAACAGCGCCAGTTCTACGATTTGCCAATGCTGGCAAAATGCCTCAATGTCGGGCATTGAGAGTCCGAGTCGTTGTTGAAGTTGGGGATTAAGTTGGGTGAGCATCGTGTTTGTTAAGGTGAGAATTTTCTTTTAAGAATAATATGAATAACGTCTGAATGATAAATGGCACGATCGCCCGTAAATCAACATAAGATCGCCCTCCTGTTCAAATTCCATAACCTTGTCGATCGCACTTACTCTGTCTGCCAATCCTCGATTTTTAAATCTTGCACCCGCTTAAATTCGCCAACGTTGTGAGTAATTAAGATTAAGTCATGAGCCAGAGCGATCGCAGAAATTTGCAAATCGTAAGGTCCGATGGGTGTCCCCTGATTAGCCAGTTGAGCGCGGATTCGTCCACAAATGCGTGCTGCCTCGTCATCAAAAGCCAGAGAGACAAACAATTCAAGAAAGTCTTGTTGTTCTCGCATGGATTGAGTTGGGTTGGCACTACGCATGGCTCCATGGAACAACTCTGCTTTTGTGACTGAGCAAACAGCCGTTTCAGGCAGGTGGATAGACAGCTTGCGAGTGATTGGAGAATCCGCAAACTTTAAGTGATGAATGCAAGCATTGGTGTCGAGGAGATAGATCATAGAGATGAACGCATTTCATACTCACCCTGGATCGGTCTCTCTAAATCAGGGATCGATCCTGCTGTTTTCTGAAGTGTCGAAAGCCATTCTGGTATTTCCGGTCGAATGACGACTGTAACATCGTGATTCTTGAATTCGTCAGGAAGCTGGAGTTGTAACAGTCCATCTGAGCCAACGTATGAACGTAATGTGATCAGTTGCATGAGATTTCTCTTGATTTTCTAAGGTTGCACGTATTCAATTACATTAATTTACTTCTACGCGATCGCCCTCCTTTCCAAAACGACAAAGCCCTTTGCCGATCGCCCCACAACCAGTCCTTATCGCCCCTCACTCAACCATAAAATTGCCCTCCTGCCCAAATCCCAAGATCTGCCGATCGCTCTTTTGAAGTGTTTGTGGATGTTGCATATCGACAGGGGGTAGCGAAATTGGAGGGGCGATCGCACTTGAAATAGAAGGCAGCGATCGCCATCGCTATTCGTCTTTTGCGAAGGGTTGGTGTTGGTTGAGGTGGTGTGATCGCGTTCATAAGGTCTCCATGAATTGAATGTGGGCAGTGCCGACCCTACTAGCTAAAAAAGATGAGGGTTGTAAATAGTGTGCGGCTCGATTAAGCCACACCATAGCCGGTGTAAGGGCGTTTGTAGGCTGGATGCAACCCCAGCACAATATCTTCTTTAGCAACACCCATTTCGATCAATTCTTGACCCACATCCGTATCTGTCGCGTTGTGCTGAAGCCAAATTTTTCCAGCTTTAATGTCAAAGTGTAAAACAGTGTAATAAACTCGTTCCAAGCCTTTCCAGCCTACTCGCATAAGTTGGTAATGATCGCGCATGGGATCAAGAAATAGTTCGTTTTCTATCTCCTGGTTGTGGGACTTAAATTGACTATGATTTTCTAACAATGTTTGAATACAGGTTTGATAGTGTTCTAACTTATCCATTGGATAATCTCCTCAGTGATTGGTTCGTAAACAAGAAGTTTGAGTTGATGTCGCTTAATCGCTACTTGAGCAAAGCGACTTTGAAAGAAAGTCCCATAGGTTTCAAAAGGCACCGCTAAATAGAGCAGGCGATCGGGTTCATTGACTTCTAGCATAATTCGGTAGTTCAAAAACTGTCCTAAAGCTGTATGAAAATCACTGATAGCAGATGGTCCAATAAAGCTTTTAATTTCAACTGCAATTTTTTCTTCATCTCGTTCAGCAGCAATCAGACGTTCAGCCGCCAGATCAATTTTGACAACCACTTCTTCCCACTCCAGTTCTAATGGATCGTCAGTAATGACCCACTGCTCTTTGAGGAGTGCTTGCTTGACTGCATTGTGAAACAGGTCTTTTGCCATGTGTTGTGCTATCAAATCTCTACGGCTCTCCCGGCTTTGCGCTGATAAGACAACCTTATATCAAACTATCACTGGGTTTCAGCCGTCGATCGGGCGGCATTTTGTAGCCTTTCATACGATTTCAACCACAGATCCGGAAGAGCCATCTCTACTGGATGAATTGTAAACCAGCCTACGATCGCATCTTTCCTCTCCTGCCGATCGCACTTTTGAAGTGTTTGTGGATGTTGCATATCGATAGGGGGTAGCAAAATTGGAGGGACGATCGCACTTGAAATTGAAGTCAGCGATCGCCATTCGCCTTTTGCGGAGAGTTGGTGTTGATTGAAGTGCGATCGCGTTCATAAGTTGTCTCCTTGAATTAAATATGGGCAGTGTTGTCTACCCTCTTGCTATGGTGTAATTAATGAAACTGAGGGAAAGTAAGTTCGGTAACGGTTGACATCTCGCGTCAGTAGGGGCATGGCAGCGATAGCGGCGTGAGCACCGATGTAGAAATCAGGTAAGGGAGAACGTCGCTCACCTCCACGACGGCGGTATTCTAGAAAGCTTTGTCCTGCCAAAAAAGCGGCTGCATAGGGTAGAGGATCTCGGCGAAAAAAGTCTTCTAGTAGGGCTGCTTCTACCTCTTCGGGTTGATTGAAGCCGATGGCGATTTCTGCGTAAATAATTGGGTTAATCACTAAATCTCCTTGGTCTGCATAGTTTGCAAGCATTTGAGCCGACCACTCAAACCATTGCGGGTCTTCGGTCAGAACATCAAGAATAACGTTGCTATCTACTAGCATGTCGGTCATGGGTCACGGGTCACTTGCATGATATCGTTGGTTGTCAGACGGCTAGTTGCTTTGCCACGGATGGCGGCGATCAGTTGTTTTCCTCGGCTTAGGGTTCTAGGCTTGCGAATTTGCAGGGCATCCCCAATTACTTCCATCTGGATTTCTGTGCCGGGTAAGAATCCAAGCTGTTCTTGAAGGTCAGGGGGAATGGTGATTTGTCCGTTAGGGCTAATTTTCATGATGGTTTCCTCCATTAGGTTTAAGAATTAAAGCGATCGCCCACCTATTTTCTCTCTGTTTGCCAGCGATCGCCCAATCACAACCACCGCATTCGGGTATGTCGTCTCGAAAAGAATTGCCCCTGACTCAACCCTAAAATCGCCCTCCTGCTTAAACTCCAAAACTTGGGCGATCGCTCTTTTGAAGTGTTTGTGGATGTTGCATATCGATAGGGGGTAGCAGAATTGGAGGGGCGATCGCACTTGCAATAGAGGTCAGCGATCGCCATCGCTATTCGTCTTTTGCGGAGGGTTGGTGTTGGTTGATGTCGGGCGATCGCGTTCATAAGAAGGTTCTCCTTGAATTAATGTGGACACTGCCCACCCTACTTGCTGCGGCGAAGACTTGCTATGCTGCCAGATCAATTTCAAGTTTCATAACATTTTGTCGTAGTAAGCTTGGTTAACCCACTCCGCTTCACCAATCTTGATCCATACAGTTCCAACGGAATCTGTTCGTTTAGTTCCAACAGGCCCAAGGGCTGGACTTCCGGGATCAACTATCATTTCATGGTCTTTTGCCAATGTATTGACGGCTAAAATATGAAAAAACACTCCTGTGATTGAACCAACCTTACCCGCAAAATTCTCAATTGCACTCGGTCCAGCTATTGTTGGAGCAGAAGGCTTCACTACTGGTGGTTCAACGACTGGTTTCGGTGCTACTGGTGGTTTCGGTGCTACTGGTGGTTCAACGGCTGCTTTTGGTACTACTGTTGGTTCAACGACTGGTTTCGGTGCTACTGCCTTGGGTGGAGGCGCGCCGCGCGCGCGCGCATCGTACAAAGCCTTCGCACGGGCTCTTTCCGCTGCTGCTTCTGGAGTCTGCCAGGGGGCTGCGCTGTTTTGGTACTCCTGCTTTTTCAGCTTCTTTTCTGGCATGTACTAAGTTTGCGTGTTCCTTTTCGCCAGGTCGTGCAAACTCTTCTGGATTAGTTTTTTCGGACGCCTTCTGACCAGCTTTCTTAGCCTCATTATTGCGTCGGGTCTGCTCCACTCTTTCAGGACCAGATTGCTCGAGATTTGGTGTCGCACGTGTAGGAACACCAGGTTGTTTCTCGCCCGGCATCGTGATGCCATGGGCTTTTTCACTGTGTGCAATATGATAGTCGCTCGGATCTGTCCCGGCCATACGCGCACGATTTTGCCTCGCAATTCTACCCATGTCTTTGTCAAACCCACGGTTGCCTTTGCTAGCATCGATCGGCGGGCCCGTGATCGGTACCTCCATAACAATGTCAGGCTCAACTGGAGCGGTTGCGTTGGTGCTCTTAGCTGGCGCAGAACTGCTTGGAGTGGCCGGCCCTTCCTGCCAGATATCGTGTTTGTCGACAGGTGCAAGACCATCTGGATCTGTAAGGCAAACAGGTGATGCCGCTGAATACAGGTAGAAGTTCACACCCGCGACCGTTCCCGCCGGATCTGCCGCCGTCCACCTCCCCAACCACGGCGCATAATACCGCGCCCTATGATAGCTCAACCCCGTCTCCTCATCCCGCTCTTTGCCTGTATAGCGATACCGTTTCGGTGTTTCCGTCTGACTGCGTGCCGCATGATAAGCCGTGCTGCCGTAGGGATGATACTCCTCATAAGAAATCACCTGCGCCTGGTCATCCAATTCCAGCGCTGCCGAGCCGAGGTGGTTGCCAAGCTGAAACCGCACAAGTTGCCGAGGTGCGGGGTCATCGCCCTGTAGCCGTGTGCGCGTCTCGACCAACGCCACGCGCTGCTTGTCATCCATGATGTGCAGCGTTTCCCGTTCCAGCACAACGGTCTGCCCATTGCCATTGTATTTGCGGTATACCTCAAACCCGCCGAGATAAAGCCGCTCGTCTTTTGGTTTGCCGTTCTGCGTTTCTGTCACCTTGCGTACCCGCTGACCACCTGCGTCATAGACGTAGTAGGTCTTTTCCCCAATGCCGTTGTTCACCACCTGCTGCTGCGTGGCGTGCAATTGATCCTTAAAATCCCACTCCATCACCTTCAGGTGCGGCATGGCGGTCATATTACCGTGGGCATCATAGGTATACTTCGCGCCGTAACTGGGTGTAGCGGCGTAGTCTGGCAGATTGGCGGCTTCTCCCGGCAGTCGGGTGGCAAGCAGTCGGTTGCTGTCGAGAGCATATTGATACCGACGTATCCAGCGTTCAACGTCCCCGCCAGTGTGACGGAACTCTAAGATGTTGCCCACCGGGTCATATTTGTAAGCCTCGGTATAACGTTGCAGGGCTTCCGGGCTGTTGGGGAAAGGGATGCCCGCGATCGTCTCGAATGCTTTAGCATCGCGCTGCACGATGTTTTGCACCGCATGTTCCCGACCCTCGGCAAGCACCAGACGATACAACGCATCATAGACGTAAGTGTTGCTCGGTTCGATGAGGGAGTTGTTGAAGAACACCATTTGCTGCGCCTTGTCTCGGATCTCGGTGATGTTACCCACCGGATCGTAGGTATAGGACAAGTCTTGCAGCGTGCGTTTATCGGCTTCAGAATGCGTGGGGCGCATACTGAGCAGTCGGCTCAGGCGAAACGTTTCCCGATCGTAGGTGTATTCGGTGATAACGGGATGGTTCGCTTCGTTGTATTCAATGCGGCTGCGCTGACCCTTGGCATCGTAGTCAATGTTGGTGACAGCCTTCAGGTTCGCAGTCGTTGGATTCAGCAACGCCGTCGGTTCAGCAGCCTGTTCCAACCACACATCCACCCGTTCCAGAAGATTAGCTTCGTTATAGCCAGGGCGGATGACGTTGAACTTGGTATTGGCTCGATCGCTATGGGGGGCGACAAGCTGAATCGGGCGATTTAGAGCATCGTAGCGGGTGCTGCTACCAAAAATCTCTGTTTCCAGTATCGGAATCTGTGACCAGTCAGGCGTTTCCTGATACTTCTCGATCAGTTGCCGCGTACTCCGTAGCGGATTGCCCTTAAAATCAAAGGCTTCATCTACGCCAGTAGCCGGGTTGCGCCCCAGACTGATCACCAGTCCTGCTGTGTCGTAATGTTTATAAGGTTTGCCGCGCAGGTTTAGCTGTGTCTTCTGAGCATCGGACAAGCCGTTTCCGGGCGTATCACCGTAAATTACCTTCTCAAATTGGATGATCCCGTTTAGATTAGCTCGATCGGCTCCCTTAACGAAAGAACCAACCAGGCGGTGGAGTGCATCGTAATCCGTGCGAAAAGCCCGACCGAGATTGTCCCAAGCACACATTGGTTTTCCAGCAGCATCGTTCAGCATCCAGCGATCTCCCGCATCCATGCTGTGCTGGAACAGGAGATTCCCGGCAATATCGTAACAAGGCACAAATCCCGCCACAGGATCGGCGGCTTGATTGCTCGGCACCGACGGTCTAATGTATTGCATCACCAGATTCTTTCTGGCATCACGAATCCACAGTGGTTTACCCTCAGCATCCAGCTTGGTAAAGGTGAGGTAGCGATCGTCCTTCAGCAGTCCAGCAGCATCCTTGACCGCGTTATGAGCAATGGAAATCACATCCCGTCCCAGGCTATCCAGAATCGTCAGGGCGGGTGTATCGGCATGTACTTCCACCGCTTTTGCCGCACGAGCGTTTTCCGCAGTATTAAACTCTGCAAATCGGGGATGGGTCGGATCCATTCGTCGCCTGTACCAATCACTGCGCTGGGTAGGATCGGCATTGAATGCCGTATCGTTCGGGTCGTAGCTCTTGACATACCAGGGCGAAAACTCCACTCGACTGTAGGAGCCATCGGGCATTTCAGTGCGTACCGTGCGACCCACAGCATCGTAATAAATGACTGGAGTGACACCTTCTTCTTTCGGTTCCTCGTACTGATGCCCCACAGCGGGCGAGCTGAAATACGGCTCGTATTGTTTGACCGGCTTGCCCTTGTTGTTGAGGATGGTCTTGCCGCTAGCGACCCAGCGGATCGGTTGCCCTGCTTTTTCAGGTTCCGCCTGCACCTTCTTCACCACCACGCTGCCCATGCCATCAGAATACTCGAAACTCGCTTGCAGCAGACTCTGGGCACCCGGTGCAAGTTGGCTCACGTGCTGCTCGCGCACAATGCCGCAGGCGCAGGCAGGATGTTGCCCCCAGCGAATCGCGATCGTGCCATCAAGAAGCTTCTCTTCAGTCTCGCCAAAGTAATAGAGGTGGCGGGCAGTCGCATTGCCTAGCCAGATGTGGGATTGAGCCTGATCGAGGTCGGGTTGATTGAAAAATTTCGCCAGTTCGGCTGTTGTCGGGTTGGCTAAAGTGTCGGTAATACCGATCAGATTGTCGCCTTCATTGCCCTTACCCTTCACCGCCATCACAGTGGGCATCCCCAGCACATCGAAGTACACCTCGGAGAGGTTGTTATTGATGTCTTGAATCTCGCGCGGAGCCAGCACCCGAAAGTCGAAATGTATGACGCGAGTGGTGTTAGTCATCATGTCGGTGCTGGACATGATGAACAGATCGCGCGGATCGTATTCCAGCGTGGTGACGTTGTCGAAGGGATCGGTGTAGCGTTCCGGCAAATAGAAGTGCTGTGCCGCATCATTGGCAAAACCAGCGATACCAGAGCGAATCCAGTATTGACCAGTTAGCTCAGTGGCTGGAATAGAGGTGAAGCGTGTGGCGAGTTTCGCGCCGCTGAGGTAACCACTGATGGCAGGGTTGTTAAGCTTGTCACGGGCAGTAGTAGCAGCATCAATGGTTTCATCGAGCTTGCTGTTTCCTGCCGCATCTTTAAATACGGCATCAAGTAGTGCCTCGGTCAGCGCCAGTTTGTAGGTTTCGTAGGACAAGCCCAGCCGACCATGTTCACCGAAAGGCAAGGGATCGACCAGGCTTTCAGTAAAGAACAGCATCCGGATGTGTTCGACCAGGAGTTTTTCTTTCTTTGGCGGTATGGTGCGATCGGGTAGCTGGTGATAAGAAATCTCCTGCACGGCCTCACCCGAAATCTGATGTACCAGACTCAGCCGGTAGCCACGTAGTTCATCGAGGGTAAAGTACAAGCCTGACTTAGGTTTGATGCCAGTCAGATCATAGGTCAGCACTTCACAGGGAACCCGTAAGCGGTGGTTGTCTAGTGCCGCGATCGTGTCCGCTGGTTTGGTGCCAAAATCCTCCGTATAGCGCGTCTCGGAGTAAGCTATATGGGTTTCCTGCTGTACCTGGCTAATAAGGGTAAGCGCATCGGTGAGTCCATCTGCTAGCTTGGTATCTTCCTCAAACTTGCCGAGGCGTGGATAGACGACCGCAACCGATTGCAAGACATTGGCATACTCGTCGAAGCTCAGATTCAGCGTGTGAGCAATGCGCGGGTCAGGAGTCAGATCGTCCAGATTCAGATTGTTTAGAGTTAGATTTAGCTCATAGTGGTAAGTAATCGCCT
>Ga0209490_10000840_pt1 | contig 30522 bp, 21 predicted proteins | sample MAT06_FD_187209 | JGI IMG/M metagenome (GOLD analysis project Ga0209490, IMG submission 187209) | Freshwater microbial communities from Lake Fryxell liftoff mats and glacier meltwater in Antarctica - MAT-06 (SPAdes) (version 2) | ecosystem: Environmental > Aquatic > Freshwater > Ice > Liftoff...
AAAATGGTAGCTTTTCTTTAATTGTAGCGATCGCTTGCAACACAGCATCTCTTTCTGATTGCGCTAGTGTTGCACTAATTGGGGCTGTGAACATAAAAATTAGTCTCCAGTATGTGGCTTACTTCTAGAGTTCCCACATATACAACAAAATTACCAAGTTCAAAGCTTCAACAACACGACGTAGGGGCACGGCAATGCCGTGCCCCTACATCGTTATGCCCCTTGAGAAAAATCACACATCGCGCTAGTCTTCATTGACGTAACCGCACGCTGTAACATTAGGCGATGACAAATCAACTTTCTCCGAAAATTCCCTCTTGCACTTGGAGCCGTCCCATCGGTTTAGGCTGGGACAAACCTTATACCGTCCGGTACGCAAGTAATATCGATGATGGCCCTTGGCATGGTATGCCTTTAGGTGGCTTTGGTGCAGGTTGCATCGGTCGTTCTTCACGGGGAGATTTTAACCTGTGGCACATCGATGGCGGTGAGCATACTTTCAAAAATGTCCCTGCTTGTCAATTCAGTGTGTTTGAATCCAATAGCACATCTTCCCAAGCCTACGCCTTATCTACCCAAGCGCCTGACGATCGCACTCTCAAGGCTTGGCAATGGTATCCGACACTTGCAGAGGGGACAGGAAATTATCATGCGCTATATCCACGTAGCTGGTTTGTGTATGAAAATGTATTTCAAGCACAGTTGACTTGTGAGCAGTTTTCACCAGTCTGGGCTGGGAATTATCAAGAAACTAGCTACCCTGTGGCAATATTCCTTTGGAATGCCCACAACCCCACAGATGCACCTATTACTCTTAGCATCATGCTCACTTGGCAAAATATGGTGGGTTGGTTTACAAACGCTCTAAAATCTCCCCAAGTGCGGGTGCGCGATGATGGTAGTCCGGTTTACGAATACCAACCGCGCTGGGGCGAAAGTCAAGGAAACTATAACCAAATAGTTGAAAATACACAACAGTTTGGCTGTGTTTTAGGTCGGGTTGGTAGTGATGAACCTTTGCAAGAAGGTGACGGAACTTGGTGTATTGCGACGCTGAAGCATCCCCAAGTGGAAGTATTTCACCAAACTCGCTGGAATCCTGAAGGAACGGGTGATGAGGTGTGGCAAAGCTTTGCTAAAGATGGTTCTTTGCCTAATTATCTAGATCCGACAGCAACAGAGAATACACAATTAGGGGCTGCGATGGCTACGCCGGCCGCAGGCATCGCACTCCGTTTCACTCTGCAACCAGGCGAAACTCTCGAAATCCCCTTTGTCCTCGCTTGGGATTTGCCCATCACAGAATTTGCCGCCGGAGTTAACTATTACCGCAGATATACAGATTTTTTTGGTAAAAGTGGAAACAACGCCTGGGCGATCGCATCTACTGCGCTACAAGAATATCAAACTTGGCGATCGCAAATTCAAAGTTGGCAACAACCCATTCTCGACCGGGAAGATTTACCCAACTGGTTTAAAATGGCTCTATTTAATGAGCTTTATGACCTTACTAGCGGCGGTACTCTCTGGAGTGCAGCATCAGAACTAGACCCCATCGGTCAGTTTGCGGTGCTAGAGTGCTTAGATTACCGTTGGTATGAAAGTCTAGATGTGCGATTATACGGCTCTTTTGCCCTACTGATGCTGTTTCCAGAACTGGAAAAGTCAGTGATGCGGGCATTTGCGCGGGCGATTCCTGAAGGTGATGATACACCTCGGATAATTGGCTATTACATGACAATTAAGGCTGAAAGCCCGATCGCAGTTCGCAAAGTCGTAGGTGCAACACCCCACGATTTAGGCGCACCCAATGAACACGTTTGGCAGAAAACCAACTACACCAGCTATCAAGACTGCAATTTGTGGAAAGATTTGGGTAGTGATTTTGTCTTGCAAGTATACCGTGATTTTCTGCTCACGGGTGCTGACGATGTAGAATTCTTAGCAGATTGCTGGAATGCGATCGTTCAAACCCTCGACTACCTGAAAACTTTTGACCTTGATGGCGATGGGATTCCCGAAAATTCTGGTGCGCCTGACCAAACCTTTGATGATTGGCGGTTACAGGGTGTCAGCGCCTATTGTGGTGGGTTATGGTTAGCAGCGTTAGAGGCTGCGATCGCAATTAGCGATATTTTATTAACTTACCAAACAGGTGACACAGCATTGGCGGCGCAAAAATCCACTTATGAAGCTTGGTTACAACAATCTCGCCCCATTTATGACGAAAAACTTTGGAATGGGCAATATTACAAACTTGATAGTGAAAGTGGTTCCGATGTGGTGATGGCAGATCAATTGTGCGGACAATTCTACGCTCGTCTGCTGGACTTACCTGATATTGTACCGAGCGATCGCGCTCTCTCTGCCTTAAAAACTGTTTATGATGCGTGCTTTTTGAAATTCTGCAATGGTGAGTTTGGTGCTGCTAATGGTGTTCGTCCTGACGGTTCACCAGAAAACCCCAAAGCTACTCATCCCCTAGAAGTCTGGATAGGGATAAACTTTGGGCTGGCGGCTTTTCTTGTGCAAATGGGAATGAAAGATGAAGCGTTTAGGTTGACGCAAGCTGTGGTGCAGCAAATTTATGACAATGGTCTGCAATTCCGCACCCCTGAAGCTATCACCGCAGCTGGTACTTTCCGCGCTAGCACTTACTTACGGGCAATGGCAATTTGGGGAATTTACTTAGTTATTAATTGATTTGCCATCAAAGCGGTTCTCATTTTGATGCAACACACGCAGAGGCGCACAGCTATCATGCGTGTCAACTCAAGGTGAAAGCCAATCTAGAGCAAGCTTTTATAGCAATACGCTTGGGTTAAAGATTTTCTCTGTGTTCTCTGCGCCTCTGCGGTAGCCTGCGGCAAGCCGCTCTGCGTCTACGTTAAAAAAATTGACTTTGACAAAAAGTTTTAACCTTAACTGAACCGTATTGGTCTTTATAGCGGTTCTCGTTCACGTGAGGTACACCCGTAGGGGCAATTCATGAATTGCCCTTACACATTGCGATATAATTTTGTACCGCATCTGAGTGGGAACCGCTATATCTGAGAAAGCAGAGTCTAGATTTGTGATTTTATTTTCCGAGTGTTTCCGGAAGCAAAGGAAAATTTCAGTAATGGTAAGAGTTGAAGCATTGAGAATTCCAAGCTACTCTATGCTGACTATATCTTTGTTTTAGACCGAGGTATTCTTGTTGAGCAAGGCACTGATCGCGAACTCATAAAAATTGGTAGTTTTTGGTAGCATTTAGCCCAACTGCCACAGCATCCGTAATCTCAACTTTATAAAAGTTTTAAAGATTAAGACACATATAGGACTCCAATTTTATTTTTTATATCCAACTAGGATGCGTTACGCTCCGCTAACACACCCTACAAGACTACTTAAATATTTTAAAAAATAATTTACGATTACTAGAAAAGTTACTGCTGAATAAACTTAACAACATTATGAGTTAGTTAACTTTTTCTCTATTACTAAAATTTCTAATATTTTCCCGGCTTAATCTGCGACATATTTTTTCCTAAAAGCATCTTGCTACAGGTGTTTTAATTATTCTAATGATAATTAAAACCTCGCTATCTTTAATTGCCGCTAACCAATATTTTTTCATAACTAGGCTATCTCTCATTACTAACTGATAATCATAAAAGAATTCATGATCAGTTTACGGTGATTTTATTTAGATACGCTGAAGCTGTATTTATTGATTTACAAGTAATACAAGAATAATAAATATAATTTTCTAATTGAACTTATTAAGAAAATATGTTCAGTGCTATGGCTGCGAACGTTTTTTATTATTTAAATTCTACTATTTTTAGAAGTTGTTTTATATCATAGTTAATGGTAGTATTTTCTAGCGACTCGACAATAATAAAGGTTTTAAATTGAGATTGTATGGGGGGTCAGACCCCTCATGAATTAGCAAAGGAGGACAAAATTAAAAGTTGCACAATCCGCAAGTACGTATCGAAATACATTCAGTAAATTTAACTTAAAAATCTACTAACTTAGTAGATGACATTAACGACAAAAAATAGTATAAATACGAATAGCGTTGTTAAAGCTCAAAGATAAATAAATTTTTCCCACTAATTGAAAAAATATGAAAACTTGCCGGAAAATGCTTAATTAAGCAGTAGTAAGAAATACAGGCGTTTTAACAGATAAAGTTTATTGAATTAGGAGTTGAGAAAGTTTCAGAGGACAAAACTGCATCTACCAAGAGCTACGCCGAGACTTTTGTCCTACCAGTCAGATGAGAAGACAAAAGATAAATTTTTACCTTTCACTTACTAAAGTGAGTGTAGTTTGTAAACCTCAATTGAAACACCAACAATCGCAGAAATTGAACTAGTTTACTTCATCCAAGATAACTAAACACTATGATTAATCAAGACATTGCTGGTATTAGTAGTAACTTAGATACAACAGTCAAGGCTCAACAATTTGACAAAGTAGTTGAAGCAATTATTGCTGGAAAGTACTCCTGGGCATGTGTTTTAATGCTACGTTTTGCTGGTTATAATCCTCTCCATTACATTCCGTACCGTACCTATAATCGATTGCTTAAAGAAAATTCTCAAACCAACAGAGCAAAACAACAGCAAAGTGAAAATCTAAAAATGCTGAAAGATTCAAGGCCTGCTTATCTTGAAGTAGTTGGAAAGCAAAAAACAGAAATCCATAGTGGTAGTTTAGACCAGAGATTGGGACAGCCAATTAACGAACATCAATCAAGGAAATCGCCGTTAAAACCAGAAAGTAGCCAAGATATTTCCTTGGAGCGCTGTGGAGTCAATTAAAAACAATTTGGAATCCAGAGATTCTGCCCTAGAGTTGATTGAGTGTCTGAGAGCCTGCTATGCTAATTTAAAATTGTTAGCATGGTAGGTTTTCTATAGCAGTGATTAATTTGATATTTTTTTGCAAAAATCTGCCAAAATGGCAAATATATACTGACGATATTGATAAACTAATAACAACGAAAACTTCAAAAAAAAATAGAGGTGATTGGCGGCAAGCAAGTTAATTTTAAAAAATAAAATCAATGATTAGTTCTGACTATGAAATAAATCCAACTGATTACAACAGTAGTCAGGATTTCATGGAGTAAATAACTCCTATATCAAGACCAACGATACAACCGTTGCTACTGGTGGTTCTTTTTCTGAGGAAGTCTCAGCAAAGAGAATTTGGGGAGGTGGATTCCCCCAATCCAAATTTTACATACCTTTCATCGACTGCAGACGATGGGAGTAATGCTAATAAAACTTTCTATCCTGTGGTTGGTGTTGCTTTAGTTAAATAAAGCAAACGCTTAACACCAATAACAGGAACGGAAACAGAAAAGTGACGGTAAAATCGTTGTCTTGGCTGGTAGAACTAATAGGTCATAGGCTTCTCTTTCGACTATTGTAATCCTAGTCCTCCCAACCTGGATTATCTCTGCTTTCTAAATTATCAATTTATATAGCAACTACTGGAAGTTCAAAACTTGAATAGCTTCCAGTTTTTTATATGTATAGGACTTACGCACAAGTTACAGAATAACGTAGACGCTTCTCTACGAGACGCTACGCGTAGCTTGCTTCCCCGGAGGGGTACGGCTTGCCGCAGGCTACCACAGAGGCGCAGTATTTCGACTCACTTCGACTACGCTCAGTACAAGTCGCTCAATAACCGGACACAGAGAAATGAGAGTTTGAGAGATATTTTGCGTAAGTCCTAATGTAAATAAAAAGTAGGGTGAGCAATTTGCCCACCCTATTTTTTGTAGAGAATGGTTAATCCAAAAATGAATTAAACCTTGGCTAATTCTGGGGTAGGACGCTTGCTGTTGCGAATTGATGTAATAGCCTCAGCATAATCTTTAGCCTTAAATACAGCTGAACCTGCGACAACTGCATTAGCTCCCGCTTCTAAAACTTGCCAGGTATTATTTGCCTTGAGTCCTCCATCCACTTCAATCCAAGGGTCAAGACCGCGTTCATTACACATTTGACGCAGCTTGCGGATTTTGGGTAACACACCAGGGATAAAGCTTTGACCACCAAAACCAGGATTTACGCTCATAATCAGTACTAAATCGCACAAATCTAGAACGTATTCAATTAGCTCTAGAGGGCTACCAGGATTAAGTACAACTCCAGCTTTCTTACCAAGCTCTTTAATTTGCCCCAAGGTGCGGTGCAGGTGTGGAGAAGCATTATGCTCACAGTGTACGGAGATAATATCAGCACCCGCCTTAGCAAATCCCTCTACATACTTTTCTGGCTCCACAATCATCAAGTGGACATCCAGTGGCTTGGTCGTAACCGGACGAATCGCCTCCACAATCAGAGGGCCTATCGTAATATTAGGTACAAAACGACCGTCCATGACATCAACATGAATCCAATCCGCTCCAGCCGCATCTATGGCGCGAATTTCGTCACCTAGACGACTAAAATCGGCTGATAAAATAGATGGAGCAATTACAATGGGCTTTTGAGATAGGTTTTGGGTCATGGCTAGTGGGTTTTTAAGCGTCCTCGTCTGTAAGCATTGTAACAAAACATTGAGCAAGACTCATAATTTTGATCCCGGCTTTTTTGGGGAGTGGAGAAGAAGCAAGGGAGCAGGGAGCAGGGGGAAAATATCTAATGCCATGCCAATGACCAATACTTCGACTTCGCTCAGTACAAGTGACCAATGACAAATAACAAATGACTAAAAAACTAACTTGGATAATTTGGGGATTAGGTGCTTCTTGTCTGAGTGCGCCGGTAATTGCTTCGGCTTTAGAATCTGCTCTAGGAACTAATGGCATTGATGCTTTGAGGCTACACCAAGCTCCTTATAATTTAATCGGTCGTAAGATTGCTATTGGTCAAGTGGAAATTGGTCGGCCCGGAATGCTTGGGTGGGATAAGGCGGTGTCTAAAAATCGCGCCATATCTTTAGCGGCGGTGTTCTTACGCAATGGGCCAGCTAAATCAAATAGTGGTGTTGACCCGCACGCTTACAATGTCGCTGGTATGATGGTCAGTCAAGACAAAGCTTTGCCGGGAGTTGCTCCGGGAGCGCGACTGTATTCCTCTGCGGTGGGTTCCACTAAAAATATGGGTCAGCCAGAAGAGTGTTTATCAGCCCAGCACATCGCGCTACAAAATGGTGGAGATGTCCGTGCCATTAACTTTAGCTTTGGTGAACCTCTGAGCCGCGATCCTAGACCAGAGGCTACTTTAGACGGCAATGCTTTGCTAACTTTATGTGTTGACTGGTCTAGTCGGGTTCATGATGTTTTGTATGCGATCGCAGGCAATCAAGGTAAGGGCGGTATTCCTATTCCTACAGATAATTTTAACGGAATAAACGTGGCTTTTTCATCCCGCCGAGGGGGAGTTTTTAACAAAGTAGATGTGGCTAATCTGGCGGGTGCTAATCAAGGAGTGAGTGGAAGGCTAGCTGGAAAGGAATTTAATCTTGATGGGCGTCGCGCTATCAGTTTAGTTGCTCCTGGGAATAACATTCCTTTGCTCAATCCAGATGGCAAACTGAACAAGGTTACAGGTACCAGTTTTGCAGCCCCTCAAGTTACGGCTAGTGTTGCTCTGTTGCAGGAATTTGCTGACAGACAGATGCGGACAAAGCAACCCCGATGGAGCATTGATTCTCGCCATCATCAAGTAATGAAAGCTGTATTGCTGAATTCAGCAGACAAAATCCAAGATAGCGGTGATGGCTTGAGGTTGGGAATGAGCCGGACGCTAATTGATAAACAAAATGAAAACTGGCTAGATTCTGATGCTTATAAAGATCCCACAATTCCCTTGGATGCCCAAATGGGAGCGGGTCATTTGAACGCATTTCGCGCTTATGAGCAACTTAGTAGTGGTCAATGGCAGCCATCAGCGGCTGTACCTGCCATTGGTTGGGATTATCGCACAGTCAATGCTGGAGCATCTGTTGACTATATATTAGCAAAACCGTTAAAACAGGGGAGTTTTGTTGCTGTCACCCTGAGTTGGGATCGATTGGTAGAACTGAACGATAAAAATAAAAACCAGCAATATGATGTGGGCGAAAATTTTCGCGATCGCGGCTTAAATAATCTCGACCTATACTTAGTAAAAGCTAATGCCCAAAATTCAGATGCAGGTGCTGTTTGCTCCTCAATCAGCCAAATCGATAGTGTAGAACATATTTTTTGCCCCGTTGCTGCTACTGGCAATTACAAAATCCGCGTCCAGTTTCGTCAAAAGTTAAATGAAGCTACTCAACCCTATAGTTTAGCTTGGTGGAGTGTACCTATCAATTGAAATAGGGGCAGCACATAACTGTTATCTGTGTCAACTGACAGTATTTTTCATCTATTTGCACAACACTCAATACTGTTCGGTTAAGGCAAGAGACTCGATAAATCGCCGTCTTTACAATAATCAGTCCTTCGTCCTGACGGTAATTTATCGCGTCTTTGGGGTCTATAGCTTTTCCTAATCAAATGAAGTACATCATAGCCCCCTCATCGCAAGCGATGAGGGGGTTGGGGGTGGGGTTCTTGTACCTCACTCAACTGATAACCGCTATATTATTTTCATCAAATAACCTTAACCAAACCGTGTTGGCACGACACTTTCATAGGGCGCATAGCCGTGTGTCCCTATAAAAGCTTGGTATTTCGTGAACTGAAAAGCGTGATTTTATCTTTAAAAACCAAGAGCGCTGGTTATTTTGCGATTAGGTAGTCTAAAATACTTTTATAGATAAATAGGAAAACTCCGAAAAATCGAGATTTTTCATAATTCATCTGCATAATCGCCTCAATTAGGAATTCACAACTCTAATCAGTTGTGTTTAATTCCTCTGAGTTCCTAAATTGCTGTTACAGAAACTGTAACAGTCCCATTTTTCTATTAGAGCAAATGCAATAGTTAATCATTGACACAGTAATCTGCGTCAACCAGAACAGAGATCGGGAATCTTTGGCAAGTAAGGTGGTATAATGAATCAGCAGAAATCTAGTAGTCTGAGAGAAAATTTTATGCAAAGACGTTATGGTGTTAGTCTAGGCAGACGTTATGCTCTAGCAGCTGCAAGTGCTGTTCTCTTTGGTGTATTAGGGTATTCTCAAGTCGATAGCAATAAAAGCGCCCTTGCCCAATCTAGTTTGCCTCAGCCAGAAACTCCATTGCAAAAAAAAACACTCAAGACTGATGCAAAAATCATTGAGTCTAGCAATAAGTTTGGCTTCAAACTGTTTTCAGAAGTTCTGAAAAATGACCGGGAGAAGAATGTTTTTATCTCACCTTCGAGTGTTGCGATCGCTTTAGCTATGACCTACAACGGCGCTAGCGGCACGACTCAACTAGCGATCGCAAAAACTCTGGAATTACAGGGGCTGAATCTACCAGAAATTAACTCCTCTTACAAGGCGGCATTAAAACAGCTTTTAGACAATTCTGATCCGAAAGTGCAACTGAAGATTGCTAACTCACTTTGGGCAAATCAAGATGTTAGCTTTCGGCCAGACTTCCTCCAGAGAACGCAGGATTTCTATCAAGCTAAGGTCAGCAATTTAAACTTTCAAGATGCCGCCGCGCCTAGTATTATCAATAACTGGGTAAAAGAGAATACTAATGGTAAAATCGATAAAATAATTGAAAAAATTGAACCCCTTGACGTGTTGTTTTTAATTAATGCCATATATTTTAAAGGAAAATGGAGTAAGGAATTTGATAAAAATCAAACCGCTCAATACCCCTTTTACATCACACCTAGCAGGCAAAAACAACTCCCGATGATGTCACAGGACGGTGACTATAGATACTATGAAAACAATCAATTACAGGCAGTTAGTTTACCTTACGGTAAAGATGGTAAATTCAGCTTTTATATATTCCTACCCAAACAGAACTCTAACCTGAATGCCTTCTATCAAAACTTGAATGTTGAAAACTGGGAAAAATGGATCACCCGGTTCAGCAAACAAAAAGGGTTTATTCGCCTACCCCGCTTCAAAACAGATTACGACGTTACACTCAATGATGCTTTGAAAAGTTTAGGCATGGAAGAGGCTTTCAGCAACAAAGCCAATTTTTCCGGCATGGGTAAGAATTTTGCCATTAGCCAAGTTAAGCATAAAACTTTTGTCGAAGTGAACGAAGAAGGCACCGAAGCGGCTGCGGCTACTTCAGTGGGAATAGTAGCAACATCTTTGAGAGATGAACCAGAACCATTCCGAATGATTGTTGATCGTCCCTTCTTCTGTGCCATTAGGGATAATCAGACGGGAAGTCTTTTGTTTATGGGTTCCATCATTGAGCCGCAGTAAAAAATCCAAATTTCTTCATTTTGAATTTTGAATTTTGAATCAAATTCTAAGGTAATGTCGCTTCAGAAATGCTTAGAGTGTTTTTGGCATCAGCTTTCGGGGAATCGTTTGCTGCAATGGATGCAGTTATTTCCCCAGTGGTGCTGTCGTCTGTCTCACTGGTTAGCGCTCCAGGACGTAGAGCGCTTAAAGCAGTCTTAATCACAACAGCTGTGGGTACTGCCACAATTACACCCAACAGCCCGCCAATTCTTGCCCCTGTCAAGACTGAAATTAAAATCCAAACTGGATTTAAACCCGTAAAACTGCCTAAAATTCGGGGGGCAATTAAGTTTTCGAGAATTTGCTGTACAATCAGTGCTGCTATTAAGACTCTCACACCCATTGAGAAATCTTGCAGTGCTACCAATAGTGTAGTCAGGGCGATACCTACAGAACCGCCAAAGGGCACGAGAGCCATTAGTCCAATAGTTAGGCCAAATAGTAGACCGAATGGCACTTTCAGCCACAAAAAGGTAGGAATGAGGGCTGATGCCATGCAAGTCGATAAAATCAACTGGGTGATGAAGAAATTTTGGAAGCTTAGGCGGACTGTTTTGGAAAAAGGATCGCGAAATTTAGAGGGTAGCCATTCTACTAAACTTTCCCAGAGTTCACCCCCATGCTGTAAAAGGTAGAAAGTCAAAACCATCGTCAAGAGAATATCTAGCAGACTAGTGACTGTAACTACTGCTAGATTTAAAACTTGTCCAGCGATCGCTTGCAATTGTCCCTTGACGCGATCGTTGATTTGCACTACCAGAGCATCAAGGTTAATCGGTAAACCATAAGTCTCAGCTTTTTCGTTTAATATCATTAACTGCGAGCGTCCAGAGTCGATCAACTCTGGCAAACGAGCTACCAGTTGTTGAGCTTGGGTAAGGGCCAATGGAAAAAGTGTCACACCCAAGGCCAATAAAATCGATAAAGCCAAGAGAAATACTAAGATAGCGACTTGCTCTCGCCTAGCACCATGATGCTCCATCCAGCTCACGGGGTAGTTGAGCAGAAATGCTAGCACTGAGGCTCCAACTAAAATGACTATGAGAGAATGGAAATAATCAAAAAATACCGAAAGTGCCCAACCATTAAGAACTAGTAGCGGAAGGAATAACGCGATCGCCCCGATTCGCGCTATTGGTGTGAATGTTTGCCACCAGTCGAGTAGCTTGCGTGTCTGCATTTTAAGCTGATTGCTGGATACAACTAAATGAAATCTTTCTTTACAGATTATTATCTCTAACTATATGAGTCTTATTCATCCTTCTAGTTTAGGAGTTAGACTAATTCCAATGGAAAATTTTGAACCGAAAGAGAATGGGAAGTTGGGAAGTGGGGGAGCAGAGGGGAAAGAAGTAATTTTTAATTCTCCCCCTTGCACCCAGCAAACAGCCCCTCTGCCTCTTCTGCCCAATTCCCAATCACCAATACCCAAAACACAGTTGCTTTTATATTTGATTCCAATCATCGGCTTTTTTCCGTCCTTGTGGACTCTCTATCGGGGCCAAGGGAGTCGGGAACAACTTGCTATTAGCCGTCTATCTATAACTTTGGCGCTTACTTGGCTGTTGGGATATCTATTATTAGCTACCGGAGCAGCAACTTCAGATTTTTTTCCGCTACGTCTTTTTATCCTGAATAGCTTTCTTACGTCGGGTTACTTTTTAGTAAGTGTCTGGTTGATTTTGCGCCTGATACAGGGTAAACCTGGGCGTTTACCAGGGTTTACTACTTTAGCTGAACGAGTACTGGGAAAATACTTATCTTAATTTTTTTGGGGTGAGAATTTTTCAGTAGTTTTACTTATTTCCTAAAAAATTACTGTTGATTTATCTATATATCTAGTCAAATCCAGTTTATTATTGCCATACTTCAGTAAAACATCTCTAGGTTGGCCCAAAAAAAGGAAAAATGTTGCTATAAGTGTTGTGGTTGACACTACATTAAAAAAATTAGCACTGATAATTAAGAGTTAGTTATTATGGGTTGATTTGTTTGGATGTTTTTAGTTTGCAAATTTACAGAATTTGATTAGTGAGTAAGTGTGAGGAAGTCTGTGACCATTCAAAGAAGTTCGGCGGAAGAAAACCAGTCGGGAAAAGCCTCCAAGTCCAGTAAAAGAATTCCCCTTTCCCATAACTCAAAATCCGGGCGTTGGCTGTGGTTTTGGGTAGGGATGAGTGGAATTGCAATGGTGTCAGCAACAGCAGGGGCGCTTTTGGCGGTGTCTTTGAACAGTACACCTTTGCAACAAGCCCAGCTTAGTCCACAAGATGAGGCGGTCTTTGATGGCGATCGCATTTCTGGAGGTGGGCTGCGATTTTCAGAATTAACTCGTCCGGTGAATCTCTTGGTTATGGGGATGAGTGTACTTCCTCCAGATGTCCAAAATCCTCCCGAAGAAACCAAAAACCTGAGATATCTGCCCCAGGTAAACTCCTTTGATGGTCTTGCTGATGTGATGCTCTTGGTCAAATTTGATCCAGAGACTAAAAAAATAGTTATGCTCTCCGTTCCCAGAGATACCCGTACAGAAATAGAGGGGTATGGGATGAAGAAAATTAATGCCGCCAATGTTGAAGGTGGGCCAGCTTTGACTGCCAGAACCGTCAGTAATCTTTTAGGTGGGGCAGGAATTGATCGCTATGTGCGAATTAATGTTCTGGGAGTTGCCAAGCTGCTCGATGCTTTAGGGGGCGTAACAGTCTACGTCCCCAAAGATATGAAGTACCAAGATGATTCTCAGCATTTGTACATCAATTTGAAGGCGGGTAAGCAGCATCTCAACGGTGAGCAGACAATGCAATTACTGCGGTTTCGCCATGACGAACTCGGTGATATTGGTCGGATTCAGCGGCAGCAAATGGTCATGCGTGCCTTGATGGATCAAACACTTAACCCCGCTACTGTTGCTCAATTACCTAAGGTTCTTGAGGTAGTTAAAGACCACATTGATACCAATTTGACGGTTGAAGAGTTAGTGGCGCTAATGGGTTTTGGGGTGCGGACAAATCGCTCTAATATGCAAATGTTAATGCTGCCAGGTCGCTTTAGCGAGAAGAGTGAGTTTGATGCTAGCTATTGGTTGCCCAACAAAAATGGCATTGCCAAACTGATGGCTCAACACTTTGGTTTGGAGTCAGAACAAGAACAGCAGGCGACTGCGACTGACCCAGGCTCTTTGCGTGTAGCAATTCAAGATAGTACAGGTGGCGATCGCTCTAACCTCCGACCATTAATTACAGCCTTGGAAAAATCTGGATATCGCAACATCTATATAGCTAAGGCATGGGGTGAACCTCTAGATGTGACTCATATTGTCGCCCAGCAAGGAGATGGTGACAGTGCCGAATCAATTCGTGACACTTTGGGGTTTGGTGAAGTACGTGTGGAAAGTACTGGCAACCTTGGCTCAGATATCAGTATCCAAGTAGGTCAGGATTGGTTGCAACAAAAATCTATTTTGGAGGAGTCGCTAACACCCTAAAGTGATGAAATTCATACATATTTTTAACTGGACTGTTTACACTGGCTGAAATACTTCTGCTGAGAGTGAATTTATTATCTGGCTGAGTTCTTGGAGTTTAGCTGCTACTGCACCATTGGTTAATAATTCTTCTGCCTTAGCTAAACCCTCTGGCATATTTTGACAAATACCACTCCGCCATAGGTAAAATCCGCCATTCCACAATGCTGTTTGCATTAGTTCGCCTGGTTCACCTGCCAAAACCTTCTGAATATCCGCCACCAGTTCTTCAGTAGTTCCAAGGGGTACGTTCTTGGTAGTAAAGCCGTAATCACGCGGTACGAGGTGCAATCGTTCTACCTCTTGGGATGCTACGGATGGAGATAAGCTGATAATCGCAGTGCGATCGCGCGGTAAATCACAACTACCTTCCAATCCTTTCACTAATGTAAATTTTGTTACTCCCCGCAGCCCCAAAGCTATCTGAAACATCCCTTCTGTCGGCGGATGAACAAACCCAGCAATTACGTGAGCATCCCCGGCATAAGGACACCAGATTAGCTCCATTGTCGCCAATGGCGGACGTTTACCAAGTTGGTCGCGGTACTCCCAAATACTTGTAGTCAAGGGAAAATGCTGAGGTAGATAAATAAAGCCGATTCCCGTTTGCTCAAACACTTGCTGAGTTTTGGCGAGTGGTAGGCTAGTCCAATCGACTCCTAAACCCTGCCAAATATCTATTAGGGGCAAGCCGTACTTAGTTGGGAGGCGATCGCCACCGTGCATTATCACTGGTTGTCCAACTGCGGCGAGTATTAAAGCTGTTACCGGACTAATTGGTGCTGTGCGGGTTCTGCCATCATAGGGGATACCAAGAGCGATCGCTGTTTGACCAGAGCCGAATGGTTGCAGTTTTGGCCCTAGTTCATCATAAGCATCCAACATTCCCGCTAACTCTTCTCCTGTGGGGCGTTTGATTCGATGAGCAATCAAAAACGCTCCGATTTGGGCTGGTGTAGCTTCACCCAGCAGCATCATTTTAGTGGCGGTGGTTGCTTGGGCGCGAGTTAAATTCTCGCTTGTGTGGTTTCCGCTACCTACTTTTTGTAGTAATTCCCTAAATACATTGCTCATTTGTCCTATGTCCAATTGTCAACTATCATTTGTCCATTGTCCTTTCTGAAAATGACTAATAACCAATGACTAATGACTAATGACCAATGACTAACGCTCTTCTATGACTCTCACAAGATAAAAATCAGAAACCTTTGTTGTCACTAGTTTCTATAAATCTAGGGGTAGGTTGGGTTGAGGAACGAAACCCAACGCCAATAATCCTTATTTTTGTTGGGTTTCACGTTGTTCAACCCAACCTACAAATATTTGATTTTTTCAGAGTAATAAAAGAGCGCTAATGACGCTTAAGAAACCGATCGCTGCTGATTAATTTGTAAGCGGATATTTTCGCGCACAAGTTGCCAAAAGTGCTTGATGGGGGGAATTTGGAGCCGATCTTGAGTTGTTACCATAACCACCCGACGAGTCAAACTGGAACCATCTGCTAAACCACTAGTAGTATTACTGGCTAAGGAACGAATCGCCAGGGTAGGGTCAAGACGAGCTTCAACTAATGCTGATTGAGGTAGCAAAGCTATTAGTTCTCCTTGGCGTACCACTCCCCGGAAAGCATCTAGGGTATTTACCTCTAAAGCTGCCTGGAGTGTAGCTTCCATTCGCTCAAATCTATCTTGTATTAGACGCTGCATCCCATAACCATCTTTAAAAACCACTTGGGGATAACGAATTAGCTCCGACCAAGAGACGAATTCATATTGAGCTAGGGGATGATTGGCTGCGGTTAAAACTTCTATGGGTTCATCATAAAGTACTTCTACCACCATTTCTCTACCAGTGGTTAAAAAGCGATTATTCATCACAATTGCTAAATCCACCAATCCATCTTTGAGGACTTTCAGGGCGCGATCGCTTCCCAATGAAGTCACCCGCAATTGCACATTTGGATAATCATAGCAAAATTTTTGCAACACTGGGGGTAAGTAAGATCCGCATATTGAATGAATCGCGGCAATGCAAAGTTCTGGTTGCTTTCCGGCGATTAAATCAGCTAATTCTTCTGTAGCTGTCTGCCATTCTTGGCAAATTTTGCGGGCACGGGGTAGTAAACATTCACCTCCCAGCGTTAATTTTGCATGACTATTTCTGTGAAACAGTTCTACACCCAAATCTGCTTCTAATGCCTGGATTTGGCGACTAATCGTTGATTGGGTAACACCAGATGTTCGCGCTGCTTGTTGAAAGCTGCCGGTTTGTGCGATCGCTAGAAAGGCTTGCAACTGCTCTAGGCGCATTTTTATGTAGCCTGAATTACATTTATCAGTTTCATTAAGTTAACGGTTTTTTATCAGCAATTTAGTATAGTTTGTTACAGTATTTTTTATCTGATTTACATTTGTCTAAATCAGTTTTTACCGTCTTTGTCATCAATTATCCGCTTTGCACGGATTTTTTCGGAAAATATCGCCAAAAAAGACTTGACTATTTTCTGCTGAAATATATGAATTTTTAGATAAGATTTTCAAGCCATCACATTATGCGATGGATTATCAAGTGTCAGTAACACAAGTTTCTGCCCAACTTCAAGCAGATAGCTGTGCAACTTGCAGATAAGGCTGCGATCGCGTCATACTTGCATTTACTAATTACGAATTATGTTGATTATTTCTAGTCTGTCTGCTGCACCGCAGTGTTAGGCTGCTGGCGTTGGGCAACCTGAATTAACAACCTCAATGCGTCATTCACCGTTTTATCATTAGGAAAAGCTTGGGCAACATCGGGATCTAAAAGTACTAAATTCGTTCCCTGACGATACCCCTCAATATACTTGCCTCTGATGCCTCCCTCCATCTGAGCAAAATCGTACTCAGAACGTAATTCGTCTTCCATTTCATTCTCAATTTCTTTCTTCATAAAACCTTTTCTCCTGACGGGTGGCTTTTCGAGCGCTGATAATTCGTACTTTTTCTCCTCGATCGGTGTGTGCAACGACTAAGAGTTGTCCAAACCTAGATACACCAATGATAATGTAACGACTTTCCCCAATAGAATGGTCAGGATCGGGAAAGGTCACAGATAGCGGGTCGTTAAACACGGTTGCGGCTTCCAGAAAGGAAATACCATGTTTCTCAAGGTTTAACGCCACTTTGTCTGGGTTCCATTCAAATTCCATGTCAAATGCTCTTGCCGTCTACTTAACTTCACTGGAACGGTCTAGCATACTAAATAACCTGTGACAGTTCTTTTGCTTTTTTTAGAAGCAATTCAGCCCTTGAAGTTAAAAAGCTTTCATAATCGTCTGTAAACACATTAATTGGGCAAAAATGCGTTGCCAATATTTGATCAAGAATCTGATCATCAGTAGGCATTTCAGAACGATACTTACTAGGTGATTGATCTTTAATTTTGTTGTTATCGGTTCTGGAAAGCACTGAGAAGTTGGCCAGACAATTGATTTGTTCATCCTTATATTTTTCTAATCTTTGTAGATGGGCTTTAGGAAAGATATGATGAAACTCTTTTCGATTGCCTTGAGATAAAACATCCTGTAAAGATATATTTGTACCCTGAATAAAGTTTAAGGGTTTAGCCTGTCCTAGAAGGAGAATGAAAGTATTAGTTGCCACTGAAGACATTCTGAAGACATTTTTTGTGAAAAAATCAGTGTCTAACGATACGTCAAAATCACCGAGATTATGAGCTTTACCAGCCTTAAGTTTCTGAATTTCTAGCAAATCTTGATCAGTACTTTTAGCTCCTCCTCTTGCATATCTCTGAGAAAAACATGCACGCCAAAACCACCTTTTGATAACTTCATATTGATCTTGAGGAATAGGGGGAGGTTGTTTTTGTGAAGAAGCGAAAAATGCCGTGAGAACAGTTAAGATATTCTCCATTGGTAGAAGCTTGAGAGAGAAAACATTTAAATCAGTTTTTAGAAAGTCTATAGCTCTAAATATACCTATCCTGATTTCATCAAACTTTTCTCTTACTGCACTACCGGGAAGCTCCATAAAATTCTCTGGGTCAGCACGATTCATTACTACCGCAGAAGAACACTTTAGAAGTAAATCTGAACCGATTTCCTTAAAGCCAAATGGTTGTAACTCTTCAGTAAGTTCCTTAAACTTTTCCTGGAGATCAAAATCTTCACTCCAGTTCCATACAGATAAAAGCTGAAAAGTATCTAATTCAACACCTTGTCGATTTATCCTCTCAAAAACAGTTGCAACGTATTTTCTTTCCTCGCTTTCAAAACGTTCCACCGGTATTCGAGATTTTGTAAATTTCTCAACTAAGTTGTCTATTTGCTGTGCTAAATTTTCATCTAAATTTCTAGTTAGTTGTCTATATATAGGAGAATTAAAAACATATTTTAGCGGAAAAAACTTCTGGCTGTCATAATTTGTAAAATCATCTAGGTGCTTAAATGGAACTGATTCTTTACTATTAAGTTCAAAGAACAAATTTGTCCAATCAGTTCCTTCCTCCTCTTCAGCAATAAGAGAGTTTTGAAATATCCCAAAAATAGAGGTTATTCTTTGCTGCCCGTCAAGAACGTAATCTATAGGGTACTCTGGATCATTCTCAGGAAGCCTGTAAGGGCCAAGATTTCTTTCAGTTCGTAGAGGATTTCTAGTTCTCCAAAGTAATACAGAGCCAAAAGGGAAACCCTTATAAATACTGTCTATAAAATAGGCAACGCGATTTGGTTCCCAAACAAAACCTCTTTGAAAAGATGGAATCTTGATTCTTCCTCTTTCCAAATCATTAATCAAGTCTTTAATAAAGTAATAAGTGTCAGCCATAAAAAAACTACTAGCTAAATGCCATATTGTAACTCAAAAAGCCAGAAATCGCTGATTATGGGGATAATATTTGTCAGAGGCTGTTTGTAGTAAAATTGTTATACAGTAAGAGCTACAGAGTTATTTGAAAAATATCTTGAGCTATATTTATAACTGTCAGTAACCCCGGTCTAAAGACACGGGGCTTGCAAGAGAAATCAAGCAAGCCGTATTGACCAGATCACCTAGCAATAGGTAGCCTTTATTCGAGTCATGACACCCTGGAATGCGTAGCTAGTTCCCTGCTCTGTCATTTGCAATTAAACAGTCTTAAGGTCACTGAGACAGTGTTGCAAATTTAAAAAGCTCAGATAACAAGATCGAAGCTAACATTACCCGTTTTACGGAGTTTTTCAACTATGTCTAATTACGTTTTTATCATCGATACAAACAAGAAACCATGTAACCCCGTTCACCCTGGAATGGCACGTCAATTACTCAAATCTGGACAAGCTGCTGTTTGGAGACAATACCCGTTCACATTGATTTTAAAAGCAGAGTCTAACGAGTCAACACGACCAATTCAACTCAAAATTGACCCCGGTTCTAAGACAACTGGAATCGCGTTAACTCAAGAGGTAATGGTAATTTTTGCGGCTGAACTCTCTCATAGAGGGCAAGCAATCAAAGCCTCTTTAGAGTCAAGAAAAGGTATTCGTAGAGGGAGAAGAAGCCGTCATACTCGTTATCGTCAAGCTAGGTTTTTAAATCGTATCCGTCCTAAAGGTTGGCTAGCTCCAAGCCTACAGCACAGAGTTGAGACAACATCAACATGGGCTAATAAATTAATCCGATTTACTCCCATAGCTGGGATATCGCAAGAATTAGTTCGGTTTGATTTACAGCAAATAGAGAACCCGGAAATATCGGGAATCGAGTATATGCAAGGTCAACTAGCTGGCTATGAAGTGCGCGAATACTTGCTAGAAAAATGGGATAGAAAATGTTCTTATTGTGGTTCTGCAAATATCCCTTTACAAGTTGAACACATTCAACCTCATGCTAAGGGGGGAAGTAACAAAATATCAAATTTATGCCTCGCTTGTGACTCATGTAACAAGAAAAAAGGCACTCAGGATATTAAACTTTTCTTGGCTAAAAAGCCGGAAGTTTTAAAAAAGATTTTGAGTCAAGCTAAAAAACCTTTGAAAGATGCTGCTGCTGTTAACTCTACCAGATGGGCATTATTCAACCGACTGAAAGCAACAGGATTGCCAGTAGTTACTGGGTCAGGAGGCAAAACAAAATTCAATAGAACTCGACTTCAATTACCTAAAGCTCATTGGATCGATGCCGCTTGTGTCGCGGATATTGATAGTTTGAAAGTATTGATAACCAAACCGCTATTAATCAAGGCAACAGGGCATGGCACTCGTCAGATGTGTGGGACTGATAAATTCGGCTTTCCTACAAGACATAGAACCAACAAGCAAATGCATTTTGGTTTTCAAACTGGAGATATTGTAAGAGCAGTTGTAAAAACTGGGAAGAAAGTTGGTACTTATATTGGTCGAATAGCAACTAGAGCGACGGGCAGTTTCAATATCACGACCAATAAAGAAAAAGTTCAAGGAATCTCACATAAATACTGCAAATCTATACACAAAAAAGATGGTTACTCATTTGGGCAAATATCCACGGCGAATAAATTCGCCGTTGGCACTTCCTCCACTGTCTGAAGCCAAGTGGCTTCCGTGCCGTTCGGTGTTGTTCTTGTGAAATCTGGGTTTGACACAATTGCTGATACAAATCACTCTTGTTACCTCCCCATCGTTGTTTAATAAAAATTACCACTCAGCCAAAGCGATCGCTATTCCTTGTCGCAAATCTGGTGTGAGTGCGGTATTTTTTGCTAATTGCTGCAATTGTTGATATGCGGCTTCCCTATCCAAATTTTTTAATGCCGCGATCGCATGTAGTCTCACGGATGCATTAGAATCAGCTAGCAGTGAAATCAATGGTGCAATAGCTTGTATTTTGCCTAACTGTCCTAAAGACAAGGCGATCGCACTTTTGACACTAACAATTTCTGTGGCTGGATGCTGCGTTAGCGAAGCTCGCCGAAGGCATCGCAGTATTTGCAGTAAAATTTCTGCGGCTTGTGTAGTTTGCGACTTTTGGACTCGCCCCAAAACTGTAACAATTTCTTGCCAAAGTGTCTCTGAAGTGCTTTGATTAAATGCTGTTTGCAAATATTCCAAACTGGATAGTGTCCCCAGCCAACTTAAAGCGCGGATGGTTTCTAATTGCAGCGTTTTCGGTGTCTGGGGTGAAATCAGCAAATCAAATAAATGTTTTGCAGCGTCATCACAACCCATCCGAGAAAGGGAAACTGCGGCTGCACAACAAACATCAATATTAAAGTCGTAAAGCTTGGGTTGCAGTCTCGTCACCAAATCTAATGCTTCGCGTAAGTCGGGGCGAAAACCTAAACCAAGTATTGCTGCACGCCTAACTGTGGCGGCTATATCATTTAAAGCGTTTAACAATACTGGTGGCACACGTTCGTCATGAAAACTGCTGAGGGCTTCAATTGCAGCAGTGCGGATTGTTGCTTGTGAATCTTGCACTACACTCAACAGTGGTGTGATGGTTTCTGTTTGGGGAATGCAGGAAAGCGATCGCACTGCTAAAAGCCTTGTATCTTCATCTGCTAGAAGTTCAGTTAGTGAAGTAATCGCAACACTACCTATTTGCGCTAGTGCTGTAGCTGCGATCGCTTTGAGTTCTTCATCCTCATCGGTTTTCAACAATTCAACTAAGGGTGCGATCGCTTCTGGGTGCTGAAATTCGCCTAAAGCCCGTGCTGCATACCAGCGTAATTCTTCTTCTGCATCTTCATCTTCTAATATCTCAATGAGTGGTAGGATGGCAATATTTCCCAAGTGAGTCAACACCTTGGTCATTTCCCAGCGTTGCTGAAAATCCCCCATCTCTAACATTGAAAGTGTTAATTTCAGAAGATATTCTCGATTTTTAACTATTTCTGGATGTTCCGAGTCTGTCCCTAAAATTAATTGTTGTAAATATTGAATTAGTGATGACCAATCAGCTGCATCGTATGCTGTCTGGGCTTGCACTAAAAGCTGGTTGATATTACTCACGATACCCTGAATTCTATTGTTTAACAAACTTTGGGGGTTTAAGTCCCCTGCCTCTATAGGCAGCAAGTTTTGTGTCGGGGTTAAATCCCCGTTACAAAACGTAATTGCGAATTGCGTTAGCGCAGCGGTAGCGAGTCATCGAGCGTCATTGCGAATTGTTTTAACTTGGCTTGACTAGAACTGAATTAACCTCAATTTTGACGGCGTAAGTTTTAAGCACTTCTGTCGCTGGGCCTTTTTGCACTTTACCATCAATGCCAAATTCCGAATCATGACAAGGACAGACGAATTTTTTTGTCTCAGCTTTCCATTCTACTGTGCAACCTGCGTGAGTACAGGTAGGGTTAACAGCAGTCAGATTTGCAGCCTTAGATGTACCGACTACCAACACAGGCCCAGCAGGTGAGTTTTTAGCCAGCAATTGACCAGTTTTATCTAATTCTGCCGAAGTGCCTACTGTTTCCCAATTCTTAGATACTGGAGTTGTTTGAGAAGAACAGGCTGCGTAGGTGTAGCCCGCCGCAGGCATCGCTACAGGTAGAGAACTCGCTATCAAACCCAAACCTACCCAATTAATAAAATCACGACGTTTCATAGCTGCTGAAATAATATCTAAGTTTTAGCTAACATCTGCCACTCAATTTTGGATTCAGAATTGATTTATGACAATCCAAAATCCCTTTGATCATTTCAAATACTCTTCATTAAGCCGTCTGCGTGGGTAATTAGTTAGCTTTGATGCAAAAAATGCATATTTTTTATCCGTTTTCAGCAATCTTACTAAAAAACCGTAGCTATTTATACGATTTTAACAGAAATATGCCTTTAAGTTATAGGTATCGAAATTGTTACATGAACATTATCTAAACCTGCTTGACAAATTTCCAAGATGTAAATTGCAACAAGTTTTCCTTAACTAATCACGGATTTGGAGTTTCGCTTTGAATGCTCTTAAGTAAAAATAATCAACCGTAAGCAAATATTAAGTTTTTATTCCCTAATCCTCGTAGATACATCACCTAATGGAACTACGGGTTGATTGATATTGGGCAACTACCATCACAAATTCTCACGAGAGTCAGCCTCATGACAGACACAACAACTACGACTACCAGCCTCAATAAGTTCGAGAAATTCAAAGCTCAAAAAGATGGACTCGCCATCAGGGATGAGATAGAGAAATTTGCCGCCTTGGGCTGGGAAGCAATGGACGAAATCGATCGGGATCATCGGCTTAAGTGGGTGGGTGTGTTTTTTCGCCCAGTCACTCCAGGTAAGTTTATGATGCGGTTGCGGATGCCCAACGGTATTCTCAGCAGCAGTCAGATGCGTGTTTTAGCCCAAGTAGTGCAGCGTTACGGTGATGATGGTTGCGCTGATATTACTACGAGACAGAATATCCAATTACGGGGGATCAGAATTGAAGATTTACCAGATATCTTTAATAGATTTCACGCAGTTGGTTTAACCACTATCCAGTCAGGGATGGATAACGTCCGCAACATTACAGGCGATCCTGTAGCGGGGTTGGATGCGGATGAGTTGTACGATACACGAGAGTTGGTACAGCAAATTCAAGATATGCTCACCAACAAAGGCGAAGGAAACCCAGAGTTTAGCAACTTACCACGGAAGTTTAATATTGCGATCGCAGGTGGGAGAGACAATTCAGTTCACGCTGAAATTAACGATTTGGCTTTTGTTCCAGCATTTCAAGAGGGGACAGGGGAAGAATTTTCCCAATCCCCAATATTTGGCTTCAACATCCTTGTGGGTGGCTTTTTCTCAGCTAAACGTTGTGAAGCGGCGATTCCTCTAAATGCTTGGGTGGCTCCAGAAGATGTGGTAGCTGTATGTAGAGCGGTTTTAGAAGTCTTTCGTGATCATGGCCCGCGTGCTAATCGGCAAAAATCGCGCTTGATGTGGCTAATTGATGAATGGGGTCTAGAAAAGTTTCGCGCAGAAGTAGAAAGCCGTTTGGGTAAATCATTATTACCCGCAGCAGCAAAAGACGAAATCGACTGGGACAAACGCGACCATATCGGGGTATATAAACAAAAGCAACCAGGATTAAATTACGCAGGCTTGAACATTCCAGTCGGGCGGCTGTATGCCGAAGATATGTTTGAAATTGCCCGTCTGGCGGAAGTTTACGGCAGTGGCGAAATCCGCTTCACAGTTGAGCAAAACATCGTTATCCCCAACATTTCTGACTTGCGTTTAGCAACATTTTTAACAGAGCCTTTACTAGAAAGGTTTTCTATTGATCCAGGTTTGCTGACGCGATCGCTAGTATCCTGCACAGGCGCACAATTTTGCAACTTTGCCCTCATCGAAACCAAAAACCGCGCCCTGGCAATGATTAAAGCCTTAGAAGAAGACTTAACCTTCATTAATCCAGTCCGAATTCACTGGACAGGTTGCCCTAACTCATGCGGACAGCCGCAAGTTGCAGACATCGGCTTGATGGGAACTAAAACTCGCAAAAATGGCAAAACCTTGGAAGGCGTTGACATATATATGGGTGGCAAAGTCGGCAAAGACGCTCATTTAGGAACTTGTGTCACCAAAGGCATACCATGCGAAGACTTGCAGCCAGTATTGCAAGACTTACTCATTAAAAACTTTGGGGCGAAACTCAAGCAAGAAGCCTTACTAGTTGGTAACTGCTAGTACTTATCGGGGGTATTCAGCATTGGGTAAAACTCATACTTCAAACTTCAAGGCTTAACCTTCAAGCTTAAAGGCTTAAGCTTCGACCTTAAAGGCTTAATCTTCAACCTTAAAGGCTTAAGTTTCGACCTTAAAGGCTTAAGTTTCGACCTTAAAGGCTTAAGCTTCGACCTTAAAGGCTTAAGCTTTGACCTTAAAGGCTCATCTTCTCCTACCTCTTCACCGTATTTTATTCAATTAGAAAGATTGGAATGCTTAAAAACTTATTTTCATTTAGCGATCGCTACCGCATCTTGCATCTGACTTGGTTCGCTTTCTTTCTATCATTTGTGGTCTGGTTTAACTTCGCCCCGTTTCAAACAGCCATCAAAGAAGCATTTAGCTTAAGTGAAGGACAAGTTAGAACCATCGCTATTTGTAACGTAGCCCTGACTGTGCCAGCCCGCATCATCATCGGTATGGTTCTAGACAAATATGGGCCACGAATTACTTATTCAATCTTGCTGATGTATGCTGCCATTCCCTGTCTGGCTTTTGCATTAGCTCAGAACTTCAGCCAGTTGGTAATGAGTCGGTTGGCATTAAGTATAGTAGGTGCTGGTTTTGTAATTGGTATTCGGATGGTTGCTGAATGGTTTCCTCCGAAAGAAATTGGTATTGCAGAGGGGATTTATGGTGGCTGGGGGAATTTTGGTTCAGCAGCTGCGGCTTTTACCCTCCCTTCAGTAGCGGCGGCAACAGCTTTTTTTGCTGCTGGTCAAATTAACTGGCGGCTAGCGATCGCTTTAACTGGGATAATAGCCGCTATCTATGGAGTAATCTATTTCTTCAACGTTCAAGATATTCCCTCTGGCAAAGTTTATCAGCGTCCCTCTCGTCACGGTGGCATAGAAGTTACCAGCAAGAAAAGTTTTTGGCTGCTGATGTTGACTAATATTCCCTTAGTTGGCATCTTAGCAGTGTTAGCTTGGCGCATCTCTCAAATTGGTTTACTCTCTCCAACCCAGTTAGTTATTGTCTACCTACTGTTAATTGGTCTGTACCTCTTCCAAGCCTATAAGTGCTGGGACGTAAATCAAGACTTGATGACCGGTAAAAAACAATATGCCCCTAAAGACCGCTATGAATTTTCTCAGGTGGCAGTACTAGAACTAACTTACTTCGTCAACTTTGGTTCAGAATTAGCAGTTGTTTCCATGCTACCGGCATTTTTTGAGTCAACTTTCACTCTCAGCAAAGTGCTAGCAGGGATGATTGCTGCTAGTTACGCATTCATGAACTTATTTGCACGTCCCGGCGGTGGTTGGGTATCTGATACAGTAGGTAGCCGCAAATGGACAATGACCATACTGACTGGTGGCATGGGTATTGCTTATTTAATGATGAGCGGTGTCAGTAGTAATTGGTGGTTGCCTATAGCAATTATGTTGACTATGGCTTGTTCATTTTTTGTCCAAGCTGGAGAAGGTTCTACTTTTGCAATTGTGCCTTTGGTGAAGCGGCAGATTACTGGTCAGATTGCTGGCAATGTTGGTGCTTATGGCAACGTAGGAGCCGTAGCTTACCTGACTTTATATAGTTTTTTACCACCGGGTGACATTGGTAATCAAATCTTTTTTCAGACTCTCGGTGTTACTGCGTTAATTGTTACTTTCCTTTGTGCCTTCTTGCTTAAAGAACCTAAAGGCTCATTTGCAGAACACCATGAGGGTGATGAACCAGAACTGACAGCAGAAAAAAACTTCACTGTTTTCACTGGCGAAGAAAAGTATTCATTGAGCATTGAGCCTGGAGAAGAAACAAGATAGACAAGGCAACGAAGAGGCAGTGGAGAAAACTCTTCTCCCCTGCTCCCTTGCTTCTTCTCCTGCCTCCCCTGCCTCCCCTGCTCCCTGCCCCCTGCCCCTTGTCCTCTTCTCCCATCTCCCACACTTCCCACTCAAAGCAAATTGCTATGACTGAATTTACCAAAACTCTTTGTCCTTACTGTGGTGTGGGCTGTGGACTAGAAGTTTCACCCCCAGCCCAACATAACAAAGCAACTAATCGAGATAGCCAAGGAAATCCAACTTGGCGAGTGCGCGGTGATAAAGCCCATCCATCCAGTCAGGGAATGGTTTGCGTCAAAGGTGCAACGATCGCAGAATCTTTAGATAAAAATAGATTACATTACCCAATGGTGCGAGACTCCTTAGATCAAGAGTTTCGCCGCGTTAGTTGGGATGAAGCTTTTAATATCATCACGCAGCGCATTCAAACAGTCCGCTTTACACAAGGGCCAGAAGCCTTATGTATGTACGGTTCCGGTCAGTTTCAAACTGAGGACTACTACATAGCCCAGAAGCTCATGAAAGGCTGTCTGGGTACAAATAATTTTGATGCCAACTCTCGCTTATGTATGTCTAGCGCGGTGGCTGGCTACATTCAAAGCTTTGGCGCAGATGGCCCGCCCTGCTGTTACGATGACTTGGAGTTAACTGACTGTGCATTTTTAATTGGCACTAATACAGCCGAATGTCACCCCATCGTTTTCAACCGACTGGAAAAATATCACAAAAAGAACCGCAAAGTCAAAATGATTGTGGTAGACCCCCGGCGCACACCAACCGCAGAAGCTGCTGATTTGCATTTAGCTATTCGTCCCGGTACAGATATCGATTTGTTAAACGGCATCGCCCACTTGTTGATGCGCTGGAACTACATTGATACCATGTTCATGGACGACTGCACCAGCAACTTTCCTGCTTATGCTGAAGTAATTCGCCACTATCCCCCGGAAGTAGTAGCTCGTCAATGTGGAATCAGCATTGAAGATTTAGAAACAGCAGCTCGCTATTGGGGTGAATCAGAGCGGGTACTATCTTTGTGGTCAATGGGTGTGAATCAATCGTCAGAAGGGACGGCTAAGGTCAGAACGATTATTAACCTGCACCTGATGACTGGACAAATTGGCAAACCTGGGGCTGGCCCTTTTTCCCTCACTGGTCAGCCGAACGCAATGGGAGGAAGGGAAGCCGGAGGTTTGGCGCATTTATTACCGGGTTATCGGGTAGTGAAAAATCCTCAGCACCGAGCAGAAGTTGAGCAGTTTTGGGGACTTAAGCCAGGACAGATTTCGCCCAATCCCGGTTTGACTGCTTGGGATATGATTACTGGCTTGGAAAATGGCGCTGTAGAGTTACTGTGGATTGCAGCTACCAATCCAGCTGTGAGTATGCCAGATTTGGAGCGAACTAAAAAGGCGTTATTGCGATCGCCTTTCACTATTTACCAAGAGTCCTATTATCCTACAGAAACCTCTGCTTACGCTCACGTCCTGCTACCAGCAGCCCAGTGGGGTGAAAAAACTGGTGTGATGACAAACTCCGAACGAGTAGTAACTCTGTGTCAAGCATTCCGCCAACCGCCAAGAGAAGCTAAAGCAGATTGGGAAATTTTTGCCGAAGTTGGACGGAGATTAGGTTTTAAAAAAGAATTTGCCTTTGCTAACTCTGCTGAAGTTTATGCTGAATTCGTGCAATTAACTAAAAATCGCCCCTGCGATATGACGGGTATCAGTCATAAGCAATTGACAGAAGGCCCGACTCAATGGCCTTACCCAGCAAAGAAAGCAGAGTCACTATTTATCGATAGTGAAACAGGAGTCTTAAGTTTCCAGCCAGAAGAAGAAGAAGAAGAAGAAGAAGAAACTTTCTCTCACAAAGAAACCGAGAAGAAGCGTGAGTACCATACACTCAGAACGGGAAAACGGCTCTACACTGATTTACGCTTTCATACCCCTGATGGACGTGCCCAGTTTGGAGCATATTACTCAAAGGGACTAGCAGAACCACCAGATCCAGATTATCCTTTTGTGCTAACTAATGGGCGACTTTACGGACACTGGCATACGCAGACACGTACCGGGCGGATTGAAAAAATTTGCAAAATGCATCCCGAACCGTTTATCGAAATTCATCCCCGTGATGCTGCTCGGTTAGATATTGTAGATGGTATCTATGTAGAAGTGCGATCGCGTCGGGGTAAAGCGAAGTTTCCTGCTAAAGTGACAAAAGCGATCGCGCCTGGTACAGTTTTTGTCCCCATGCACTGGGGTTCATTGTGGGCAGATAATGCCGAAGCCAACGCCCTCACCCATCCAGAATCTTGCCCCGATTCGCTGCAACCAGAATTAAAAGCCTGTGCTGTCCAGCTGATACCAATCTCTGTAGAAATTACAGCCAAAGATAGAGATTATCAAAAAATTAATAATCACTAATAGGTAATTTAGTCAATAATCAATAGCCAATAGTGATTATCATTTTTTATAGCTCTCTATTATTGACTCATACCAATTACCATATTTAAAGAGTTAAATTTATAATAACCAGACGTTTGACTAGCGCCGAGTTGAGCTATGGGAAAGAATCAAAATCAGATATAGCGTTTCCTAATCACATGAGTTACATCATAGCCCCCTCTCGAAGAGCGGGGAGGGGTTCTTGTACTTCACTCAACTGATAACCGCTATAGTATTACAAATCATCTTTTTTTAATCCTCTAGATTTATCTATGGGATTTTATTTTATTTAAAAATAGGGTGCAGCAGATGAAAAAGTTACTGAGGGAAATTCTAGGGGCTACCAAAGACGAGAACTTCATGCACATCATTGAAAACGTAGAAGTGATAGTTTCTAAAGTTCTATCTATTTTTATGGTGATCGTAATATTGGTAGCGATCGGGGACTTAGGAGTATTTATTTTTAAAGAGCTATTTACAGCGCCTTATGCAAAGTTTAACACAACCTTATATAAGATTTTTGGGCTGTTTTTGAATGTTCTAATTGCTTTAGAAATTTTAGAAAATATCACAGCTTATTTACGAAAACACGTTTTTCAAGTTGAATTAGTTATTGTCACATCTTTAATTGCTGTTGCCAGAAAAATTATTATTCTTGACTTAGAAAAAGTTGGAGGTATTGATATAATTGGTTTAGGAATTGCCATTCTCGCCCTGTCAATTAGCTATTTAATAATTCGTCTCAGTAATTCCAAAAATACTCGTTAAAAATTAAAGATGTCTGGCATAAGTAAGTGGGTCAAATTAAATATAAAACCTCACCCTGCCTCCGGCTTCCCTCTCCGAACTCACGGAGAGGGATTGAGGGTGAGGTTTGATATTATATTTAATTACGCCTACCTACTTATAATTTAGTTAAATATTAGGTTAGTCTGAACTATTAAGAGATAATAATATATACATCCAACTTGGTTTATGAAAAAATCTAAATATATGTAGGGTGTGAAAGCGTTACTTAACGCACCGCCCATTGATGGTTAAAAACCTTAATTTTGAATACTTTGTTATGACAGATTTCTTTGAATTTGAAGCAGACTTTGTTGATTCCCTGCGCTGTATCCCCATGCAGGTGCGTTGCAAATTAGATACTTGTGGCATTAAGCTAAAATTGTCTGATTGGAATCAAATGACTACAGCCGAGCGTCAAGCTTTAGTCGAATTACCTTGCGCTACAGAAACAGAAATTCAGTCTTACCGCGAACATATCCAGCAATTAATTCTACAACGCACGGGTATACCAGCTACAAAATTGCCCATCGAGCCTCATGCCGCATGGCTAGATTCTGCCACTGTACCAGCCAGCATCCAGGAAAAAGCTCAAGAGATAGGTGTAACCCTAACACAGCAACATTGGGCAGCTTTAACGCCCTTACAGCGTTTTGCCTTGATTAAACTCAGCCAGCCAGGACATGAAAATAAAAACTTTAAGAGAGCGATCGCAGAATTCCATATACTTTAATTTGGCTGGCTACCCTGCTTGTAGCCCAAATGTCAAGAGTGCTGGAGGGATTTATGTCGATATCCCTGTTGATCAGGCGATAGTTGATGGTAACTTCGTCAGGGTTCTCTAGTTGAGTGCCAACCCCATAGCTAGAAGCTAGGGGCTTGTAGGATACTTTACCTGACCAGACTAATAGTTTAGAGCAAGAGTTAAA
>Ga0209490_10000841_pt1 | contig 30516 bp, 29 predicted proteins | sample MAT06_FD_187209 | JGI IMG/M metagenome (GOLD analysis project Ga0209490, IMG submission 187209) | Freshwater microbial communities from Lake Fryxell liftoff mats and glacier meltwater in Antarctica - MAT-06 (SPAdes) (version 2) | ecosystem: Environmental > Aquatic > Freshwater > Ice > Liftoff...
AAGTACTGCCCCTAAAGTACCAAGTACTGTCCCTAAAGTACCAAGTACTGCCCCCAAAGTACCAAGTACTGCACTTCAGTACTTAAGTACTCACTACCACCTACTCCCTACTTGACAAGCCCCAACATCACCGCCGTCCCCGCCGCACTCCACGCCAGCCGCGCCCAGTGAGCCGCATCACGGTGGCTATCGTACAACGCCGCTCGGCCAACTGCTTGCGCGATATAGATGTACGTGCCGGCCGCAAAGGGGACCAGTAACATCGTCAGCGCGGCAAACTGCGCCCCGAGTAGCAGCGTCACGACGGCGCCCACCATCGCGATCACCGCAGTAATCATGTTGTACATGACCGCCCGCATCGGCCGGATGCCGCCGTGGACAAAGAGGCTGAAGGTCCCAACTTCGCGTGGAAGCTCGTGCAGCCCAACCGCGACCAGCGTCAACAGCCCCACCGACGGGTCGGCCAGGAATCCTGCCGCGATGAGCGCCCCGTCAATGAAGTTGTGCAGGGCATCGCCGATGAAGGCCATCGGTGCCAAGGCGCGCGCGCTGTGCACCGCATTTCCCCCGGCCGGGGTAGGCTGTAAATGCACGCAGGTCGCTTCGGCGTCGTCGCTCTCGTGGGCCGAGGGTGCGCCCAAGGGGACGCCGTGTGCGTGCGCATGATCATGGTCGGCGAGGGCACGCTCGATCGCCCAGAAGGTCACCATTCCCGCCACAACGCCAACGGCCACCACTAGCGGCGACTGGCCCCTCTGCAGCGCTTCCGGGATCAGATGCCCAACCGCCGCGCCCAAAACCGCTCCCGCGCCAAAGGCGGTCAGCTGCGGGAGCCAGCGCTGGAGCAGGGCCTCCTGGCGAGCCAGAAGCACGGTCACCAGCAGCGGCAGCGCCGAAACGAGTGCCACCGCCAGCAGCGTGGCGGTCCACGTCCCGAAGGGAAGACGAAGGGTCGAAAGCATGTTAATGAAAACTAACTCGCAATAACAAAAAGGGAATTGCCAGACTGCTCGCTTCCAATACGCCGCCTACACGCGGACGCTCCAGGTCGTCAGGGCCGAGAGAGACTGATCACATCGTAGTACGAGCGAACGACGCCGGACTCCGCGCCACGCACCACGTCTTGAATCGACGACGTCAGCTGGGACATCAGAAATCCGGATCCGCCACCTCCGCCGAATTGCCGACTCGTCACCGATCGTACAAACCGACTGGTCGAATCCAGCGGCATGGTGGCAACATTGGCATAGAAGCGATCCCAGATCATGTCGCCGAAAAGATATTGCTCGACGTTACTGGTGTAGAAGACGTTGATCCGCGCGCCTCGTGCCCGCGTCCATGCCCCCACGGCGCGCAACGCTTTGGGTCCGGCAAAGTTGCCGACGATCGGGACAATCAAATTGCGCTGCTGCATCTCGCGCACCACCGCGTACAGCGAATCGCTGCCTAAGAACCCACGATTCACGTTGCCTTGATCGCTGGCTGCGGCGATCTGCGCGAAGCTTGGCATGCCGCGAAATCCGCCGCGTCCAAAACCGCCGCCGTTCGAACTGCCGGATGAGTAGTTGAGCGTCGGACCCGACGCGACAAACACGCTATCGATATAGCGCAGTGTTTCGAGATCACTGGAGTCGAGCGTAAATCGATGCGTCGTCACCAACAATCGGCGCACCTCGTCGAACGTCTGGCGAAACACCGTCCAGTCAACAGGCGCCTGGTCGAGCAGCGTCATCAGTGAATCGGCCGACAGATCGCGCGTGAGAGTGGCAATCCCCGGGCGCGCGAAGAGCCGCGAAAGAAATTGCGCGCGATTCGTCGAAAGTTCAAAGACCGCTTTGTACCACAGATGCTGCAACAAATTCTGTCGACGGATGTCGACGATGAACGCGATGCGCGGACGCAGTGAAGCGAGGTATGTGAAGTTTTGCTCGGGCCCTACGCCAACGTACACGCCGCCAAGCGGCGCGACCTGCTCCAGTGACGCGATGACGTGCTGCAGCGCCATTTCGTTCGATACAAAGTTCTCCGAGCGAAAGTAGCCACCCGGTTCGGAGAACGTTTGCACCATGTTCCAGAAGGTGCTGTCGGGGAGTCGTTCGGGAAGCGTGAGCACGGTTGCCGCAGACGAAGCGGGACCAGGCGTCGCCGCGGACGCCGAGCGGGATCCGGCTGCTGTCGAGCGCGTGCACGTCGCGCCGACGAGCGAAAGGCCGATGGCGAGCAGCGCTCGCCACGCATACCGCATGGAGGAAGGCATAGAGGCCAAGTCAGGATGTGGCAGCGCCGACGATGCACCAAGCGGCTTGACCAACACGGCACGATTGCGCAACATCGGGGCTATTTCCGTGTCATCAAGGCCATCCCAACGAGCGTCACAAGAATGCCGAGCGCTCGCGTAGTGGAGAACTGCTCGCGAAAGGCAATCACCGCAACAGGAACCAGTATGACCGCGGCGAGCCCGTTCACCGCCACGCCAGACCATTGCAAGGATCCCCCGGCACGATAAGCCAACAAGAATCCGCCTTCGATCAAGATGACGCCAACGCCCACGGCGAGCACCGGCCAGCTCATGAGATGTCGGACGCTATCGCTTTGATGGGGCGCACGAAACAACGGGATCGCTACGACCGCGATGAGCACCGCGATGGCATAGACCCCAATGAGCAAGACCATCGGGTTCACATCGGCCGCGAGCGCCTTTTGGCCGCTGTGGTAGATCACGGCACCGACCGTTGCGACACTGAGTGCCCAATACACGTCCTTCATCGTCGTTGTCCGTCGTAGGATGGTTCGGATCGGCTCAGGATGTTGTAACCGTTGATGGCGCTGCTCAAGGGCTGCAGCCACCGGTCCATTGCGGATGGGCAGCACCCACGTGCGTCCCCATGAGGTCCAGATCTTCATCGCTGACGACGGTGTCGTGTCGGATGGATGCTGCCGACACGCCGCCATGATGATGGCCGTGTAACCGACTGTTGCCCCAGCCGGTCTTGTTGTGCAGCACTTCGTGAAAAACGACTTTCGCCAATAACGATCCGAACTCGCTTCGCACGTAGACCTCGGAGGCGCGCAAGCGGCCCGGGATCGTGTAGCATGTCCTGCCGCCGTGGCCGGAAGGGTGCGCGGCGGCGCCAAACCGGGCAAACACGGAGTCGGTCGGATTCTGAACCAAGTACACGACAACGTCGGCGATCGCGATGGATAACGGGCACGTGCGCTGCAAACGGATGGCGATGTTGTAGTCGGAAGCCCAACGCGGAGTCCGACTCCGCACGCTTTCGAAATGGGCGGCGAGTTCATCGCGCATCGGATTTTCGACGCTCGGCCGCATCTCGCACCGCTTGATAAGATAGATGTTGATATTCATGCGAAAGAGTTCCAGAAAATGGGTTCGAGAATCGCGGCGGGCGCAGCAGCTTACGAGCCATACATGGAGGAAGACGATCAACGACATCGAGGACTTCACTCGCGAACGAGATACTCCCGCACCGTGTGGGCCCGCACCTCTGCAGGCGTCCACCACACCGGCTTGAACGTGCCGCGCGCGAACATCGCCGCCTGATCCGCGTAGTTCGGCGACGTGCTGTCGGCGCTCTGGCCGTAGGCGAGAATGGAGTACGCACGCGGCCGCCTGGCGCCAAACTCCACCGCCAGCACCCAGCCATCTCCGGAATTCGCGACCCGCGTGCCATCGGGTAACTGCTCGTACGCCAAAACGCGAAAACAGCCGAGGGCGCCACTGCATCCGCCAACCGGAACGTCCACCGATCCGCGCCGGACGCGATGTACGTCGCCCCACGCGATGTCGGCAGCGCCGTACCGCGTCGTGACATCGTTCATCGCCCACACGAGTGCGTGAACTGCGACCGTTGGCTTGCCCAATCCTCGCGGGGTCTGCGTAAGCCGAGCCGCGTTCCAACGCTCAGCAAACGCGGAGTCGCGCGCAATACTCACGTAACGACGCCACCACGATTCGAAGAGCACGCCACCTTTGCTGGTGGGCGCGACGCTGTTATCCCACGCGGCGAGCAAGCGCGCCGCGTGGGTCGCGCTCTGCCGCGACGCGCTGTCAGCGAGAACGGCCAAGCGCACCGCCTTCAGGAGATCAGGTTTCACGCGATCAGCCAGCAGCATGCGCATGCTGTGCTTGAGCACAATCACATCTTCTAACGACAGCTTTCGCGAGTTGGCGATCAGCTGCAACGCATGCTGGCTTCGCAAGCGCAGCTCGCCGCGTTCCACGTTGTCGGGGTAGCGCGCCGTGTCAAGCAACGCCTTCAGGTTGGCATAGTACGGCGCGTCGTTCTCGTTGTGCAGGTAGCCGCCGGGCGGATTGAGCGTCTGCGGAAGCCGCTCCAGCGGCAGCAGCGACGTCCAGATATCGGCCGATGTCCGCGCGGGCGTGAACACCGAGTCGCCGCTGGCGGTGTGCGGAATCTGCGGCAGGCTGGCCATCCAGATGGTCAGAATGTTGCCGGCGCGGTCGGCATAGGTCAGGTTCGATGTTGCGCGCGCACGCATCGCCAGCGCACGCTTCCATTCGGCCAGATTGCGCGCGCGCATCATGGCGAGAAACTGCGCGCCGGCGCGATACTCGCCCTCAGGCCCGGCGCGAACGATGTAGAGCGTGGTCGCCGTCCGATGCACCACCGGACCGAGTGCGGTGGTCGCGAACTGGCGCGTCTCTGACAACAGGCCTGCAGCAGCACGGTATCGCACGCTCGCCGCGTGCGAGCGAATCGGCACAGACACGCCGTCGAACAGATAGTGATCCGCCGAAGCCGGATCGATGTCGAGCGCGTAGACCTCGTCGAGGTCGGGTGCGTTGTTGGTCGTGGCCCAGCCGAGGTCTTTGTTGAATCCACCCACCACCGAGAACGCACCGCCGATGCGGAAATCCCCGTAGAAGTCCAGCTTCCCCGGCACCGTCACGTGCGCCTCCCAATAGCCAGCCGTCCACGCGAGATGCGGATTGCGCAGCAAGATCGCGCGACCGGATTTCGTGTGGCTTGGAGCGAGCGCCCACGCATTCGATCCATCTTCGTTGTCTTCGCGCGATGCCGACGACGGTGCGCTGTCGTCGCGGCGAGTGGAGTCTGCCTGCAATCGTCGCAACACGAGGCGCTGCGCTGCGGCGACATTGGCTGTGCCGATATCCCCAGCGGCCACATCGTGCCCGGTGAATACCGCCTGCGCCCACGCAGGCAACCGCGACGGGTTGGCGCGAATGTAGCGGTTCACCCCCTCGGCGAATCCCTCATACATCGCGCGCGTGTCGGCGTCGAGCAGGTGATACGTCTCCTGCACGCGGGCATGCACGAGCTGGGCAGCAAAGTCTGACGTCATGCTGTCTTTGCCAAAGGTGCGACCCATCCATCCCTTCTCGCGCAGCAGACCGCGCACCACGCGCTCGCCATAGTCTTCCGTCTGCGCGTACCCCAGGCCGATCCCGATGCCACGGAAATCGGCCGCGACGATGTGCGGCACCCCATACTCGGTGCGCCGAATCGTCGGTGTCGAGTCGATCTGGCGCGAGGGCGTTGCCGCTACCACGAAAGCCGCGGAGAGGGTCATCGTGACAGCAGCAAAGAAAAGTCGGGGGCCTGCCGCTCGCGACACGTGCCCGCAGGCGCGACGGCTACCTGGCAACGCGCACAGCCTTCAGGTAGGAGTTCAGTCTTGTGTTGAGTGGGTGGTCGCGGAACAGGTCGAATTCCATGAAGTACCCCTCCGGGTCGTAGCCGACGAAGGCCCGGTAGCGTCCGGCCTCGTCGTCGTTCACGACGGTATCACGTAACGGTAACGCGCCGCGTTGAGTGACGGAGGCAAACCACCCGTCGAGGTCATCGATGATGAAGGACACGTTCACCGCCTTCTTCTCCGACCATTTATGCATGCCGCGTTGCTCGTCCACCAAGCCCACAAACCCCGTGCGCGATCCCTGATACACTTTGGCCCATCCCTGATCGATAACCTGCCGGAAGCCCATCACCTGCTCGTAGAACGCCTCCATCTTCGGCAGATCTTTGTAGTACAGCCACGCCACAGTTGCCTGAAAACCCAGGCCGCCAGGAACTGTGCTCGTCGGTGAGCGTACGGCGGCAACACCTGTCATGAGCGGCAGGAACGTCGCGTTCTCCGGATGCGGATTGAAACGCTCAAATTCCAGCAGATAGCCTTCGGGGTCTGCAATCACGAATCCATCGTGCGCGCTACCCGGCTTGAGTGAGAACGGTGAACGCGGCGCGATCCCCTTGGTTGCAAGGTACGCATGCCACTCTGTCAGTTGGTCGGTCAGCAATGCCAGCGCAACCGACTTTGGCTCGTCGGCGGTGTGCATGCCCTTCGTGACATCGACGAGAATGAGATAGGAGTCGGCGGTCATGCGGAAGATGCGCGCCATCTGATAGTCGGCGACCAACTCCATCCCCAGCGTCTGCTGGTAGAACACCGTCGCGCGCTCCAGATCTTTATAGTAGAAAAAGAGATTGTTGGCGCGAACGCCGTAGTCGCGCAGCGTGCGCGAGCCGGTCTGTTTCGCAGGCAACGTGTTCGACAGGGGATCGCGTACCGTGGTACGCGGTGGGGCTGTTCGGCAAGCCGCGAGGCATGCCGCGGCGCCAAGAGCAAGCGCGAGGCGGGCTGAGGACATGGGAAGAACGCGGCGGGAAGAAGCGGGAAGGAGACAGGTATGTGACCGGTCACGGTGCGCGGGATCGACGTACAAACGTACGGCGCCGCAAAGGAACACGCTCGCCCGAGCCCACCATGATCACCAGTCGTCCCGTGGGGATGGACGACGACGTCTCCCGCGTCGAACTTTCGCAGTGCTGATGCCTGTGTGTCCGACACCTCCTCCCGCCGTCCCGAGTCTCCCTATGCGTTCGCTCCTCTCCCTTTCCATCATCGCCGCGCTTTCCGTTCCCACGATGAGCAGCGCCCAGACCTTCCGATCGCCCGATCCGGTCATCAAGCGCATGTGGCAGGTGGGCATCGAACAGTCGCACCTTGAACGTACGGCGCAGGTGCTCATTGATTCGATCGGGCCGCGGCTCTCAGGCACGCCTGGTTTCGCCAACGCGGTGACATGGCTTGAAAACACGTACAACGGCCTTGGCATATCCGCAAGACGCGAACAGTACGGCACCTGGCGCGGTTGGCAGCAAGGCACCGTGCACATGCAGCTCACCGCGCCCCGTATCCAGAACCTCGAAGTCGAGCTGCTGGCATGGAGTCCTGGCACACCCAACGGCAAAGCCGTGGAAGGTGACGCCGTCGTGATCCCCACGCTCGCCGATTCGTCGGCGGGCGCAGAGTGGCTCAAGTCGGTCAAGGGCAAGTTCGTGCTCATTTCCGCGCCAGAGGTGATGTGTCGCGCGCCGCAGGAATTGGATCGCTTCGCGCGCTCGTCAACGATCACCAAACTCACCGCGCAGCGAGCAGACGCGCGACGACTTGCCGCGGATCGGCTCAACGCCCTCGTGCCAACGGGCACGCCGGCAGGGGAACGACAGAACGCGGTCGTACGACGTCTCGACGCGGCCGGCGTCATCGGCATTGGCACCACGAACTGGTCTGGCGGATGGGGCGTCAACAAGATCTTCGGCGCGGTATCAGAGCGCGTGCCGTCACTCGACCTGTCATGCGAAGACTATGGCCTCGTGCATCGGCTGGCGTCCAATCAACAGGGGCCGCGCATTCGGTTCACCGTTGAGGCGCAGGCAACGCCGGCCGAAGTGCCGATGTTCAACGTCGTCGCACAAATTCCCGGCACCGAGCTGCCCAATGAGTACGTCGTGCTCTCCGCGCATTTGGATAGCTGGCACGGGGCGACTGGTGCGACGGACAACGGCACCGGCACGCTTACGATGCTGGAGGCGATGCGGATTCTGAAAGAGAGCTATCCCAATCCACGACGCACGATCATCGCCGGCCACTGGGGTGGCGAAGAGCAGGGCACGATCGGGTCGAAGGCCTTCACCGAAGATCACAAAGACGTGATCGACGGGTTGCAGGTCGCGTTCAATCAAGACAACGGCACCTGGCGCGTGGAGATCCTCGAGGGCCAGGGGTTCCTGAAGGCGAGCAGCAATCTCGCGCGCTGGGTGGCGCAGTTGCCGGCCGAGATGACGGATAGTGTGCGATTGCAGCTCCCGGGTACGCAGGCCAACTCAGGCAGCGACCATACCTCGTTCTTGTGCCGTGGCGCGCCGGCGTTCCGTTTGCAGGCGCCGTATACCGAGTATCGGCAATACACGTGGCACACCAATCGCGACACGTTCGACAAGATCGTGTTTGATGACCTCAAGCAGAACGCGACAATGGCGGCGATGCTGGCGTACGCGGCGTCTGAAGACCGGGAGCGCACATCGCGCGAGCAGGCGCTGCTGACGGTTGGTGGAACGAACACGGCGCGTCCCTGGCCGACGTGCGGGACGGCCAGGCGCAGCACCAAGTAGCTGAAACCGCCTTGAGCCGATGGCGTACGACAGGCTATTCTGCGGAACGCCGCACGGACTCTTCGCTTTCTCCCGCTGACCCTCTGTATGCCGTACCAGCTACCCGTGCCACCCGTGCCACCATCCCCCCCGGTACCCACGGGCGTTTTGGCTGGCGGGCAGACGTACAACCCCGAACTTGCGGCCCGCACACTCGAAGGCGCGCGGGAAAAGCGGTCGGAGCTCAAGAACCAATTGGACGGCCTGGAAGACAAGCGCGGCGATCTGCGCAACGAGCTACGCTCGGACGAGACGCAAGCGGCAGAGCGTCCGGGGATTGAGGCGCGCGTCAAAGAGATCGATGCAAGGATCGCTGACCTCGACGCGCAGGTTGCCAAGGCAGACTTGGCGGTCGCCGAGGCCGCTGCGGTTCCCGGGGCAACCTATCAGCCGCCGCGCCCACCGCGAAGCGGACCGCCCGACGACGTCTATGTCGCAGTGCCTGTCGTATTCACGCTGTTCGTCTTGTTCCCGATTGCCTTCGCGTACGCGCGACGGATCTGGAAAAAGACGGCAACGGTAGTGGGACCGGTCCCGCAAGAAGTACGCGACCGCCTCGACCAGCTGGGCGACGCCGTGGACTCGATCGCGATCGAAGTGGAGCGTATCGGCGAGGGGCAGCGCTTTGTGACCAAAGTGATGACTGAGAACAGTCGCGCCTTGGGTGCTGGCGCCGCCCAGGCGATCCCGGTTCCGCAGGCCCACGCCGAACGGGTCGGCGCGCGCCCTGGCACCTGATAGCTCGCCAACCACACCGTGCAGCACGACGCATGAGGCCGCTTTGGTCTCATGCGTTTTTGCTTTCGTGGCCCCCCGCACGCAACCCTTTCCCGGCACCATCTGTCTGTAGGGTGCACATGCATGCGCAACGAGCCATCGGACTGATGGCGACAGGAAGGCGGGCCGCCGAATGACCTTCGGGACCGAAGCCGACCTGATCGCCAGGGTACAAGCGGGCGAGCCCACGGGAGAACGCGAGTTCTACGATCGGCACGTCGACCGCGTGTACCGGCTGGTCTATCGCATGGCGGGGCGGGCGGATCTTGCACAGGAATGGACGCAAGACACGTTCGTTCGGGCGTTCGAAAAGATCGGCCAGTTTCGGGGGGACGCGGCGTTGTCCAGTTGGTTGCATAGTATCGCGGTGTCGGTCACGCTGAACGGCCTGCGTTCGCAGAAACGGCGCGATGGTCGGTTGGCGCCGCTCGACGAGGCACTGGGCATCGGGCAGTTGCCGCAGCACAGTGAACCGGATCTCAAGGATCGCATGCGATGTGCCATTGACGCATTGCCGGTGGGAACGCGCACGGTGTTCCTGTTGCACGACGTGGAAGGATTTACGCACGAGGAGATCAGTGCACAGCTTGGTGTCGCGATTGGCACCAGTAAGTCACAGCTCTCCCGCGCCCGGGAAAAACTGCGCATGGCGTTGTTGCCATTTGCGCCGAGGGAAACGGCATGACACACGAGCACTTTGATCACGACGATTTTGTACACGACGCGGCTGAACAGTCGCGCCCGGCCGAGGTGACGCCAGGCGCGAGCGCGGCGCGCGATGGCGCCCCGCTGGAGTCGTGGATGATCGCGCTGGCGCTGCAGGACACCGATGTGGTGCCGACGGCGATTCCCCGCGAGATGATGTGGGCCCGCATCAAGCAGCAGCGCTTGCGCGGCAATGGGGACGCTCCCGGTGCCGCTCCCTCTGCCGCGCCCGCGACCGCCCATGTGTCGCCGGCAATCGTACAACGGCCTGTGCGCCAGCGCCCGCTGGGTTCGTCTCCGTGGCTGCTGCGCGTTGCGGGAATCGCCGCGTTGCTGATGGGAGGCATTGGCATCGGTCGTTTCTTGCTTCCATCGTCGGGCTCGTCGCGCCATCAGCTGGCCAGCGCTGCGGCTACGACGCGCGCAGACAGCATCACCGCGTTGGGACTCGGTCCGGAAGCACTGGCCGCACTCCCGCAGTCGGGTGAACCGGCGCGCGTGGCGATGGACGAACACCTGGCGCGCACCGTCTCCCTGTTGGTGGCCGTGCGGAATGACGAGACGAAGAACACACCGGGCGCCGATATCAGCGGGTGGGCGCGCGAGCTGTTGGGTACCACCCGTTTGCTGTTGGACGAACCGCAGTTGGGCGATGAACGCACACGTCGATTGCTGCAAGATCTCGAGCTCGTACTCGCACAGATCATTCAGGTCCGACGATCCGCGCCGGAGACGGCGCGCGCACCTGGTGAGACCATGCGAGAAACCAACTTGTTGCCGCGCATGCGCGCCGCCGTGTCGGCGTCGCGGCCCGGTGAAGACTTCACTCCAGGAGGAGGACTCTGATGCACACGGTCACTGGTACCGCAGCCGCGATGCGGCGCATATCGACGCTCGCGCTCACGCTGATCGCCACGAGTGGCGCACTGCCCTTCGCGCTGCTCGCGCAGCAATCAAGCGCACCGCCACCGCCACCGCCACCGCGCCCGACCGTGCCACGCACGACGATGCCAGGACCAAGCACACCGCGCGTACCGGGTGCTGCATCGTCGCCTGAGACGCCCGGCTCGACCAGTATTTCCGGCAACGTCTATCCGTTCTACTTCGCGCCATACGCCAGTGCTGCCATCGCGAGCGTGCGCGCGCCGATTGAGGCGGCGCGTGCGCAGATGGAAATCCAGTTGATGCAGATGGAAGGCCAACGTGCACTCCTGGAGGGCCAGCACGCCCTGATGGAGACCAGATCCTCCATTGCGGGAGTGACACGGCTCGCCGAACTGTCCTCGCTGAACGCCAGCGGGCGCTTCCACGAACTGCGCGCGCTCACATTCCCGTCGGTTGCGGGTTGGGCTGCAGGATCGTCGTCGTATCGCCAATCGGCACCCGTTGCATGGGCCGCCGATGATCCGGCCGATTCGCTGTATCGCGACGCGCGAAAAGCGCTCTCGACCGATAACTATCGTCGCGCCGCCGATCTGTTCAAGCGTATTCGGGACAGCTATCCCAAGTCGACCTACGCGCCCGACGCACCGTATTGGGAAGCATTCGCATTGCACCGACTGGGCGGTGAGACCGATCTGCGTCGAGCGCTCGACGCGCTCGATACGCAGCAAGAGCGGTTCCCGAAAGCCTCCACGCGTGGCGACGCCACATCGCTCCGAACGCGCATCGAAGGCACGTTGGCCCGCAACGGTGATGCCGTGGCGATCGCCGGGCTTGCGTCTCGCGCGATCAATGCCACGCGGGACGGCTGCCCACGCGCGCAGGACGATGAGCGCATCGATGCCTTGAACGCGGTAGCCCAGATGGACGTCGACGCGGCATTGCCAATCCTCAGGAAGGTGATCGCGCGCCGCGAACCCTGCACGCAGCAGCTGCGCCGGACCGCCGTGTGGCTCGTGGCCTCAAAGCGTCCTGCGGAGGCGGCGACGATCCTCATGAGCGTCGCGAAATCAGATCCAGATAAAGAGGTTCGTGAGCAGGCCGTGTTCTGGATGTCGAACGTGCCTACCGACGAAGCCGTCTCGATGTTGATCGAATTGGCCAGGAAAGGCGACGATCTCGAACTCCGGAAGCGTGCCGTCTACTCGCTCTCGCGTTCCAAGTCGCCGCGCGCGGCCAGCACGTTGCGTGAGATCACGCTTGACCCGAGCGCCGACGTCGAGCTGCGCAGCGAAGCGCTGAACGGCTACATGATGGGACCCGGTCGCACGGCAGACGACGCCCTTGGTTTTCTGAAAGATGTATACGGCCGCGCCGATGACGTGCGCTTCCGGCAGCGCGTGTTGTTTACAATTGCGCAACGCCGGAACGACGAATCGCGGACCTTCCTGGTCGAGGTGGCCCAGAACTCCAAAGAATCGATGGAGAACCGCCGCATTGCGATTGGCTCGCTCAGCAGCGCCGGAATTGCGGCGACGCAACTGGCACAGATCTATGATCGTACTCCAGAGATCGAACTGCGCAAGCAGGTCATGGGGACGCTCATGAACATGAAGGACGATGCTGGTCTCGACAAACTGCTGGACATCGGTCGCAACGAGAAGAACGTTGAGCTGCGCAAACAAGCGCTGGCGGTGATGTCTCGCTCAAAGGATCCGCGAGTGGTAGCACTCTTTGCCGAGATCATTGCAAAATGATCGGCGAAATGATCGGCGAAGTGATCGGACGACGGGTAACGCCGCTGCTGATCGCGCTCAGCCTGTGCGCTCGTGGTGTGGGTGCACAGGAGGGTGCGCGGCTTGCATCGCAGATCGACGGCGTGCAATCGGGCACGGTGCGCATCGCCTTTGCTGCCCGCGCCGGGGTGTGTGGCAACGGCATGAGCTGGTTTCGCGCGCGTGGTGGGTTGATCTCGGGCAACGTGATCAATGGCAGTTGGAGCGGTGGGCGAGACGTCGACGCCACTTGCGACGGTGGACCTGTGCGGCTGGTGATCGTTCGGGTCGCGGGCGAAACCACCGACATGCGCATGTATGTCGGTGGCACGTGGAGCGTCGACACGGGGGTGACGGACCTTGGTCGCGTCAGCGCGCCGGACGCGGGCGCCTATCTGCTGCGCATCGCACAGATGGGCACCGCCAAGGCCGCCCGTACCGCGATCACTGCCGCAACAGTTGCCGATTCGCTGGATCCCTCAGCGACACTGCTGCGCATCGCGAAGGACGACTCGCGACCGTCCGACGTCCGCTCGAGCGCCCTGAACTGGCTTGGCGAGATTGTAGGCGACAAAGTGGCCATGTCGCTCGATTCACTCGCCTACGAGCCCGGCGATCGCGAAGTGCGCAAACAAGCGATCTTCGCGATGTCTCGTCGACCGGCCGATGAGGCGGTCCCGGCACTGCTCAAGATGGTCGAGACCTTGCCGGATCGAGAGCTGCGCAAAACGGCGGTGTTTTGGCTGGCGCAGAGTAAAGATCCACGCGCCGTGCGCTGGATAGAGTCGCGGCTGAACCGCTAGGGTGAACGGGGCGCCAGGTCAGGTGCGCGATCCGTTCAGCTCCAGCACCCACTCAATGGGCATGTTGGGATCGAGCGAATTGCGCACCGAGCAGTACTTGGTGACCGACAGGTCGATGGCGCGTTCGACATGCACGCGTTCAACCTCGCCAGTGACTTTGTACGTCAGGTGAATGCTCGTGACGCGTGCGGGGATCGCATTGGCGCGTCCACCAACCACGTCGATGGTCAGCGTCGCAACCGGCGTCTTTCGCTTTTCAAGAATGTCGACAATGTCCACGCCGGTGCATGCCGCCATCGCCGAGATCAGCATGTCGACGGGCCCCGGTCCGGTCAGTCCTGACGCATCCAGGCGGCTTGTCGGGCCACCTGAAGCGCGACCGGCATCGAAGCGGTGCTCACCAGCCCATGTGACGCGGGTGCGCGACGGCGGCTTCGCTGCCGGCATCGTTGCCGTGTCTTGCAGCTTAAAGGTGCCTGTGTTGGCCTCGTCTGACGTGCTCATGGCGTCTCTCCCTTGCGAATCGGTGTGCGAACAGCGTTCCCCCACTCTGTCCACGAGCCGTCGTAGTTTCGCACGCGGTCGTAGCCCAACAAATATGTCAACACAAACCAGGTGTGCGACGAACGCTCTCCAATCCGACAGTAAGTCACCACATTGTCGTGCTTGGCGAGTCCTGCCTCACCCTCATAAATCGCTCGCAGTTCAGCGGCCGACTTGAACGTACCGTCCGCCGCCGCTGCCCGCGCCCAAGGGACGCTTCGCGCACCCGGGATATGTCCGCCGCGCAAGGTGCCCTCTTGCGGGTAGTCGGGCATGTGCAGCTTCTCACCCGTGTATTCTTGCGGCGAACGCACATCGATCATCGGCAACTTGTCTTCGTAGTGCCCGCGGACGTCCGTGAGAAAGGCACGTATCGCGGAGTCGTCGCGCGGACGGGCCACGTAGCGACTGGCCGGAAACACAGGAACGTCGGTGGTGGCAGGACGTCCTTCTGCCAGCCACTTCGCGCGTCCTCCATCAAGGATCACCGCGTTGTGGAACCCGAAAAGGCGAAAGACCCAAAACGCGTAAGTCGCCCACCAGTTGTTCTTGTCTCCGTACAACACGACGGTCGTAGACTCGTCGATGCCGCGCGAGCGCAACAGCGCTTGGAACGCCACCTGCCCTACGTAGTCTCGCTCGACCTGGTCGTTGAGGTCGACATGCCAGTCCAGTTTCTGCGCGCCAGGGATGTGTTCAACGCTGTAGAGCAGGACATCCTCGTTGCACTCCAGCAGCCGCAACGTCGGCAGCGCAAGATGCTCGGCAAGCCACTCGGTGGACACGAGACGTTCAGGGTGCGCGTAGCCCTTCGCAACCACGCGCGGGTCTGGCAAGCCAGGAAGTAACGGAGCATTCATGCCTTGACGCTAGCGCGCTGAACGCTCCGGGGGGAGTGGCTGGGCCGCGATCTCGCGCAATGCGGCGACGCGCTCCTCCGTTGGAGGGTGCGTGCTCATCCACTTCGCCGCACCACGCAAGCTAAAAGCCGCCAGCGGGTTGACAATCGCCAGTGCTGCCGCGCTCGGTGAGACCTGCATCGGAATGCGTTGGGCTCCCGCCTCGAGCTTTTGTAGCGCGCTGGCAAGATTGAGCGGCTTGCCGGTGATCTGCGCGCCGACGGCGTCGGCCTTGAACTCACGCTGACGACTGATGGCAAATTGGATGAGCATGGCCGCGAACGGTCCGATGATCAGCATGGCGATGCCAGCGACCGGGTGGCTGTCTTCATCATCGCGGCGTCCGCCGAAGAAGAACGCCATCTGTGCCAAATTGCTGATCGCGCCCGCCATCGTCGCGGCGATGGTGGAAAGCAGCATGTCCTGATTCTTGATATGCGCGAGCTCGTGCGCCACCACGCCCTCGAGCTCGTCTCGGGAGAGCGTACGCAGGATGCCCTGTGTCACGCAGACCACGGCGTTGGCGGGATTGCGGCCTGTGGCGAAGGCGTTGGGTTGCTCGGATGGGGCGATCGCCACCACCGGCATCGGCAAGCCCGCGTTCTGGCGTAGCCGATCGACCATCGCATAAAGGTCGGGCGCGTCCTGCGCCGAGATGATCTTGGCGTTATAGGATCGGAGGACCATTGTAGACGATCCCCAGTACATCCCGATGTTTATGAGGGCCGACATGCCAAGCGCCATCATTGCGCCGGTGCTCCCGCCAAGCTGCTGGCCAATACCGACGACCAGCGCCGTCAATCCGGCCATCAGGACAAAGACTTTCATGTTGTTCATGCTATTGCTCCAATCGCCCTGGGGGCGGCGGTTTTTGGGTTCGCGTTCCTGCTCCGGTCGAGCGCGATGTGGGCGGTCTGTCGGCGCACGAGCTTCACTGCGACTCGACCCCGCGGCGACTAGGTCGCATCGGGGTCGTCCGGCTGTGTGAGAGAAACGGTGGCCTCGGAGCCGCGCAGCAATCGGACCCCCTCCACGAAATCCTCAGAACGCTCCACCACGCCCTGGCGCGCGAGCTCCTCGGCCACCGCTCTCTTATGTCGTGACCAGAGATACCGCGCGAACCGGAAGAAGTTCCGGCGGGCGGTTGCATTGCCTGCAAGGAAGGTCGAAAGGCGCTGTCCACCCTTGGCCGTGTTGCAGCCCCTGCACGCGGTCACTACGTTGCCCAGAGACGCGTCCCCGCCGCGCATTTTCGGCTGGACGTGGTCGACGCTCAGATCATCGGGCGCAAAGACGTTGCCGCAGTACACGCAACGGTAGCCGTCCCGGGCAAAGATTTCCAAGCGTTTCATGCGCGTTGCACCCTGCCACCCTCCCCAAGACTCGTGGACGTCCCTGATCGCGCTCGGCGCATGTTCTTTGATCAGTTCACGCGATTCCTCGACACAGAGGAGAGCGTGGCCACGCCCCACGACGTGCCCCCCAGACTCACCGTCAAAGCCCTCGAGAGCCTCCGTATGTCGCGATCCCGTGAACGAATCCTGACCAATCTGGAAGAGATGTACCGCGAAGCCTTCGAGCGCGCCAAGGAAACTGGCGATCCGGCGCAGATGGCCTCGCTGGATTTTGCCTATCGTCGCGAGCAGCTGTACTTCGAGATTCTGCTGGACGTGCGAGACGCGACGGAGAAGCGGCAATAAGGCCTTGACAGAGGAAAACCAAACGATACTTTTTGATTAATCATTCGGTTTCGTTTATCGGGTTCGAGGTGTTCTTATGTCACAGGGGCAGGGGCAGGGGCAAAACCGCAAAACGAGCAAGCCGACTGTAGGATGGCCCGCGCTGGTGAGTGGCCAGCTCGCGGTGGGATCGCTGTATGCCTACCCGACTGTGGAGCGCATTGCGCTGGTGAAAGAGGGCGTTCCGTCGGCGTTTCTCGTGGTGATGTCGGGGTCGATGGGTGTCACGCGTGACCGCCTTTTCCAGACGGTCAACATTCCTCGGGCGACCGCGGATCGCAAAATCCGCGACGGGCGTCCCCTCAGCACGGAAGAGGGTGAACGGGTGGTCGGGGTTGCGCGCCTGATCGGCCAGGTCGATGCGATAGTGCGTGAGTCTGGGCGTGCGAACGGTTTTGACGCGGCGCATTGGTTGGCCGATTTTATCGAGCAGCCTAACGCCGCGCTTGATGGTCGTCCGCCGCGCGAGATGCTGGATACTGCTGAGGGGCGTGATCTCGTGTCCGGGCTGATCGCACAGATGCAAACGGGCGCCTACGCGTGAGTGCGGCGGTGAGTCTCTGGCGCATCGCGTCAGAGACGCCGACGTATCGCGCACAGGACACGACCGGCTCTGGTGCACAACGCAGTGGCGGTCGCTGGAATAGCGTTGGTACGCCGATGATCTACGCCTCATCAACGCGTGCGCTCGCCTGTCTCGAAACGGTTGTCCATCTCGCCGGGACGCGCCCACTCCCGCTCAATCGCTACCTGGTCGAGGTTGTCGTGCCTGGCGCGGTGTGGGCCGAGCGCGTGCGATTTGACATCGACCGCGATCCGACGTGGGACGCACTGCCGGCGGGCCTGACGTCCATCACGTGGGGGAGTGCATGGGGAAAGAGTATGCGGTCGCTCCTCGCCGAAGTGCCGTCCGTCATCGTGCCGGAAGAGTCCAACGTGTTGATCAACCCGCTGCATGCGGCGGCGTTGGAGATCAGTGTGATTGTGCGACGGCGGTGGACGTACGACGGCAGAATGGGGTAGTGATTTCTGCCGTCGTCGCGATGCGCTGTCAGCGCGCCGACGTGGTGTTCGCGTTGGCGTTCCCGAGCGCTTCGTCCAGTTTGTCGAAGGATCCTGTCCACCCCTTCGTCATTCCCGCCCTCTAAGCCACGAATGCGGCGCGAAACACTGCGTGTACTGCAAATGCGCGGGACGTTCTACGCGCAGGTACTCAAGTCGACCGTACATGGTGAATGCCCCGTTCGTCATGGCGTAGAATGCGTCGCCGCCGGTCCCAATGTCGACGCGACGGAATTCCATGGTGAATCCCGTTGGCGGCAACCATTGCGCGAAGTGCGCGAGATCCGTCCACAGATCAGACATCGTGTCGATTGGCCCCTCGACGCTGCGATCGATGACAAAGATCTCCGTTGTCGACCGCGCCGTCTCCAGATACTCGGCCAGGCGATCCCTCGTCGCGTTGCCCCCGTGGGTCTTCAGGACACCACGCGCTTACCGCGCGGCGCCTTCCGTGGGCATGGTCATGTGCATGTCGAGTTCAGTTTGAGCCAGTCGGTGCCGTGCATCATCTACGCCCAGCTCCCACCGGGTCGCAAATCCTTACGGTGTGTGGTAATCGTGACGCCGCGCGGGCCGGCTCCCGCGGCAATCGACATCACCGTGGCTGGCACATCGTACACCATCCGATGCCACCAGCCACTGCCGGTCGGCGCATCGGGGTCATACACGGTAATCGCATAGCTCTTCGTGGCGCTCAGAGCGGAATCTACTCAGGAGTGCATTCGCGTCATGGCGTTGCGCATGAGCCGCTGTCGCTCTTCGCTGTTGGCCAGCAGGCGAAACGCGACGTGTTCATCGCGCAGCCCGTCGGTGAGCGACGTTTCAAAGGCGCGTAGCACCGCTTGTTGTGCCAAGCGCGTCGCGGCGCGCGGGTGCGTGGCCATCTGCATCGTTATGCTGACCTCGCTGGTGCCTTCGGCGCGGACATCCGTTGAGTGGCTCACCTCCCGCTGGGCCCTTCGTCGAATCGATCTTCACCGAGGTCGGTGATGTCTCCAGGCGGCGCGTCCGCACCGTCAGGCACCACGGCCGTGGCTTCAATCTCGACCAAGGCGCCGGCCTCGATCAGTGCCGCCACCTGCACGGCCGACATCGCCGGAAAGTGTTTCCCGATGATGTCGCGATACACCTCGCCGATTGCCTTTGCATTCGCGATATAGGTCTGACGATCAGTGACGTACCACGTGAGGCGCACGAGATGCTCCGGTCGGGCTCCGTCGCAGGCAAGAATGTCAACGATGTTGCGCAACGCTTGTCGCGTTTGACCCACGAAGTCGGCGCTGACGAGTTGTTCGCGGGCATCCCAGCCGATTTGCCCGGCCACGTGAATCTGTCGGCCACGCGCCGAGAGGCCGTTGGCGTATCCGCGTGGGCGCGGCCATCCATCCGGTTGCAGCGCGCGGTGCGTCATATGCTCTCCTTCATGGGTCGTCCCTCATGCGTTCTCCTTGAGCCGGAAGCGTTGCAGCTTTCCGGTCTCGGTTTTGGGCAACGCGTCCACAAACTCCACGTGGCGCGGGTACTTGTAGGGCGCAATTATGGCTTTGACGTGATCCTGCAGGGCGCGTGTCACATCAGCAGATGCGGAGTACCCTGGCGTCAGTACCACAAACGCCTTGACTGCCTGTCCGCGCGCCGCATCGGGCACGCCAATCACCGCGCACTCAAGTACGCCAGGGTGCTGCAACAGCGCGGCTTCAACTTCCGGCGCGCCGATGTTGTACCCGGACGAAATGATCAGATCGTCGGTGCGCGCGTGAAAATACACGTAGCCATCGTCGTCCATGGTACAGGCGTCGCCGGTCAGATTCCACCCGTTCTGCACATAGCGTGTTTGACGCGCGTCGTCCAGATACCGACAACCTGTCGGTCCACGCACGGCCAACCGACCGACCTCTCCATTCGGTACCCGCTGCAGCGCGTCATTCAACACGGCGACCTCGTAGCCTGGCACGGCACGCCCGATGGCACCCGACCGCACCTGGTTGCCGGCCGCCGCGACAAAAATGTGAATGAGCTCGGTCGCCCCGATGCCGTCGAGCATCTCGATGCCGGTGCACTCACGCCACAGGGATCGCGTGGCATCGGGCAGTGCTTCACCGGCTGAGACGGTTGCTCGCAGTGAAGACGTGTCGAAACGTCCCTGATGCTGGCTGATGGCGACGGCCATATGTCGATAGAAGCTTGGCGCGGTGAAGCAGACCGTCGCTCGCGTTGCGGCGATGGCCTCGAGCAACGACTCCGGTGTGGCCCGCTCCATCAGCACAGCGCTCCCCCGCACGGAGAGTGGAAAGCAGAGCAACGCCCCTAAGCCGAAGGTGAACGCGATCGGTGGCGTGCCGATGCAACGATCGGTGCCACGCAGCATGAGCACCTGTGCAGCGAAGCCACGACACATGGCCATCACGTCACGATGGAAGTGCATGCACCCTTTGGGAATGCCGGTGGTGCCAGAGGTGAACGCGATCAGCGCGACGTCGTCGCTTGCTGTGTCGCACGCCGCGAAGGGTGTACGAAAGCGCTCCATGGAGCGCTCCAGCAAGAGTTCCAGCGAGCCCTCCACGTACTCGTCGCTGCCGCCGCCCCACAAGCGAACCTCACAGGCGTGTGGCACTCCAGCAATCGCGCTCAACAACTCTTCACCCAAACGCACGTCACACAACGCCGCCGTACACGCCGCGCGCGCAATCACCACCCGCAACTCGGCCGCTCGCAGCATGGGCATGGTTGTCACGGCGACCAAACCCGCCTTCACGGTGGCCAGCCACGCGACCGTCATCCATCGCCCGTTGAAGCCGCGCAGCAAGACCCGATTGCCGGATACAAGGTGCATCTCCTGCGTGAGGACGTGCGCGAGCGCATCGACGTCCGCAGCCAGCTCCCCGTAGGTCGATTCTTCCCAGTTCCCGTTTGCGCGTTGCGAAATCAGCGCCACTCGCGCGGCGCACCCTTCGGCAATAGCGTGATCGAGCAACTCCACCGCCGCGTTCAGCCGCGCTGCTGTGGCGTACGCACCGTCCGCGTGCATGACCGGCCACTGATAGGCTGGAGGCAGCTTGTCGCGCGCGAATGTGTCAACGTGTCCGCTGGGATGCAGGGCGAGAGACATGTCGTGACCTCACACGGTGCGGTAGGCTTTCAGTGTTTCGCGACCAACCAGCAATCGCTGCACCTCCGTGGCCCCTTCGTAAATGCGCAGCGCTCGCACATCGCGATACAATCGTTCGACAACCTCACCAACCCGTACGCCACGACCACCATGCAACTGGAGTGCTCGGTCGATGATGTGTTGCGCGAGTTCTGTGGCGCCGAGTTTTGCCATGGCCGCGACACCGGTGCTGCGCGAGGTCTGCGTATCGCGGTGCCATGCCGCGCGGTAGGTGAGGAGCGCCGCACTATCGAGGTCTGTGGCCATGTCGCCAAGGATCGCCTGCGCCAGCGGCTGTGCACCAAGCACGCTGCCAAACATCGCCCGTGAGTCGGCGTGATGCAGCGCTTCCTGCAACGCACGCCGCGCGAAGCCGGTCGCTGCCGCCGCCACGGACACGCGAAAGATGTCGAGCGTTCGCATGGCCAGCCCAAATCCCTCGCCTTCCACACCCAACAGCGCGCTCTGCGGGACGTCGCACGCCGTAAAGGACAAGGTCGCCAGTGGATGCGGCGACATGACATCGATACGTTCGGTCACGGCGAGCCCCGGCGTGTCGGCGCGCACAAAGAACGCGCTGATCCCCTTCCCCCCAACACTATCGCCGTCAGAACGTGTGAACACGCAGTAGAAGTCGGCGATGCCACCGTTCGAGATCCACGTCTTGGTTCCATCCAACCGCCATCCGTTCGCGGTGCGCGTCGCGCGCATGCGCATGGCGCCCGCGTCAGAACCCGCCTCCGGCTCCGAGAGGGCGAACGCGGCAATGGCGTGACCGGAGGCAACGCGCGGCAACCACTCCGCGCGCAGCGCATCAGAACCGCCAAGCGTGATGGCGCCAGAGCCAAGCCCCTGCATCGCGAAAGCAAAATCCGCCAGGCCATCGTGCGCGGCCAGACATTCGCGCAGAAGACAAAGGGCGCGTGAATCGAGATGTGGCAAGGCACCTCCCCATGCTGCCGGAACGCAGTAGCGCAAATAGCCCGCGTCGCCAAGGCGCTTCACCCATACTCTGCAGGTGTCGTCGACCGATGCCTCGGCAACCGACTGCGATCGGGCCCATGTGGTGACTGAGCGTGCGAGCGCGCGGTGCAGCTCCTCAAAGAACGGCCAGGAAAAGTGGGCCAGTGTGGACATGATCAGTTCCCTTCGAACGCCGGTGACGTTTTGGCGGCGAACGCCTCGAAGGCGCGGCGAAAGTCGTTGGTCCCCATGCACAGGGCCTGTGCCTGTGCTTCCATTTCGATCGCGGTCTCAACAGACACACTCCACTCCTGCTGCAGCATGGTTTTGGTCATGCCATGCGCGAACGCGGGACCATTCGCCAGTTCACCGGCTCGGCGCACCGCATCGGCGAGCAGCTCTTCACGCTGGACAATGGCGTTATAGAAGCCCCAGCGTTCCCCCTCCGCCGCATCCATGACGCGTCCGGTGTACAGCAACTCCGCGGCGCGACCCTGCCCAATGATACGCGGCAAGAGTGCGCACGCCCCCATATCGCAGCCCGCCAGGCCGACGCGGGAAAAGAGAAACGCGGTGCGAGCCTGTGGGGTGGCGACTCGCAGATCCGACGCCATGGCGAGAATGGCGCCAGCGCCGGCACAGACGCCGTCCACCGCGGCGATGATCGGTTGTGGACAAGCACGCATCGCTTTCACCAGGTCGCCGGTCATGCGCGTGAACGCCAGCAGGTCGGGAACAGACATTTTTGTGAGCGGCTCGATGATCTCGAACACGTCGCCGCCCGAACAAAAGTTCTGCCCGGCGCCGGTCAATACGATCGCGCGGATATCAGACGCGTAGGGTAACTCGCGAAAGAGATCTCGCAGTTCGGCATACGAGGCAAACGTGAGCGGATTCTTCTTTGTTGGCCGGTCAAGGGTCAGGACTCCGACACGCCCGTCGTGCGCCGTGGTCCACGCGAACTGCGACGGTGTGCGTTGTGCCAACGGACTGCGCATCAGGCCCATCGCGCTGGAGTCGTTCATTCGGAGATCCTCGACGAGTGGAACTGCTCTTTCAACCGTCCGAGTCGGGTATGCATGCGGCGACGTTCGACGGGTGTGAGGGCAGAGAAGATGGCGCTGATCCATTGTGCGTGGGCGCTGGCCATGGTCGTAAAGTGTCGTCGTCCGGCGGCGGTCAGGCGTACGACCGTTGCCCGCCTGTCCTCCCGTGCCACGCGGCGAGCGACATACCCTTCCGCTTCCAGGGCTCCCACCAACCACGTGACGTTACCACCGGTGGTGAGAATGCGCTCGGACAGCGCACCCATGCGTAGCCCGTCTGGCGCGCGATCGAGTTGCGCCAACAAGTCGAAGCGTGGCAACGACGAACCGAACTCGCGCTTGAGGGCGCTGCCAATGGTCCGTTCGATATGCGTGGTGCAGGTGAACATGCGAAGCCACAGCCGGAGTCCGTCACGGTCTGTCCCGTGCCCGGCATCGTGCCCGGCATCGTGCCCGGCATCGTGCTCGGCATCGTGCTCGGCATCGTGCTCGGCATCGTGCTCGGCATCGTGCTCGGCATCGTATCCGTTATCGTCTTTCGCGGCGGCCTGCGGGGGTGTGCGTTGTGCCGTTGTCATACTGCCACCGACCCATCGATCACCACGGCTTGCCCCATCGGGTCATCCCCCGTGACGAGGCAGAGCGCAAGCACGGCGTCGGCGACCTCGCCGGTTGACACCATGCGTGATTGCCGTGCATCGGCCAGAATCGACCGTCGCGCTTCGTCCGCGGTACGCCCGGTCTTCGCCACGAGGTGTTCGACGGCACGCCGCACCATATCGGTCTCGGTGAAGCCCGGGCACACGGCATTGACCGCGACGCCACGTGGGCCAACCTCTGCGGCGAGTGACCGCGTCAAACCCACCATCGCATGCTTCGCCGCGCTGTAGGCGGTGATGTACGGCGCGCCCCACAGCCCTGCGACACTGGCGACGTTCACAATGTGTCCGCGTCTGCGTTCGAACATGGAGGGCAGCACCGCCTGCGACGTGTACACCGCTCCAAGGACATGGACGGCGAACATGCGCGCAAACACGTCACCGTCGGTCTTCATGAACGGCGCCGATTCGGCGGAACCGGCGTTGTTGACCAGAATATCGATCGCACCGAAGGCGTTCGCTGCGGCGACGCAGGCTGCTGCCGTGGCCCGTTGATCGGTCACATCGGCGACCACAATCGTAAAAGGTCCAGTCAACGTGTTGGCCACGTCTTGCGCGGCCGCGGCGTTGCGGACCATGAGCGATACCTGCGCGCCCGCCGCAGAAAGTGTGGCGGCGATTGCCGCACCGATGCCACGATTGGCGCCCGTGACCAGCGCATGCGTACCAGCAAGCGAGCGCGCAGCATGTGTCATGTCAGTTCGCCCTGGGGTGGTGCCGCAACAACGGCTGTCGCGCGCTCCCGTTCGATCAGGCGTTCCAGTTGCGATTTGCCGGCCAGATACTGTACCGGCCACTGGGCGCCGGTGTAGCCCAGCCGAGCGGCTTCGAGCAGTGTCCACGCGGCGTTCGCCAGATGCGGACGACCAATCGCCACCAGATCGGCGCGCCCGGAGGCAATGATGCCGTTCGCCTGATCCGCGTCGGTGATGGCACCAACGGCGATGGTCGCCACACCAGCCTCCTGACGGATGCGATCGGAGAATGGCGTCTGCCACATGCGGCCGTACACCGGCCGTTCGCGCTTGACGACTTGTCCCGCCGACACGTCCACGACGTCGGCACCCGCTTCGCGAAAGAGGCGCGCGACGATCACCGCATCGTCATCGGTATTGCCGCCCTCGACCCAATCGTGCGCCGAGATACGCACGGACATAGGGCGATCGGCGGGCCACTGCGCGCGCATCGCGGTGAACACCCGAAGCGGGTATCGGGCCCGAGCCGGCAGATCGCCGCCGTATTCGTCGGTGCGGTAGTTCGTGAGTGGCGACAGGAAGCTGGAGAGCAGGTAGCCGTGTGCCGCGTGTACCTCGAGCCAATCGAAACCCGCGTCCGCACCAAGCATCGTGGCGTGGACAAACTCCGCCTCCACGCGATCCATGTCGGACGCGGTCATGGCCCGCGCGGTCTGCGAGACGCCGTCCAGATACTGCTGCGGGGAGGCGGATATCAACGGCCACGCACCAGCCGCCAACGGTTGATCGATCCCGTCCCACATCGACTTGGTGGCCCCTTTGGCTCCGGCGTGCCCCAGCTGCAGTCCGATCTTCGCAGAGGTATGTTCGTGCGTGAATCGCACGATACGTGCCCACGCGTCGCGGTGCGTGTCGCTCCACATGCCGGGACACACCGGAGTGATGCGGGCATCGGTGGCGACGCACGTCATCTCGGTCATAACGAGCCCTGCGCCACCGGTCGCGCGCGCCCCCAGGTGCACGAGGTGCCAATCGGTGGGCGAGCCGTCAGGGGCCGCCGAGTACTGGGCCATCGGTGAGACGACGATGCGATTGGCCAGCGTCACGCCGCGTGCCGTAAAGGGTGTGAAGATCGCTGGCGGCGCTGCGGCTGCCTCAGCCACTACCACGCCCGACTGCTGCGCGAACCATCGCTCGAACGCGCCAACGTACTGTGGGTCGCGGAGGCGCAGATTTTCGTGGGAGATGCGCTGCGATCGCGTCAGCAGGCTGTACGCAAACTGTTCCGGAGCGAGCCGGGCGTATCGATCGACATGTTCAAACCACTCGGTCGAATTGCGCGCCGCGTTTTGCAGCTTGAGCACTTCGACCGACCGATCGGCCTGATAGCGCGCGAGCGCTGTGGGCAGGTCGTTGCCGTGTGCCGCGAGCTGCTGATCAAGTGCGATGGCGTCTTCGAGCGCGAGCTTGCTGCCGGAGCCGATGGAAAAGTGCGCCGTATGGGCCGCATCGCCCACCAACACGATCGGTATGTTCTGAGAGCCGCGATCAACCCAATGCACCCACTGTGTGCAGGTGACGCGCGGAAAGCGGTTCCATTGGGCTGAGCCGCGTAGGTGCGCGGCGTTGCTGACCAGCGGGGCGCCGTTGAGAAGGTCGGGGAAGAGGGACTCGCAAAATGCGCGCGACTCAGCATCCGACATGTCGGGAACTCCTGCGCGCTCCCACACCTCATAGGGCGTCTCGACGATGAAGGTGCTCATCGCACCGTCGAACTGATATGCATGCGCCTGGAACCAGCCGGCCCGCGTTTCGGCGAAGGCGAAGGTGAAGGCATCAAACTTCCTGGGCGTGCCAAGCCAGACATAGCGACAGCGGCGCAGGTCGATGTCCGGTTGATAGCTGGCGGCGAATCGTTCACGCAGGCGGGAGTTGATCCCATCGGCTGCGAGTACCAGATCGGCTCTATGCTCCGCGATGAGCTCCTCAATCGACTCGGCGCGGGATTCATGCTCAAAGTACAACTGCACACCAACGTCTCGGCAGCGCTGTTGCAGGATCGCAAGCAGGCGTTTGCGTCCGATTCCGCTGAATCCATGTCCGCCAGAGCGCATCACCTGCGATGCGAAATGGACTTCGATGTCGTCCCAGTGATGCAGCGCGTGGGCGATGATCGACCCGCTGCCGTCGTCGGCCGCGCGGAGATTGGCAACCGTTTGATCGGAGAGCACGACGCCCCAGCCAAAGGTATCGTCAGGCCGGTGCCGTTCGAGAACGCTGACCGTCGCTTGCGGATCGCGGCGCTTGAGCAACAGCGCCGCATAGAGTCCACCCGGACCGCCACCCACGACCAGCACGTTCACGTTACAATCCTCCTGAAGTCATCCTTGACGGTACGGCTGGATACTTCAAATATCAAGCAATCTTCGGCCTGCGCGGTGGATCGACGTCATTTCCATGCGTCGTCTGCCATTGCACCCAGAGCACGACCGGCCGCTCGACCTTCGCGGGGCATGGGGAGGGGCCTGAGGAGTCGAAAGACCTCGCCATACCGCTTCGCAGCGCTGTGCCCGCACTCGCCGTACTTTGTAGTGCTGCCGTATGGCGGCTCCCCTTCCCTGATTTTGGAGGTCTTTCGGATGTCTTCGCGGATTCTTGGTTCGTGGCGAGCCTTCGCTACGCCACTGCTGTTGGCCACGCTCACCGCGCCGACTGCGCAGGCACAAGGACGTGTCACGTCGCCCAAGGAGTTTTTGGGACAGAACATTGGCGACGATTACTTCTTGCCGACCTACGACCAGTTCATGGGATTCTGGCGCAAGATCGACGGCGAGTCGAACCGGATGCAGGTGATGGAAATCGGCAAAACCGGCGAGGGACGTCCACATTTCGCCGCGATCATCACGGCACCGGAGAATTTTGCGAAGCTTGCGCGCTACAAAGAGATCTCGCAGCGCTTGCACGAGGCGCGCGGCTTGACCGACGACCAGGCGCGCGCGCTCGCGAAGGAAGGCAAGAGCGTGGTCTGGATCGATGGCGGCTTGCACGCCACCGAGGTCGTGGGGGCCAACCAACTCATGGAGACCAGCTATCAGCTGGTGAGCCGCACCGACGACGAGACCATGCGCATCCTGAAGGATGTCATCATCGTGATGGTGCACGCCAATCCCGACGGCATGCAGATGGTGGCGAAATGCTACATGCAAGAGCCCGATCCCACCAAGCGCCGAGGGCCCTGTTCCACGCGCCTGTACGAGAAGTACGCGGGCCACGACAACAACCGCGATTTCTACATGTCCAATCTGCCGGAATCGCAGAACATGAACAAACTCATGTACTGGGAGTGGTTGCCGCAGATCATGTACAACCACCACCAGTCCGGCCCTGCCGGCACGGTGATCTTCTCGCCGCCGTTCCGTGATCCGTTCAACTACAACATGGATCCCATGATCGTGATGGGGCTCGACATGGTTGGCGCGGCGATGCACCAGCGTTTTTTGCAGGAAAACAAGCCCGGCTTCACCATGCGCTCCGGCGCGAGCTACTCCACGTGGTGGAACGGCGGATTACGTACCACGGCGTACTTCCAGAATATCATCGGCATTTTGACTGAGATCATCGGCAGCCCGACGCCATCGCAGATTCCCGTGACCATGGGGCAGATCTTGCCGCGCGGTGATCTTCCGGCGCCTATCGCCCCGCAGGAATGGCACTTCCGCCAATCGATCGACTATTCCGTTACCGCCAACTACTCCATTCTCGATCTTGCGTCGCGCTACAAAGATCAGTTCTTGTTCAACATTTACCGCATGGGTGTCAACCAGATTGCGCGCGGCAGCGCGGATCATTGGACCATTACCAACAATGACATGGAGCGCGCCGATTCGGCGTTGCGTGGGAACACCGCGACCATGGCGTCTGGCGGCGGCCGCGGCGGACGCGGTGGTGCTGCGGCCCCCGCCGGCGGAGACTTCGGCCCCGACGCAGGGTTTGGCGGAGGGCGTGGTCCGGCAATGTCGATGGCGCAATACAACAGCGTGTTCAAGGATCCCGCACGTCGTGATCCGCGCGCCTATGTCATTCCGGTGGGTCAGCCGGACTTTGCCACGGCCACCAAGTTCATCAACACGATGCGCTACATTGGCGTCGAAGTGCAGCAGGCCACGGCGCCGTTCACGGTAAAGGGGAAGAATTATGGCGCCGGCTCCTACGTCATTCAGTCGGCGCAAGCCGGTCGCGCTCACGTGATCGATCAGTTCGAGCCGCAGGATCATCCGAATGACATGGACGAACGTGGCATCCCGAGGCGTCCGTACGACAACGCCGGATGGACGTTGGCCTATCAGATGGGCGTGCAGTTCGATCGTTACGTCGACGATGTGACAGGGCCCTTTACGATGATCAAGGGCCTGGCGTTGCCGCTCGCGGGCACCGTGGCCAGCGCCAACGGTGCGGCAGGGTATGTCATTGCCGGCGATGTGAACGACGCGTTCACGATCGCCAATCGCGTGATCAAAGCGAACGGCGAAGTGTTTCGGTTGGCCAAGCCGATGACCGTAAATGGCAAGACGTTTGGCGCGGGGTCGTTTTACGTGACGACTGGCGGTGCGGTTACGCCAGCGCTGCAAGCGGCCGCCAGGGAGTTGGGTGTGAACATGGAAGGCACCACGTCGCGTCCCGATGCGAGCGCCAACAAGTTGACGTCCAAGCGGATCGCCCTGTGGGACACGCAGACCGGTTCAATGCCTTCCGGATGGACGCGTTTCTTGCTTGAGCGCTTTGAGTTTCCGCACACGGTGGTGTGTGGCGCCGGCTTCGATGATGCCGATCTCAAAAGCAAGTACGACGTGATCGTACTGCCGTCAGATGGCAACATCAGTGCCGGTGGGGCGGGGCGCGGCGTGGGCGGCTTTGCCGGTGGCGCCGGCGAGGGCGGGGCAGCCAAGGCGTCGACCGATCCAGATTTGCGCAGTCTCTGTCAGGTCACGACAGGCACGGGCACGGGTGCCACGGCGATGGCCAACATCAAGAAGTTCGTGGAAGCTGGCGGTATTCTGGTGGCCGCGGGCAACGCCTCGCGCATCGGACAACAACTCGGACTGCCGATGTCTGACTACCTGGTAGACAGGAAGCCCGGCGAGCCTGATGTGCGGCTCGCATCAGACAAGTTTTACGTGCCGGGCTCGATTCTTCGCGTCGCCACCGATTCGACGGCGTCCTCGATGCTGGGCATGCAGGGACACACGGATGTGTTTTTCAACAATAGCCCGGTGTTCCGGTTGGACCCCACGGCGGTGGCGCGCGGCGTCCGCCCTGTGGCCTGGTTTGATACGGCCACGCCGCTGCGCAGTGGCTGGGCCTGGGGACAAAACTATCTGAACGGCGGTGTCGCTGCCGTTGAGGCGTCGGTGGGTCGTGGGAAGATGTTCCTGTTTGGCCCCGAAATTACGTTCCGCGCGCAGCCACATGGCACGTTCAAGGCGCTCTTCAATAGCATCTACAACGTACAGCTGGCACCGGTGATCACGCCGTAGCGCGGCGAGCATGCCCTCGACGATCTTTCTTGTTCGTCGAGGGTATTGGACCACCTGCGGTCCGGATCCACATCCCACTTCACACACCCAGCACAATGACGCGACAGTTCTTCACCGCTACGGCGGCGCTCATGGTATTCGCAGGCGTTGCATCGGCACAAACGCCGCCAACGAAAAAGCCCGCAGCACCGATGGGCGCCATGGACCACAAGATGGACCACAAGATGGAAGGCGAGATGAACCATGCCATGAGTCCGTGGAAGGAGATGGACGCCTACCACATGCTCATGATGGCCACCTGGCACCCCGCGAAGGACAAGGGCGACATGGCGCCCACGCGCGCCAGGATCAACGAGATGGTGGCGTCGGCCAAGGTGCTGGCCGCGTCTTCGGCGCCGAAAGGGTGCGACTCGCCGAAGCTCAAGGAAGCTTCCGCCGGCCTCGTTTCACAAACGCAGGGCGTTGCCGATCTGGTGGCCAAGCAGGCCGACGACGTTGCGCTTAAAGCGGCGATGAAGGCGCTGCACGACAAGTTCGACGTGCTGGAAGAAGGGTGCGTGATGCCGAAAGCAGGCAAAGACTAACCGTCGAGCGTTTCAACGCTGCACGCCCGTGTCTCGCGAGAGACACGGGCGTGTTGCGTTCAGCCCTTGATCACGGGTACGTCGTACGCGGCGAATGCCGCGTCGCGCGAAATGATCACGAGGCCCTCAACTGACCAATATGGTCAATACTGCTCGCGTTCGAAGGTTCCTCGGCGCACCAGCGCGCCATCACGCACGTGCCAG
>Ga0209490_10000843_pt1 | contig 30487 bp, 21 predicted proteins | sample MAT06_FD_187209 | JGI IMG/M metagenome (GOLD analysis project Ga0209490, IMG submission 187209) | Freshwater microbial communities from Lake Fryxell liftoff mats and glacier meltwater in Antarctica - MAT-06 (SPAdes) (version 2) | ecosystem: Environmental > Aquatic > Freshwater > Ice > Liftoff...
GCCCGCGGCACTTCAGGCAGGAATACGTGCGGCGGCCCGTTGGATCTGATCGGCCAAGGCGGCGATGAATGCCGGATGGTCTTGCACGCAGCCGGCTCGGGTCAAATGCAGGCCCAACGCCTGCGCGTGCTGGCCAGCCTCAATATCGAGGTCATAGGTGACTTCGGTATGGTCGACCAAAAAGCCGACGGCCTGCACCAGAATATCGGCTACGCCCTCGCTGGCCGCTTGATCAACCAGGGTCAGGATATCCGGACCCGTCCACGCCACGCCACCGGGCGGCGGGGCTGATTGGTAGGCGACCTGATGCCCCGGCTGGCCGTAGGCCGCGGCGACGAGGCGCGCCGATTCCGCCACCTGCTGGGTATATTGCGAGGTCTTCGCCACTGGTTCGGGGATCGCGTGCGCGCTGAATATCAACCGCGCTGCCTGCCGTCGTTCAGGTGTCCACGTCGCGGTGGCTTCGCGCAAACGGGCGACCGACGCGGCAATAAAACCGGGATGAGTAAAAAATGGATCCGCGACGCCGACTAATTCCGGGGCGGCGGCGCCGAGACTTTCTGCCGCTTCGGCGGCGTTTTTGAGATACCAGTCCCAGCTCACCGAACTTTGATGCGGCGCCATGACCACCAATAATACGCGCTTGCAGCCGGCTGCAGATAATTGCTGCAAGCCATCGCTGGCCCAGGGCTGCCAGTGGCGGAAACCGTAGGCGACCGGAATGGCCAGGCCGCGTTCTGCTAAGACTGCCGCCAAGCGTTGGCCTTGGGCGATGGTGAGGCGGTTGTACGGCGAATAGCCGCCGAAGTGGGCGTAATGGGCGGCGACGGCCTCGACCCGGCCCGCGCGGGCCGGGTTGTCGCCCAACACCCCCGAAACGAAGCAGGCGGCTTCGCAGCCCGGCGTGCGTGGACACACTGCCCGGCGACCACAACAACCCGGGGTAGGACCACCAAATCCAAGCAAGAGGATGCCGTCGATCATGACCGGATCCCACCGCCATCCTGGATCCAGACAAGGGTTGCTTGGCGGGGATGCCACACGGTCATGCGGCCCGTGATGCGGTCAAGAAATGCGGCCAAGAAATGCGGCCAAGAAATGCGGCCAAGCGGCGGGTCAGTCGACAGCCGCCACCTAGCGCAGAGACTGATGCCAAGCGCCTGATCCCAGCAAAGACGATGCTGGCAGCGGTGGTGGGCCTGGCGTGCACCGTTGCGCTGGGCGCGTTTCTGACGGGCACATGCCTCACCCGCGCCGAACGCGACCATGCCTCTCGAGTGGCCACTCAGGGCGGAACCCTCGTCTATTGCGGACCACGCACGGGTCTGGTCATTCGCGCCTGCCCGTTTCTACTCGCTGGCTCGGGCCTGCTCTTTATTCTTGGGGCCCTGTGGCTGGGCTGGCAGGAACGCGTCGAAACCGTAACCGCCCAACGACAAACGTCGCGCCACGGGATCAGCAGGTACGCAGGGTCCGACGCAGGACCTACCACGGGATCCCTGAGCGCTTGACCGCGCACCGGTGATTCAGGGCCGGCGGCGACGCAGCAGAGTCAGCCCACCGAGCAGTAGGAGCAATCCCGCCGGCGAGCCGAAACCACAATCCCGCCCACCCCCCGAGCTGCGGCTGGAATATGAGGTGATCACAAATTGGTACGGATCCTCACCAGGCGAATCACTGCGCATTTCGACGGTGACTTTCCATAAACCGGTACCATCAGGGGTTACATTCAGCGCGAAGGGAATGCTCGTCGTCCGCGCGATGGCCTGCGCCCCCGGCGTCACCGTCATCGCCGCGGCACAAGCCTGGGTCGCCACGACACTGACACTGGTGAAATTGAGGTCGACGTCACCGATGTTGGTGATCGTGTAATTGAGGGTAGTCGCCGCATTATTCGGCAGATCCGGAAACACGTCCACGCCATTGCTCTTGACGTTGCGGTTATTGCCGAGCGAACGCAGGCTCAGGTCCGGCCTCGGCACGGTGGCCTCGCCAGTGATGGTCCAGTCGTAGGCGCCTTCATCGATGTCGTTGCTCGGCACATTGAAAGTAAAGGTGTAATTGCCCGGCGGAGCGGCGAGGGCCGGATGGAACGTCACCAGCAGGATTCGCGATGCGCCCGGGGCCAGGGTCAGCGGATAGGCGCCCACCGCCGGTTCCCACGCGAAGGTGACGACGGTATCGGCTGTCGTGACCGTGGGCTCCGAGATAACCAAATTGGCGGTGCCCAGGTTTTCGACCAGATAGGGGATGGTCACCGCCTTCCAGGGCGCATCGTTGACCAATCTCGGGCCGATCCTGGATTCGCCGTCCACGACATCCCGCGCACTTTCCTGCCGAATGCGGATTTCCGGCGACGCCCCGACGGCACCGCTCACCCGCCAGTCATAGCTGGAGCGGCCCTGAGAATCGTTGCTCTGGACCTGGATCTGGCCCGAGCATTCTCCGACGGCGGCCCCGCCAATGGCCACGCGGATGGTAGTCGTCTGGGTTGGCGCAATGGAGATCGGATAGATATCCAGGGCTCGCATCTGACAATTCACCAACGAGGAAAAGAAGACCCGGCTGAGGATCAGGGTCGCGGCGCCGATATTCTCAACCGTGTAGGTCAGGATCCTTTCACCGGGTAGCTGCGGCACTTGCCCGACAGCAATGGTTTCTATGGGATACTCGAACTGGGCCCGGATGGCGTTATCCAGAATGACCTGCCCATCCGTAAATACGAGCAGGGCCGGGCCGGTTGGCTGCGTTGCTGTGCCCCGCACCTCAAAATAGGTCGGGTTCTCGTCCGCATCATTGGTCTCATACGACACGCCCACCTGCCAGGGACCCGGACGCAGGGGATAGATGTTTAGGCGGAGCAACTCCGCGCTTGCGGCCGGAATGCGATTAGCGTGCTCGCGGTACCAGCCGTAATTATTGACGATGGGGGAAAAGATCGGGCCGGTCAGGACCAGCTCCGTGCCTGGGCCAGCCGCCGCCATGTTCCGGATGGTGAACCTGCGTACCGCTGGATTCAGCGGCAGGCCGGCCACGCTGAGGCCGAGCTCCTGGATCGTGTTATTGGGCATAGGGGCATTGCGTACCGCGTCCCAGATCTGGATTTCGGGCTCGCCCGCCGTCAGCCACGGCGCGGTTAGGCTCAGGAATACGGTAAGCGCGAGAGTGAGCAGGATACGCATCGTCGATAGACCTCGGGTCGACCGTGCCGGGTGCGGCGCAGTCACGGCAGTCGCCGTAGGCGCAGCCTCGGGGTCCTTCTCGCCGTGAGGACCGGCAAGGGCCAGACCAAGCCTATCCTCAGTGATACACACTAACTCCCATGTCTTTTCCCAACTTCTGTTCACCCCTCTACGTACGGAATTTACGACAGGCTCTTGGGCCCATGCCCTGGGATCCGGTAGGCTTGGTGTTGTTGGGCACGTTCACCACGAGGAAGACCTTGGGCGCTTTTCGCCCCAACGACGCTCGACGACCCGATTCGCTCCCAGCACCGCTGCGGAGCCAGATGTCCTGGACTACTTGCGGCACCCCCAGTCCTGGGCGAGGCTGCCCGCATGAAGACCTGGGCCGTCCTGGTGCAACTGCTGGCCCGCGACCGCGGCCAACGCGCCAACACCTTGATGGTGCTGCGTTCGGTCATGTGGCTCATGGCGGCCATTGGACTGTTCACCGCCCTGTTCCACCTCATCAGTGTCTACGAAGGCCAGACGCATTCGTGGCTATCCGGGCTGTACTGGACCATCACCACCATGAGCACCCTGGGCTACGGGGACATCACCTTTCATAGTGATCTGGGTCGGTTGTTTTCTGTGGTCGTGATGCTGAGCGGCCTGTTCATGCTCTTGGTGATGATGCCGTTTACCTTCATCGAATTCTTTTATGCGCCGTGGATGCGGGCGCAGAGCACCGCCCGGGCACCACGGCAATTACCCGCCGACATTCAGGGCCACGTGCTGTTCACCGCGCTGGATCCGATCACCGAGGCACTCATCGCCAAGCTCACCCAGCATGGCGTGCCGTACGCCATCCTGGTCGAGGATCTGACCAGGGCCCTGGCCCTGCATGATCGCGGACTGTCAGTCATGGTGGGCGCCGCGGATGATCCCGCCGCGTGGACCAGCGCCCAGGTCGGCAGCGCCGGGTTAATTGTCGCCACGGCCGATGAACTCGCCAATACCAACGTCACCTTCACCGTCCGCGAACTCAATCCGACCGCACCGATCATTGCCACCGCGCGCACCGACAATGGCGGAGAAATTCTGAAATTGGCGGGCGCCAGCGAAGTGCTGCGTCTGGGGCGCCTGCTGGGCTCGGCGATGGCGCGACGCACACATGGGGGCGACGCCCTGGCGCACGTGATCGGTCGTTTCGACGATCTGGTCGTCGCCGAGGCCCTGGTGCGCGGCACTCCGTTGGTGGGGCGCACCCTGCGCGACAGTAACATTAAGCAGACTCTGGGTCTGACCGTCGCCTGTGTCTGGGAACGCGGCCACGTTGCCCTGGCTCGCGCCGACACCGTGATCGGGCCGAATACCGCCCTGGTCATGGTCGGTTCGCAGGATCAAGTCGACGCCTACGATGCTGCCTTCTGCATCTATCAAGCCGAAGAGAAGCCGGTGCTGATCCTCGGCGGGGGCCGCGTGGGCCGGGCCGTGGCCGCGGATCTCAAAGCCCGGCGAGTCCCCTATCGCATCATCGAGCGCAATCCCGATCGCGTCGCGCGCGAACATCGCGCCGAGACCCTCATCGGCGATGCCACCGATCCCGAATTATTGGCCCAAGCGGGCCTGGGTGAAACCTCGACCGTGTTGGTGACCACCCATGATGATGACACGAATATATTTCTGACTATTTGCTGCCGCCGCCTGCGTCCAGACGTCGAAATCATCGCCCGCGCTACCTTGCCGCGCAATATCGGCACTCTCCATCGTGCGGGCGCGGATCTGGTGTTATCCTACGCCGCCATGGGCGCCAATATGTTGTTCAATCGCCTGAATCGACAAAGCATCATGCACGTCGCCGAAGGCCTGGATCTGGTCGCAGTGCCGATCACCCATCGCCTCAGCGGCAAAAGTTTGCGGGAATTGGATCTCCCCGGCACCACCGGCTGCTTGGCAGTCGCCGTACGTCGCGATGGTCGTACGCAAGCCATCCTCGATGCTGGGATGCCGTTGCCCGCCAGCGGGGACTTGATTATTGTCGGCGACGCCGCAGCCGAACAGCGGCTGATTGCGCGGTTTCATCGCTGATCGCCGGTGCCCTGCAGGCTCAACTGAGGCTGACGGAGTGGACTTTCCCCCTCACATGTCGATCCCTGCCTGATTCGCCGGGTAGGAATCGGCGCGATCGCCGTACTCTGCGGATATGCATCCCCGTTCCCGCGCCAAGCGCCTGCGTCTGTTGTTTTCCATCGATCGTTGGGCGGGGACCTTATGGTTCATTCCCACTTTGATGGCGGTATCCAGCCTGCTTGCCGCGGCGCTGACGCTCTACATCGACAGCACCTGGCAACCTGGGGACGATAGTTTTCTGTCGGTTCTTTTACAGGCCAATGTCACCGGCGCCCAGGCGATGCTGTCGACCATCGCTGGGTCTATGATGACCGTGGCTGGTGTGGTTTTTTCGGTGACCGTGGTCGCGCTGACCTTGGCGTCATCACAATTTGGGCCACGACTGCTGCGCGGCTTTATTACCGACAGTGTCAACCAAGCCGTACTCGGCACCTTCATTGCCACCTTTCTCTATAGTCTGATCATTCTCAAAGCGGCGTATCAAAACTCGGAAACGCCATTTATTCCCCATATCTCGTTGTTGGTGAGTCTCTTCTTTGCCCTGTCCAGCATCGCGGCGTTGATATTATTCATCCATCGCATCACCATTTCGATCCAGGCCAGTTCGATTATCGGGCGCGTCCTTTCGCAGTTCGCCAGCAGCATCGAGCGGCTGACCACCGCAAAGCCACCGCCGGGATCCGGTGCCGCCGATGGCAAGCCCGTCGACATGATTCATACCTTTGCTGCCCCCTCCCACGGCTATCTCGTCCGCGTCGATACCGAGAGCCTCATGACCTGGGCCGAGGAGCTCGACCGCCGGGTAGAATTGCAGGTTCGCATCGGAGAATTCATCGCCGCTGACATGAGCCTATTTACGATTTCCGGGCCGCCGTTGTGCGAGCCGGATCTCCACCTCTTGCGCGGAGCGATCACCATCGCTACCCAGCGCATTCCGATTCAGGATCTGACTTATAGTATTTTGCAAATCGCCGAAATCGCGGTGCGCTCCTTGTCACCTGGGATCAACGATCCTTTCACTGCCATATCTTGCATTGATCGCCTGAGCGGGCCCCTGCGCTTGCTTGCCGGCCGATTTTTTGCCCTTGAATGTATTCGCGACGATAACCACCAGGTCCGCCTACGCATACCCACGGACACCTGGCCCGGCATTATGACCGCCAGCTTTGCCCAGATCCGCCAGAATGCGCAGGGCAAGCCTGCAGTCTTTCTCAGCCTCTTTGGCGCCTATGCACGCATCGCCAGCGGCACCACGGACCCCGATCGCCTGAGCGACCTCAATCATCACGCGGATATGACCTGGGCCGTGGTCGAAAGCAGTGTGCCCGAAGCCTACGATCGCGCTGATTGTGGGCGGGCGCGAGACCTCATGACTGCGATCATCGGGGCGCAGCGGGTGCTGGGAGCAGGCTGACCCCAGCACATTTCTGCCCGACGGTCGGTTTTTTATCATAGCAGATATCCTGCATTATGCAGGGCTTTTGGCGGCCAAGCGGGGGCTCGCCAGCGCGGTCGCGACAGTTAAAAATAGGCTCATCATGAAAGACATTCACGGTCCAATCGCTCCCGCTGCCGCAGCGTCTCGCGTGCAAGCGCCACCGCCGCTGGAGTCGCCACCCCAAACGAGTATCCGCTTTGCCCTGACCATGCTCATCGTGGTCCTGATCGGCGTCGGCCTTTCCGCGATCAATCCGCCGCATCCCGCCGATTTCGCCATCGAACATATCCTGACCGCGATTTTCGTCATCGTTCTCGTCGCGACCTGGAAGATATTCCCGTTGTCGCGACGCAGCTATGCGCTCATAACCGCATTTTTATTACTGCACGCCCTGGGTTCTCATTACACCTACTCGGAAGTCCCGTACGACGCCTGGTCCACCCGCATCGGCGCCTGGTTCGGCGCCGCCGAATTCAGCCTGGATCGCCTGCTCGGTTTTGAACGCAATCAATTCGACCGCCTGGTCCATTTCGCCTTCGGCGTTCTGTTAGTCCATCCCATCCGCGAATTGTTTGCCCGCTTGAATGCCATCTCGGGCGCGTGGGCCTCATTTTCCGCCATCAACGCGGTCCTCGCTTACAGCTTGGTCTACGAATGCCTGGAATGGGGCGTGGCCTTGATCATGAGCGAAGGCGTCGGTCAGAGCTATCTGGGCACCCAGGGCGATGTGTGGGATGCACAAAAAGACATGGCATTGGCGGGAGTGGGAGCGGTGATGGCGATTGGCTTTGGTTGGGTAACGGCACGCTTTATCACCCGAAAATCGTACCGCAAATCGTGACGAATGTTTCTTTAGGCACTTTCCGTCCTGGGTCCTGGGTCCTGGGTCCTGCGTATCGAATGGCGTATTGGGAATATGTCTGGGAATTGAAATGAACATTTATGCGGTTTTGCCGCCGCGGCCGGCGGACCTCTGTTTCCGAACTGGCCGAACTGGGGCCACTTTGCGTTTGGTCACTTTTCCATCCCGCTCTCCATCCAAAGCGTCTATACGGGTAAATGCCTCGTAAAAGCGTGCGGCATCGAAACTGGGGCTTTGCTTGATGTACACAAACAAAGTCCGGCAGAGCAATTCAAGCTCGGCTATCTGGGACTCTAGATCCTGGAGGCGACGAGATCGCTGACCCGCCAAGAGCCCTGCGCTGATCCGGTTAGCCTGCAGCTGTTTCTGAATGGACTCTAGCTCGGTATGCCGAAAGCCGAGGCCCTGCCAGATGAATGGGAGAATGCTCATCTGTACGGTCTCTTGGGGGAAGATGGAAAGCCAGCAGGTCGATAGCACATCCCGGCGCACGAGGCGATCGGAATACTCAATCCCGCAGCACATTTTCCTCGCCCGGGGCCGGCGCAGGGGTTGCCTCGGGGACGGTGACCGCTTCCGGTTTGGGCGGGATCAATTCTTCGCCGGCGGCGATAAGGAAATGGCCGGGGCTTTCTTCGCGCAGATGGTTGAGGGCAATGACCGCGGCGTCGCGTTGACCGAGGCGGGCGTAAGCGAGGACTTCGTAATAGCGCTGGCGCGGAGTACGGTCGGTTACTTCGGCGACGCGGGTGAGCAGATCCAGCCAACGATTGTTTTCTGCGAGGCGGGCGAGTTCGTTATCGTCGGGCGGACCCAGGCGCTGCGGGGCGCCGATGCGGTGGCCGATCAGGGACAACACACCCGACAGCACCGCTGGCAGGGCGTCTTTGCCATCGCCGGCGATGGCGATGTGACGTTCGCTGCGGCCATCGACCCACACCCGGGTCTCGACGATAACGTCGCCGCCGCGTTCACCGCGGTCGACGTGTAAGACGATGATCGGCGCGGGCGGATTGCCGCCGGTCAGATGGGTGCCGATATTGGGTGTGGCCATGAGGTCCCGCGCGGTCAGGCCGCGTTCTTTCAAGGCGGCCATGGCGTCGGCCCCGACCAGGACCTGCGCTTTGTCCTCGGCGCGCCGTTGCAGATCGGCGCCGAGCCCGTGGGCGAGATCCGCCCCACTGGGATCGCCCAACAGAATCAGGATAAGCAGCGTGGTTTCCATGTCGGTAGTGTGTTTAAGGGACCACGGCTGCCAATGGTGGGTTGGCTGACCGCGAACCTACGCGTGAGCCGGCTCCGCGCCCGAGCGCGGCCCGGGCCGACGCTACCGCCGCCGATGGCGTCGCTGGAAATCGCGTCACCATGCCGCCATGCGCACGCTGCGAATCGCTTGGCTGATGCTGCTGATTACCCTGAAGCGTCGGCTGGCGTATCGCGGCGATCTGATTCTGCAGGGCCTGGATGAGATCTGCCGCGGCCTGGTCGCCCTGGCGATGTTGCAGATCTATGCCCTAAAAACTCCGCATCTGGCGGGGTGGACCCCGGACCAATTATTGTTTGTGCTCGGTTTCAGCCTGACCACCGTGGGCTTGTTTCACTGTTTCTGCGGCAATCTGTACAGTCTGTCCAATACCTACATCATCCAAGGCAATCTCGACCGCGTGCTGCTGCGGCCATTCCCATCCTTTTTGCAAATCTGCTTCGATCGTTTAGCCATTGAAGATCTGACTGGCGTCGCTCTGGGCATCGCGGTGATGGTGACCGCGGCACTGCGTCTGCCTGAGGCGCATTTCGGTCCGGGCCAGATCCTTTTACTGGTGTTCCTCTTGCTGTCGGCGCTGGCGATCATCGTCGCGGTGTTCATGGGTTTCGCGGCGACCGGGTTCTGGTTCGAGGATCGCGTGGGCATGGTTCCTCCCGTCTACAACTTGATGGAATTCGGACGTTGGCCGACCTCAATTTACCATCCGGTCCTGCGCTGGTTCCTCACCCTGGTGGTGCCCTTTGCCTTTGTCGCCTTTCATCCCGCGAGCCTGTTCGTCGGTCATGGTGATGTCGATCCCTGGCAAGCCTTGGCGACGCCGCTGGTGGCGGTAGTCGCCTTGGCAGTGTCAACGACCCTGTGGCGGATGGGTATACGTCGGTACGGCTCCGCAGGCAGCTGATGAACCTGCGACCGCCGGGTCCGTTCAGCCTTGTTGGCCCGGCTATGCCCAGCTACTCTTGCCATCCCCTTTGGAGTCCGTATGCCCCCGTCCGCACCACGTCGTACCACCCGTCCCGCGCCTAAGAAAGGCGGCGGTTTTTGGCTGGCCCTGGTGATTATCTGCGGCAGTATTGGTGCGGTGTATGTCTTCGCCCCGGATCTGCCGCGGCGTCTGCTCGGCGGTGCCGATACCCCTCCGGCCGGTGATGAGCCAGCATTGGCCCAGAGCACTGATACGACGATGGCAGCGCGACAGACGCCCTCGGTCGATCCCGCCCTGAGCCAGCCGAGCACGGTTGCGCGCACCGCCACTGACCGAAATCCGATAGTCGCCCCCGAACCGGTCGCCGCCCCGATCAAGACCACTTTCGCCGATGAAGCCCAGGCGCAGAAGATGCTCGCCGAAGCCGAAGCAGCCTACTCGCAAGCCCCCGCGCGCAAAGATTGGACCAAGGCGGTCAGTCGCGCCCGCGCGATCACCAGCCTCGATGCCAAACCGGCTACGCTGGTGCGCGCCAAGGATATCATCCGCGGCGCCCAAGCGATGGAGCGCCTGTTCAAAGAACTCGATGATCGCGATGAATTGTCGCGCAGCTTCGAAACCAATCCCAATCTGGTCCTGCTCACTGATGGCCCGGCTCCGACCCAGGCGGTGCCGATTCGCAGCATGAGCGATCAGACCGTCGTCGATGGCGATCCCGTAGCCTGGATCCAGGCCCAGCGCCGCACCGGAAAAGTCACCTTACTGGTGCGCGGGCGCAAGGATTTCGTGCCCTCGGAATTGCCCTCTGACCGTATCGGCAAGGTCGAAAAGGCCGATGTCGACGCGATCATCGCCGAACGCCGCGCCGAATTTAACCAACGCCTGGCCCGTCTGCGCAACAGCGAACTCGCCACGAATGCGCTGGCCTGGTACGATGCGGCGAAATTCGCCTATCAGAGCCGGCTAGACGACCAAGTCGCGGCGATGATGGACAAGGCTTTGCTGCTAGATCCCCTGCTCGCGCGCAGCGTGCGCGAAGACAAAGCCGCCATGCTGTTCGCCAATGTCGTGCTGCACCTGAATAATGATAATCCCAAGCAGGCCTCGATCTTTATGGGCATGCTTGAGCGCCGCTTTGGCGATACCTCTTCGGGCAAGGAGGCCCGCGCTTTCTACGATATCAAAACCAAACAGAGCGCTGATGACGTCGCCGCGGCGCAGGTGCGCCTGCGCGAGGTCCGCGAAGAAGCGCGCAAGAGCGCCAAGAATGAAGCAGACAGCCGCCGCAGCGAACGTATCGCCCGCGCCAAACAATTGGGCGATGCCGACGCACTGAAGGCCGCCGAAGCCGAACATCCGGATGAGGCAAACACCAAGGTCGGCGCCGCCGTCAGCGGCGATGAAGGCAAGGCCGACGATTTATTTGCGCAGGGCAAAGGTTTTTACCAGAAAGCTCTAGATGCCGGCAATAATGACGGCCGCGACCGGCTCTACTCCCAGGCCCAAAAATATTTCACCCAGGCCCAGTCCATCTACAACGCCTTGCTCGAAAAAGGTGGCAGTCCGGCCTTGGAGGAAAAAGCCTTCATGTGCAATAAATTGCGCTATGGCTCGATAAAACAGCAGCGCTTCCATTGAATCTTGGCGGCGTTGGTTGCCGGTCCGCTTGAAGCAGGCTCACAATAGGGCTTACAATAGGGCTCAACCGGGCGCAGTCGGATTTTCGCCCTGGCAAGGCAACTCGGTCATGCGAATAGCCCGGTTCTTTCATGATCGCGTCAACACCCCCAGAGCGGAAGGACGCCAGCACGGCGCCGGGTCCGATATTGAGACTGCTTTCAGGGCCGGGCTTGCCCCGCCCTGGCGGTAACCATGGATCGGTGACGACACCCTGTGGCTGCTATGGCGCGGACCTGGGATATCCTGACAACGTGGACGGGCTGGCGCTTGGCCCTTGGCCTGCTGGGAGCAGCGGTCGGCTACGCCGTGTTGGCCCTGATCGGCAAACAAATGGCTTTTGTCGGCAGCAATGTCTCGCCGATCTGGCCGGCGAGCGCTTTTGCGCTCGTGGTGGTCTGGCGCGGCGGGTCGGTGTATGCCCTGGGTATTCTCGCCGGGTCGATCTTCACCAATTATGATCGGATGGGCTCTCTCGCGGCGGTGTTGGTCGCCGGGGGCACCATTTCTGAAACGCTGATCGCCCGCGCCCTGCTGCGCTGGGGTCAGGTTCAACCCGATCTGCAACGGGTACGGGACATCCTGCTCCTGGCTCTCTTCGGCGGGCTGATCCCCGCTCTGGCCAGCTCCAGCGTCGGCGCCACCGTGATTTGTACCCTGGTCGCGACCACTCCGCCCCCCTGGTTGGAAGTCGCCTGGACCTGGTGGAGTGGCGATTCCATTGGGGCGATCATGCTCGCCCCGGTATTCCTGTGGCCCTTTCTGGCGCGTAATCCCGAACGTCGATCACTAGTCGAAACCACCGCTCTTCTGCTCGCCCTGCTCGGGATCACCCTCGCCGTCTTCGGCTTGCCGGTCGACGTCGGCGGGAATCTGACCCCGTTGGGATATTTGTGCTTTCCGCCGTTAATCTGGGCGGCAATGCGCTTTGGCCTGCGCGGAACCGTGACTGCCAGTTTGCTGGTGGCGGTGCTCGCGGTGCTGTTCACTATCTTCGGCTTTGGGCCCTTCGCCGGTTTCAGCGAACTCAATCGCCGTCTGCTTGCCTTGCAGAGTTTTTTGCTCGCCAGCGCCATGACCAGCCAGGTCATGGCGGTTATTTTCATCGCCAAGCAGAAAACGTTAGCCGCGCTCAGCGACAGCCAGGAGCGCTACCGTCTGGTCAGCGAGAATACGCGTGATCTGGTCAGCCTGCATGCGCTCGATGGCCGCTACCGCTGGGTTTCGCCCTCGGCCAAGGCCTTGCTGGGTTGGGATTCGGACACCCTGATCGGTCGTGATCCGTATGATTTTTATCACCCAGATGACGCCGCCCGGATCCGCGCCGAGGCCCATCAGCCCCTCATCGACCGCAGCGCGGGCATTCTGATCGAATACCGCTTCAAGCATCATGATGGGCGCTGGATTTGGCTGGAATCGTCAGCGGTCTTTGTTTGCGATCCGACGGGAACCCCGATCGCTATCCAAAGTATCAGCCGGGATGTCAGCCAGCGGAAAATGGATGAGGAACGTCTCGAGCAGGCCCGTCGCGCAAATCTGCAGGCGGATCGCATGGCAGCTTTAGGAACCCTGGCCGGCGGCGTCGCCCATGAATTCAATAACCTCAATGCCATCATTCTGGGCAACTGCGAACTCCTTTTACGCCATCACCAGCTGGAGCCTGACGCCGCCCAACGCTTGACCCACATCCAGACCGCAGCCGAACGCAGTTCTTCCATCACCCGCAGCCTGTTGGATTACGCGCGCAACCGCGGCCCCGAACGCGGTCGCGCAGATGCCAATAATGTCGTGCGCAGCACCCTGGAATTGGCTGAACGCACGCTCAGCCAGCGTGGCGTGCGCACGGTGGTGCACTATTCCCCTGTCGCCCTGCCCGTGGCGACCTCGGCCGGTGGCCTCGGACAGGTATTATTGAACTTATTATTGAACGCTGCCGATGCCGTCGATGGACGCAGCGACGGCACCATCACCATCACCCTGTCCGACGAGAATGGCTACGCGCTCCTCCAGGTCGCTGATAATGGCGTGGGCATTCCCGAAGCGCATCTAGGCCAACTGTTTCTGCCCTTTTTCACCACCAAGGGGGCCACCGCCACTGGCTCTTTCGCCCAGCCGCATCTCCATGGCACCGGTTTGGGCCTGGCGGTCTGCGATACCCTGATCCGCCACCTGCATGGGCGAATAGAAGTAGCCAGCCTGCCGGGCGAGGGCACCTCATTTCTGGTGCGCCTGCCGCTTGCCGAGGCCCCCGCCATCACCAGCGCCGAAAAGCATACCACGGCGCCGGCCAACGGCAGACCTGCCCGCATTCTGATCATCGATGATGAAGATGCGCTGCGTAGCTTGCTCAGTGAACAGTTGCGCGATGCCGGTCATCAGGTCCATGGGATTCATGAAGGCTACGCTGGACTCGCCTACTTGCGTACCGAAGACGTCGACTTGGTCCTGCTGGATCTGCACATGCCGGGCTTGGACGGTCTCGGGGTACTGCAGCGCATTGCTGCTGATATGCACCGCACTTGGCCACCGATTCTCATTCTCACCGGCGGCGACGATCGCCATCTACCGGAGCCACCGCCGACGCCGGTGGTTGGCGTCCTGCACAAACCCTTACGCCATGATGATCTGGTCCGGGCCGTTCGCGACGCGCTGCATCAGGCCCGTTTATCGGGCTGAGCCGCGGCCAAGATCTGCCCCAACCACGCCTGATCTTTTGCTAGGCGGGCGAGTCCCTCTTCTGCGCCGCTGAAATTCTCAATGGACCACCAGCCGTCGTAATGAGCCGCCTGCACGGCCTGGACAATTCCCGGCCAATCCAACAGGCCAGTGCCCAAGGGCACAAAGGACCATTGCCACCGCCGGTGTTCCGCCGGCAGCTGTTGAATATCCGCCCGCACGTCCTTGACGTGAACATGCGCCAAATACGGCCCCAGACTGGCGATGGCCTGCGGCATCGCCTCCCACCCTTCCTTGATCATGTTGGCGGGTTCAAAAATAACCCCCAGACCGCGGGGATCGCTGCCTTCCAAAACCCGCAAGGCCGCTGACGGCGAAGGGCACAGCGAATGATCATGCAATTCAATGACCACGCGCGTTCCTTCTGCCTGTGCCCGCTGGCCCAGATCGCGGTAGATGGCACGCAAGTCCATCCATTGTTCGCCGTAAGGTCGCTTCGCGTCATAGCCTGGGGCGCGGATACGTAAAAGTCCCGCGCGCAGGTGCGCTGCCACAGCAAAACAGGTGTCGTGGTGCACGCGGTCCCACGCCGTCGCGTGGGCACCGATTCCGATGCATGGTAACCTGCTGGCGGTCAAAACACGAGCCAGCTCGGCGGCCTCGTCCAGGGCCTGGGCATAATCCAACATGGCTGGATTATTCGACCAGAATTGCCCCGGCTTGGTTTTATCCCACTGGCGATCACGCAAACCGATTTCAATGCCACCATACCCAGCCGCCGCCACGGCGGGAATCAATTCGGCCAGGGGCAACCACGGCGTGCAGGCGGTGAAAACGCTGGTGCGCATGGAATGTATCGGAGGTGTCGGAGGTGTCGGAGGTGTCGGCAGCATTGCTGGCATCCTCCGCTGCACGCTGCGCACGCAACCCTGGGCGATGAACGCCGCCGAGATTCGAAGATTAACTGCGGGCGCGGGCGACCGCCGCCAGCCACGCCAGTCGACGTGCTGCGCGCGGCACCGTTGGGTCGGGCTGGAATTGCCGCTCCAACTGCCACCACGCCGCCGCCTGCGTCGCTGTGAGTCCTGCCACACCTGTCGCCGACAGTGCAGAAAGCGCCAAGATCGCCGCACCACGGACCGTGGTTTCAATATCGATGGGGCGCTCTACAACGATGCCGAGCTGATCGGCAAGGAATTGACAGAACCAATCATTCGCCGCCATGCCGCCATCGACCCGGAGTACGGCACAGACCTGACCGTCGCCCGCCATAGCCACAAGAAGATCCTCGGTCTGATAGGCGACCGCTTCCAATGCCGCCCGCGCCAGGTGCGCGGCGGTGGTCGCCCGCGTCAGACCACAGATAAGGCCGCGCGCATCGGCGTCCCACCACGGTGCACCCAGGCCGGTAAATGCGGGGACGATCACCACGCCACCGGTATCCGGAACCGTAGCCGCCAAGGCGCTGGTGCTCGGCGCGTCAGCAATTACACCGAGGTCATCGCGCAGCCACTGCACGACGGTACCGGCATTGAAGATGCTGCCTTCAAGCGCGAACGCTGACCGCTGCTGGGCATCCAAGGCCACGGTGCTGAGCAAGCGCTGCTGCGAACGCAGCGCGGTGCCACCCGTATGCAACAGCACAAATGCGCCAGTACCAAAGGTCGCCTTGGCGGACCCGGGTTGAACGCAACCCTGCCCCACCGCCGCCGCCTGCTGATCCCCGATAGCCGCGCGAATGGGGAGATCACTACCAGTCAGATACGGATCGAGATGGCCGAAGTCGCCGACAGTGGGGCGAATTTCGGCCAGCAGAGACCGCGGCACGCGGAATTGTGCACATAAGGATTCGTCCCAGGCGCCCTGTCGGAGATCGTACAACAAGGTCCGCGAAGCATTAGTCGGATCGGTGGCATGTACCCGGCCGCCGGTCAATTGCCAAATCAGCCAGGTATCGATGGTGCCCGCCAATAATTCACCGCGGTCGGCGCGCTCACGTGCGCCAGCGACGTGATCAAGAATCCAGGCGATCTTGGTTGCCGAAAAATAAGGATCACAGCGCAAGCCGGTACACGCACTGATGGCGTCTTCGACACCTGCAGCCCGTAGCTCGGCACAGACCGACTCCGTCCGCCGATCCTGCCACACGATGGCGCGATGGATGGGCCGACCACTGCCGCGTTCCCACACCACCACGGTTTCGCGCTGGTTGGTCAATCCCAAGGCAGTTAATTTTCCACTACGGGGATTCTGACTAACATCACGAATGACCCGCGCCGCCACCGCTAGAATCTCATCGGCATCGTGTTCGACCCAGCCGGATTGCGGATAATATTGGGTGACGGGGTGCTGGGCCCACGCCAAGCGTTCGCCCGCTGCGTTAAAGGCGACGGCGCGGACGCTGGTGGTGCCGGCATCGAGGGCGAGCACGCCGCCCGTGTCCGGCGATCCTGATTTTGAGACTGCTTTTAGCACGCGTCCGCCGTATCCGGCAGTGGTTCGCTGGTCAGCGCCAACGGAGCATGCTCATGGGCGATGCGGCGGGCCCATTCCGCAATACGGGCGTGGACCACGGCAGCGCCATCGCCACGCAGGATTCCATGGCGACGGGTCGCGATCATCGCCAGTTCTTTGCCCTCGCAGCCCAGTTTGGCAAACAGCCGCCGCGAACCACGGGGATCAACCACCGGATCCTTATCCCCCTGCACCACCAAGGTCGGAATGCGCACGCGGTCGAGATCGCGCCAGGTCGCTGCGATCAAGCGACGTAATTGCAGAATGCCATTGAGATAATTGCGCGTGTAATTGACGTCAGAAAATTCGGGGTGGTTTTCTACCCATTCAAAGCCGCCTTTGGGAATGGCCAGAGCGCGCAGGGCCCGATTCCACGCCAACACGGGGGAGACCAAGCGGCTGTTGGGATCTTGCAGGCGAATCGCCGGGTTGATCGCGATCGCACCGATCACGTCGTGCACCGGCCGCGCAGAGGCCCGCAGCGCTAGCAGGGCGCCCGCCGAAAAACCTGCGAGAATAACCCGACGGCACGAATGGCGCACGACGGCAAACGCACGGTCAAAACTCGCCTGCCATTCCTTCCAGTCGACGGTAGCAAGCTGGCTGGGGCAGCCGCCATGACCCTTGAGCCGGACGCCGTAGACGGCAAATCCTTCCTCGGCGAGATATTCGGCGAGATCGCGGATTTCACGCGGTGCGGCCAAGTATCCGTGCGACAGGACAATGCCCACGGTCGCATTGGGTGGTCGCAGAAAAAATGGCGAACAGATGTCGCGCGGCTTGATCGCTGGCTGTTCACCAGCGGCGTGCGCCTGCACGGCGGCTTGGTAATCATTTTCGAATTCGACCAGATCTTCGGCCAGCAGCAAATCGGCGATACGCCCACGCAAATGCGAACTCGGCAAATTCACCACCGTGCGCACCGCCTGCACGGCTTCGCGCAACGGCTCTAGTTCATTGGCGATGACCCCGATCGGATTCTTGATCCGGATGTCATGAAAGGTGTGCCGCCGCTGCAAGGCCTGCTGATCTATCTGAAAGCTATTACCGCGATCAATCACCGCGTTGGTGCGTACCGCCAAACGGCGGATGCTCGCCAGGGCTGGCACTTGCGCCCCGGTGAGCAAATCGAGCAGAGTCCCGTCAATCGTGCGGTGAATACGACGATCGCCGCTCGCCTGAATTTCCCGCGCGGCGAGATAGACCACTGCGCGCAAGTCAGCAACGGTCATTTCCGGCCGACGCCGATGGCGAATCGCGCTACACACCAGATGATCAATATTGATGGTCAGGCGGCGGTACACTTCGCCCATCAGTCGGTTGGTCAGGCGGTGTTTCAACCCTTCGATCATTTCACGGATTGCGGCGCTATCGCCATGGTCGATGGTTTGTAGGCCAGGCCGCAACAGGATTCGATAGCGTTCCAGATCCACCGGTTTACCAAAATAGACCGTAATATCGGTATTCTTGAACAGCAGGTTGCCCTCGATGCTGAGCTCTTCCTCTAAGGTACGCGGCAATTGTGGAATCAGCATGCGCGCCAGACGATAGGCGATGTTTGGGCCAGGCCGGATTGGATAATAGGATATATTGATCGGTACAATATTGAACGCGGTCGGCAGCGCACCGGTAAACTGGAAGCGCTGATGATAGAGGGCCTGCGCCGCCCGATCACCTTCCCGCACCGCTCGCGCATAGAGTTCGCGATTGATCAATACTTGCAGCGCCAGCACCGCCGATCCTGTATGCGGTGATCCAGAACGTTCCGGCGTTTCCAACAAAAAGCGCCCATTCTGCCAGACCTTTTTATTTTTGATCATCGCCCCTTCGGGATAGATTAACCAGTCCGAACGCCCAGTCAGCAGATCGGTAACAATACGCTGCTTGATCTCAGGATGGCGAGTCGGCAAAGCGCCAATCGCACGCAAGTAATCACCAAGTAGCCCCTTAAACAATCTCCAGTGCGCCAACGATAACGCCGAACGGCGCGCATAGCGATCAATCAAATACGGCAGGATAAAAGTTTCACTCCTCGTAAAATGATTGGCGACAAACAACACTGGCCCATCGGGAATATTATGCGTCCCCTGTACGGATATCCGCGACGCCATCAACGCTTCCACCCACGACAACATCACCCCGGTAGCCTGGCGCGCATAGCGCACCAAACCCGGCTTCTTGAACTGGGGGCCGAGCCGTCGCTCTCTCTCCTGCGATTCGGTGCTGAAGGTATCGTTCATTTTATCATACGCTCAAAACACAATATGTTTCTAGGCGCTTCTTACGTTCAACACTGCCTGGTCCTACGTGTAAGGTCCGAGGTCCGAGGTCCGAAGTCCTAGTACTCTTTAAAGCATGTCTCCTATCAAGATGGAGAACATGCTCATGCCGAAACTCCGAAGCCTCCGCTAACACACTCCGCACAAATGACCTAGGACCTAATACATAGGACTCTTCGGCATGCTTGGTGCCGGTCGCATGTCCGAGGTCCGAAGCCTGAAGTCTTAGCTCTTCTGGCAGCAACCATACTAAGGTTAATGAATTCACGGCATGCCGAGGCCTATTGTCCCCCGCGAAAATATCCCGCCCACTAGACCTAGGACCTAGGACTTCGGACCTCGGACCTGCCCAACTCAAAGGTGACACCGATGCCATAAAATCAGGTCACCTTCTGCTCTTTCTTTTCTTTCAACTTCGCCATGCCTTCTTCCAACCAGGTGAATTCGCCACTGAGCACGGATTTGGCGATGCCGCCCATGAGGCGGTCGTCGCGGTGGCTAAGGGCGTGGAAGTGGGCTTCGATGCGGCGGGTGGCTTCGCGACAGTGATAATCGGCGAGATTGATCGCGGTATCGTCATCGGGGTTGCGCTTTTTAAGGGCACGCACGTAGCTGCAGGTGGCGGCCATGGCAAACAATTCGGTGCCGATGTCCATGAGATGGCCCAGGACCACTTGTTTGCGTTCCAGACGATCGCGGTACAGGCCCATGTAATGGAAGATCGTCCGTGCCAGGCGGTGCGCGGTAGCATCCAGGAATTGATAATGGTCGGCCAGGCGACCCATGTCATCGAAACCCTTCCACAAGCTGGCATTGACCCACTGGTTGGTGTACCAACCGGCGTAGAATCCAGCGAGCTTGACGCCGGAGCGCAATTTCTGCATCGCCGGGGTCGAAGCCTTGAGAATATCAGCAGCCATTTTCAAATGCGGATCCATGGCCTCGCGGGCCAGGAACAGGCGCATGATGTCCGAAGTGCCCTCGATGATGGTGTTGATGCGGGTGTCGCGGTACATGCGTTCAACCGGCCACGGATCTTCGCCGCGTGCTTCCAGACTGGATGCCTTTTCATAGCCACGACCACCGCGTAAGGCGACGGTGAGGTCAGTGATTTTACAGGCCATTTCCGAGCAGAACAATTTGGCCATCGCCGCTTCAAGGCGGATATCTTTGTCTTTGCTATCGGCCCAGTGCGAGGTCAGCCAAGTGACGGCCTCCATGGCCAGGGTCGTGGCGGCAATAAAGGAAATTTTTTCACGTCCGGCTTCGTGTTGGCCGATGGGCAGACCCCATTGTTCGCGTGCATTGCCCCAACGGCGAGCAATGGACAGGCAGGTTTTAGCAACGCCAGTACATGCGGCCGGCAGGGTCAGCCGTCCGGTGTTCAAGGTGGTCAGCGCAAGTTTCAATCCTTTTCCCTGGCCCCAGATAATGTTCTCGTCCGGGACGCGTACGTTTTTGAAGCGCATCAGCCCATTTTGAATGCCGCGGATGCCCATGAAATCGCAGCGATGGCCGACTTCCAGACCGGGACTGTCGCCTTCGACGATGAAGGCGGTGATCTGCTGCCGTTCTTTGCCGCGAACGATTTTGGGCGGGGTCTTGGCCATGACGACTAACAGCCCTGCGATGGGACCGTTCGTGCACCACAATTTCTCCCCGTTGATCGTCCACATTTTTCCATCGGCATCCGGCACCGCTTCGGTGATCATCTTGGATGGGTCAGAACCAACGCCGGGTTCGGTGAGGGCAAATGCCGAAATGGTGTGGTCGCGAAAGCGGGGGAAGTATTTTTTCTTCTGCGCCTCGGTGCCGAACAGTTTCAAGGGCTGCGGCACGCCGATGGACTGATGCGCGCTCACCAGCACCGCCGTCGATGCGCAATAGGTCGCCAGCATCATCATCACCCGGTTGTAATTCACCTGGGTGAAGCCAAGGCCGCCGTATTCCTTGGGCACTTTCATCGCGAAGACGCCAAGGCGGAATAATTCGTCGATCACCGCTGGCGGAATCGTGCGGGTGAGGTCGACCTGTTCCGCATCAAGGTGTTCCTGGAGATAGGCCTCCAGCGTGGCGCAAAAGGCATCGCCGATGGCTTTGTCCTCCTCGGACTGCATCGGAAACGTATCCAACATCTCATGCGCGAATTCGCCCATGAATAGCCGCGAGCCGAAGCTGGGTTTGACCCAGTCGAATTCACGCGCGGATTCGGCAACCTCCATCGCTTCGCGCTTATCGACACTCATTTTCGAGGTGTCGATCAGCATCTCGGCTTCGTCGGAGCGAGGATCGGGGGTGGGTTCAGTGGTCATGGGATACTCCGCAGTTCAGGTGGACGCTGGCGCGCTGCGAACAGCGGCCAGGTCAGAAGTGTGAAAGGTCAAACCGGCGCTGGCCATGCGTTCGAGCAGCGGGGCGGGTGTAAAGCGCGGTCCGAGCTGAGCTGCCATCGCTTGTAATTTCTGCACGATCTGGCTGATGCCATAGGCATCCGCGTAGCGCAGCGGCCCGCCCTGTTCGGGCGGATAGCCGGTGCCCATGACCATGGCCAGATCGAGCAGCGCAGGCGTGGCAACAATATGTTCGTCAATACAGCGCGCCGATTCATTAACCATGATCAACAAGCAGCGCTCGCGGATCTCCACCGCTTCTATCTGCCGTGGCGTAACGCTGTGCGCCAGCCGCCATGCGGTCAACGCGGTGCGCACGGTCGGATTAGGCTGCGGCTTCTTATCGCGCTGATGCAGATAAAAACCGGCGCCACCTTTGACCCCGAGCAATTTCAGATCTTCGTGCACGGTGCCCAGAAATTCCGCAACCGGCATGCGGTCGCCGTAGCCTTCGAGGAGGATTTTTGCGACCTTATGCCCGACATCGATGCCGACCTCATCGGCTAGGCGGAAAGGCCCCATGGGCAGACCGTAGGCGGTCATGACCCGATCGATGGTGACCACGTCGCCGCCTTCTTGAAGAATCCGCGCCGCCTCATTGAGGTACGGCAGCAGTATGCGATTGACGAGAAATCCCGGACAGTCCCGGACCACGACCGCGGTTTTACCGCAGCGTCGGGCGAGGTCGGCGACTCGCGCCACCGCATCTTCATCGCTGGCCGGCCCAGCAACCACTTCGACCAGCGGCATACGATTGACTGGATTAAAGAAATGCATGCCGACCAAGCGCTGCGGGCGCTTCAGGCCCTGGGCGATGTCAGCAACCCGCAGGCTCGAGGTATTGGTCGCCAAAACGCAATCATCGCTGATTTCGAGTTCGACTTCCGCGAGCACTTTGCGTTTGACGGCGACGGATTCGACCACGGCTTCGACCACCACGTCGCAGGTCTTAAATCCCGTCCAGGTAATGCCGCCGCCAATACGCGCCAAGACTTGGCGGGCTTCGCTGTCCGTCATCTTTCGGCGTTTGACGAGCTGTCGGCTATAATCATCTGCGGTTTTATACGCCTTGGCGACGGCTTCTAAGGTCAGGTCTTTGATCCGTACCGGTAAACCTTTGTGGGCGAACAACCACGCGATGCCACCACCCATGACCCCAGCGCCGAGCACAGCCGGGCGCATTAAGGCCGGCCCGCGCGGACGGCCACCATCTTTTTTCACCGCTTCGGAGGCAAAGAATAATCCGACTAGGCTGCGCGATTCCGGCGACACCGCGAGCTGGGCAAAATTGCGTGCTTCAACGGGTAGCCCTTCGCGCAGATCGCCGCCGACGGTGGTGCGGACCACCTCAATCGCCGCGAGCGGCGCGGGCATGCGGCCCTTGGTCGCCTGCATCACCTGTTTGCGGGCGGCTGACCACACCAGCATTTTGAACGGACCATCCAGCATTTTCTGAGTAAAAGTGCGCGGTCGCCGGGCAGTGACCAACGCCGAACGCCCACCCGCGATCAGCGTCAATAAAACCTCTCGCGCGGTCGCGAGTAAAAATGGTTTGCCGCACACCCGATCCACCAAGCCAATTTTCGCGGCCTTAGCAGCATCAATGGGTTTGCCAGAGACAATCAACGGCAACGCCGTACTGACCCCAAGCAGACGCGGCAGACGTTGGGTACCCCCCCAGCCGGGTACGAAACCCAATGATACTTCCGGCAGGCCAATAATCGTTTTTTCATAATCGGTGGCAACCCGGGCCGTACAGGCCAACGCTAATTCGCAACCACCGCCCAAACAGGCGCCATGAATCGCGGCGACACTCGGACAGGCAAGGTCGGCCAATTTCTGAAAGACGCGCTGACCCTCCTGAGCCTTTGCCAACGCATCCGCCTCGGTACTGATTCCGCGAATCTCACTGATATCCGCCCCCGCGACAAAGATCCCCTCTTTGCCACTGATGACGATGACACCGCGCAGATCTTTGCGGGCCACCAAGCTGGTCAGGTGCTGATCCAGTTCCGCCATCACCGCCCCGGAAAAGGTATTCACCTTTTCGCCTGGGCAGTCGATAGTTAACGTGGCGATGGAGTCATCAAAGGTGATAGAAATCGCAGTCATGATAGTTTCTCCATTGCCACTTGTCCGAAGTCCGAAGTCCGAGGTCCTAGGTCTCCTATGCGTTGACTTTGAGTTTTATTTTTGGCTATTGTATGCGGGAAGGAAGGACCATGTATTGTTATGGGTCCGAGGTCCGGGGTCCTAAGTCCTAGGCCTCCCGTGCTGGGCTTATATTTTTTATTTGATGTTTTTGTACACATGGAGGTCCCAAAGGGCCCGCGCTGATTCTGTGCCTCTAGACCTAGGACATAGGACTTCGGACTGCGAGTCGATTCCCACAATGATTTAATATCCATTACTCCGTCTCCAAAATCAAAGCTGCGCCTTGTCCACCACCCACACACAACGTGGCCAAACCACGATGCAATTTGCGTCGGCGTAATTCTTTGAGCAGGGTAACGACCAGACGCGCGCCGGTGGAGCCGACCGGGTGACCCAGGGCAATGCCGCCACCGTTGACGTTGAGAATGGCGGGGTCGATGGGGCCCAGGGCGTGATCACGGCCGAGTTCTTTTTTGGCAAAGGCGTCGCTGGCAAAGGCTTTTTGACAGGCCAGAACTTGGGCGGCAAAGGCCTCGTTTAATTCGATCAGTTGCATGTCGGCCAGGGTCAGTCCGGTGCGGTCAAAGGCCTTGGCGCTGGCGAAGACCGGGCCTAACCCCATACGGCGGCCATCCAGGGCGGCGTAGGCGTAGCCGCGCAAAAAGCCGAGTGGTTTCAGGCCTTCGGCGATGGCACGGGATTCCGCCATCACCAGCACCGCGCAGGCGCCATCGGTTAATTGCGAACTATTGCCGACGGTGACGGTTCCGGCGAGACGATCGAAATAGGGTTTCAATTTCGCCAACTGGGCCGCGGTCAGATCAGCGCGGATGCCGTCATCGGCAGTGATCATGTCCGTAAACCCAGGCGGCACCGGGACGGGGGTGATTTCCTGGTCCAGGATTCCGTCCTTGGTTGCCAGTGCGGCGCGGCGATGGCTTTCCAGGGAGAATGCATCTTGGTCGGCGCGGGTAATGGCGAATTCGCGGGCCAGGACCTCGGCGGTCTTGCCCATGATCATGCCGTTGATCGGATCGGTCAAACCCTGTTGGATGCCGATGATCGGTGTCAGCATCGACGGGCGGAATCGTGACCACACGCCGAGCTTAGCGAACAATCCTTTGGCACGCATGGCGGCGGCGAACAGGTCGGTCATCTTGCGCCCGAACAGCAGCGGAATATTCGACATTGATTCGATGCCCGCACAGACCATTACTTCGCCATCGCCGGAAAGAATTTTTGCGGCCGCGGTGGTGATCGCCTCCATGCCCGAGGCGCAATTGCGATGCACCGTGCTCGCGATGAGATTTTCTGGTAGGCCGGCCTTGAGCGCGACGACTCGGGCAACGTTCGCCGCATCGGCGGGCTGGGCGACGTTGCCCACGATGCATTCATCTAACGCAGCGTGCGAATAGCCAGTCTTGGCCATCAATTCGCGCACGGCGATGGCGCCGAGATCATCGGCGCTATACCGCGCCAATACTCCGCCCGCTTTGGTGTTGGGGGTTCGGATTCCGTCAATAATGGCAATACGTTCGCGCATGGTTCCCTCCGTGGACTTGCGTCGTGGCTGGCGTCGTGGATGGACAGGGCCGGCTACGACGGCGCTGCTTGGTCCTGATGTCGCTCGCTGAGCTCGCGGTACATCTGGTCGATCTCTTTGGCGTAGGCCTGCGCCACCTGATGGCGACGCAATTTGAAGGTTGGGGTCAGCTGATCATTGGCGATCGACGGCGCCACGCAGATCAAGCGGGTCTGCCGCACTTGTTCCCATTGGTTCAGCGTCGCATTGACCTCGCGCACATGACGCTCGAAATCAGCCGCGAATTCTTTGCTGGCGAGAAATTCGGCGTCGGGCACATCGGTCCCCGCCTTGCGCTTGGCTGTAGCCACCGTGTCGGGATTAGGGAACAGCAACGCGGTCACACAATGGCGCCCGTCGGCGATCACCATCGCCTGATCAAGCAGCGGGTGCTGGACCAACTTTTGTTCGATGGGAACCGGGCTGACATATTTCCCACCCGAGGTCTTGAGCAATTCTTTGATCCGCCCGGTGATGATCAAGCGCCCCTGGTCATCAAAACGCCCGCGATCACCGGTGTGCAGCCAGCCGTCACCATCAATGACCGCGGCGGTGGCGACCGGATCGCGGTGGTATCCGCGCATGACATTCGGACCGCGCACCAGGACCTCATCGTGGTCACCGATGCGGACTTCCACGCCGGGATAGGGTCGCCCGCAGGTGCCGACGCTGGCTTCGCCCGGGCGATTTACCGCAGCGACGGGCGAACATTCGGTCAGTCCGTAACCCAGATAGACCGGTACGCCGACGTTGAGCAGAAAGCGATGAAGGTCATCGGACAGCGGCGCGCCGCCGACGATCAAGTAGCGTAGCTGGCCACCAAAAGCTGCGCGCACTTTTTTGTACAGCAGCGTATCGGCGACGGTATCCGCGATCTCGTGTACCGCCGCGGGCGGATGGTTATCGGCGCGCTCCAAGGCCCAAGAACCCATCAGACGTTTGAAGACATTGCCGCCGGCAATGTCGGCAGCGATGCGGGCATGCACTTTTTCGATCAGGCGCGGCACCGCGGTCATTACGGTGGGGTGCACGCTGCGCATCAGGGCGCCAATAAAGGCGATATCATCACAAAAATGCACCGCGATGCCATGTGCGAGATAATCGTACATCACCATACGCTCGAACACATGCGCCAGCGGCAGGCAGCTTAAAGCCCGGTCGTGCACCGGATCGAGCGGAAATACTTCGGCGGCGCCATGCACCTGGCTGACCAGATTGCCGTGGGTCAACACCACGCCTTTCGGTCGACCGGTCGATCCCGAGGTATGAATAATCGTCGCGGGCTGGCCCGGACGGACGGCGTCGCGCAGATGCGCGTGGCGCAGCGGGTCCGCGGCGGCGACCTCATCGCCCAGTTCCAACACTTTCTGCCAATCGACGTGATGACCACGGTCAGCGTGCACACCTTTGGTGATGACGGTTTCCAGGCGGCTCGCTTCAGGGCGAACCAGAGCCCAGGTGGCTTCGTCGGTGACGATGACATGGCGCATCGACACATTATCGATGGCAAAGGTGAGATGCTCCGCCGACATGGTCGGGAACAAGGGCACGGAAATTGCCCCGACCGTGACGATCGCCAGATCGGCGATCAGCCACCACGGCGACGATTGCGCGAGGATACCGACACAGTCGCCGCATTTCAGACCCAGCTTGGTCAGCCCGAGGGCAAAACGGCGCACCTGCGCGGCGAATTCCTCGGTCGACATGCGCCGCCAGTAACCGCCTTCGCGCCAGTTCAGGGCCGCAGCGTTGCTGGTCCGGTCCAAGGCCTGCGCCAAGAGACCGGGCAACGTGGTGAACGTTGGCAGCGCAGGCGGTAAAGTGGGTATGTACAGGGACATGGGTGGGGCCGTCACCAGTGAGTATACGTGACAACGTTCACTTTCACAACTGAAGGCGCCGACACCTTGCCGCTGCGTCATACCCAACGGGTCAGCCTCGCTCCCTGGGGCGCCGAGTCCTTTAGCACAGAAGTGGGATGGCTTCGCATGTGGGGTGGCGGCAGCGTTTGAAAGCGATTGCGATGGCGACCAGACCCTGGACGATGATCTCCACGGCGGTGATTTCGTGTTCACGCAGACGTTGGTCATCCAATTACAGCACACCGACGCTTACGGGCGCCTGTTCTACCCACATCAACCCGCTTTCTGCCACGGGGTTTTTCAAGCCTGGCTGGAATCGGTCGGACTCCCCTTAGCGCCCACCGGCGCGGACACTGACCACGTGGCCGTCGTGGTGCGCCTGGAAAGCGATTATCTGGCCCCTTTGCAAATGGGTGATCGCCTGACGGCTGACTTCACCGTGCTTGCGGTGGGCACCACCTCATTCACCTACGAACTGACATTTACCCGTCAGGATAGTGTCCTTTGTGGCCGCTGCCGGATCGTCATGGTCACGGTGCAACCGATCGGCGGCGCCAAAACACCGCTGCCTGCTGCGCTGCGGACTGCGCTACACAAAGCCCTCGCGCAGGCGCCAACGACTACTTGAACGGAGCAGCACAGAGCAGCACGGAGCAGCATTGCCTTGCCGGCCGATGGCCCACCATATTCCCTGTCCCGCTTCTTGATTCGCTGGTGGTTGGCTCATGCCGTCCATGCCCCAACGGATAAGCGCGTGCCCTTTTCATTCCGATCCCTTTTATTCCAGAGCCCTGCCATGACCCGACCCCTTCGCCTGCTCGCCCTGATCTGTGTCGCTGCCGGCCTGTCCGCGCACCCCAATCACGGCGCTGAAACCGGGCTCGCCGCGGGCCTCACCCATCCGATGTTGGGCTGGGACCACTTGCTGGCCATGGTCGCGGTCGGCCTGCTCGCGGTGCGCCTCGGCGGTCGCTGGCGCTGGCTGTTACCGACCAGCTTTTTGAGTGCGCTGGCCGTCGGCAGCCTGGCCCTGACCCAACTCGGTAGCAGTCCCCTGGAATGGGCCGTTGCGGCGTCGGTGATCGCCCTCGGCCTGCTCATCGCCACCCGTCCCGTCCCCGCCGCTGCCCTCGCCGTATGCATCGTCGCCGGCCTGCTGCACGGCCACGCGCACGGTGCCGAAGGCGGCGGTGCGGGCTTCAACCTCGGCATGCTGCTGGGCAGTGCCTTGCTGCATGCCGCCGGTCTCGGCTTTGCCCTGCTGGTCACCGCCGGGCATCGGCACCAGATCGCCCTGCGCAGCATGGGCGCTGCCGTCGGCGTGGCCGGGGTGGCCCTGACGGCGCTGACGCTGGGGTAGGTCGACCCGGCGCCGCGAGGTCGGCCGCGGGTTCAACGCGGTCCCCTTCACTGGGTTGCCTGTTGAAAGATTGAAACCATTTCGGACGCCACTGACCATTCGTGGTTTGGGGGGTCACCCTTGTTTACAACGCCGACGCGTCGCTTACCTCAGGATCCGATCGCTTCCGCAGCAAAGCGGTCAGCTTTCCGGCCCTGGATAGGGCCAGAAATGGGATAATATACACCAGCAATATTCCCAGGTTGATCAAAATGACGCCCGTGACGGCCTGAAAATAGACCGCGTAGAGCAGAGTGCCAAACATGGCCGCGACAAAAAAGTGGAGCGACCGCACGCTCAGCTGCCGAACCAGAGCGACCCCTGAGGCCAAGCAGAGCAACCCAAACCCCAACAAGGGAGTCCCGAGGACCAGTCCACGCGGCATTGCGAATATCGTGGGTGCGCCTTGCAGCGAATTCATCATCGCGGCACCGCCGCCGGCCATAAGCAAACCGATGCCAAACGCGAATACCCGGACTTCCTTGCGCAATTTCTTGAATTCAATCGACTCTTCGACATTGCCTGCATGCGCAGGGGCGCTGTTCTTGCGGGGTGCCTGATAGGGATTTTCGCCGAGCATGGGTTTCCTTCACGAATGGGAATTGTTGGAACTATTCCACGGGAGTTCATGGTGGCAAGACGGACGTGATCGTATTGCCGGCAACCCTGACTATTCACCAGGCACGTTTAGGACTTCACCATTTCCGTCACGTAAACCCGGTTTGCCAGGCCCAACCGTCTCCGCCACTTTGGACGACCGCATCGCTGTGCCTTTTTTAGGCGTGCGACATCCCCGTGCCATACGACTTTATGCCCACGGCTCAGGGGTTCGGATCCGGGAGTAACAATTCCGGCTCGGGCTCGCGTTCGTTCCAGCCGCGGGAGCCTTGGGTAATGGCACCGTAAATACGTACGAAATACCCAGGGGATTTTCCTGGTTCCTTATCCGTAAAAAAAGCCTCCAGTTTAATGCGGCCAGCCACCTGATCCTTCCGAGATCGAAAAACAATATTACCACCGATACCACCATGGGTGTCAGAATGCTCGCTGAACTGGAGCTCGCGCTGCAAAGTCTTCACCACCTCAATCGGCTTGAACGTGAGCGCCATGAAGGGAGCATATGTGTCTCGAATCCCGCCAATACTTTGCTCATTCAGCAAGGGGTGGCGGTCCGACGGCTGCCATGACCAATGCGCAGGTCCGACCAGTGGATCGTATACCCTGGAGGTAGGCTCATAACAGAAGCCGAAGGAACCGTCGACGACTTCCAAGGTCGCACTCAGCTCTCGTGCTACGTTCAGTTTGCCATCCACGACCGGATCATCCATCAATGGTAAGCGAATCTCCAGGTCCCCCACCTCTTCAGGACCCACCACCTTCCGCTGCAAAAAATCCAGACGGAAGTGTCGGCAGAGCGGCCATGGGACCGTGGTCTCAATCTCGGCGTTTCGCCGCTTTCCATTACCGACATTGCGCCACACTATCAATTCTTCCGGCGCATCCTTCGTCGGACGAAAGCGCTCCTTTGCGGGATGCAATTCAAATCGCCTCAGGTACGGCGTGTGTCCGGGTTTTGCCACGGTAATGGTCAGCATGATTCCGCTTCCGCCTGCCACCGTGAACGTGCCATCATCTGCCACCTGGAATTGCGCCTTCCAATGCTTCGGCCCATGGCCATGGCCAAAGTGCACGACCAAGTATGCGGTTACCGTTGCTCCAGCGAGAGGGTTGCCATCTTGATCCGTGGCACGACCCCAATACGCCGCTTGGCCCGTGCTGATGGATGCAGGATCATTCACACCATATCGTGGGGTGAAATCGAGCGGTTCGGTCGTTATGTCCACCAATCCTGGCCAGCCATGAAACGGGCTCTCTTCTTCGGGCCACAAGGAGACCATTCCCGCCACGAGAATAGAGATGACCAAACCGATGGTCAGATTCCGCTTCTTCATGGTGCACCTCCGTCAGCCGGACCAATACCCACAGCCTCCAAGGTGCGTTCCCGATCGACGCCTAGGGTTCGTGTGATGCGGGCCCAATACCGCCATTGCTGACTCAGGCTCGTCAACATCCCCCCACTATGCCAGATATGATGCGCATATTTCCCTTCTATATTGGGGCCATCAGATGCTGGGCGTCCCGTCTGATCATCGGCGATGCCATTCCAG
>Ga0209490_10000844_pt1 | contig 30484 bp, 28 predicted proteins | sample MAT06_FD_187209 | JGI IMG/M metagenome (GOLD analysis project Ga0209490, IMG submission 187209) | Freshwater microbial communities from Lake Fryxell liftoff mats and glacier meltwater in Antarctica - MAT-06 (SPAdes) (version 2) | ecosystem: Environmental > Aquatic > Freshwater > Ice > Liftoff...
GTGTAAGGGTACGGCAGTGCCGTGCCCTTACGGGTGTACCTCACGTAAACGAGAAACGCTATAAGGTTCATTAACTGACAATTCCCAGATTGTTGTAGATTTCGATGAGATTGCCATCAGGATCGCGAAAATGAGCTGTGCGGATTCCCCAACTGGGGCGATCTTGTGGTTGAGTTACAACGATCGCATTCTGAGCTTTGACTTGCTCATAGACTTCATCCACGTTATCGACTGCGAAAATCAAGACAATTTTATCTCGATTGGCAACATAAGAAGGCTGTTCTATTCTTGGAACTACTTCAGCCATTAATTCTTGTTTTAACAAACCCAGCTTGAGATATCCGGTATTAAACTCAGCATATCCGCTAGCTTCATCGCCCCAATCGACATCAAATTTCAGCAGATCCCGGTAGAACAGAAAGGAATCTTTGTAGTTGGAGGCAAGCAGTCTCAAGTGTGTTAACTGAAGCTTCATATCTGTTCCCTTAGTCTACTAACTGTGAATTCTAGGTTCTGGGTGTAAAGTCGCCAGCAACTCACTTTCGACAATTGCCAATTCGTCAAGCCGTTGCATGACAATTTCTTTGTCAAAATAAGTAGCAGCTAATACCCAATATATACCGTAGTGACGCGCTTCGGATGCCATTAGCCCACGATAAAATTTTGCTAACTCTGGCTCTGGACAGTGAGCAGCTAATAGTCCCAGGCGTTCGTGAGAACGAGCTTCAATTAAACCAGTGACTAGTAAGGAATCGAGAAATCGCTCAGGTTCTTTAAGGCGGACAGCAGCTTTTAAACCAGCGCCATAGGGAGGCGGTGGTAGGGGGGCTAGGGGAATATTCCGGCGTTCTAACCATTGGTTAACTAGCTCAAAGTGTTCTAGTTCTTCGCGGGCGATCGCAGTTAGTTCCCGCACCATTTTAGTATTGGAAGGGTAGCGAAACATCATGTTCAAGGCTACACCTGCTGCTTTGCGTTCACAGTGCGAGTGGTCGAGTAAGATGATATCTAAATTAGCGATCGCTTGTTCAACCCAAGCAGAGCTAGTGGGTTGTTTCAGGGCGTTAATAGTTGCTAACTGAGTAAACACAGAGTCACAAAACTCCAAAATTTTAACTATTTTTAACGAAATATTGTTTGGACAAAGTTCAATAATTGTTTAGCAGTGAAGGGTTTCGCTAAAAAGCCTTGGATATGAATACCCTTAGTTTGGACTAATGCCTCAGCCGTAACTAATCCACTCATTGCAACAATTGGTACTTGCGGGTTAATGGTTTGCAAGGTACGGATAGCTGTTTCCCCACCCATTGACGGCATCATTATATCCATTAGCACCAGCCTAATTTCATCTTTGTGCTGGGTGTAGAGGGCAAGAGCCTCAATCCCATTTTGGGCAGTCAATACCTTGTAGTTATAGATTTCCAGTGCAGTTTTGGTAATCTCAGTGATGGCTACTTCATCATCGACAACTAAAATCAATTCTCCCTGACCTGTTGTTACTTCTATCTCATCTATTACTTGAGAAGTACTGCTGCTCTCCTTGCTTGGCAAGTATACTTGAAATTTAGTCCCAATTCCTACCTGACTGGCTACTTCTACAAAACCGCCGTGGCTGTTAACGATGCCCATCAATATAGATAAACCCAGTCCCGTACCCTTACCCACTTCTTTGGTAGTGAAAAAGGGATCAAAAATCCGATCAAGAATTTCTGAGTGAATGCCAACTCCAGTATCAGCAACTGTAATCCTAATGTAGGAATTAACTGTTGCCCCTATGTGCATCCTGGCATAGTTTTCATCGATGAACACCTTAGTGGCAGAAATACACAGTTTACCACCATTGGGCATGGCATCACGAGCATTGACTGCTAGGTTCATCAACACCTGATGCAGTTCGGTGCTGTCTCCGACAAAAATCCCAATATTTGGCGCTATGTCTGTCTTGATGCCGATGAATTTGGGGAATGTTTGTTGGGCTATCTGCTTGATGTCTTCGATCAGTTGCGATAGTAGTACGATTGTGCCTGTTTTTTCGTAACCACGGGTAAATGACAAAATTTGGCGCACCAAATTACTGCCCCGTTTGGCATTGGTTTCCAGCATCTTCAGCATTTGCCGCGAAATGTCATCAAGATCGGGATATTTTATGGGCAACAGTTGAGCAACTGCCATCATTGGAGTGAGAATATTGTTAAGGTCGTGAGCAATACCACTGGCGAGAGTGCCTACACTTTCTAAGCGTTGACTACGCGATAACTGGGTTTCGAGTTGTTTTTTCTGGGTGATATCGGTGTCAACGGTGAGGATTGATTTAGGCAAGCCTGTGGCATCGAGCATCAATACCCATCGGCTAGCAATGATTAGTTCATCACCATTTTTTGTGAATTTATGCAACTCTCCCTGCCAGTTTCCCTGCTCACTAACAGTTTTCAGAGCCTCTGTGAGTAGCGGTGATGTTTCTTGAGATAAAAGTTCCCAGGCGTTGTTTCCTTCAGCTTCCTGAACTTGCCAGCCGTACATATTCTCTGCGCCTTGGTTCCAGAATAAGATTTGGTTGTGCAAATCCTCTACGATGATTGCGTCTGTTGTGATGTCTAGTAGGGCAGCTTGTTCACGGATTTTCTGTTCTTTCTGGTGGCGTTCGCGTAGCGCAGCTTGCTGTTCGCTAATGTCTCTAAATAGCCAGCGCAAGTTTCCAGTTTTACCCTGACTATCTTCCACTGCGATCGCAGTTAATTCTGCCGGAAAATCTATACTTCCTCCATTATGAAAAATTCGTAACTCTTCTCTTTTGACTTGCCCCTGCTGTTGCAATTGCAGCATGATTTGACGAAATTTCTGCCGTTCTGTCTGATACACAAACACAGACATTGGTTTACCAATCAAATAAGACTGGCGCACATTCAATAAGTTAGCGGCAGCATGGTTAGCTTCCTGGATAATTCCAGTAGCATCTGTAACCAAGTAACCGTCTGGGGCAAAGTTAAATAAATCGTAATAACGTTGGCGTTCGGCTTCTAACAAATTGCGTGTACCGATCAATTCCTCATTTTGTTGGTATAACTCTTCCAGAGAAATAGAGATTTCGGCGATCGCCTGTTGCAAAAGCTCTATAGGGGAATCCGGCTGTATAGATTTATCTGTTGCGAGACTTGCAAGCTCCGAAAGGTTTTCTAATCGCTGATGCGCTTCGACAATCGCTTGTTTAAAATTTTCCTGAGTCATTTGTAACGTTGTGTTTTAATTGCTTTTATCAAGAAACCAAGAGGAAAACTGACCTCTCCTTTAGTAAAGCAACCACAGGGAACAAGAGTTAAATATGATACTGTTTATTTAAGCATTTTTAACAGTGAACAGTAATCTATTTATAGTCCCCGAACACCCCACCCCGCACGCGGGGTGGGGTTCTTATTTTAGATTTATGCAAGAAGTCTATTCTTGCTCTTGCCGTTCCTCCATTTTTTGAGTAGAAATCATATACATCTGTGGCGTAGATTTTCACTCGTTGGCAAAATTCTTCTGCTCCCAATATTTCAGCCATCAAGATTGCCAGAGTATAAGCTTCTTCCCCAGAAGCACAGCCAGCGCTCCAGATGCGAATTTGGTCAGAAGTTCTTTTATTTTGAATCAGATTAGGCAACACTTGCTCTGCTAGATATTCCCAAGCTGATGAATCTCGAAAAAAAGCGGTGACGTTAATTAAAATAGTGTTGAAAAGATAATTAAATTCTTCTGGATCAACTTCTAGGTAGTCTAAATAGTCTTCAAAGTTTTCTATAGTCAATGACTGCATTCGCTTGCAGACTCGACGCATCAAAGTTGAGCGCTTATAGCCTGTGAAATCAAACCCCCGGTTTTGTCTGAGATAAATCAGTAGATTTTCAAATTCGGGGTCTCTTTCTGCGGAAGTCATAGGGTAGGGGGTAGAGGGTAGAATACAAAAGAGTGAAATTTTTATGCTTGTTCACGAATATCAAAGACGCATTAATGGAATTTATAGCCTTATTATTGACACTCTCAGTGTCTTTAGACCTGAGAGTGTCAACGGTAAGTTTTGTGGCTCTTTCTAAATCCCCGTTATAAAACTTAATAATATAGGCATACTCCTACTCTTAAGCAAGGTAGGAGCAGCGTCTGTCTGCGATACCCTACGCGTAGCAAGATCCCCGGAGGGGTACGTAAAGAAGCCTTTCCTGCGGAACGCTACCCGAAGCCGTAGGTTATTACTTCCGTGGTCTTGGCATAGGACGCATCGCTTCACGGCCCAACATAAACATCCCTGTAACACCCAAACTGACAAACCAAATATATTGATACCAGTATTGCCGAATCTCCTCACCCGTACTGAGTTCTGGACGCAAGGTGTTTAAGTACAGCAGCAGCACTAATATCATCAGCGCTCCAAAACCAACAAAGCTTAAGCCAACAGCAATTCGTGCATGTCGTAGTTCAAAATCACTAATAGTGTCTAGGTCAATTTCTGCCAATTCTTTAAAAGAATCATCCGCCAAAGATGACGCTGCTTGAAATTTATTGCTCAGTTTTGGTGGCAAAATCGGCGACAATGTTGCTACGGTTGAGCGGCGTAGCAAAGCCTCAGTATCTCGCAGCAATTCTAATGGCTTTCGGGTAGTAGTTGGTTGAGAAAACTCTATGTTGTCTGTGGGAGTTGGGGCATTGGCTTTGCTTTCAAAATCCATAGTACGCTTTAGAAGAACCAGGATATACATAGCCTAGCGAATCAGGAGACAAATACGCCAAAAGAATTATGAATTATGAATTATCAATTACTCTCGTCCATCTCTTTTAATGTAGCTAATGCCGACGGAGATAAGCGACTCAGATAGCGAAATATCCAGTATTTAAAGATAGTGTTTAAAATCACCGGAAATGTAGCAATAAAGAAAAATACTATGGTTCTATCGGCCGGTAGTCCTAAATGTTCTGCTAATCCTTTAAGAATAACCTCCCACCCTTCTGGTGAGTGAAATCCTACGAATATATCTGTAAAGAGAATAATTAAAAAAGCCTTGGCACTATCGCTTAGTCCATAAACAATATTATCTATAAAAGCTTTCAAAATCACAATTTCTTTTTTGCTTATGATGACAATTATACTAAAAGAAATTAGTGAGATTAAATCAGCGAACACATTACTAATAGCACTATTATTTTTTATGTGAAATTCCTCAGCTATCTCAATGGCTTTGTTTTTTATATTTTCTTTTATTACTTCTGAAGAAATTGGTGGTGCTTGATTTAGTAAATATTCAAATATCAAGCTTTGTTGATAATTATGTAATTCATGGATAGCTTCTTTTTCCATATCAGAATTGATGAAAATTTGATTTATATTGTTTTCTGTGTTTTTTTCTAATATGGGATGTACTAAAAATTCTTTAGATAATTGCTGAGTTAAAAAGGGTACAATAATTAACGTTAGGATAAATTTTATGGCAATTCTTGTCCTACTTTGAGAAAGTCGGTAATTTCTGACAAACTCTTCTTCCGTCTGCGGTGTAAAGTTTGCTTTGATTCTATTAAGTCTTTGACCAATAGACCTCGATAATAATCTAGTTTGTTGAGATGGAGGTTTAGGTTGGATATTATTAATATTAGATGATGGCTGTTTGTTGATTTCGCTCTGGTTAATTTGTAGTGGTTGAGAAGTTGATACTGACACTTTGTTGCTAATTAGTTCATCTTTTATAGCGTACTTTTCAACAACTTTATCAATAATTTTCAATTTTTCTAATAATACGGAATTAGAGAGATTTAAAATTTTGCGACTAAGCCGAAACTCTATAAGTCTTACTTTGATAGTAGTTAAATTCTTATCGAGGTATCCTTGCCAATAAGACATCACATTTTCAGTATAATTTACTGATTTTGAAGATATTTTATTGCCTTCAAAATGTTCTATTTCAATGTTTGTAATTCTCTGAGCTGCTTGTTGAGCTTCTAAGAGTGCCCTTTCTGGTGTATCTAAAAACCAAACGTTAAGCGATCGCAAATAATCTTTGAGATTTTGGCGAAGTAAATTTGCTGTTTTGACGAAGTAATTTTTCATTATATATGATTCTCTATATAATGCGTATGATAGTTATATAAACATTAAAAATGCGTAATATCTAGTTTAAAATATTATTAATCGTTACCCAACATATATTAGATAAATTTATTATTTCGAGTGTACACGTATTCGAGGATAAAGTTGGTAATAACAGTAAGCAAAAAATTTGAACCAGAATTTATTGACAATATGAAACTCAGTCTGTGCATGATTGTGAAAAATGAAGCAGCAACGCTGCCTAAATGCCTGAGCAGTGTAAGAAAAGTGGTGGATGAAATGGTAGTCTTGGATACAGGCTCAATCGATCGCACTCCTAATATTGCCCAACAACTCGGTGCAAAAGTCTATCATTTTAAATGGTGTAATGACTTCAGTGCTGCCCGCAATGCAGCTCTAAAATATGTCACTGGAGATTGGATTCTGGTATTAGATGCTGATGAAACTCTGACACCAGCAATTGTACCACAGTTGAGAGAGGCGATCGCAAGAGACGAATACCTACTAATCAACCTCGTCCGCCACGAAATTGGTGCGGAACAATCTCCCTATTCTCTGGTTTCCAGGCTGTTTCGCAATCATCCAGATATTCGCTTTGACCGTCCTTATCATGCCTTAGTGGATGATAGCGTGTCAGCAATTATAACCAAAGAACCCCATTGGCAAGTAGGTTATTTACCAGGAGTGGCACTTTTACACACAGGATATCAAAAAAGTGCGATCGCTCAAAATAACAAATATGGCAAAGCAGCTACAGCAATGGAAGGGTTTCTTGCTACTCATCCCGATGATCCCTATGTTTGCAGTAAATTAGGGGCATTGTATGTGGAAACGGGGAAAATTACCCAAGGTATGGAGTTGCTTAGACGAGGAATTAGCGCTGCTGAAGAAAACTACGATATTTTATATGAACTCCACTACCATTTAGGCATTGCTTACAGTCGGTTGCAAAAATCCCCACAGGCGATTTCTCATTATCAAGCTGCGATCAAATTGCCAATTTACCCGATGCTCAAATTAGGAGCATACATCAACTTGGGTAACTTACTCAAAGCAGCAGGAGATTTAAACGGTGCGAAAACTGCTTACGCCACAACTTTGAAGATTGACCCTAATTTTGTTTTTGGACATTATAATTTGGCGATGATATTTAAAGCTTTGGGTTTATTTACAGATGCGATCGCATATTATCAAAATGCAATTGAGTTAAATCCCAACTATGCCGAAGCGTATCAAAATTTAGGGGTAGTGTTGCTCAAAGTTGGCAATCATCAAGATAGTTTAACAGCTTTTAGAAAAGCGATCGCCCTTCATGAAAGGTATAATCCCGAAGAGGCGAAGAGATTACGCCAGGGATTGCGGGAGATGGAATTGATGTAGATGGGCATTGGGCATTGGGAGAGTAATTCCGAAGCAGCGACAGGTAAATTGATTGTTGCTTTAATTAAAGTTACTCCTAATTCCCGCAGAATATCGGCGGGAGCAAATTTCATTTGGAAATAACTGCGGAATGTGTAGAATTCATTTGGTTTAAGTATTGGGGGACGGTGACGTTCAGTCATGCTAAAACCCATAGTTATGATATTAAAATTATTTTTATTCGTTTTATTGGAACGCATCAAGAATACGATAACGTAACTTCAACCTTTGAACTCGGAACTTCAGGCTTTGAACTCGGAACTTCAGGCTTAAAAATTAACTCCACCCGTTCTGAGTCGAAAAGGTGGAGTTAATAAGTTGGAGAGTTGATAAGGGACTTCCAAGAAATAAATTATCCAAATGAACGTAGACGCTTCTCTACGAGACGCTACGCGTAGCTTGCTTCCCCGGAGGGGTACGGCTTGCCGCAGGCTACCACAGAGACGCAGTATTTCGACTTACTTCGACTACGCTCAGTACAAGTCGCTCAATAACCGAACACAGAGATAGGAGAAATAGAGAAGATTTTTGCGTCAGTTTTGGGATATTTTTTTATTTGGAAGTCCCTAAATTCTCCTCACAAATGACAAATGACTAAATACGCGACTTGACAAATTTCTCCAATCTATCCATTCCCTTTTCAATAGTCGCCATATCTGTGGCGTAAGAAAGGCGAATGTTGTCATCAGCGCCAAAAGCAATTCCGGGAATGACTGCAACTTGATGTTTTTCCAGCAAGGCGTCACAAAATTCTAGGGATTTTAGACCGGTTTTGCTGATATCAGGGAACAGATAAAAAGCGCCATCTGGTTTTGCAGTACTCAATCCGGGAATGGCGTTGAGTCTGTCTAGCATTACCTGTCGGCGTTTGGCGAAGGCTTGGCGCATTTCTTCGACACAATCTTGAGGACTTTGTAGCGCCGCGATCGCACCGTATTGGGCAAAGGTACACACGTTAGATGTACTATGCCCTTGGATGGTACTCGCTGCTTTAATGATTTCCACAGGCCCCGCTAAATAGCCGAGACGCCACCCAGTCATAGAATAAGCCTTCGCAAACCCATTACTAATCAAAGTGCGGTCAAAAATTTCCTTCCCAACAGAACCGATGCTGATATGTTCTGCACCGTCGTAGAGAATCTTTTCGTAAATCTCATCAGAGACGACAAAGATATCTGCATCAACTACTACCTGCGCCAGTGCTTTGATTTCATCTGGCGTGTACACCATCCCTGTGGGATTAGATGGAGAGTTGAGGATAAATAACTTTGTCTTGGGGGTGATTGCTTTACGGAGTTGTTCGGGCGTAATTTTATAACCCGTCGTGGCATCTGTGGGTACAATTACAGGGACTCCGCCAACCAAAATCACCATTTCGGGATAACTTAACCAGTAGGGTGCAGGGATAATTACCTCATCACCTGGATCGATTAGCGCCACGATTAAGTTGTACAGAGAATGCTTACCGCCATTGGTGACGATGACATTCTCTGACTTGTAATCAAGACCGTTATCAATTTTAAGCTTGTGGGCGATCGCTTCCCTTAACTTTGGTTCTCCAGCTGCTGCACCGTACTTGGTTTTGCCTTCTTCCAAAGCCTTTACTGCTGCGGCTTTAATATGCGCTGGAGTATCAAAATCTGGTTCTCCAGCGCTAAAACTACAAACATCTATTCCTTCTGCCTTCAGTGCCTTAGCCTTGGCTGCGATCGCTAAGGTTAATGAAGGTGTTACCTGACTTACTCTTGCTGCCAGCTTCATTCTTACTATTTTTGGCAAATCTTTCACTTATCTAAGGATATCCCAGAATCTCTACCAAGATTTGCTTTTCTGAATTCCTTGGGGAATGGGGATTGGGAAAGAATTTCTGAACCTTGATTATTCCAAGAACGGTGAACCTGGTATTTGTAGCGCTGAGATTTTGAAGCGATCGCAAAAAAAAGTTGTGGTCAGCCAGATTTCTTACTGCGAAATGTTAGATAAAAATGGGCATGGGGCATTGGAAATTGGGGAAAAATTAAAAATTACCTTTTTCCCTCTCCTCCCTGCCTCTTCCCCCGGGAGCATCCCAATTTTGCTTAAATCTTTTCCCTCACCCCCAGCCCCTCTCCCATCTTTGGGAGAGGGGAGACATAATTCTAGTTCCCCTTCTCCCAAAGATGGGAGAAGGGGTTAGGGGATGAGGGCTATCAAGGTTTTTGCACATTTGGGATGCTCCCCTTCCCCTACTCCCTAAGTACAGAATTTCATAAGTTCATAGCGAATTAAAATTGGCAAAACTCAGCGCCCCTCTGCGCTTAAAAAAGCTACGAATTTCGGAAATGCTGTACTAAGCTATAGTCACATCCGGCGACAAATAAACATCCTGAATGGCATGAAACAGTTTTACACCTTCCTCAAAGGGACGTTGGAAGGTCTTTCGCCCAGAAATTAATCCTGAACCACCAGCCCGTTTATTAATTACAGCCGTGCGAACTGCTTCTGCGAAGTCATTTTTACCAGTCGCGCCACCAGAATTAATCAGTCCGACACGCCCAGAGTAGCAATTCAGCACCTGGTAACGAGTTAAATCAATTGGGTGATCAGTTGTCAACTCTGTGTAAACCCGCTCATCGGTTTTGCCGTAACTCTTACCAGTGGCTTTGGCAATTGCTCCGTAACCATTGTTATTTTCTGGTAACTTTTGTTTGATAATGTCGGCTTCAATCGTTACACCCAAATGATTCGCCTGTCCGGTTAGGTCAGCCGCAAGGTGGTAATCTTTATCTTGTTTAAAAGCATTATTCCGCAGATAACACCAGAGAATTGTCACCATCCCCAGTTCATGGGCGCGTTTAAAAGCTTTGCTGATTTCCTGAATTTGTCTAGTAGACTGCTCTGAACCAAAGTAAATTGTCGCACCTACGGCGGCGGCCCCTAAATTCCAAGCTTGTTCGACATCAGCAAACAATATCTGGTCAAATTGATTGGGGAAAGTCAGCAATTCGTTGTGATTGATTTTGGCAATGAAGGGGATTTTGTGGGCATACTTGCGCGAAACGATACCTAATGTTCCCAAAGTGGTAGCAACCGCATTGCAACCTGCGGCGATCGCTAGCCTGACAATATTTTCTGGGTCAAAGTAAATCGGATTGGGCGCAAAAGACGCACCTGCTGAGTGTTCAATCCCTTGGTCTACCGGGAGAATAGACAGATAGCCAGTATATGCAAGACGACCAGTAGAATAAAGTAACTGGAGATTACGTAATACTTGCGGGTTGCGATCGCTGTTGAGCCAGATGCGATCTACAAAGTCTGGCCCAGGCAAATGTAGTAAATCAGTAGGAACTTTTGCTTTGTAGGTAAGCAGGTCTTCAGCCTCTTTACCTAGCAAGGACTCGATAGAATTAGCCTCTATGAGCGTTGTAGTCATAGCGTTTTCCTCAAAAATTGAGCAAATGACCTTTGCCTTTAAGATAGCATCTTTAATATTCCTAACCTGGTTATGGAGGTATTAACTATATGTAAAATACTTCTGATTAGCAGTCTGAAATTATCTGTAAAAACTTGTTTTACTGATTCAACGTGAGATTTAATTGTCAGAATTTGCGTTTTATCCCAAACAAATAACTTCTTAAGATAGATGCGAAGTGATAAGATCCCACTCAAAATCAGAATTTTTCTCCAATGTAAGTTAATAGTCTTTAACAGAGTTGCTGGCTGCAACCACTAACGGGATCAATTTGCTCTGAGCAACTTGTCTTTGTTAATTTAGATGGTAGCTGGATTTACGCCGTACTGTACTAGGATTAACAGGAAAGTAAAATCTATCTTCCCCCCATAGTGGTAATAATCGTTAAAAGAACAAAGACAATTCTATGAGTAAGTTTCAAATCGATATCGACTTTAGCAATATAGATTTAGCTTCCCTTGAGACAGAAGAAGATTTTCAAAGAGAGGCAAGAACATTACTACCAAAGGTACTAGTCAAACTAGGTGAAAGTATAGGTGAAAAAACGTGGGAAGAATTACAGCAAAAGCTTCAAGCATCTGGAGGTAAACTCAAATCTTCTCCAAGCGAGAAACGCAAGTTTATGCAAGAAACAGCAAGAACTTATCAACGAAATGCCAGTAAGAGAGAAAGGCAAGAATTAGAAGACTATATAGTAGAGCAATTACGCCAGCACAAGCGGTAAAGATCCACCTAAGCCTGATGTACGTGTATTCTAACTTCTATTTTTAGTATGGTGCGTTAGCCAAAGGCTAACGCACCATACCAAAACACTAAAGGAGTTAGGAATAAATAACTCCCAATACGGTTCGGTTAAGCCCAAAAAATAAAAATGTGTACGTTGGGTTGAGGAACGAAACCCAACATTTTGCGGCGTTTGTTGGGTTTCGCAAAGCTTCAACCCAACCTACACTATTCTTAACCGAACCATATTGAAATAACTCCTAACTCTTGTACAGACGCGATTAATGAGCCAGCGCGTTGCGGGGGTTCCCCCCGTTGTAGCGACTGGCGTCGCGTCTCTACTTTTTACAACGCGCAAGTCAACTCGCCGGCTTTTTGACTAAAGAGGTGATTCTCCCGATAATCTACGGGACAATCTATTACTGCGGGTACATCTTGAGCGAGGGCTTCTTTGAGTGTGGGAATCAAATCTAAAGCTGATTCAACTCGGTAGCCTTTTAAACCCATACTTTCAGCAAATTTAACAAAATCAGGATTGCTAAAATGCACAAAAGATGAGTTTCCTTTGCCAAAGTGATTTTCTTGCTTCCACTCAATTAACCCATAGCCGCCATCATTGAAAATTATGGTGACAAAGGGTGTACCGACACGCAAGGCTGTTTCTAATTCCTGAGAATTCATCATAAAGCCGCCATCGCCTGTTACAGCAACAACTTTGCGGTTGGGATAAACGAGTTTTGCTGCTAAAGCGCCAGGAATGGCAATACCCATAGCTGCGAAGCCGTTGGAAATAATGCAAGTATTAGGGCTATGGCAATGGTAATGACGGGCCATCCACATTTTATGTGCGCCAACATCAGAGATGACAATATCATCTGGCCCCATCACTTGCCGTAAGTCATAAATTAACTTTTGTGGCTTAATCGGAAATCCGTCATCATGGGCGTACTGTTCGTAATTAGCCCGAATCTCTGATCTTAAGCTAATGGCAAAAGGATCGGGTTTACCTTGTCGGTCTGCTAATTTTAAAATTTCATAAAGGGAATCTGAAATATCTCCCACGACTTCGGCGTTGGGAATATAACTACTATCAATTTCTGCCGGACTTACCCCAATATGCACAATGGGAATTTCACCATTACGATTCCATTTTTTGGGGGAAAACTCAATCAAATCATAGCCAATCGCAATTACTAAATCTGTGTTATCAAAGCCACAAGTAATGTAATCTCTTTGCTGTAATCCCACTGACCACAAAGCTAATTGATGTGTATAGGGAATAATCCCTTTACCCATGAAAGTATTGGCAACAGGTATATTCAGCAAGGTCGCAAATTGCGTAACTGCATCACTTGCATGAGCGCGAATTGCCCCATTTCCGACTAAGATTAATGGGTTAGTTGCTTGGCAAATTGCGGCGGCTGCGGCCCGAATGCTAGCAAAAGATGCATAGGTTTTTTCGCTATTATCCTTACGCAAAGGTTTGCCTTCTACAGGCATGGCAGCAATATTTTCTGGCAAATCGATGTGAACTGCGCCAGGTTTTTCCGATTGCGATCGCTTGAATGCTTTCCGCACCACTTCTGGTGTAATACTCGGTCGCACAATCTGCTTATTCCACTTGGTAACAGGTGCAAACATTGCCACCAAATCTAAATATTGATGGGATTCAATATGCATTCTATCTGTTCCCACTTGACCGGTAATCGCCACTAAGGGCGCACCATCGAGGTTAGCATCTGCTACCCCAGTCATCAAGTTGGTTGCCCCAGGGCCAAGAGTAGAAAGACACACTCCAGCTTTTCCTGTTAAGCGTCCGTAGACATCCGCCATGAATGCTGCACCCTGTTCATGACGAGTTGTAATAAATTTAATCGAAGAATGTTTTAACGCTTCCAAAACGTGCAGGTTTTCTTCGCCGGGGAGTCCAAAAATATATTGCACTCCTTCATTTTCTAGGCACTGCACCAATAATTCTGCTGTATTCATTTTATTTCCCGACAACTCTATTAACGAATAAGACTTTTGTTCTTTGTCATTAGTCATTTGTCCTTTGTCATCTGACCAATGACCAATGACCAATAACTAATCATTTAACCCACACGGTTTTAAGATTGACAAACTCATGTATACCCTGAATACTCAATTCTCTGCCATATCCAGAACGCTTGATGCCACCAAAGGGCAACCTGGGATCAGATTTGACCATACTGTTGATAAATACGGCACCTGCTTCGATTTCCTCAACTAAGCGATCGCTCTCTTGGTTGTTGGTTGTCCAAGCACTTGCACCTAAACCAAAGGGGCTATCATTAGCGAGTTTAATGGCAGCATCGATATCTGGAACCCGGAATAACAAGGCTACTGGGCCAAAAAATTCTTCTTTGGCAATTGGTGTGTCAGGTGGGATATCTATGATAATCGTTGGCGGATAAAAGTTCCCTGGACGATCTGATAAAGGATGTCCGCCTGTGAGGACTTTACCACCACTTTTTGTAGCAGCTTGCACTTGTTGATCTAAATCCTGGAGAATACCAGGTGTTGCCAGTGGCCCTAAATCGGTATCTGGTTGCATGGGATCGCCTACTTTGAGCGACTCAAATTTTTCTAAAAGTAATTTTTCAAATTTGTCTGCGATCGCATCTGCGACAATAAAACGTTTCGCTGCAATACATGATTGCCCGTTATTTAACATCCGCGCTGTAGTAGCTGTGACAACTGCTGTCTCTAAGTCAGCACTTTCTAACACAATAAACGGGTCACTTCCTCCTAATTCCAAAACGGTTTTTTTGATTTGTTTCCCGGCGGCGACGGCGAGGGATGCACCTGCTGGCTCGCTTCCGGTCAATGTGGCAGCTTTTACCCGGTCATCAGCCATCAAATCGGCGACTTTAGCAGCGCCAATTAATAGAGTTTGAAACGCACCTTCAGGAAAACCTGCCCGTCGGAAAATATCTTCAATTGCCAAGGCGCACTGCGGCACGTTGGAAGCGTGTTTGAGTAAGCCGACATTCCCCGCCATCAGGGCTGGTGCAGCAAAACGAAAAACCTGCCAGAAGGGGAAATTCCACGGCATCACCGCGAGAATTGCACCCATTGGATGATAGCGAACAAAACTATGGCTGGCATCCGTTTTTACCGAAACATCAGCCAAAAAACCAGGGGCATGTTCGGCATAGTAGCGACAAACGACGGCGCATTTTTCGACTTCTGCGATCGCAGCTTTAAATGGTTTACCCATTTCTAGAGTCATCAACTTCGCAAATTCTGCTTTGTCTTGCTCTAAAATATCAGCAGCCTTTTGAAGAGCGTGCGATCGTATCAAAAAACTAGTCTGACGATACTTTTCAAAAGTCTGATTAGCTAAATCGAGTTTAGCGGCAATTTCTGCATCATTGAGTGGCTCAAAGGTTTTGAGCGTTTCCCCAGTGGCGGGATTAATGGTGGCGATCGCCATTACCTGACCTCCCGTTAAAAAATAGCTTCAAGTTGGCTTCCTAATCTTATACATATAAATTGAGGAAGCTACCATCCAAATTCTAGTCTTTTATCTAAGAATTAGCTGTCTAATATTACAATTTTGCAATTTTCTTGAATTAAAGTATACCAATCAATAAGTATTAATATTGATGAATTAAAGACAATTAAAGTTGCTATAATTTGCACAATTGAGGATCAAGCTATGACTCAAGTCTTACGCAAAGTAGTTACATTCGATGAATTCGTTGCTAAATATCCAGATAACACTCTTAAAGGTTACGAACTATATGATGGAGTAGTAGTAGAAATGCCCCAACCCACAGGCGACCATGAAGAAGTGATTGGATTTTTAGCCACACAAATCACTTTAGAATATAGTCGCTTAAATCTTCGTTATTTCATCCCCAAAACAGTATTCGTCAAACCAGTTGAAAACGAATCTGCTTATTCCCCAGATGTCCTGATACTAAATCAGCCTAATTTAGTTAATGAACCTCGATGGAAAAAAGAATCAACTGTTACTCAAGCAGCATCAATTCCTTTAGTAATTGAGGTGGTAAGTACAAACTGGCGTGATGATTATCTGAAAAAATATGCTGACTATGAAGAAATGGGAATTCCTGAATATTGGATTGTAGATTATGGTGCATTGGGTGGTAGAGAATTTATTGGCAAACCCAAACAACCTACTATTTTGGTTTGTTCTTTAGAAGAAGAAGAGTATCGCGTTAGTAAGTTTCGAGGAGATGACCGGATCGAGTCATCAATTTTTCCAGAGTTGAATTTGACAGCAGAGCAAATTTTTAGTGCTGGCACAGTCAGGTAATTCGTAATTCGTAATTGTTAACATTACCCATTAGCTTTAATATCATGTCTGCTTGATTGCTTATTAAACCCGAATATAAATCAATACGCTTGGGTTAAGAAAATTTATCTGTTAAGGCAGGCAGGGGGGCAGGGGAGGCTGGCGTTGCAGGGGGAGAGAAAAAGCTTAACTGAACAGTATTGCTATATAAACCGATTTTCAACTAGATGAGTTACAAAATCTAGACCTGAAAGCGCCATCCTCAAACTAAAGATTAATTAAATGGATTAATGATTGTTGGCATTGGCTGCAATTTTGTCTGATAAACCTTAACTAATCGCTCAATACCTTTGAAACGATAATCTCCCATTTCCTCAAAGTCTGAAGGCAGTGAAAGCATTTTATGAGTGGCTTCACTAATCACGCATTCACTGGGGGGACAGACTGCTTCCATACGAGCAGCAAGATTAATCGTCGCGCCTAATGCCGTATAATCTACCCTTTGAGAACTACCGACATCTCCCACAACAGCCTTACCGCTATTAATCGCAATACGTAATTGAAGCGGTTCGTGCCAAAAACCGTTGGCATTAAGATGTTCGAGACGAGTGAGCATTCCCTTGGCAGCATTAACGGCGCGATCGGCGTGATCTAATTGCGGTTCTGGAGCGCCAAAAAATGCCATAATACAATCGCCAATATATTTATCTAAAGTGCCGCCGTAAGTAAACACTTCTTTAAGCATCTCTTCAAATAAATTGTTTAATAGTTGAGCGATCGCAGTTGGTGTTAACTGTTCAGAAATTGCCGTAAAGCCAACCAAATCTGCAAACACAATACTGATTTCGCTCTCGGCGGGAGCTAAACGACCACCCGGTAATCCACCTACAGAGATCAACTGCTGCACAACTGCTGGAGAATGATAGCGTTCTAGTCGGTGACGAATCATTTCTTCAGTTTTGAGTTTCTCTACCAGTAGCCAACGCTGGACGCTAGAAGCCACAAGGTTTGCTAAAGCTGAAAAAAAGCTGAGTTCTTCTTCCCCTTCATTTGCCCAATGGTAAGAAGAAAGATTGGCATCGGCATACAATACGCCCACAACTTTATTCTCATCCCATAAAGGCACTGCCATCGCGCTGCGAATGCCTTTGACCAAAATACTCTGTTCACTAGCAAACCGTTCATCCTGATGGGTATCGGCGGTTTGAATGACAACTTTTTCGTCAAATACCTTTTGACAGATACTACGACTAATCCAACTTCCATCAGAGGGGAGATTTTTTTGTTGAGAAATATTTCTAGTAGCAGCATTCACTAATTCTAATTGACCGCAACCATTAACATCAATTAATAGTCCTAAGCGTTCGATACTATCAAGGTAACGAAAAACCACTTGCTGCACTTGAAAAAAAATCTCTTCTATCGACGCTGCCGCACAGAGATTTTTAGCTATGTCCACTAAGTCTTTGAGACGGGCAATGGTTTTGTCTTTATTATTGTTGCCATCTTTGCTATCAGCTGCAATCCATTGCTGTTGTAACTGTTCGACATTGTGAAGGATTGTTCTTTGTTCATTAGTGTCCGAAGTTCCAGGATACCCAGGTGTCGGTTGGGAAACAGGGCTTGTGAGCAGCACTACCAAGCTAACATTGCCCAGCCAAATGATATCGCCGTGATGTAACTCTTGGGGAAAGTTAACAAGATATTTATTTACTTGCGTCCCGTTTTTGCTGCCTAGATCCTCAATAGTCCACACAGCATCAGCTGTTTTAACCAACCGGGCATGGTTACGAGATACTCCAGCAAAAGGTAAGTACAGGTTACATTCCGGCAAACGACCAATTGTGAATATATCTTGATCAACTGCGATCGTTGTCTCGGTATCTCCCTCTTGTAGGCGTAGCGTGAGTTCAGTCATGAGCGTGATCCATCGAAGCTAGAGGTGCAAGCAACTCTAAGGTAAGTTATACACTACAGGTTAACCTTCACCTTTTCTTTATGACACTGTTAACTGATTTCCGACAACTGCATGTGACAGATATTGCATTGAAAGAGGCAATTTTGTTGGAGATTCAGTTCAGAGTGCGTTTGAATCTCGTTGTGAAGGGGAACCAGCAAATTTTCAATTTTGTGGGCTAGTACGGTCAACTTAAGCCCAAACCAAACTATATATAGTTTTCATGATACCTTGATGATCTCTTCATAATTTTTTGATCATAATTATCTACTAGTAAATAATATTAAAGCAGCGTTGAGATCGCGTGCAATTCAAAGGTAGCTTTAAGAATCTATTATTGGTAATTAATAATTCATCCTTAGCACGGAAAAGTAATAAAACACTTTAGTTACTTACTCTCAACAATCATTGATGTATTGAAACTAACTTTATTGTTATTCATAATAATAACACAAACTTTTATGAATCAACGCCCGATTTTTTCTCAAGTATTTAATTTAGTGATTGTTATTGCCAGCATTTTATTAGTACTATTAGCTACACTTTATCCATTTAATTTTTCCATTCCAGACAGTTTTTCCCTGCCAGATTTTTTTGCCAATTTTAACAATGCTAGTAATTTTCAAGACCAGGTAAATAATTTTTTGCTGTTTATGCCTTTAGGGTTTGGCTTCACTAGACTCTTGCAGAAAAGAAGGATAAAAACAGGAGTGCAAGTTTTCATAGTTACTTTGGTGAGTGCTGGCTTATCGTTTACAGTTGAAATATTGCAAATATTTCTACCTTCAAGAATGCCTACTCCATCAGATATTATGAACAATAGTATTGGTGGATTTCTTGGTTTTATTTGTTTTTATCTATGGAATAGTCAAACCTTTAAAAACACTGTTGCACAGATAGAAAACAGTAGAGCTAGTCGCTCAACTAAACAGATAATAGTATTTTTTATTGGATATATATTTTTAACATTCCTGATTTCGCTGTTGTGGCAGAATACGATAAATTTGAGTAATTGGGATGCAAATTATCCCCTACTGATTGGTAACGAACAGACGAGGGATAGACCTTGGCAAGGATACATGTCTGAAGTTTATATTGCTGATCGAGCCATCTCAACAAATGAGGTAGCACAAGGATTAGCTGATTCCAGTTACTTTAATAATCTTGGTAATTCTCTAATAGCAAATTATCAATTTAAAGGAAAATGTTGCTATAAAGAACAGACTGGACAATTGCCAGAACTATTGTGGCAAGGAGAGCCTTCAGACGCTCAAGAAGGTAAAGGTGTTTTTTTGAGTTCTAGTCATTGGCTAAAAACAGCTACTCCTGTCACAACTCTCAGCAAAAGAATTAGTAAAACATCTGAATTTACACTCAGCACTACCCTTGCTACTACTAACTTAGAGCAGTTTGGCCCTGCCCGAATTATTTCGATTTCCGGCAGTTCCCTACGTCGCAATTTGACACTAGGACAGCAGGGAAATGACTTAGACTTTCGATTACGAACGCCGATAACTGGAGAAAATGGAGCAGATTTAAGACTGAATATACCTAATATTTTTACAGACACTAAACCTCACCATATAATCATCACTTATTCCAGAGCAACTATTCAAGTATATGTAGATAATTTACAGAATTTTTACTCTTTGAATTTATTGGAATTAATACCTAAAAATCAGAGGGTTTTTTACTATGCACTAACTTTTATTCCTCTAGGGTTTTGCTTAACGATATTAACTCTTCTAGCAAAAAGAAGATTGCTCCTTTCTAATTTATTGATTTATGGGGGAATATTAATACCTTCTCTAATATTGGAAGGTATTTTAGTAAGTGAGAGCGGAAAAAACCTTAGTCTAAAAACCCTGTTACTCGGTATGTTGTTTACAGGAGGAACTATGTTAATTTTGAGAGTGCGGGCTGCTCAATTAAAAACGAGAAGTTAGCAATGTTTTATTTTCTGTCACTCTTATTTAATTAGGCGGTAATTCTAAACTCATTTCACCTAACAAACCTTTGCGAAAATCTGTTAAAAGTTGCCTTGCAGCTCGCTCTACATCACCTTTGTAACGATGCTCCGCCAAGGCGTGTAAATAGGTATCTCCGGTGTCTGATGTCGAATCAAGTTGGTAACGTGACTGTAATGGTTTCTTTGGTAATAAATCTGCGGCTACAGCTTCCAAATAGTTGAATAAATCCACTAGGGCTGCTGCTACTAGCTGGTTATCGTAAGATGCTTCACCGATATCATCACAAATGGCTAATTTCAATGCTGCATCTTGGTCTTCCAATCTTAAAGGGATGACACCAGGAGCATCTAGCAATTCCAAATGTTCCGAAATTCGCACCCAGCGTAGTTGGCGCGTCACCCCAGGACGGGCTGCACTTTCCACTACTCGCCGTCCCAACAAGCGGTTAATTAAAGCTGATTTACCAACATTGGGAAAACCAATCACCACAGCCCGCACTGGACGGGGTAACATGCCGCGATCGCTTCTTCTTTGATTAAGTTCTACCCCAGCAGCTTGCGCTGCCCGTGCCACTTCTGCTATACCTTTACCATGTTGAGCGTTGGTAAAATAAGGGACTTCCCCTTGACGTTTAAACCAATCTATCCAGAGCGATCGCATTTGTGGCGTAATCATATCTACTCGGTTAAGTATCAACACCCGCGCCTTACCTTCTACCCACTCACCTATTTGCGGATGATGAGTCGCTAAGGGAATCCGTGCGTCTCGTACCTCAAACACCACATCTACGCGCTTCAGCTGTTCTTTGAGCTTCCTTTCAGCTTTCGCAATGTGACCCGGATACCATTGAATCAGGTTTAATCTATAGTTTTGAGTTATAGCCATAATCAATTACCAAATAAATTATTATCACTTATTAATTATCATTCACTGAGGCTTGATGTAAAATTATCCGATTGCCATCAGGATCATAGGCATAAATTTCTTTGCCGTGGGAAGCAATGGAAATGTCTCCTGGTGGGGGATAGCCTAAAGCTGTTAGGTGAGCGATCGCATCTTCTAAGTTACTCACCTCTAAACACAAACTTATCTTACTTTTGGCAATCGCTTCAAATTCTGATTCGTTTGTCTTCTTTGGTTTAAAAATACCTAAACGCATACTAACTAAATTAAACTCAGCATAGACATTCGGAATCAAAATAACTGGCTTTTGCTCCAGAAATTTAGTATAGAAGCTCACTAAATTCTCGCAATTAAGCGATGCTATGGTGACAAATGCGTTAGTGTACTGGAAAACCATATTTGCCTTCGCCTTTTGAACTTTTAAGTTACATAGCATAGACAGGCAAAATGTCAACAGGACTTACGCAAACAATAGCCGAAACCCCTATTTTCACGTAGATGCAATTCATGAATTGCCTCTACGGCGTGTACTTTTGCGTAAGTTCTAGTCAAGCTTAGAGGATGTTTTAAAAGTGATTGGCTGTAAGTTTAGGTACTTGTATCTCACTTAATATCTATCCCCTTTTATATCTCATCAGCAATAATTAAATCCATCATCTCATTCTTATTCTTCCGATAAACCCGAAAATCACTATCTAGCGTCAAGACACAACTCCCCACAATTAACTCACTCATTCTTACCAAACACGCATCAGCTAATGACATTGGCACATTCTGATATCGCTTCAGCAACTCTCTAACCGTTCCTATTTGCTCACTGAGACGAAAAGAAATTTGAATTAAGCCAGTATCTAGTAAAGACATAACTGCATCCTCTCCGCCATAAAAATCTCGCAATATAAAACACGCTTCACTAATTACTGCTTCACAAGTAAAGAAAGGGTAAGCTAGATTAGCAACTTCTTTAGTAGCCCAACTATGATATTGTTCCCGATTATTAATTAAAGCAACTAGAGGGCCAGTATCAATAATGATATTTTGCTTCACTACCTACCGTATCCTTCTAGATGCTTTTTATTAGTCGCCAAATCTCCAGTCCCTCCATCAACACATCCAATATACTCCTTAGCAGCTTCTAAAAATGAAACTTGTTTTTCCTTCTCTTTATCCTCAAGTGTCTTCTGGTTTTGCATCTCCCTAAAATGCAAAAATTCAATAAAATTTAATACCTCCTGCTGCTTCTCAGGAGATAACTTTTTAAATTCATCAATTATTATTTGCTCCTTGTCAATTGCTTGAGTCATTATCCTATCCTCCTGAAAAAATCAATCCAAAATCTAAAGTTTTAAATTAGCAACCACATAATCAAAGCGCATCACGTTATTGTCAACCGTAAATTTAGGTTGCCTGGATGTATCGCCAATCTCAATTTGGAGTTTGAGTAGGTGGGCGTAATTAAACATCTATATCAAACCTCACCCTCAATCCCTCTCCTTATTAAGGAGAGGGAAGCCGGAGGCAAGGTGAGGTTTTATATTTAATTTGACCAACTTACTTAGTATAAATTATATTAAAATGGATTTTATAGTTAAGTTGTTAAAGATTATCCTAGACAGGATTATCAATAACTTATAATCTCAAATTATATTAGTAAGTCTAAATAATTTTTTATATTCCAGCTACCCGTTGCCATTATGTTTCATAGGATAAATTGGGTTTATCCGATGAGAGAAAATGACCTCTCGATTTTGTGTTTAGTCTTGTAAAGGTAACGAGCGCGGAGGGATTTGAACCCCCGACCCACAGAACCGGAATCTGTTGCTCTATCCACTGAGCTACGCGCCCTTAGTCTCACACATTATAGCACGTCTGTGATAAAATTTGCAGCCTAGAGAAACTTGGTTTTTGGGTTCAAAGATAATTAGCTGGATCTACCGGTGTACCATTGCGGCGGACTTCAAAGTGGAGGTGGGGGCCAGTTGAGAAACCTGTGGAACCGACAGCAGCGATCGCTTGTCCGCGTTCGACTGCTTGTCCTTCGGAAACATACAACTCGCTGGTATGTCCGTAGAGTGTAGTCATACCATTGCCGTGGTTGATAATTACTGCTCTGCCATAACCACCATACCACCCAGCAAAAATTACTCTGCCCGAATCGGCTGCCCGAATTTTACTACCATAGCTAGCGGCAAAATCTAACCCGCCATGAAAGCGACGATAGCCAAGGATTGGGTGCATCCGCCAGCCGAAGGGACTACTAGTAGAAGCATCGCTAGGATATGCCATTACACCAGTTCCCCGAATAATCACACTTGTCCGGCTGTTGGTTTTTGCTTGCGCCTCCTCTGTTGCTCTGGCTTCTGCTACCTTTTGTTGAATCAAGACTTGCAGATTTTTGGATTCCCTCTCTAACTGGTTTTGCGCCGCTTCCAAGGCGAGGCGATCGCTATTAAGACGTTGAATCAATTCCGATTGTGACTCCGCCTGGTTTTGATAATCGGATTTTTGTGCCAGCAGTTGCTCACGAATCAAGGCAATTTCGTTTTTTTGCTGTTCTACGTCCGTTTTTTGTTTATTTATCAGCTTTGCTTGTTGGTTGAGTTTTACCAAAATTTGTTCGTCTGCCTGATACACTAACTTCAACTGATGACGACGGCTGAAAAAGTCGCTGATATTTTCACTTTCGAGCAAAACTGCCCATCCATCAGATGCAGGCGATCGCTGGAGATAACGCAATCGTGCTACTGTTGCTATTTGCCGCTCTTCATAAGAACGTTGGGCTACAGCTAAATCACTTTCTAACTGCTGGAGGCGTTGGGTGGCGAGTTGTAATCGTGATTCGCTCTCTTGAATATAGCTATCTGTAGTTTGCAGATTTTGATTTAAACCAGTCAGGTGTTTTTGCGCTTCTTGTTGGAGATTTGTTAAGCGATTGCGATCGTTAACTACACTCTGACGCTGCTGGTTCATTTGTTGCTGCTGTTGGCGCAAATTATCAATAGGCGCTGTGGAGGTTGCGTGGACTGGAATTAATGTCAAACCAATCCACAAAATGCAGCAAAATGCAATAGATAAACAGCCAAAAATCTGCTTTTTTCCTATAAATTGCGCTCTCATAGCGTGCAGCCCAACCAAAACGATGCTTTCAAACACTATGAGGATTATTCCCAAAATCTGATTCACCTGCTCCAACGCATGATTAAATTGTCTGCCAAGTTGTAACACAAAGACTCCAACTATGTCAGCATTAAGACCTCAATAAAGAAGGATTTTCAAATCTGCTAAAGTTTCAGTTACCCTAAAACTCATAACTCAGCACTGGCTCAACCATAGCTATCCGCTAACAGGAATTAGGACTGATGCAGAACAGGCAAGAAAAAATTTCCCAAGTAGTAGTGACTGCTGTGCAGATGCGCGATATTGAAGATCGGATCTTTGCAGCAGGAATGCCTGTAGTCGCTTTGATGGAAAAGGTGGCGGGATTAATTGCCCGTCGCATTCAAGAGATGCCCTCAAACCTCCTTCAAAAGGCTTACTCTTTTCCTTCAAACACCCCCTTTTTAAGGGGATCTCGTGTTGGAATTCTTGTCGGCCCGGGTCATAATGGTGGGGATGCTTTAGTAGTAGCCCGTGAATTATACTTTCGCGGGTATGAGGTTTGGATTTATTCTCCTTTTTCTAAGCTTAAGGAATTAACTTCGCAGCACTTACAGTATGCTCAGAGTTTGGGCATTCCAATTTATCAAACAATTGAGCAACTGCCAAATTCTGATTTTTTGATTGATGGCTTATTTGGGTTTGGTTTAGAAAGAAACCTCACCGATCCCATCGCCTCTGCAATTAATCAGTTAAATGAATTACCTGTACCGATTTATAGTATCGATTTACCTTCAGGTTTACACACTGATACAGGCGAAGTATTAGGAACCGCCATTCGTGCCACTCACACTTTTTGCTTGGGTTTATGGAAGCTAGCTTTCTTTCAAGATCAGGCGCTGGAATATCTCGGCAAAGCTGAGTTAATCGATTTCGATATTCCTTTAGCTGATGTGGAAGCTGTTCTAAAAAATGCACCCAGTATTAAACGTATTACACCAGCAACGGCACTTGCTAATTTACCCCTACCTCGTCCACCAGTCACCCACAAATATAAGGAAGGACATTTACTGTTAATTTGTGGTTCGCGGCGCTATGCAGGTGGGGCAATTTTAACTGGTTTGGGTGCTAGGGCTAGTGGTGTGGGGATGCTTTCGATCGCTGTACCCGAATCGCTGAAATCTCTTTTGGTGTCACATTTGCCAGAAGCGCTAATTGTCAGTTGTCCAGAGACGGAAACTGGAGCGATCGCTCACCTACAACTACCAGAAAACACCGATCTGAGTTCCTTTAATGCGATCGCTTGTGGCCCTGGTTTAACACGAGATGCAACTCCCATTGTGCAAGAAGTCATAGAAAGCGATTGCCCTTTGATTCTCGATGCCGATGGTTTAAATATTTTGGCACAAATGGGAGCGATCGCCACATTAAAAAAACGTCTTGCCGTAACCGTACTCACACCCCACACTGGCGAATTTGAGCGATTGTTTCCTAATGTCCCCGATCCCAAACATGACAGGGTGCAAGCAGTAAGGGAAGCGGCGGCGCAAAGTGGGGCGATAGTATTGTTGAAAGGGGCGAGAACTGCGATCGCAAACCCTCAAGGTGCTGTTTGGATTGTTCCTGAAAGCACGCCCGCCTTAGCCCGTGGTGGTAGCGGCGACGTGTTAACTGGGTTACTGGGTGGATTGTTGGCGCAAGCAGCAACGAAGGAGATTCCCGTAGAAGATATTGTGGCAACTGCTGCATGGTGGCATTCGCAAGCGGGTATTTTAGCAGCCCAGGAGCGTACAGAATTGGGTGTAGATGCGTTTACATTGACACAATATTTGATAAAAGTTCTAAGTAATTAAACGGCTTTTAGCTATGAATCTAAAAATCGAAACCGAAAAAGAAAAATTACAGTCAAGCACTAGTTTAAAGACAAATCAAGAAACAGAAAACGAAAAAGTTCTATGTTCTCATTGTCAGCGCACCGCTACGAACGGTATTAAATGTAAAGGCATTTGTGTGGCTGACAATGACTATTAAGGATAAATTTTCTCGCTCCTGAATATTCCAATTTGGATTGGGGATAAAGTTTTTCGTTGCCCAAAGTATGAAAATTGAAGGCACGCTTGTAAAGCTGAAACACTTTAAGGTTGGTTGATGTGCGAGGGGAGGCGAAGGCTTTAGACTTGTCATTGCCAACATTTTTTTAATCTTGGCTTCGTTACAATTCCCGCCTCGGAATAAATTCCAAGGCTAATAGCTAAAGTCCTCTCAAGAGGACTAAATAAAAAATTTTCATCTACAGGATTTACGCAACAATTGCTAAAAAGCTTAATTTATCGAACCGCCTTCTGGTGCGTCGGCTTCCGCCAACGCGCAGCCTCTTGTAGAGAAAAGAATCATTCATAGAGTGTGCGTAAGTCCTAATGTAAAAGGGAAAATTTCAGTCCACTTGAGTGGACTTTAGCTATCAGCCCAGAACTTAAGTTCTGGGCGGGATATCGGGTAAGCGTGCAATACGGTTCAAGAAATTTCTTGGTTGAGGAATTTGTATCAGCCATTGGCTAAATACCAACGCTGTAGCGCCAACCGTTGAATTTCGCGCCAAGGGATATTATGTTTTCGAGCTAACTCTGCACAATCTTCATATTCTGGCTGGACATTTGCAATAACTTTTTCTGGTGATTGTCCCTTCCATGCCACTTTGACACGCACTTTGCCATATTCAATTTCTACTTGTTGAATTTCTCGTTGTAAGATGGCGCGTTGCTGAGTTGTTCGCCGGATACCCAAAGTAGTGGTTTCGCGGAATACAATCGCTTCACAACTGAGTAAATTTTCTGGATGACAAATCACAGTCAGCAAAATCCCTGGACGGGACTTTTTCATGGCGATCGCTTGGGTAAAAACATCCAGCGCACCAGCAGCAAACAACGCCTCAAACACATAGCCGATCGCTTGCGGATTTAAATCATCAACTTGAGTTTCTAGTACCGAGATGGTTTCTAAATTTGAGCTACTATCTTCGGAATCACTGAAATTTGACTGTAAACTTGCGCTTTCACCCACCCAAAGGCGTAAAATATTGGGAATGGGTAAATTTATGGTTCCTGCTCCCAATCCTATCTGCTTGATAGCGATCGCAGGTGGTGAACCAAAATCTCTTGCCAAAGTAGTAGCGATCGCAGCTCCTGTTGGTGTCACCAGTTCTCTGTCAATCCCATTGCTATAAACTGGACAACCCCGCATTTCCCACAGCTTTAATACTGCTGGTACTGGTACTGCCATCTGACCATGTGCAGCCCGAACAGTGCCGCCACCAGTCGGGAACGCCGAGCAGTAAAGTAAGGGCAATCCTTCCTCATTACTCTCAATCCCCAACCAATCTAATCCCAGGCAAGTACCCACAATATCTACGATCGCATCTACAGCACCCACCTCATGAAAATGAACTTTTTCAGGAGAAATGCCATGCACCGCCCCTTCTGCGACTGCTAGCTGTCGGAATACCGCCAAACTCCAAGCTTCTGCCCGTGATGGCAACCCCGCTTTGAGAATCATCTGCTCTATTTCTGGCAAGTGGCGTGTGTGATCATGACTGTGTTCGTGGTCGTGGTGATGGTGGTGGCGATCGTGTACCAAATCCACATGCACTTTAGTCGCCTGCTGACCATTCCGTTGGACAAATTCTGCCCTTAACTGATATTCCTGTTCAATACCCAACCCATTGAGTTTTTCAATTAAATACTCCACAGGAACACCCAAACTGACCAAAGCACCCAGGCACATATCACCAGAAATTCCTGTCGGACATTGAAGATAAGCAATTTTATTCATAAAAAATTTGTTATTAGTCATTTGTCATTTGTAAATAACTAACTCCCAACTCCCTGTCCTATGGCAAAAATTTTCCCAGTTCATCCGGATAATCCTCAAGTTCGCCGAATAGAGGAAATAAAGTCGGCGCTTTTTAGTGGCGCAGTCATGCTTTACCCTACTGATACAGTCTATGCGATCGGTTGTGATTTGAATGCCAAGTCGGCGGTAGAACGAGTGCGGCAAATTAAACAGCTAGCAAATGATAAACCACTGACATTTTTATGTCCCTCGCTTTCAAATGTGGCTACTTATGCCTTCGTAAGTGACACAGCCTATCGAATTATGAAACGCCTGATTCCAGGGCCATACACGTTTTTGCTCCCAGCAACTAAATTAGTACCGCGATTGGTGCAAAGCCCCAAGCGGAAAAGTACTGGAATTAGAGTACCAAACCATACTGTGTGTTTGGAACTGCTGGCAGCGTTGGGAAATCCGATTATTTCAACTTCAGCACATCTGCCACCAGATGAAGCAGATAATGGCATGATTCGGATAGCTCCAGAAACTGTTCAGTCGCGGGTAGAGCTATTTGACCGTTTGGACAAGTTGGTAGACATAATTGTAGATACTGGCGAAGAACCTACTTATGAAGTATCTACTATTTTGGATATGACCGGAGACGAAGCAGCAATTATACGGAGGGGTTTAGGTTGGGAAGCAGCAGCAGCATGGGTATAAAAATTACACTTCACAAGCGCACCTCTCCGTTTCGGAAATTGTGATAAAAGCGACTCCAGTTTTTAAATTGTCATATTTTAAGGCGATGTCTACGATGGGCACAGATGCAATAACAGGATGGTGGCAACAGTTGGTACAAAAAGGGATTTGGCAACTTTGAGAAAATGGCGGGTACTTATGTCCCAGCGTCAATGTGGTGGCTTGTGAAAAAACCGACACATTGCCATAACTGTAACTCTCTCGTATTTCCTACAGTTTTATATATGAGCTTTAGATGTGAGCATTACATGCGGCAAGCCTTAATGGATAAATGCCTAAAGATTCGTAAGCCAAGGCCGGCCTTGATTGTTGTCTCTGCGTTGTAATTACGGTGCAATACTACTCCCTGGAAAAGTCATGAAATCTAACGTCGTTAATCTACCAAACTCTACACCCATTTTTGATAACCACCTTTCGACTGAAGAATTTTCAGACAGCAGCAGCGAAACCTTGATTGAATTGCTGTGTCAGGAAATGCAAGCGCAAGTGAAAGCAGCACCCAAGTGCGTAGAAGCTTTAGCAAACCGCATAGCCGTAGAAGTAGAACGCATTTGCGATAAAAGCTCCCGTATCCAAACATCTGGGGAAATCAAATCCTGGCAGATTACGTTGGGAAGACATCGGATGCACAAGTGCTTACGTTACTACCAACTAGGTTCCAAACAAGGACGGGTGGAATTACATAGCAATTTGGGGGCTATGGTTTACCGCCATATAACTATATCCGGCTCTGAATTGGGCTTTGAAGCTCGTTACAGCATAATTGAAGATTTTTTACAAGCATTTTATATCGAAGCTATCAAAGCTTTCCGCAGGGAAAACGAACTACCTAACGATCACACGCCGCGTACTCAGCTGCAATTAGCTGAATATATGTCCTTTACGGAGCAGTACGCCAAACGCCGGATCAATTTACCTGGTGGTGCAAATCAGCAATTGATTATCTTGCGGGCCCAAGGCTTTGCTCGTCGTCAGCCGCAAGAAACTACCGTGGATATTGAAATGGCGGTAGAGTCTGCTAAGGGTGAAGAAGCGGAATCTTACCAGCGTAACTCGGCGGTGCAGCAGCTGCGATCGCAAATGATTGCCCAAACTAATTTCGATCCATCAGAAGAGTCAGAACGCGATCGCGTCATCACTGAATTGATGAAATACCTGGAGTCTCAAGGCCAGTCTGACTGTATGAACTACCTCAGCTTGAAGCTCCAAGACCTCTCAGCCCCAGAAATTGACCAAATTCTCGGTTTAACTAGCCGTCAGCGCGATTATCTCCAACAACGCTTTAAATACCACGTAGAAAAGTTTGCCAAACAACACCATTGGCAATTAGTACATCAATGGCTAGGCGCAGGTTTAGAGCAAAAATTGGGTTTATCTTCCCAGCAGTGGGAAATCTTTGTGAATCAACTAACAGAACAGCAACAGCAAATATTACAGTTAAAAACTGCACGGGAAAATGACGTTGCGATCGCTAAAGCCATCAAATGCACCCCCAAACAGCTACAAAAGCGCTGGACTCAACTGTTAGAACTAGCATGGTCTATCCGCAACGGTCATACTGAAGCACAAACCGGTTGAAGCTAAAGTGAAATAACTAAAAAACATTATCACTGGCACGAGTAGCGCGAATTAGCTTACACACCAACTACAACATTTCATTAATTCGTAGCAAATTCTCTGCGTGCCTCTGCGCTTCCCTCCGCGCCCCTACCCTACGGGAAGGCGAAACGCCTATGCGTTTAAATTTCCCCCCTCAATTCCCCACCCTCCTACGCAAATAACTATTATCTAAATTACTAACTCGTTCCCGATCCAAATTATTAATACATTTGTATCTGTTTAGTACAAAAGTACCAATATTTTCAGATTTTTTCCCCATTAATCCAACCTTGTTTATTGAACCTCCCCACGTCTAAAGACGGGGGATTCTTACCCACCTGAAAAAGGTGATAACGGGACATTCAAGTATCCCTCTACTCACTCAAAGAACTTTCGTTCTCATTCGCGCATACTTTCCGAGTCC
>Ga0209490_10000851_pt1 | contig 30346 bp, 20 predicted proteins | sample MAT06_FD_187209 | JGI IMG/M metagenome (GOLD analysis project Ga0209490, IMG submission 187209) | Freshwater microbial communities from Lake Fryxell liftoff mats and glacier meltwater in Antarctica - MAT-06 (SPAdes) (version 2) | ecosystem: Environmental > Aquatic > Freshwater > Ice > Liftoff...
ATCGCCGCCTATGGTGGTGCCGAAGCGATGTTGAATACGACCGCGAACCCAGCGAACTTCAGTGCGGCGCCGCCGGTCGGAAGTCCCGCAATGCTGAAACGCCCGAGCATGGTCGCCGAAAGCAGTTGCGAGCCGTCGTGCAACGTGACGTCGGTTGCATAGCCCTGAAAAGCCGGCGGGTTCCCATTGGCCCAACCTGCGTTCGTTCCCAGACAGACGAGCACACCGGATCGTCGATGAACGTCGGCGCCAACACTGTCGCGTTCGGCAGCCCTCGAACGGCAATCCGATTGTCACGAACGAATCAGCGAGCGGATGAGCCGCGCTTGTGACCGGTAGCCAAGTTCCGCCACTCGGACAGGCGCCCGCCGCGTCGTCATGGAACCACGTCGATCCGCCGAAGAGGCTGACATCACCCGCGACGCCAGCCACCTGTCATTCGAGCGACGGCAAGTCGGCGTAGAGATCGATCACGCTGAATAGCTGCCCACCCTCTTGTACAACGTACGCATCGGCGTACAAGGAGACAAAACCTGCGACGCCAGTGCTTGAAATTGACGCGGCAAACGCCAGCGAGATCGCAAAGAGCGCGGCTACCGGCAAGTACGAGCGACTCGGCCTCATCATCGGAAGCATTTCTGGGCCGCACCCCACGCACCTCCCTTGGGGTAAAGTGTGGCAAGGACTTCTTGGTCGTATCGCGGAGACGTAACGGTGTCATCTCCGAGCGGCATTTGCGGAAGACATCGCAAAACCTTGTGCCTTCATTCACCAAGATCTGGCCGACCTCCCATGCGCGACGCACGAGCGGGTGGGCGCTGGCGTTTCCCGGACCCACGCACGTCACCTCCAGCGGAAAGGGACTCCGTCTGCCTTGGGTCGCGTGTTGCTCCCAACGCCAGTCCACACTCTTACGTCGCCTCGGCCCGCGCCGGCCGCTATCCGAACGGGTGCCGTTGCAACGGTGACGCGCACCGGTCCCGTTGCGCTACGCCTCACCCGAGTCACCCGCTGGGATGCGGGAGACGGCGGTTCACGCCGACCGACGCCTGAGGGTCGAAGCCGCTCTTGGCGAGCTCGATGACCTGACGCGCGACATCGGTCACCGGCGTGATCGAGCCCGCAACAATGAGCGCGTTGTCGCGCACTACGGCGGTGCCGTGACCGACGACGCCGCGGAGCGACGAGTCGTGATCGGCGAAGATGCCTATCTGCCCCTTGGGGATGTCGACATGCCATTCATGACATGCACCATTATCCGCGCCAAGCTCTTCTGGCCTTAGAAATTTGCGGCCTCGATTGACGGCGGACACCAGTAGCGGCGATCTGGGCGCCGGACATTCGCCGTCTGCTGGGCGCGAGCGCTGCCATCACCGCCAAGGTCCGTTCCGGGTCAGTTTATGAACTTGGATGTCCCGTCGTACCGCGATCGGCGAGGACGACTGCGCGGCGATAGACATCGAGCTTCTCGAAGAGGAAGGGCATTGCTGTTCAAGAAAGACCGTGCTGGTCGGTCCGTGCGCGGCGAGAATCAAGAAAGCAGAGAAAGAGCAGCAGAGCAGCCGTGGCAGACCGAAGCCGCCTTTGTATTTATTTTTCTGCTGTCTGCTTTTTGTGGCGACTGCTCTCGATTGACGAAAGAAGACCGCCCTGCCCCCAACTTCGGGGCAGGGCGGTCTTCTTTCGTCAATCGGGGCGACAGGATTTGAACCTGCGGCCTCTTGGTCCCGAACCAAGCGCTCTACCAAGCTGAGCTACGCCCCGGAAATGGTCGCTCTGGATATCTGCCGCTAACAAACCGAATGTGTCAACTGAAACATCTGCATCTACGCGCATCGGCCCCATCTCGAATGGGCTGCCAGTGGGCGGTGAGGGACTCGAACCCCCGTAGGCGTTAGCCAGCAGATTTACAGTCTGCCCTCGTTGGCCACTTGAGTAACCGCCCCGCTATGAAATCCGGCCGCTGAACCCGGCTGCTGAACCCGGCTGGTGAACCCGACCGGCACTCGACGACGCTGGCGGCCGGCGAGGGGTCGCGAGTATAGCCGGAGCGGCGACCTCCGCAACCACCGTGACTGCCGCGTTCCGTTCGATTCTCGTTGTTTCGGGGGTAGCCCTCCCGGTTCGGAGTAGGCTCCGCCAATGGCCGTTGCGACCCAAACTCTGCCTCATCTCATGCAGTGCATGGAGGTTTGGGGCGGTAATCGCGCCGCCGACCATGGCGTCGTGATGCCCGGGCTCGATGCGTGGATCTTCAGCCTGCCTTTGTCCACCAACGCCGACGCGGACCAGGCGGGCGGCGATGTGCACTTTGTCTCGAGCTGCGGAACCGGTCGTATCGCGCGCATGGTTCTCGCCGACGTCAGCGGGCACGGTCAAACGGTCGCCGCGGCCGGGCAGTCGCTCCGAACACTGATGCGCCGCTACATGAACTATCTCGATCAGACGCGATTTGTCGAAGCGCTCAACCGCGCATTCTCGGTGCCTGAGGTCGCGTCGGGGCGTTTTGCGACGAGCATCGCCATGACGTTCTTCGCGCCGACCGCGCGACTCGATCTTTGCAACGCCGGGCATCCGCGACCCCTGCGGTATCGCGCACGCAGTCGTTCGTGGGACTTCCTCATCGCGCCGGAAATGAATGGGAAGGACGACACCGGCAACAGCGAGGGGTTTGCAAATCTTCCGCTGGGCATCTTGGAGCCCACGCGCTATGAGCAGTTCGGAATCTCGCTCACGCCCGGTGACCTCATCCTTGCGTACACGGACGCCGTCACCGAGTCGCGCTCGCCCGGTGGCGAGTTGCTTGGCGAGGCGCGGCTTCTTGACATGGTGCGATCACTCGATGCCGCGAAGCCCGGCGAGCTGTTAGCCGAGCTGCGCGATCGACTCGACGCGTGGCGCGGAGGCGAACCGGTTGACGACGATCTCACGTTGCTACTGCTTCGGCACAACGGCGTCGGTACACAAGCGCCGCTCTTGCGGCGCCTCGCGGCGTCGGTGCAGTTCCTCGGCGCCATCGCACGGAACTTGGTTCCGATCGGAACCCGCCCGCCAATTCCGTGGCCCGAATGGAGGAAAGAAAACTTACTCGGGGCGCTGGTGCCGAAGATCGCGAGAAGTTGGAGTGCGCCGACGGAGGGTCCGTGAACGGTCGGGCATGCCACAGAACTCGCCGCCGCTCTGGTTGCGGACGTCGCTGACGCTCGCCGCCCTCCACGCTCCGCTCTCGTGGCTCATGTCGTGGCTCATATGGTTCGACGATGACCTCGGCTACCAGCGCAGCTTGCTGGCGCTATGGCTCGCCTCAGCAATGGAAGCCCTCGTTGCAGCGGGAACAGTCGTTGGCGTCGTCGCGCTGATGCGGTCAAGCTAAAAGATGTGCGCCATTCTCGGAGGCGCGACCGTCGTTGCGTCGTCGACTATCAGCTTCGTGGTGTACCTGCTGGCGCGGATGTGAAGGCGTTCTCACCTCACGAGCGCCCCAATGCGCCGCGAGCCCAACGTGTCACCCGACTCGCGCGCCCACCTCGTCGCCCGCAAAGAGATGGGTTTCGCCCGCATCGAGTCCGATCGGTACACGCTCGCCCTCGGTGAGCGCAGTGGTTGACTCAACCCGCGCAATGAGGCGATGCGGTCCGCAGCGAAGCGCGACCTCTGCGCGGTCGCCGAGTCGCTCGACGCGCCCAACTAACGCCTCGCCGGTCCACCGCATCAAGGTTGCGTCGCGACCGACGCGTAGCCGATCCGGCCGCACGCCAATCGTGATCGGACCGGGATTCGCCCCAATCGCTTTGCCCCGCGGAAGCTCGACTGTGATGGCATCCGCGACGAAGCGCTCGCCGGCGTCACTCCGATGCATCCGCCCGTCAATGAGGTTGATGGTCGGCGTTCCCACGAAGCTGGCGACGAAGCGATTCGCGGGCTTCGCGTACACCTCGATGGGCGGGCCAATCTGCTGAATCACGCCGTCCCTCAGGACAACCAGTCGATCACCGAGTCCCATCGCTTCTTCTTGGTCGTGCGTCACGTACACCATCGTTGCTTTGAGTTGGCGATGGAGTTCGCGCAGCTCGCCGCGCATCTCGACCCGCATGCGCGCGTCAAGATTCGAAAGCGGTTCGTCGAAGAGAAACACCTTCGGCTCGCGCACGATCGCGCGGCCGACGGCAACGCGTTGTCGCTGCCCTCCGGAAAGCTCGCGCGGAAAGCGGTCCAGGTAAGGGACAAGTCCGAGCGTCTCTGCGGTCGCGGTCACCTTCGCCATGATCGCCGCTGACTCGACCTGCCGATGCCGGCGATACTCACGCGAGGCGAGTGAACGCCATACGCTGCCATGTACACGCCTTCGCTCCAGGCCAAAAGACATATTGGCGCGCACCGAAAGGTGCGGATACAGCGCGTAATTCTGAAATACGAACGCTATGTCACGATCGCGCGCTGGCACGTCGTTCACGACGCGCCCATCAATCCTCAGTGTGCCGTCGGTGATCTCTTCGAGCCCCGCGATCATGCGCAGAATCGTGCTCTTCCCGCACCCAGACGGCCCAACTAACACCACGAGCTCGCCATCGCGAATCGAGATCGAAGCGTCGCGCACAGCCCGCACCGACGCGCTACTCACGTAGGTCTTACCAATCTTGTCTAACTCAATGGTCGCCAAGCGCTACTCCATTCTCTCGCTGCGTTGAACCGCTTCTGTCATTCCTCACCCCTTCACCGCACCGCGCCCCAACCCTTCGATGAACTGCTTCTGCGCCGCGAAGAACAGCACGATGCACGGCAACATCGTGACCAAGCTCGCTGCCATCAAGAGGTTCACCTTGTTCACTCCGCCGTATTGGTTCCGAAACGAGTTGAGCGCCACCGCGAGTGTCGCCTGTTCATCCGATTGCAAATACACGAGTGGTCCCATGAAGTCGTTCCAGACGTAGACGAAGGTGAACACGGCGCAGATCGCGGACACCGGCCGACACAGTGGCAGCGCAATGTTCCACCAGATGCCAAGCCAACCGTGTCCGTCGATCGCTGCCGCTTCGACAAGCGACTCGGGAATCTGGGCGATGAACTGTCGATACATGAACACGAAGAACGCGTTCGCGAAGAACGCGGGGACGACGAGCGGCAGCATCGTGTCGATCCAGCCGAGCGAACGAAAGAGGAGAAACAGCGGGATCAGCGTCACTTGGCCAGGCAGCATCATCGTGGCGAGCATCACCACGAAGAGCGCGCCGCGTCCACGAAATCGCACCCGCGCAAATGCGAAACCGACGAGGCTCGAACTCAAAATTGTCGCGACCACGACGAGGCTTGTTATGACCACGGAGTTTGCGAGCGCATCGAGAAATCCGTCCCAGCGCCGCGATCCCATCTGCGCCAAGGCATCGGGGTAGTTGTGCCACTGTGGATCGGTCGGAATCAGTCGCGCTAAATCACCCGAAACGGTCGCGGCTTGTGCGCGGTCGGGTGTGAGGAGGCTCACGCATGCCATCCACACAAGCGGCGCAAGCATCACGCACGCACCGATTGCGAGCATCGCGTGCGAGGAGACTCGACTGAGGATCGAGCGGCGACCGTTCATCGCTTCATGCCCTCGTAGTAGACGAATCGGCCGCTAGTTTTGAGGAGCACCATCGTGATTGCGAGCACGATGACAAGCAGTATCCACGCCATCGCCGATGCATAGCCCATCGCGTACAAGTCAAATGCTTGGTTGTAAAGGTACAGCACGTAGAAGCGAGTGAGATCGCCCGGCTCGCCTGCGGTCATCACGAACGCTTGCGTGAAGACTTGAAAGCTGCCGATGAGCGCCATCAGCGTGTTGAACAGCACGACCGGCGAGAGCAGCGGCAACGTAATCGCGAAGAAGCGGCGCGCGCGTCCGACGCGATCGATCTCGGCCGCTTCGATGAGTTCGTGTGGAACGTTCTGTAGTCCAGCGAGGTAAATCATCATGCTGCCGCCAACCATCCAAAAGCTCATGAGAGCGAATGCTGGCATGCCCCAGCGCGCGGCGTCGGCGCCGAACCACTCTGGTGGTGTTTGGCCAAAGAGTGCACAGAGTGGTCGAAGCGCCGCGTTGATGAGTCCGGCGTCGGGATCGAACACCCAGCGCCAGAGCACTGCGACACCGACGCCCGCGAGCACACTGGGCAAGTACCACGCGGCGCGATAAATCTCGACGCCGCGCACCTTCGCGTTCATCAAAAGTGCCGCCAAGAGCGCGACGATCTGACCACCGGGGACAGCGATCAACACGTAATAGAGCGTTACCCACAAGCTCGTCCGAAATCGTGTGTCGTTCGCGAAGAGTTCGACGTAGTTGCCAACCCCAATGGCAGACGCTTGATCGAGCGTCGAAACGCCCTGCCAACTCGAGAGACTCAGCAGGAAGCTCATCACGATCGGGAACAACATGAACACCGCGAAACCGATGAGCCAAGGTGAGACGAGCAACAGTCCCGCGCGCTCTTCGCGCCGCGCAGACAGCGAGCGCACGCCCCGGGCGTAGAAACCAACTGCGAGCATGAGCGCGACGGCAAGGAGGAACGCGCCTCCGATGGTGACGCCGCGCCACGGAAAGGGCGTGGGTGCGCGAGCGCCAAGCGGAGACGCACGATGGCCGCGCCACGCGGCGTCGAAATCGGTGATTGCCGCGTCAAGCGACAGATCTGCGGTTAAGAGCGCCTGATTCAGGCGCGTTCCGAGGAGCTGTTCAAACACTGGGTCCGCGGGCCAATCGACAACGCGCACGTCGCACGTTGGATCGCTCATCGGCGCGAGAAATGCGAGGTCGCTCTCGGGTTTCTGCGTCGGGTCGTTGAACGCTTCGCTCTCGGAAACAGTCTTGAGCGACGGAATCGCGAGGCCGAGCCTCGCCTGCGCCGCTTGTCCTTCTGCGCTCGTCAGCCAGCGCAACAGCTTCCACGCTTCCGGCTTGTGCTTCCCGAGTGCTGACATCGACCACGACACCGTCGCGATGATGTTCGACCTCACGCTGCCGCGCGGAAGCGGTCGGAAGTCCCAGTCAAAGTCTTTGATCCGGCGATACTCGGGCACGACCCAGCGTCCGAATGGACCGGCCATGCCGACCTTGCCAGTCGCGAACACTGCCGCACCCGTAGCTAACTTCGACCTGCCGCTCGTGAGCGTGTTCGTTTCGTCGTGACGCCACGAGCGCAATCGTTCGAGGGTTGCGTATACCGTCGGATCGCGCAGGCGAATCTGATCGAACGAATCGCCACGAACATCGACGCCCTCCGTGCGCAGGTAGGCGCGCACGATAAACGGCCACGTGACGAACTCGCTCCCGGTGATGCCGTCAAGTTTCGCGAGTCCGCGGGCAGCCGTGAGATAGTCGTCCCAGGTCCAGTCGACCGGAGGCAGTGGAACGCCTGCCTTCGCAAAGAGATCTTTGTTGATGTAGAAGCCAACCGTCGTGAAGTCTTTCGGTATTCCGTAGAGCGTGCCACTCCCGACGAGCGTGCCGTCATAACGAAATGCGTTGACGGTGGCGGGCCAGAAGTCGTCGAGTACGAGTCGATCTGGATCGTGCGCTGCGTCGTCAGCCGCTATGTAACTCTCAAGCGGCTCCATGATGCCGAGCGATGCAAAACTCGCGACGCGCTCCGAGCCGACGTAGAAGAGGTCAGGCGGATCGCCCGCGGCGAGCATCGTCTGAAGCTTGGTGTAAAAACCAGCGGAATCGCCGGGATTGATGCGGCGAACCCGCACGCCGGGATTCGCCGCTTCGAAGGTCCGGAGCGAGCGCTCGACGATCTCGTCCTCTTCGGGCCCGCCTTCGCCGGACCAGTGCAGGACGACGAGCTCGGTGCCCTCGGTCTTCGCAACAACCCGTCCGAACTCGCGCACGCCAACTCGAGCGAACGACCAGACGACGAGTGCGATCGCCACCGACGCGAGCGTGAAAGACGCAGCGCGTGCCACAAGTGCGCCGATCCCGCCGCGCGAGAGCATGGGGGGAGAGTATAAAGCGTTTCTCCCGTGAAACTCCGCACACACAAATTCAGTCGTGCTCTTTCTGTCGGGTCCGCCATTGGCCTAGCGCTTGGCGCAAGCTCGATGCTCGCGGGCGCGCCGCAGAAGGCAACGCCGTGGCCGCCGACGGAACCAGTCATCGCGCGGCCAACGGAGTCGACCTCGAGCTCACCGCCGTCGGTCACGCTCAAGGAACGCGGCGACAATACTGGAGACGGTTCTTGGGATGTCGCGTTCTCTTTCAAGATCGATCGTGCGGTAAAGCGCGTCGTCGTTGCTGGCGACTTCAACGCGTGGAATCGTGATGCACTCGCGATGAGCAAGGGCGCGGACGGCATCTGGCGTGCGACGACGACGTTGAAACCCGGCGCGTGGCAATACAAGTTCGTGATCGACGGCGACACGTGGTTGCAAGATCCGCGCAATCCCGAGGGCACGAACGACAACAACGGCGGCTTGAACTCTGTGCTCAAACTTGGCGCGCTCGCGAATCTCTCGAAGAGCGCCGCCAAGGCGGGCGATGGCGTGATCGGCGCGATCGGTCTCGCGCACGAATCTGAAAAACCGCTGTATCTCCAGCACGAATCGCCTTCGCCGCCAGAGTCTGGCGGCCGCTGGCTCGTGCGCTTTCGCACACTCGCTGGCGATGTCGATGCTGTTGACGTGCTCGCGCGAGGCACCGACGTCGCGCCCATGTCGCGCGTCGCAGCGTCTGAACTCTTTCAATTCTGGGAAGCCGAACTTCCCCCACTCAATGAAGGCACGCCCTACACCTTCCGCGTGCGCGATGGAGCAACCGTGGCTCGACACCACACCACGTATTCACTCGCAACGACGGGATCTCCGCTGCGCACACCTGAGTGGGCGAAGAACGCGATTTGGTATCAGATCATGCCCGATCGTTTTCGCAGCGGTTCATCTGACAATGATCCGCGTCAAGTCCTGCCATGGACCAGCGACTGGTATGCACCGACGGCGTGGGAGAAGGAGTCGGGCAAGGAGTTCTATGGATACGTTTTCGATCGTCGGTATGGCGGCGATATTCAAGGTGTGCGCGAGAAGCTCGGCTACATGAAGGAGCTCGGTGTAAACGCCATTTACCTCACGCCGGTGTTTGAATCGCCTTCGCTGCACCGCTACGACGCGACGAGCTACATCCACGTCGCCGAGATGCTTGGTGTGACCGGCGACTATGCGAAGGCCGAAGCAAAGGAAGATCTGCTCGATCCGAAAACGTGGAGTTGGACCGGCAGCGACAAGCTGTTCCTTGAGTTCCTGAAGGAAGCGAAACAGCAGGGATTCCGCGTGATCATCGACGGCGTGTTCAATCATGTTGGCACGCTGTATCCCGCATTCAAGGATGCACAGAAGAACGGCAAGAAGTCTCGTTTCGCCGATTGGTTCTCCGTCAAGAGTTGGGAACCGTTTGAGTATGAAGGCTGGGCCGGATTCGGCGCGATGCCGGTCTTCAAGAAAGATGAGAAGCACGGCATTGCGAGTGCGTCGGTGCGGAAGCACCTGTTCGATATCACGCGGCGCTGGATGGATCCGAACGGTGACGGGGATCCATCCGACGGCATCGACGGCTGGCGCCTCGACGTGCCGAATGAAGTGCCGATGCCGTTCTGGCGCGAGTGGCGCACGCTCGTCAAATCGATCAACCCTGATGCCTATATCGTTGGCGAGATCTGGCAGCGGGCGGACGATTGGCTGGACGGAAAGTCATTCGATGCCGTAATGAATTATCCGTTCGCGGAAGGTGCGATCGCATGGGTGGGCAACCGCGCGAAGAAAATCACGGTGAGTGAACTCGATCGGCGCCTCGCCGAGTTGCGCCTCGCGTATCCGAGTGAGGCGACGTACGTGCTTCAGAATCTTCTCGATAGCCACGACACCGATCGTGTGGCGTCGATGATGATGAACCCCGATCGCGACTACAACCGCGACAATCGACCGCAAGACGGCGCGAAGAATTACATCGCCGCGAAGCCCGATGGGCTGGCGTATCGCAAGGTGCGTCTACTCGCGCTCTTGCAGATGACCTATGTTGGCGCGCCGATGATCTGGTACGGCGACGAGGTCGGCATGTGGGGTTCGAGCGATCCGACGAATCGCAAGCCGATGCTGTGGAACGATCTCGGCCCGTATGTCCGCGGCGAGGACAACCGTCCGATGGACGAGCAGTTCGCTTGGTACCGCAGCGTCATCGCACTGCGGAATGCGCTGCCGCCGCTGCGCACCGGCAGCTTTCGCACGCTCCTTGCCGATGACGCGAATGACGTGTGGGTGTTCGAGCGCAGGCTCGGCGATTCGACGGTCATCGTCGCATTGAACGCAAGCGACGGCGATGCGACGGTGACGCTTCCCGGGCTCAACCCGCCAGCGGCCGGGCTCAACCCGCAAGCGGATTGGCGCGAAGTGTTCTTCTCTGTCGCGACTCCAGCATTCGTGTCCGGCGGGCACACTCCGTCTGCGGATTTTCCGCGTGTCACTGTGCCCGCGCTCGGTGGGCGCGTGTGGGAACGCGCGACGCCGGAGCGGGCGAAGTGACGCCGGTGCCCACTCCACATCCACTCGTCGCGCGGCGCGCCAGCGGCGTCTTGCTGCATGTCTCGTCGCTCCCGAGCCATCGCGCCGGTGGTGGGCACGGTATCGGCGATCTCGGTCCGTCCGCCCATCGCTTCGTCGATTGGTTAGACCGCGCTGGTCAGACCTTCTGGCAGATGCTGCCGACTGGTCCGATCGGCCCCGGCAATTCGCCGTACTCGTCGATGTCGGCGTTCGCTGGCGAAGAACTCTTCGTATCGCTCGACGCGCTCGTGAAGGACGGTTTGTTAGCTGGCGCTGCACTGGTCGCGCCAAGGGCGCTCGGTCGCGGACACACGCACTATGACGAGGCGCGCGCCTTCAAGCGTCCGCGCCTGCTCGCCGCATTCATCGAATTCGTCGATCGTGGCGACGATCGTGGTGCGGCGTATCACGCGTTTGTCAGGCGCAGTGAATCGTGGCTCAATGACTGGTGCGCTTTTGCGACCGAGCGCTCGGGTGGCGACGCCGACTATCACGCATTCATTCAGTTCGCGTTCGACGCGCAGTGGCAGGCGTTGCGAGCAGCGGCGCTCGCGAAGGGCGTGCGACTGATTGGTGACGTGCCGATATTCGTCGGACTCGATAGTGCTGACGTTGCGGCGCATCCTGAACTGTTCCGACTTCGCCGCGACGGCACGCCCGAGGTGCTCACTGGTGTGCCGCCCGACGATTTCTCGAAGACAGGGCAACTCTGGGCGCAGCCGCATTACCGCTGGGCCGCGCATCGTCGCGATCACTTCCGTTGGTGGACGCAGCGATTCGTGCGCGCCGCTCAGCTCTTCGATCTCGTCCGGATCGACCACTTCATCGGTTTTCATAACGCGTATGAAGTGCCCGGCGACGCGAAGAATGCGAAGAAGGGGGCGTGGAAGCCAATGCCTGGGCGAGAGCTTTTGACGGTGGTCAAACGCAGGCTCGGCGCACTGCCGCTCATCGCCGAAGACCTTGGCCACGTGAGTCCTGCGGTGCATGCGCTGCGTGACAGCTTTGGTTTGCCCGGCATGAGGATCGTACAGAATGCGTTCTATTCCGACGCGTCAAACGACCTTCCGTGCAAGCATCCCACGCTCGCGGTCGCCTATCCCGGCACCCACGACAACGAGACTGCGCGAGGGTGGTGGAGCCGCCTTCCTGCCGACGCGCGTCGCCGCTTTCGGACCTACGTTGGTGCGTCGCGCGAAGCGCCATGGGAGTCGCTTCTCCGCATCTCGATGCAGTCGTCGGCGAACATTGCCATCGCGCAGCTTCAAGACGTTGTTGGCTCTGGGCCGGCGACGCGCATGAATCTGCCGGGCACACCGCGCGGCAACTGGACATGGAAGGCCGACGCGGCGATGCTCTCCGCTTCGGCCGCGCAGCGCTTGAGAGCACTCGCGCGGGCGACTGGCCGCCTTCCCTCGGCACCAGTCTGAAGGAGAGACGACGTCCGATGAGTAAAGTGCTGTCGCCCGCGATCGTTCGCGAACGCCTCCGTGAACTCGCGATGAACCTGTGGTGGACGTGGAACGAGGTTGGGCAACGCCCGTTCGCGGCGCTCGATCCGGTGCTGTGGGAAGCGTCAAAACGCTCACCGCTCCACGTGATTGATGGTGTCAGTGAAGCGAAGTTAGCTGCGTCTGTCGAAGACGCGAACTTCTGCACCGCGCTCGAAGATGCCCGCGTCGCGCTCGTGAGCTACCTTGAGCGCAAGCCGTGGTTCGCGCGAACCGCGAAGGCGCGGGAACGCTCGATGAAGGTTGCGTACTTCTGCTCTGAGTTCGCGATCCACGAGAGCGTGCAGCAGTATGCCGGTGGACTTGGCGTGCTCGCTGGCGACCATGTGAAAAGTTGTTCCGACCTCGGCATTCCGTTCGTTGGTATCGGATTGCTGTATCGGCACGGCTACTACATCCAAGAGCTTTCTGAGTCGGGCGACACGCATGTTCTCTATCCGCGCTACGACTTCCGCGTGATGCCGATTGTCGAGACCGGCGTTCGCATTCGCTGTCCGATCGGCGACCGCACTGTCGAGGCGCGGGTCTGGAAGATGATGGTAGGGCGCTCGACGCTTTATCTGCTCGACGCCGATCTCCCCGCGAATGCGCCCGAAGATCGCATGCTCACGGAAGGCTTGTACAAAGGTGAGCCCGAGCTGCGCATGCGGCAGCAGGTGTTGCTCGGCATCGGCGGCGCGATGGCGCTCGCGGCGCTGAAGGAACCCATCACGGTGTTCCATCTGAACGAGGGGCACGCAGCGTTTTGTTGCGTGGAGCGCCTTGCCCGCGCGGTAGAAGGCGGCGCTTCGCTCAAGGAAGCAATCGAACGCGTGCGATCGACGACGGTATTCACGACGCACACGCCCGTGCCCGCCGGGCACGACCGCTACCAGCCGCTCGCTGCTGCGCAGGCGCTGCAATCGGTCCTCGATCGCGCGGGTCTCGACCGAACAACGTTTGCCGATCTTGGTCGCGAGCGCCCCGGCGATGAAGCCGAGACGGTCTGTATGACGGTCATCGCGCTCCGGCTCGCGCAGCACGTCAACGGCGTCGCAGCGCTGCACGGAAGAGTGAGTCGTGAGATGTGGAAGTCGGTGTACCGCGTGAACGATGCGAAGCACGTGCCGATTGGTCACGTCACGAACGGCGTGCATCCGCGCACGTGGATGCGCCCTGAAGCGGAGACGTTCTGGCGGCGGCAAATCGGGCTCGATCTCGACGACGCGACACCGAGCATCTCGCGCTGGAGTGACGCACGCGACGCCGATCCTGAAGAGTTCTGGGCGCTGCGCACGTCGTTGCGGGCGCAGCTCGTTCACTTCATTCGCGATCGTCTTGTTCGCCAAGCCATGCGGCGCTGCGAAGACGTCGATTCGATTGCAGAAGCGGTGTCGATGCTGCGAAACGACGTGCTGACGATTGGATTCGCGCGGCGCTTCGCGACCTATAAACGCGCACCGCTCATTTTCCGCGACATGAAGCGGCTGTTGCGGCTGCTCGGCGACGAGGAACGACCGCTTCAGATTGTCTTTGCTGGTAAAGCGCATCCGCGCGACAAAGGCGGGCAAGACTTCGCGAAGACAGTGTTCGAAATGACTCGGGAGGAAGGGCTGCGCGGCAAGGTCGTGCTGGTTGAGGAGTACGACATGCGCGTCGGCCGCGAACTCGTCGCCGGATGCGACGTGTGGCTGAATAACCCCGTGCGCCCGCACGAGGCAAGCGGTACGAGCGGCATGAAGCCGCCGATGCACGGCGGGATCAACTGTTCAATTCTCGACGGCTGGTGGCCCGAGGGGTACGACGGCAAGAATGGCTGGGCGATCGGCGACGACACCGAATTTGAAGGCGAAGCCCGCGACGCGCGTGACGCAGCGAGTCTGTACGACTTGCTCGAATACGAAATCATCCCCGAGTTCTACGACCGCACGCGGAAGGGTCTACCGACGAAGTGGATCCGCCGCGCGCTGCGCAGCGCGTCCACCGTCGCGAGCGTGTTCAACACGCATCGCATGGTGGGGGAGTACCTCACGAAGTACTACCTCGTCGCGCACGCGGGGTAGAGCTGCTAGAGCACATTCCGCTCAAGGACTGTTAGCCCCAATCGCCAAGCACGATCCCGAGGTCAATGCCGTTCACGACACCGTCGTCGTTAAGGTCGCCAGGCATGTCAGGCAGCGCATATTCCTTCCCCCAGAATTCGATGATCGCCAAGATGTCGCGCTCGTCAACCTTGCAGTCGATCGTCGCGTCACCAGCCCGAGTTCGAATCGGCGTGAGTACGAGCGAGCCGGGGCCGCCGAAGGCGACGATCTGACCGCGGTCGTTGATGCCGAAGGCCCCTTGCACTGAGTATTGTGGAGTACTGGTGAGGAGCGGCTTCAAGGGGTGCAGCGTTCCATTCTGCCAAACGAACGCGCGTTCAAAGAATCCCACCGTATAGCTGCCGACGACCTGACCGAGGGCGTTGACATCGTTCACGAAACTCCGCGGCTCGGATGGATTTGGAGAACCGACGTCTTCCATCTTCCCGTCTCGCCAAACGAACCCTCGAGGGTAGTTGATGCCGTCCGGGCTCGGCATCATCCCCCAGCCACACACGTAGCCGTTCGAACTGATGGCGTGCGCCTCGCTCGTGAAGCCGCCGGCGACCGCCGGAAGGATTGTGCAACTGGCAGGCGTCAATACGAACGCGCGCTGCGGGTTCTCCACCTCGCGCGTAATCACGGCACCACACACCCAACCCGCATCGTTGGTGCCAAAGGCGCGCGATGACGGAAAGCCTACGTCATCGGTCAGGTCATCGAACCACGCGTTGGGCATCCAGCGAAAGGCGGAGAGACCTTTGCCACCCCAGTAACCCACCACGGTCCCGTCCGGAGCGATGTCCTCGGCGTACCCGTGCACAGCCGGAACTTGATACGGCGGTGGGGGTGGGGGCAGAGGATCGAGAAAGCAGACGACGCCGTTCGACCAGCGGAACGGCGTCGGAAAATCACCCACGACTCCTTTTCCGACCACTTCGTCGGAGTCATTCAGCGCGGTCGCCTCTTGCTCGATATCACCAATGTCAATGTCGACGAATCCGCCTCTTGGCGACCAAAAGAACGCCCGCTGACCGCCACCGCAGGGGTGATACCCGCCGCATACATGACCTAGGTTGTTGACGTCGTAACCGTAAGGCTGGGTCGTAAGCGGACACACCAGCGAGTCGATAGTTTGTACTGAGTACATGCACTGCGCTGAAGCGCACTGCGTGACCGCAGCACCAGCGATGCTGACGGTTGCTAGAAGGATCGACTTCATGAGTCACCTCCGCCAACCGGCAGGAGGTACGAGAGTACAGCCCAGCGCTCGGTTTCGGTCAGCGTCGCGAGCCACATGGAGAATGATGCGACGTCTTCAAAGCCGAACATCTCAGCGAGCGCCTGCGGCGAGTCGAGCAGCGGGGCGCCTTCAGATGCTGGCGCGACCGCGTTTCCCATCAGTGGTGCGCCACCGGCGGGGACGTCTTCGCACGGATTCGGACCACCCCACAGACCTAACAAGATGCCGAGGTCAGATGCGTCGACATCACCATCGACATCAAGGTCGGCGAGGCAGGCGAGCGTGCATGTCCCCCACGCGCCAAGGAGGACTCCCAAGTCGCCGCTGACGTTCGGCTGCCCGTCGTCATCGAGGTCGTAGCGGCAACGCCACTCGAACGCGCCGCGGTCGAGGAGCGTCGACGAGGTAGTCGGCGCCGGATACACGCGCGGTAGAATCCGTCGGTCCGGCGTGAACTCGGTGGTGCTGCCATTCGTGCCGTCCTTCGCTCCGTCGTCATCGACGTCGTATTTGTCGAGCGGGAAGTCGTCCCACGTCGAAGCGCTCACGGGATTCACGCTGCCTGAATCTTTACATGGCGACGTGGCCGAGAGACGGTAGTCGCCGCTTCCGACGAACAGCGGATTCGTCGCGATGTTGCCGTTGCTCGATGAAACGAGATCTTGGATGCAGCTGGTGCGGAGTGCCAGTTCCGTGTTCGGGTCGTCGGACGCGGACGCAAGGAAGAACGACCAGATCTGCTGACCGACGTGCGACATCGTGGAGTCGGTGTCGTGATTTCCCCAGAGGATGGTGTTCACGAAGACAGATTGCCACGGATCTTTCGCGCCGAAAACGCCCTCGGGATCAAAGGTGTAGATACCAGCAGTTCTGAATGGAAGCCCGCCTCCCCCCGGACCCGCCACAACCGTTTCCAGTAGGTTGTCGGCGACCGTGCAACCATGCATCGCAAGCGCGGTGCCGTAGTCTGCGAAGACTCCGCCTGCGGTTCGGCGCGCCGTGTTAGCGGTGACGACTGCGTTCACGAACTGTGGCGTGCCACCGGTTGCGTACACGCCACCGCCTACAGCGAGCCGGTTGGTCTCGTTCCATTGATTGTCATCAGCCAGGTTGTTCCGGATGACCGTCGTTTGTATGGTCGGGTTCGATGTCCCGAAGCCTGCCTCGGCAGCCGAGTTGAATCCCATCGAGGCCAGACCACCGCCTGCGGTGCGGGCGAAGTTGTCTTCGATGGTGCAGTTTTGGAGGACCGGTCCATTGTTGGTGAAGGGATCCGGATCATTGACAGCCACCACGATAAGCCCGCCACCACCGCGGTCGCTCGGTTCGCCTGCCGGAGCGCCCGCCGCGTCTATGACGTCTGCGCGTCCGCCGCTGATTGTGAAGCCATCGAGCACGGTGGAATCGGTGACGGTCCGCAACACGACGACGTGGTAGCAGTTGTCGGTCGCTACCCCCGGGGTGCCGATATCGCCGCTGAGAATAGATTCGTGGCGGGCCAAGTCGCGCTTCCGCGGCTCGTTGTTGCCGAGGAGCGGAACAAAGCCGCCGTAGAACGATCTCGCGTTCGGTATGCGAAAGGTCGAGAGCCGACTCGCTGCCGGACTGCCCGGCGTGTAGGTTCCTTCGGCAACGAAGATGCGAGCGTTGGCGGGAGCGGCGGCGATCGCTTGCTCCACGGTCTTGAACGCTTCCGCCCAACTTCCGCCGCTCTGAACCGTATTCGTTGTACTTCCATCAACGAAGAAGTTAGCAGCATAAGTAGGTGTTTCTAACTCACACACATACACGCAGACACACACACACACACACACTTCAATCGCTTTTCGAGACTTGTGAAATTCACGATTTAGCTCCGCTGTTAGCACTATCGCTGGCCGGGCTGCGTGCTGGGTTCCGCAGCGTCAAGCAAGTATCGCCCATCGGCACCAGCAGCAGAACGGGATTTTGTTCAATACCAGCTAATTCGCAGAAGGCGAATTGCCGGGGTAGTGCTGGACACCGGCGACGACTCCAGCCGCGAACGTACACGTGTTACCTCACCCGCTCCGGCCCGGTCGATCGCCGCATGAGTTCCGCGAGAGCATCGCTCGGCGCTCGGCCCTCGAACACGATCGAGTAGACAGCGTCCGTAATCGGCATCTCGATGCCGCGCTCGATCGCGATCGCTCGCACCGCTTTCGCGGTCGGCGCACCTTCGACGACCGATGTGCCAGTCGCGAGTAACTCACTCGCCTTGCCGCCGCGGGCAATTGCCTCGCCGAAGGAACGGTTGCGACCTTCCGGTGAAAAGCACGTCGTCGCGAGATCGCCGACGCCAGCGACGCCGAAGAATGTCTCAGCGCGAGCGCCGAGCGCGGTTCCGAAGCGGACGATTTCGGCAAGTCCGCGGGCAAGTAGCGCTGACTTCGCATTGGTCCCGAGCGCCGCGCCGTCGATGATGCCCGCAGCGATCGCGATCACGTTCTTGAGGGCGCCGGCGAGCTCAACACCGAGGACGTCGTCGTGCGAGTAGATCCGCGTCCAGGGCGACGTAAACAGTGCGGCCGTCCGGTCGGCGACCGCCGCATCGCTGCACGCGGAAATGAGCACAGCAGGGAGGTGACGCGCGAGTTCCGTGGCGATCGTTGGTCCGCTGAGTACCGCCACCGGACAGCGGCGGGCGAGCACTTCGGAGAGGACTTCGGTTGGTCGCCGCAAGCCTGACGTCTCAATACCCTTCGCGACGCTGACGACGGGGACGTCGGAGGGGATGTGGGGTGCCAAGCGCGTCCACGTTGGGCGAATGAACTGGGTGGGAATCGCATTCACGAAGAGTGTCGCGGTCGCGAGGCTGGTGCCGTCGTCGCTCGTGACTTTGACCTTGGGAGCGAGTCGAAACCCAGGCAACCGGACCGACTCGCGGGTCCGTTCCAGCCGCTCGGCGTCGGCTGGAAAGGGGCTCCAGATGAGTGCGTCGACGCCGCGAACCGCGAGTAGATCCGCGAGAACTAGGGCCATCTGGCCATCGCCGATCAGGGCGACGCGATCGGAATCGGACGGTCTCGCGCTCATGCGAGGCGGAATATAGCCGTCCGGCCCGCGATCGCCGATTGCTCGGGCGCGCTGCGTTTGGCGATTCCTCGTGAACGCGAGGTCGGCTCGGACGTACCGGAGCCTCTGTTACGCTTCGACCTTGTCTGGCACCGGCGCACCGTTCTCTCATGTCTCGCCGGGCCGTGGAGCCATCTTCACAGGCTGCTAGACTCGGTCTACCTTCAGACCGCGCCGAACTTCACCACCGCCGGCCGCGCCGGTGACACCCCATGTCCGACCTCTCACTTGCGACAGCCGACCGCACCGTCCTGACCGCCGACGAGCTTTCTCCGGGCGCGGAAAAATCCCTCGAACGACGGCTCTTCTTCGCGCTCTTGGGCGGCGTCTTGCTCTTGGTCGCGTGGCTTGCGCGATTGGTGTTCGGGCTCGATGAGCAGGTTGCGAAGATCCCGGCGTTCGCTGGTGCCGTCATTCTGGCGCTCCCGCTTGCCCGTGGGGCCTGGGCCGAGTTGAGGCGCGGCCGCGCGTCGAGCGATTCGCTTGCCACCCTCGCGATCGTCGCGGCGATGGCGAGCAACATGTTTCTTGAGGCGGGATTCCTCGCCTTCTTCCTCTGGCTCGCCGAACTCGTGTTGTCGCGCACCGCGTGGGGCGCTCAGCGGGCAATTCGCAATCTGGTGGAACTCACACCGGACATCGCGCGCATCGTGGCCGACGACGGCACCGAGACCGAGGTCTCACTCCGCCAAGTCGCGCGTGGCCAAGTCGTGCGCGTCCGCCCGGGCGAAAATCTTCCGGTCGACGGCAAGGTCGTGCGCGGGCAGTCGAGCATCAATCAGGCGTCGCTGACCGGTGAAGCGGTGCCGATCGAGGCACAGCCCGGTGTCGAGGTGTACGCCGGCACGACGAACCTCACTGGCCAGATCGACGTGCAGGTCACTGCCGTGGCGGGAGAAACGACGATTGGCAAGGTCGAGAAACTGATCCGCGAAGCAGAGACGAGCAAGGGGGAACGGCAACAGGTCGTCGAGCGACTGGCCGAGTACTACGTTCCCGTCGTGCTGATGGTGGCAGCTCTCGTGTGGTTCTTCACGACCCGAAGCGAAGACGTTGCGACCAAGAACCAAGCCGCTGCCCGCGCTATTACAGTGTTAGTCGTCACTTCACCTGGAGCGCTCTTGATCGCGTATCCGACGGCGATGGTCGCTGCGTTCGCCGCAGCGGCGCGCTTGGGCATCATGATCAAGCAGACGAAGACGCTTGAGGCGGCAGCGCGCGTCGACACGGTGGTCATGGACAAAACCGGCACGCTGACGACGGGCAAGTTCGCCGTGAGCCGTCTCGCGCCAGCCGACGGCATCGAAGGCGCTGCACTCCTGCAAGCGGCCGCTGATGCCGAGCAAAGTTCAAATCACCCGCTCGCGAAGTCGATCCTCGAAACCTCCGAGCGCGCCCGCATCAAGCCGCAAGCAATTCGCGGCTATCAGGAGATACACGGCCGCGGGGTGAAGGCGGAGATTGATCAGGGCACGCTGTATGCGGGCCGCGGCGCGTGGCTCATCGAGATCAATCCGGCAGTTGCGGCGCAGGTGCGGGCCGTCGAAGCAAAGATCGAAGGTATGTCGGGCGTGCACGTCATGCTCGGCGACCGCTACCTCGGCGCAGTTGGACTTGAGGACAAGCTTCGTCGCAACGCCGTCGAGGTGGTGAGCAAGCTGCGCGAACTCGGCGTCCGCCGCGTCGCGATTTTCACCGGCGATCGTCTTGCGGTGGCGAAGCGTGTCGGCCAGGCAGTTGGCGTCGATTCGATCGAAGCCGAGTGCCTGCCGGAAGAGAAGCACGCCGAGCTGATGTACCTGATTCGCAAGGGACACCGCACGCTCGTCGTCGGCGACGGCATCAACGACGGACCAATTCTTGCGAGCGCCGACGTGGGCGTGGCAATGGGACTGTCGGGCTCAGACATCGCGACGAACTCGGCAGGCGTCGCTCTGATGAACGACGACCTGCGACACGTTCCGTTCTTGATCGAAATCGCGCATAAGGCGACGAGCGTCGTCTGGTGGAACATCGTTGGGAGTCTCGTCATCGCGACGGTTAGTTTAGCGCTCGCTGCGACGGGGCAGATCCAACTCTGGCTCACGCCGTTCATTCAGGCCGCTGCGTACGTGTTCGTGATTGCCAATAGCCTTCGGTTAGTCCGTTTTGGCGAGGAGTTTGCGGATGCGGAGCAGGCTCGTCGCGACGCCGAAGCGAGCCGCGCCGTGAAGCCCGTGCGAGCCACGGCGGCGGTATCCGCCCGACCGGCGTAAGGCGGAAGACATTCTCGGTCGTGCACGAACGACCCGCGTGGCCCGCACATCCGCCCGTGCCGCGCGCGGATCGCGCACGTCGCACGCATGGCGCTGTCGTCATGGACCGATCCGTTCGCACGGATGGGAGAGACCGCGCACATCCCCTTTTGGGCCGTCGGCAACGACGCGCCCACTCCCCGCGAACCGGTCGCGGCGAGTCGCGCGGCGGTCGCCGGAATTCGCCCGGGCCGCGGCGTCCGGATGACCTCACCTGCGGTCCTGATCGGTGCGGGCCGCAGCGAGCGACTCCGTGCGCTACTGGCTGGTCCGTGGCGCGAAGTCAACGCTCCGGTCGCCGTATTGGTGCTCGATCAACCTGCGTTCCAAGCGAGCGTCGCACGCGGAGAGTGGGCACAGATCGCAGGCGACCGCAGGGTGCTGTTCGGCGTCGGAGATGACGCGTTGACCGCCCTCGACGACGCGTTTGGTCACGACGCAGCAATGCTCATCGAACCGGATGCGATCGCAATCGGCGATCCCGGGCTTTCGACGGACCGATGCGAGATCGAGCGTGCGGCGCTGAGCGAGCGTCATAGCGCGATGCTCACGATCCTCGACGGCGAGCTTCGACGCTGGCGATGCGCCATGTCGACTGGAGCCTCGCTCGGACATCCGCCGTCCATCTTCCTCAGTGCCGACCGAAGTACAACCGCCCTGAAGTACTTGGGCCGCGAGATGGCATCAGCTGCACTGCGCCTCGGCGCGCAAGCGACTTTTCACGAGACTGACCTGTGCGGCGATCCGTTCCGCCCGATCCGACGGCTTCGCGCGTTCCTTGACGCGTCACCGACGCTGCTCTTGTCATTCGTCGCATCGCGGGCTCGCGACTATGGAGCGATGGCGGAGGGCGTGCCGTGCATCTCGTACTGGTCGAGCGATCCGGAGCGATACGGACTCGATCGTCAAGCGTTCTCGGCTGAGGAAATCGCCTGCGTCGCCGATCGCCGCTGGCTCACAAGCTTCGCGCAGCGCGGTGTCCGTGCGATGCACCTACCGCTCGCGACCGGACTGCACGAACTGGCGCCGACCAATCCGACAGGGTCGGGCGACGATCGCGTGATACTCGTCGGCAATCTTCCGCGAGCCGAGGACGTGTTGCCCGCCTCGCTTCGCGACTGCGCCGACGCGTGCGTCAGAATCGCCACGCGACTAGCGCACCACTGCGATGAGTCGTCAGCGAGTGCGATCCAAGCGTCTCCACTCGCGGCACGCGAAGACGCAGCAGGTAGTCTGGCCCGCGCAGTGGAGTTTGCCGTGACGGGTATCGAGCGTCGTGCCGCAGCGATCGCGCTGGCGAAGGCTGGCGTCAAACTCGAAGTGCGTGGCGGCGAGCGCTGGGCCGAGGCCCTGAGCGGTACGCCCGCGGGTGGGACGTGGCGCGGACCGATCGTGGGGCGTGCGGAGCACGCCCGCGAGTTTCGCAACGCGGGGATGGTCGTGAACCTCGTGAGCCGAAACGCAACCGATGCAGTCAACATGCGAGCATTTGACGTCGCCAGTTGCGGCGGTCTTCTTGTCTCAAGTGACCGTCGCGGTCTGCGCGAGGCGTTCGTCGTCGGCTCGGAGTGCGCGGCTTTTCAGACAATCGACGAGTTGATAGTCGAAGTGCAGCAGCTGAGCGCCGACCCGGCACGCCGCGAATCGATGCGAACTCAGGCGCGAGTCCGAGCTCTCAGCGATCACACGTGGGATGCCCGCTGGCGAACGGTCTTCTCGGCATTGAGCATGCCACTCGTTCGCGCGGCCTGACCAGCGAACCAGCCGTAGACCGATCGAGCGATCTGATCATTCGGCACTCGCGCATGAAAAAAGGCCCGCGCCGAAGCGCGAGCCCATTGTGTGTCAACGTCATGCGCTGCGATCGCCGAGCGAAGCAGCCTTCGCCTTAGCGGAGCCGACGACGAATGCCGAACGCTCCGAGAAGTCCGAGGCCAGCGAGCGCCGCGGTCATCGGAAGTGGGACCACGATGAGTTGGTCCTGCGCGCTGGCGTCGGTGAGACCCGCGAGGCCTGCGCCGATACTCCGGAAGCCGTCGAAGCCGAGACCTGCCAGCATCGAGTCGGCGAGACCACCGACGGCGGCCGATGTCGCGTCGCCCCCGTTGATCGCGATCGCGCCCACGCCGGTCGCGAGCTGTGCGACGGTGCCAGCCGCGTCGAACGCGGTCAGGTTCTCGTGCGTGATCTCCCAAATCGCCAACTGGAACGCCGCGTTCAGGTTGGCGTCGTTCGACGCAACGACCTGGAAGTAGTGCCGCGCGTACAGATCCTTGACGAGCTGTGCCCGGATGGCACCCATGGGTCCGGGAGTCGGATCGGGCACGCTGGCGACCGAGGTGATCGTGAAGTTCACGGTCTGGCCCCAGTTGATGTACTCGGTGAGCTGCGTGCAGTAGGTCGTCAAGTTGCGACCGGCGTTGTCGTGCCACTGCATTTGGCCGGTGTAGAGGTTCGAGTAACCGCCATTGGCGTTCTGATCGAACGACCGACCGCTGTTGTAGTTGACTTGGACGAACTTGAACGGGCTTACGTTGTCAAACGTGAGCTGAAGGCTGCTGGCGCTGGCGACGGTCGACGCGGCGATCGCGACGACTCCGGCCAGCACGGTGATGCTCTGAATCTTCACAGGACGACTCTCTCTCTCTTCAAGGACTTGCTTCAAGGACTTGACCAAAGGACTCCACGCGGTGGCGCCGTAACAAACGGGCTCACCGTTGCCAGAGGTCGACTCGGGAAAGAGGGGATAGCGAAACTGCTTCCGCAGCGTCACGTTCTCCTCTCTCAGTTCGTCAACATCCAGTTCGGACTCGTACCCGACACCGATCGCCAACGCGGCTACCCGCAGACGACAGCGCCGTGGACGAATCGATCTACGAGAACATAACGTGGCGAGATGCGTGTTTCCAGCAGTTGCGCGGGCGAATCGGCGCGAAGTCCAAAGTTTGGAGGCTTGCTGCTCCGAGAAGTTTGCGGCGCGGCGAGAGACGGCCGCCTTCCGAACAGCTCGCGCTACCGCAAACGACCTATCTTCTCCAAGTTCGCATCGGGGCCTTTTCCAAGTAGGAAAACGGCACCGTGGACCCCGCCGGTCCACGCCAACACGCTGCGGACTGTTAGGCCAGCACCACCTGCGGGCTGAGGTACACGTCCTGAATCGCGTTCAAAAGCTTGACTCCTTCAGCCATGGGGCGCTGGAACGCCTTCCTGCCGGAGATCAATCCCATACCACCAGCGCGCTTATTGATCACGGCAGTGCGCACCGCCTCAGCGAAGTCGTTCTCGCCGCTGACCCCTCCAGAATTGATGAGTCCAGCGCGGCCGCAGTAGCAGTTGAGTACCTGGTAGCGACACAGATCGATCGGGTGATCCGTGCACAGATCGGAGTACATCCGCTTGTCGAGTTTGCCGTAGCTTGAGTTTCCGGAATTGAGCGCGAGGTAGCCGCCATTCAGCTCGGGGAGTTTCTGCTTGATGATGTCCGCCTGAATCGTCACGCCGAGGTGATTGGCCTGTCCGGTCAGATCGGCTGCGAGGTGGTAATCCTTACCGTCCTTCTTGAACGCCGAGTTCCGCAGGTAGCACCACAACACGGTGGCCATGCCGAGTTCGTGCGCTTCTTGGAACTTCTCAGCGACCTCGACAATCTCGCGCCCGCCGTCGTCACTTCCGAAGTAGATCGTCGCGCCCACGGCTGCCGCGCCGAGGTTCCAGGCCTCGAGCACCGAGCCAAACATGATTTCCTTCGCCTGATTCGGGTACGTCAACAACTCGTTGTGATTCAACTTCACGAGGAACGGGATCTTGTGGGCGTACTTGCGACTCACCGAACCCAGCACGCCGAACGTCGTGGCGACGGCGTTACAGCCGCCTTCCACCGCGAGCTTCACGATGTTCTCGCCGTCGAAGTACAGCGGATTCTTCGCGAAGCTCGCTCCAGCCGAGTGCTCGATCCCCTGATCGACGGGCAGGATCGACATGTATCCGGTTCCACCGAGGCGCCCGGTCGAGAGCATCCACTGCATGCTCTTCAAGACCTGCGGAATTCGATCGGTCTGCGCGAACACCCGATCGACGAAGTCGGGGCCTGGGGCGTGAAGCAGTTTGCGATCAACCTTCGCGACGTATGTAAGCAGGTCCTTGGCGTCGGCGCCGAGGTATTGCTCAAGTGAGGTTGCAGAGGAGGCAAACGGAACGGCGGTGGCGGCGGGGGACATACTGGAATCTCCGAGGAATCAAGATGATAACGGAGATGCTGTTTCCCGATCGCCGTCTCGGAGAATCACGCCTCCGCCATCAGCGACGCTCGTGCCGTCGCGAGCTGCTTGAGCGCCTCATTGCTCACCCGCGGATACTGGAGCTTGAGCGAGTCGAGCGCTTCGACGATCGCCGCACCAACGACGAGGCGTGTGAACCACTTGTTGTCGGCCGGTACAACGAACCACGGCGCTTCTTCGGTTGATGTCTCGCGGATGACGTCGTCGTAGGCCTGCATGTACCCATCAAAGAACCCGCGTTCCGCCACGTCAGCGGCCGAGAACTTCCAGTTCTTCTCGGGATCATCGAGGCGCTGGAGAAACCGCTTCTTCTGCTCGCCCTTTGACACGTACAAAAAGAACTTGCGCACGATCGTGCCGTTCCGCGTCAGATGGTTTTCGAACTGACGGATGCTCTTGTAGCGGTCCTTCCAGATGTCTCCAGTGACGCAACCTTCGGGTAAGCGCTGCTTTGCCAGAATTTCGGGATGGACGCGGACGACAAGGACCTCCTCGTAGTAGGAGCGATTAAAGATGCCGATTCGTCCGCGTTCGGGGAGCGCGCGGTTACAGCGCCACAGGAAATCGTGGTCGATCTCTTCCGCCGATGGCGCTTTGAAGGACGTGACTTGGCATCCCTGTGGATTCACTCCGGACATGACGTGCTTGATCGCGCCATCCTTGCCAGCAGCGTCCATGGCTTGGAAGATCAAGAGCAGTGACCAGCGGTCGTCGGCGTAGAGCTTGTCCTGATACTTCGCGAGAAGCTCGGTGCTTCCGCGAAGGAGCTCCGTTGCTTCAGGCTTTCCTTCGTCGCCGAAGCCACTCGTGTCCGCAGGATCGAAGTTCTTCAACTTGAAGCGATCACCGTTTTCGATTCGGTACGGTTTGATGAACTTGCGAGCACGGTCACCAAGCGAGTCTTGAGCCATCGAGCTGCCTTTCGAGTGGGGCGAACTTCATCGCCACGAACGAACGGTCCGCGTGGTGCGGAACGCTGGCGTGGGTCCGCATCAACATATCGCTTCGGCTGCTCAGGGGTTAGCGACTCACCCGAATAGTCGCGGGCGATTCGCGCCAGCGGCGTCGAGACCGTTCCTGCAAAGTATCGACCGACCGGACTGTCGTTTGAAGCGAGTTAGTTAGCTCGTTCGATCCAACCGCCGCCGAGCACGCGATCGTGGTCGTAGCAGACAGCCGCTTGTCCGGGCGCGACGGCGAGCTGAGGTTCGGCGAACTGCACTTCGAATCGCCCGGAATCCAAGCAGCGGACGCGGGCTGGTGTTGGTTCCGCGTTGTAGCGGATGGCGACGTCGCACGAGATCCAGTCGGTCGGCGGCTCGATCAGCCAATTTGACTGACTCACGACGCAACCCGCGCACGCAAGGTCATCGCGTTCCCCGACGATGACCGCGTTCGTCGTCGCGTCCTTCGCGATGACATAGAGCGGTCGCGCCGAGGCAATGCCGAGACCACGACGCTGACCGACGGTGAAGTGCTGATGCCCGGGATGCTCGCCTAACACCGTTCCGGTACGGTCGAGGATTGGCCCAGGACGCACCGCGTCTGGCAAGCGCCGCGCGACCAACCCTGCGTAGTCGTTGTCCGGGACGAAGCAGATTTCTTGCGAATCTGGCTTGTCGAAGACGGGCAGGTCGCACTCCTCCGCGATGCGCCGCACTTCGGGCTTGGTCAGGCCGCCGACCGGGAGCAGCATGTGCTCCAGCCGCGCACGTGAAGCGCCGAACAAGACATAGCTCTGGTCCTTGTCGTTGTCGATCCCCTTGAGCAGCATCGGCACGCCGCTCGAGTCGCGTTCGATGCGTGCGTAGTGGCCACTTGCCACGAAGTCGGCGTCGATCGATCGAGCGTAATCGTGCAGCTTTCCGAACTTGAGCCAATCATTGCAGCGAACGCACGGATTCGGTGTGCGACCAGCGTCGTACTCACCGACGAAGTAATCGATGATGCGACCGAAGTCCTTCTTGAAGTTGCAGACGTAGAAGGGAATGCTGAGCTTCGCGGCGACGAGGCGCGCGTCCGCGGCGTCGTTGATCGAGCAGCAACCCTGCTTTCCCACGCGAATCGGCTGCCCGACGGTGAGGCTCACCTTGGAGTCGCCCGTCGCGAGGCGACATGCCTTGTCCGGTTCAACGAGACCATCGAGTTCCTCGCCGGGTGAGCCGAGGCGCATGAAACATCCGACGACTTCGTGGCCTTGGCTCTGGAGCAGCACCGCAGCGACCGATGAGTCGACGCCACCCGACATCGCAAGTAGCACCTTGGACGCCTTCATTTACGCCTTCACCGTAGCGCGTGACTTCTTGGTGCGAGTTACTGTTGCCTTCGTTCGTGTCGTGAGGGTTGGCGCCAGCTTTAGCATGTGCTTCAGGTAGTATCCGGTGAAACTTGTCGCGTGCGCGGCGAGGTCTTCCGGCGTTCCGGTAGCGATGACCGTGCCCCCGCGATCGCCGCCTTCTGGGCCGAGGTCGATGATCCAGTCAGCGCACTTGATGACATCGAGGTTATGCTCGATCACGACGAGCGTGTGACCCGCGTCGGCGAGTCGACCGAGAACCGCGATGAGTCTTTTGACGTCGTCGAAATGGAGCCCCGTAGTGGGCTCGTCGAGCACATACAGCGAGTGCTGCGCTGAGCCGTTGCCACCACCGAGTCCGAGCTCAGCGGCGAGTTTGACGCGCTGTGCTTCGCCGCCCGACAGCGTGGTCGACGCTTGGCCAAGCTGCACGTAGCCAAGTCCGACTTCGCGCAGACACTCCAGCATGCGATGGATCTTCGGGTGCGATTCAAAGAAGCTCGCGGCATCGTCGATCGTGAGCTCAAGCACTTCCGCGATCGTCTTCCCGCGGAATCGAACTTCGAGCGTCTCGCGGTTGTAGCGCGAGCCCTTGCACGTGTCGCAGGTGACAAAGACGTCGGGGAGGAAGTGCATTTCGATCCGGCGCACCCCTTGGCCTTGACACTCTTCACAACGGCCGCCCTTTACGTTGAACGAGAAGCGACCGGGTTCGTAGCCGCGAATCTTTGCCTCGGCCGTCATCGTGTAGATCTTGCGGATGTCGTCGAAGATCCCGGTGTAGGTCGCGGGATTCGAGCGCGGCGTGCGCCCGATCGGTGATTGGTCCACCTCGACGACGCGCTCAACCTGCTTCAGACCCGTCACCTTGTCGTGCGCCGCTGGAACGATGCGCGCTTCCTGCACCTCGACGAGCGCGCTCTTCAAGAGGATGTCGTTCACGAGCGTGGATTTGCCGGAGCCGGAGACGCCGGTGACGCAAATGAACGTGCCGAGCGGGAAGGTCACATCCACTCTCTTGAGGTTGTTGGCTCGCGCACCCTTGACGACGATACTCCGCGTCCGATCCGGCTGACGGCGCTGGAGCGGCACGTCGATTTTCTTCCGTCCAGAGAGGTAGGCACCAGTGAGTGAGGTCGGATGCGCTTTCACGACATCAGGCGGACCCGACGCAACGATTTCACCGCCGTGGCGCCCCGGCCCCGGGCCGACATCGACGACCCAGTCGGCGCTACGGATCATGTCTTCGTCGTGTTCAACAACTAACACCGTGTTACCGATGTCGGAGAGCCGGCGCAGTGTCGCGACCAGCCGATCGTTGTCGCGCTGATGTAGTCCGATGGTCGGCTCGTCAAGGACATAGCACACGCCAACGAGTCCCGACCCGACTTGGGTCGCCAGCCGAATGCGCTGCGCTTCACCGCCGGACAATGTTGAGCTGGTGCGATCGAGCGACAGATATCCAAGGCCCACCGATGCGAGAAAACCGAGTCTGGCGTTGATCTCTTTGAGGATGGGGGCGGCGATCGCGCGGCGCTCGCGGTCGGTGGCGAGGTCAAGTTCGAGTGACGCAAAGAAACCAATCGCCCGTTCGACGTTCAGCGCGGACACCTCAGCGATGTTGAAGAAGTGTGAGCCGGATCGGACGCGTACTGCAAGCGCCGCTGGCTTCAGTCGCTTTCCACCGCACGAGGCGCACGGCGCGTCGCTCATGTAGGCGCTCAGTCGCTCTTTCACGAACTGACTTTCAGTTTCGTGATAGCGGCGCTTCAGGTTGGGGAGTACTCCTTCCCAAGACACGCCAAGCTTCTCTTCTTCTTCCGGGGCCAAACCGTAGAGCAGGATGCGCTTCGTCTTCGCGGGTAACTTCGCAATCGGCGTCGTTGCGTCGACGTCGAAGCTCTTCACGAACGCACGGGTGAGCCGCGCGTACCAGATGTTCATCCGGCGACCGTTCTTACGCCACGGATCGATCGCGCCCTCGCCGAGACCTTTCGTGAGATCGGGAACGACGAGGCGCTCGTCGAACTCCGCGACTTTGCCGAGTCCGGCGCATGCGGGACACGCACCGTGCGGGGAGTTGAACGAAAAGAGCCGAGGCTCGAGCTCGTCGAGCGAGCACTCGGGGTGCTCGGGACACGAGAACTTCTCGCTGTAGCGGGTTTCTGACCACGCGGCGCCGTCTTCGGTCAGTACCGTCACGTTGCCGTCTGCGAGCTTGAGCGCTGCCTCGACGCTTTCTGCCAAGCGTTGCCTCGCGTCGGCACCAATTGCGATGCGATCGATGACTGCGTCGACGTCGTGGAGTTCGTAGCGACCGAGCTTCAGCGGATTCTCACCGGGTTCCTTGAGCGCTTCGCGCAAGTCGACAAGTTTGCCGTCAACGCGAGCCCGCACGAAACCTTGCTTCTGAATCGACTCGAGCGCGTCGCGATGGAAACCCTTTTTGCCGCGCACGATCGGCGAGCAGAGCATCGCGCGCTTGCCGTCGAATTGGTCCACGAGTGTCTGCACTATTTGCGAGGCGCTCGTCGCCGAGATCGGCTTGCCGCACACGGAGCCGCCACCGTCCTTCTTGCTCTCGCTGACGTGCCAGCACGTCGGTTGGCCGCAACGCGCGTAGAGGAGTCTGAGGTAGTCGTAGATCTCCGTCGTCGTCGCGACCGTCGAGCGCGGGGTGTGGCCACCCGATCGCTGCTCAATCGCGATCGTGGGCGGCAAGCCCTCGATCGCGTCAACGTCCGGTTTCTGCATCTGGTCGAGAAACTGCCGCGCGTACGCCGAAAGCGACTCCATGTACTTCCGCTGACCCTCCGCGAACACTGTGTCGAAGGCGAGGGAGCTCTTGCCGCTTCCCGAGACTCCGGTCATGACGACGAGTTGGTCGCGCGGGATGTCGAGGTGGACGTCCTTGAGGTTGTGTTCGCGGGCACCTCGAATCCGGATGGAGCGGGCGAGGTCTAGGGACGCACCCGCGAGCGGAGGGGCCGCAGCGGCTGGGGG
>Ga0209490_10000854_pt1 | contig 30253 bp, 28 predicted proteins | sample MAT06_FD_187209 | JGI IMG/M metagenome (GOLD analysis project Ga0209490, IMG submission 187209) | Freshwater microbial communities from Lake Fryxell liftoff mats and glacier meltwater in Antarctica - MAT-06 (SPAdes) (version 2) | ecosystem: Environmental > Aquatic > Freshwater > Ice > Liftoff...
GAAAATTCTGGAGAACCGCCCGCGCTGGCAGTCCAGTTGCCAAAATCTGAGTGACGAAATCGTGAGCTACACCAGGATCCACCTGCAACGCTGGGAAAAGCATCCGGTTGAGCTTTTGATTCAGTAACGTGTTTTTCCACCCACCTTATGGACAAAACTGTTTTCGAAAAAATCATAGAACGCGAAATACCAGCCAACATTGTGCTGGAAACAGACCGCATCCTGGCCTTTCACGACATCCAGCCGGAGGCTCCGGTTCACGTGCTCGTCATCCCAAAAAAACATTTCCCCCGTATCGCTGAAGTTCCAACACAGGATTCTCCTTTGCTCGGGGAGCTATTGATCGGCGCGCAGCAGGTTGCCCAAAAACTGGGTCTGGACAAAACCGGTTACCGTATCGTCATCAACAACGGCCCGGACGGCGGAGAAAGTGTGCCGCATCTGCACGTTCATGTTCTGGGAGGCCGGAAGCTGCACTGGCCTCCGGGTTGATTTTGGAGATTTACCCGAGGCGGGGGTCGAACCCGCACGCCCCTTTCGAAGCTCAGGATTTTAAGTCCTGTATGTCTGCCATTCCATCACTCGGGCGGAAAATAAAAATATAGACCAGAGCAACGGGGAAGGAAAAGGGAATTCCTTTTTGCTCCACAAATCCACCACCATGAAGGGATCAATGCTGCGGCAACCCCGCAAGATCCGGTTATCAAGATAGCAATAGCAACCGCCAGGCAGGCCCAGGAGCTCTTCCATGGCGTTACATCCCTCCAGTGTCTGGCGACTTCCACTTGATCTCTCTGAACGCCACTCACTCCATTTGTGGACGATTAGGGCCTGTTAGCCTCCAAAATGACCTCGCCCAATTTCGAAAAGGCGTTACATTGAAGGTCTTCGCCATGCTTCCGCTTCAAAGCCTTTTCGATAACCGCTCATGGTCACTCCTGCATGAGTTCGACGAAAAACGGGAGCTTGCCCACGTACTCGATATGAAAACAAAGGTCAGAAAATCCATCTACGTCACAGAGGAGATCATCCGGGGAGCCCAGCACCGGGGACTATCGCTCGCCGATTACATCGCCCACCTGCACGCCAACCAGCGTTCGATCCGCGTCGCCTATGTGGCCAGTGTCTATCGGGGGTTTGCGTTATTGGAAATGGCCCGTGTGCCCGTCGATCCCGCCTACTTCGATCTGGTTTATGGGGTTCTCGGCGACGAGGATGGGACGAACTTCCGTAAACTGGCCGCCAGTGGCAAGGAACATGCCTTACCCCAGGCTGCTGCGCGGCTGCTGGGAGCGGACACGCGCAGTGCTGCGGTAGAAGCCATTTTCATGGCGGCATCGCGGGCCAGCGTGATGCATGAAGGCTACATCGAGGCCGCGCGCCTGCTGGAAGCTACTATCTACCGCTAATGCTCTTGCTCTTCTTCTGACCCTGCAGAGGGACGGCTGGTATTCAAGGCAGAGGCGATGAGGGAAGTGCCCGGGTCCGGACCTCCTCCACAATCCTGTGTAAGACCTCATTGAAATCCTGGGCACCTTCATCACCCTTGGCTCTGGAACGGACCGCGACTTTGCCGGCTTCCTGCTCACGGGCACCCACCACCATCATGTAAGGGACTTTCTCAAGCTGCGCCCGGCGTATCTTGGCCCCCATTTTATCCGCATGCTCATCCACGCTGCTGCGCAGTCCGGCCGCCTTGCAGCGCGCGGAAAGTTCACGGGTGAATTCAATCTGGGCATCGGTAATCGGGATAAACCGCACCTGCTCGGGAGCCAGCCAGACGGGAAAAGCACCTGAGAAATGCTCAATCAGAACCCCGCAGAAACGTTCCATCGAACCAAAGGGCGCGCGATGGATCATGACGGGACGATGTTTGGTATTGTCCGCTCCGGCATAATTCAGATCAAAACGTACGGGCAGATTGTAATCAACCTGGACCGTGCCCAGTTGCCATTCACGCCCAATGACATCTTTGACCACGAAATCAATTTTCGGACCATAAAAGGCGGCTTCTCCCGGTTCTTCGCAATAGGGAACACCAAGAGTCTTGGCCGCTTCACGGCAGGCATGTTCCGCCTTGTCCCAATTGGCCGGATCACCGGTATATTTTTCGGAGTCGGGATCCCTCAATCCGATGCGCACGCGGTAATCGTTGATTCCCAAGGTTCCCAGAACGATTTTCACCAGGGACAGACATCCTTCAATTTCTCCAGAAACCTGATCCTCGGTGCAAAAAATGTGGGCATCATCCTGGGTGAAGCCACGGACACGTGTCATTCCACCCAGTTCTCCCGATTGTTCCCAGCGGTAGACGGTTCCAAATTCCGCCAAACGAACCGGAAGATCACGGTAGGACCGCGGCTCCGAATCAAAGATCTTGATGTGATGAGGACAATTCATCGGCTTGAGCATGAAGCCGTCCACTTCGCCGGTATCAAGAAGATTGGTCAGCTCGGAACAGGCACAGCCCTCCTCGCTCAATTTCTTGAGAGTGTCTTTCTCCACCAAAGGAGGAAATTGCGATTCCCGGTAATAAGGGAAATGCCCGGAGGTGCGGTACAAACCCAGCTTTCCGATATGAGGCGTGAACACCATGGAGTAACCCTGCTTCCGGAGTTCCTCAGAGATGAAATCCTGAAGGGCCTGCCGCACAATGGCACCATTGGGCAGCCAAAGGATCAAGCCCTGGCCCACAGCATCATCAATGTGAAAGAGTTTCAGTTCGCGGCCGAGTTTTCGGTGGTCCCGCTTCGCCGCCTCTTCCAACTGCTTGAGGTAGGCATCAAGCTCCGCCTGGCTCGGGAAAGCCGTGCCGTAGATGCGCTGCAATTGTTTGTTCTTTTCATCACCACGATGGTAGGCCCCTGCTATACTCAACAGCTTGACCGCCTTGATTTCTTTGGTGGAAACAATATGTGACCCGGCACAAAGATCGATGAATTCCCCGTTGTGATAAAAGCTGATGGCCTCGCCCTCCGGAATATCGTCCAGACGTCCGAGCTTGTAGCGTTCCTGGCCAAATTTCTTCAACTTCCCGGCAGCTTCGGCACGGCTGCATTCAAAGCGCTCAAATTTCTGGTTTTCGGAAGCGATCTTGCGCATCTGGCTTTCAATCTTTCCCAGGTCTTCTGCGGTAAAACGGTGTTCCAGGTCAAAATCGTAATAAAACCCGGTATCCGTCGGAGGACCAATATCAAGCTGTGTATCGGGGAAAAGACGCAGAACCGCTGTAGCCAGGACATGGGCGCAGGAATGGCGTAATTCTTCGAGGGGAGTCATCAATTTCATAAGTAACTGGTAAAAGGTTGAGGGGTGAGCCTAGGAAAAGCGGCTCCGAGGTCAAGTCATGCCCTGAATGCACTCAGGATCCGGTTTGTACCCTTTTGCGATTCAGGTAGACCTTGCAGGCACTTTTCATGCGCGTCAGGACATAGTAGGTGGTCTGGCTCCTCTGCCTGACTAATTCCGCTCCAACGATCTTCGGGACAAAATCACTCTCCAACTCGAGAACCTCTTCAGGAGTGGCACCCTGGAGACCCTTGCAAAGAATGGAACTCATGGCCCGGGTCAAGGTCTGCACCTCAGGACCCAGAGTCATCCGGAATTGCACGCCCCTTTTGTTGTCGTTGTCCACTTTCAAAAAAACACCGACGGTGTCCGTGCATTCCTCATCTTTACGGACATCCTCCAGATCAAACGTCTCTCCTTGCTTGGGTTCAAGGCTCCTGGTTCCCTCACTGAACAAAACAAGGTTTTCCCGTTTACCCACATCGGGCAGGGACTGGAACAGGTCGATAATCGCCTGAAGTTTGGGAGGATAAGCCATACGGAATCCTGAGAAGAAAACTGCGTTCAGGAGCCTTTCTTGATCGGAGCGCGAACGGTGTTTCCCCACTCAGTCCAGGAACCATCGTAGTTGCGCACGTTACTGTGTCCCAAAAGATAGGTCAGCACAAACCAAGTATGACTGGAACGCTCACCTATCCTGCAATAAACAACGGTGTCTCCATCCGCCTTGAGCCCTTTGCCCTCCTCATAAATCGCCTTCAACTCATCCGCCGTCTTGAATGTCCCATCTTCTTTGACCGCTGTTTTCCAGGGCACACTTGAAGCACCTGGAATATGGCCTCCGCGCAAAACGCCTTCCTGGGGATATTCCGGCATATGGGTGATTTCGCCTTTAAATTCTCCGGGCGAACGAACATCGATCAAAGGTTTTCCTGCTTTGCTATGGGCCAGGGTGTCCGCAAAAAAGGCCCGGATTTCGTCATCATGCCGTTTGGCAGGAATCGGGTATTCAGTCAGGGCCAAAGCCCCTTTCTCTTTGGTCAGTTCCCGACCTTCCGCCTTCCATTTATCCCGGCCGCCATTCAAAAGTTTGACTTTGGTATGCCCAAAAAGTCTGAAGGCCCACAGGGCATAGGTTGCCCACCAATTGGACTTGTCTCCGTAAAAAACACAGGTGGTTTCTGCTGTGATGCCGTTGCGGGAGCAAAGCGCGGCAAATTTTTCCGGACTGATGTAATCCCGGATATCGTCATCCTGCAGATCGGAACGCCAGTCAATGTGAACCGCATTGCGAATGTGTCCGGTGTCATAGAGCAACAGGTCCTCATTGCTCTCAATCAGACGTATCGTAGGGTCATCCAGGTGTTGTTCCAACCAGGCTGTATCGACCAGAATTTCGGGATGTGCGTAGGAAGTCATAAGGAACCATTCTGGGCCTGACGGCCTTTGCCGTCAACCTACTGCTTGGCGCGTTGGACAAGATATTGCCTGAAGAGCGTATAATCACTCTCGGTCAGGGCAGCAGGCCCCGCCGGCAACAGGATTTTGCCGCTTTTCAGGGGGGCGTCGATTTCGGGCGCGTAAATCAGTCTGCCGTTGCACAGAACCACCATCACAGACCCCAGGTTGTTGCTGGTTTCGGCATCCATGATTTTCATGCCCGTATCGGTCAGGGTAACCAGGGTTCCGCCATCGGGAAGCTTCATCAGGCTTTCCACATTCTTTTCCGTCAGCACAGCGTATTTGTTGACCTTGATAATCTGGTCAGGATTGCTCAGGGCCATACTTATGCTCTGGGAAAGACTTCCCCCGCTGGACGCCTGCATGTAAATCCTGAGGGTAAATCCCGGTTTGGATCCCCCGGCCCAAGCCGTTGAACCCAGGACGACCAATAAAACCAAAACCAGAATGCGATGTTTCACCACTCCTTTGTGCACGAAGTTGTTTCCGAAAGCAAAAAGATTGAATGGAAAGTACATTTGCCTAGTCTAAGATGAAGCACATGAAACAAGTCGTCCTGTTCAGCCTCTTCCTCTCCATTGCCCTGAACGCTCCTGCCCAAAACATCAACCCGGGCAAGAGCACGGTTCCAGACAAATTCGTCAATCCACCCGGCAAACGCTACAGCATCTTCGCCGGGGATCCAGAACGGGTTCAGCGTGCCAATGAGGTCAATGTGAAAGATTTTACCGGCGAAGTTCTTCTGGAGCCCAAAGCACTCTCGCTCTCAGGACAGTCGATTGAAGGAACCGCCCCGAACCAGTTCAAACTAACCTTTAAAATCAAAAACAACGGGAAACGTAGTTATACCCTTTCCTTTCCCGATTCCCAACGTTTTGACCTGGCAATTACGGCTACGGATGGGAGTCTTGTCTATCTCTGGTCTGAAGACAAAGACTTTGTGCAGAAGGAAGGCACAAGTTTTGTTAATTCGGGTGAAAGCCTGGCTTTTTCGGAATTTCTTTCTTTGGACACTCTCAAAGCCAGGGTGCAGCCCGGCACCTACAATTTTCAGATGATATTGGCGAACTACCCCGAAGTCACGGCCAAGGGAACCTTCCAGATTTTACCTTGAAGGATCGGAACCGGGCTCAATTTTTATTAAGGATTTCCCTGATTTCCTGTATCGAAATCCTGTGATCCTTAAGATCGTCTTTGTTCTTCAGCGTGTCATTGATCAGCTTGATCTCCTGGGCGATTTTTGCAGCCTCAACTCCCTGATAGCGCATGTCGGACAAGACCGATTTCTCACGCTCCAGAACTGCCTTGATCCCCTCTTCCCGGGCTCTTTTATCTTCCGATATACGTGTATCTCCCAGACTGGATCTGCCTGTGGCAAAGGTCTGATCCGAATTCAGACTCGAACTCCGTCCCGACAGATTTAAATCATTGGAAGCACTGAATTTTTTGCCCCCCCAGTTGTTCTCCGGCCTTCCCATGCTGGATTCTCTGGTGGTAAACATTTTTCTCTGAAGCCCGTTTTCTTTGGAACCATGGTAGCCGGCGGTGTTGAATTTTTTAGTCTGAAATTCCGTTGTGTTCAAGGAACTGGACGGAGCCTCACCGCTGCGGTACGATTCTTGGGCTTTCTTCAGGTCCTTAAACCATTTTTCCTCAAGGTTACCCCCAAAGGAAACAGACAGTGCTGCCAGCAAAAAAAGACTGATTCGAACCAGAAACATAAGAGAATTCTACCCGATTATCCGCAAAACCCAACTAAAATCGCCATCATGATTTTGTAGACTTTTCATCGAATAAATCCGTCAACCGTGTTGAACCCTCCAGCGATGTCTTACCTGCAAAATCCGGATGACTTTTACCGAAAATATAGCAACGACACTTTCTATCGGGATTTGATTTTTGCCCTGAACGGGTTTGCCACTCTCTGCTTTTTCTCTGATACGAAAACCGGGTCGATATCGCACTCGACGAAAGGAAAGAAAAAAGATACCTTTACCTTTCCGGGCCTGTAGCTCAATGGTTAGAGCAGGGGACTCATAATCCCTTGGTTCTGGGTTCAAATCCCAGCGGGCCCACTTGTCTTAATACGTCACCTTGTCGGATTTTGACATCCAGTCCCGGAACAGTTCGCGGGCTGAAGGCCGCAGCAACATTCTGGTTGGCAGGGAACGTTCCACCTGATCCAAAGCAACTTCACGATAAAGAAAAGCATCATCAAAGCCCGCCTCTGCCGCATCATCCCGTGTTGCTGCATAGCTGAGACTGTCCAGTCTTGCCCAATAGATCGCAGCCAGACACATCGGACAGGGTTCACAGCTGGAATAGATCTCGCAGCCTTTTAGCTCAAATCTTCCCAGAGAACGGCAGGCATCACGGATAGCCAACACTTCGGCATGAGCCGTCGGATCGTTCAGACTGGTCACACTGTTGCATCCCCTTCCCACGATCCTTCCCTCCAGCACCACGACCGCCCCAAAAGGCCCTCCTTGGTTGTTTTCCATCCCCTCCTTGGCCATCCGCAAGGCTTCCTGCATGTGGATCTCAGGCAATGACATCCCCGGACTCTGGCAGGACTGTTCCATGGCGGAAATGAAAAAATCAATCCTCATCCTCTGAAATGGCTCTGATGATCCATTCCTGGACAGCTTCCATAAAATGTATCATCAGCAACGACTCTTTTTTGGGGCCTTCCGGCAACTTCGTGAATTCCATGTGCATATCCTCCTCCTGGATATCCGCCCATGCAGCCAGATAAAGGCGATGGTCGTTGAAAACCATCAGCAGGCTCTCGACCTGATCTTCAGGTACATCCCACACGGCAGGACTACCGGGAGGAAATTTTTCCATAATCCCTATCCATGCACTGATTAACCCGATCCGCTCCGAACGCATGCTCTGTAAATGCCCCAGCCAATACTCCCGCTCATGTTCATATCCAGAAACCAGAAGACCCTCAATATCGTACCATTGTCGCCGGATCCTCTCATCGAGCTCATCAGGGGCTTTTAGGTAAAGTAAAGAGAGAGATTTCAGAATCTCCTCCAGCACCATACGTTCCATGCCTGACAAAAGTAGGCGGAACCCATTTTTAATTTTGGACAGTTGCACAGTTCAGTCCGTTGACTCCAAAGTCACACGGAGTCCATAACCCTTCAGTTGCTCCCAATATAATTCGGCTTTTTCACGGTTCTCTTTGGCCACACAACTTTTCCCCTGCACATGAACCTCCATCATGTGGATGCGAGCCTTGGATGTGTTGAAACCGAGAACTTTCCGGAATACATGCACCACAAAACTCATGGTGTTGATGTGATCGTTCCAGACAACAACACTCCAACCCCTGGCCGGTTGTTTTTGGGTGGACTCCTTTTTTCGTTCTTTGACATCCGGAACAGCGGTCGCTGCCTGCGTATAGAACCCCTGAGCAGAGGTTTTCATAGGACAATCCCACGAATCAACTGATGATCGCCTGCCCGCCGGGAAGTTCGGAGTCCAACTGCAAAGGCTCGGAATTAGCCGCACTTTCGCTGGCTTCCTTTAAGGAGGTGTTTAGAGTAGCGGCCGCCTGCTGGGCATAAAAACGCACCAGCCCGATGTTGGTCTTGTCGGTGAAAACCGTGATCAGAAGACAATCAAAGTGCAGGGAAGTCATCAGGATGCTCATCTTGCTGCCTTCATGATACAAGGCCGTGAACTCCGACTCCCCCAGACGCTTGGCCAACTCCTTGGTGGCGGCAAAGGAGCCAGCCGCCAGAGCACACATGATCATCAGATCGACCTGGCCAATATCGCCATTCTCCGCAAAAAGGTTGCCTCCACGGTCAACCAGAGCCCCCCACTGGGACTCGGACTTCACAAGAAAATCCTTCAAGTGACCTTCAATGGCCATTTGATCTTCAACCGTAAGCATTCCTATACCGGTCATAGTTCGAATCCTTTGCCCTAAGTTGTCGTTTTGCCCGCATCACCAGCGGATGCGGTTTTACCGCCTGCCGACTTGGAGTATTTGGCCAGAAGTAAGCGGGCCACGCCATTCAATGTTTCCAACACACCTTCGCCCTGATAGGCAGAGGCCTCGAATGTCAATGCGCGGGTCGCACGATTGTTGAACGTATATTCCAGATAATGAAGAGGTGCCGGGTTTTCAATGTCACGCTTGTTATACTGCAGGACATAGGGGATTTGGGCCATGCTGAGATGATTTTCAATCAGGTTCTCCTGAAGGTTGGCGAAAGATTCCACATTTTCCTCCATCTTGTCCCAGTGCGAATCGACCACGAAAACGATACCATCCACACCTTTCAGCACCAGTTGGCGGGTGGTATTATAAACCGGTTGACCGGGAACGGTATAAAGCTGGAAGCGGGTGTCAAAACCCGGAAGCGTCTGGGTGTTCAGACTGAGAAAGTCAAAAAACAGGGTGCGATCCGCATCCGTGGCCAACGAAACCAGTTCGCCCTTTTGTGTGCTGTTGATACCCGAGTGAAGTTTCACCAGATTGGTGGTCTTACCGCAAAGAGCGCAACCGTAGTAGACGATTTTGAGCTGGATTTCTCTTTTAGAGTAATTAATAAAGGCCATACGGAGTCGTTTCCCTAAAAAATCTATTTCTGTTTTGATCCTATTTCTTCAAGAACGGCTTTAATTACCTTCCTGTACCAGTGCGGCATTGAAGCGTCCTTGTAAAGTACAATGAAATAAACCCCGCCTTCCATAAATAGGAAAGTGCTCACATCATCCATTGGAACATGGATTTCCTGCACCTCGGGCATTCCCAAATCGACGAAAAGTTCACTTACCCTTGACACAATTTTGGGGGCAAAAGCCGAAAGGGATTTGGAAAAGGCCAGATCATCCACTACCGCACTGATAGGCAATCCGTCTTTACCCGCAATCACACACCCTGAAACCCCAGGCCAGCTCCTGACCTGATTCATGATATCCTGGAATGAAATTTCAGAGTGTTCATCAAGACCCAGATACTTGTTGATCGTAGGAGAAAGACGCACACGCTGTCCCTGAAGTCCGGCACTATCCGGAGCTGTCTGCGTGGGGGAAACGGACAAAGGTGAAGTCTCCAGAGGCTGGGAGGTCGCAGAATGGCCTTCAACCGCCGCGAACTGGGCAGGAGTTTCAACAAAACTACCAGATACTTCAGGCTTAGGCTCTGTCTTAAAGGACCCAAATCCTTTGATCACAGGAGGCTGTGGTGGTGACTTGGGTTTGACAATCGGGCGAGTGGGAGCATTGAGCGCATCGAAGGAAGCAGTAGACGCAGGTTCAAAAGAATCGGGTGCAGCAGATTCGACCGGCTTCGGAACCTCCGCAACGTCCGAATCAACTTGCTCAAGGAAAGAACGGAAGGCTTCCGATGACGCAAAAGAAGAGGATTCCTCCTGAACAGGTTCATCGGGGGGAGCCTGAGTGTTTTGTTCCAAAGCTTCAGCCTGATCGGCCTGATTTCTGGCCCATTCCACCAACGCAGGATCCACTTCCAGAACCTCCTCTTGGGGCATTTCTCCCTCAACAACAGAAGCAGCGCCCTCAGGCAAAGACTCTAAAAAAGTGGCGGGTTCTTCAAAGCCATATTCGGTAACAATCGCAGGGTAATCCTCGTTCGTTGGGAGCTCCACTCCGGCTTCTGCGGCTTTCTCTGCCGCCATCGCGGCCTCGGCAGCTGCCAGTAACTCTGCATCAAATCCGGGTACCGCAGGAGCCATGTCAACAGGCTCCGAAGCGTCCGGGTTTGTTTCTGCAGGCAAAGGTTCCTCGGCCAACAGCTCCGGTATGGCCTCTTGCTCTATCTGGGCGGCCGCGGCCTCTGCAACCTTTGCGGCGGCTTCCGCCTGGGCCTTCTCCAAAGCTTCCTTGGAAAAGGGATCCTGCATGCTCAGAACACTGGAATCAATCGGACGTTGATCTGAGCGCAGTGTCATCATGTGCGGAGGTATGCGACTGACCACTAGGCCCAATGGCAGAACAATCGGCGTTCCTGCATAGTCCGGAATATTTTCCAAAGAGTGGATAAATCCCTCCGGAACCAACTGGGTCAGTTCCGAGATGGAAAACTCAAGCTTTCCGGAAGGCAACATGCCGAGAACATTGGCCAGTGGCAGGCCGATTTCCACTCGGGCTTCAGGAGCAGCCAGCAGGGTGGCATAATCAGCAGTCAACAGTTGCTCTGGAATGGCTGTCAGAATAACCGAAAAAGGAACATCGACCGTTCCATCGACTTGAACCGGCTGAATGAGAGGAGCAGGAGCCGACATGGCGGCTCCAGGAAGTTGGATCTTGCTGTGATCGGGCGCTCCTTTTTGCGCCGATTGCAGTCCTTTCAGGGAAAGACGCTGCGTCACTCTCTTGCGGCCAGGAGCGAAGGAGGTAGAACTTGGAGATAGACTTGGAATCGCCGAAACACTGGGGGCAGCTGTAAGCGGAGAAGGTTGCTGCGCAGGGGCTTCCTCCTTTTTTTTACCGAAAAAACCTAAAAAGTTTGCTGCCATAAAATAAGGCTCCTGATCTCAATTCCTAAACTGCCTAATCCATGCGCAGATGCAACAAAAAGTTGGATCTTCTCCTCCCATTACGATCACGACACGGCAAATCAGGTGACTTTTCACAATCGAAGATTAACGCTCCCTCGATGAACGCTTGACCTTGTCCATGCCTCGTCGTAATCACATAGAGTTCCTTTCTGTTCATGAAACTGGCCGAAATTCTTCATCTCTGTCTTATCTCCAGGAGAACCGGCTGCATCCTGTTCCGCCGCGACGGCGATGACGGAAAGCTCTGGCTGGAAGAAGGCCAGCTTTGTCACGCCGAATTCCGATCCATTTCAGGCGAAGAAGCCGCATACAAAATGCTGGAATCCGAATCCGGGGAAGCCTCCTTCGTTGATGATGTCAAACCTGGCCAGCGCAGCATCCATCGCAACAGCGAACATCTGCTGATGGAATCCGCCCGGCGGGCGGACGAAAAATTCAAGACCCGCAAAATCCCCCTACCCGCCATCCACGAAGTCACCAGTGCCTTGGCCGGTAGCACCCCAAAACTCGTCCAATACAATGTGCATGGCGAACCCCAGATCCATTCGCTCAAGCCCAGCAAAACAACCGTGGGCCGCGCTCCACACAACGACTTATGCCTCCCGGTGGATTCTGTTTCATCCGCACATTGCGGATTCGAAATCCGGGGGCGCAAAGTCTATGTCGGCGACCATCACTCCCTCAATGGCACCTTTGTCAACGGCCAGCGTGTCATCGAACCCATCGAACTCCGTGAAGGTGACACCCTTCATATCGGGAGTGTTGCCCTGCGATTTTACTGGGTGACCCAGCCCGATGGAAACCTTGGTTGAAATACCCCTTTCAACACCCCGGCAGCGGAAAAGTTTACTGACACAGCTTCCTGAAATTCCTACCCTTACAGGTTTTATGGCAGATCATTCAGCTTCTCTGGTAATAGCCGGTCGGCAACTCGCAGCTGCCCGCTCAATCCTCGTTATCAGCCACCTCAGGCCTGATGGGGATGCCTACGGCAGCAGCCTCGGGCTTGCCCACAGCCTCCGGGCCTTGAACATAAGCGTCCGGGTGCTCAATCAGGATGGACTTCTGCCGATGTACAATTTTCTGCCCGGCAGCGAAAATATCCTGACAACTCCTGCAACTGCTCCAATAGCTGACCTGATCGTTAGTGTCGACACCTCGACAGAAGAACGGCTGGGAAAGACCTTCCTCTCCTGGAAAAAGCCGGTGGATCTCAACATCGACCACCACGGCAGCAACACCTGTTATGGCCGGAATAACCTGGTCCTGCCTGAAGTGCCTGCCACCGCTTCTATTATTACGCAACTCATCCGTGAGTGCGGTTGGCCCCTGACCCCGGAAGCCGCTTCCTGCCTTTTTGTCGGACTGAGCACGGACACAGGCTCTTTCCGCTACAGGGGCACCAGTTCCGACACCTTTAGACAGGCGGCAGACCTTGTTGACGCCGGGGCGGACAGCGCAGAGCTCTCCAGACACTGCTATCAGTCCATGTCCCCCCAACGTTTCGCCCTGCTGCGACTGGCGCTCCAGTCACTCCGCACAGAATGCGGGGATCGTCTGGCCTATTACATTCTCACTCCCGAAATGTTCCTGGAAAGCGGGGCGGAACCCGAAGACACGGAAGGTATCGTGGAAACCTCCCTCAACGTCAAAAACATACGGCTTGGTGCCCTGTTTGAACTTAAAACGGATGGGTCACTCAAGGTCAGCCTGCGCTCCAAAGATACCATCAATGTCAGCCGGATCGCCGCCGGGTTTGGCGGTGGAGGGCATCCAGGTGCCGCAGGAATCAACTTTCCTTCCGACGGTATCACACATATTCAGACTGTTCTCGTAAAACTCAGACAAGCCTTGGATCCAGGCTAAAAACAAACCAGAAACCTTTTCGCCCACCGATTCTCTTTGCGTCCTTTGGCGATCTTCCCCTTAAATAGCCCTCTCATCATGGAAACCTCTCTCGACGGCGTTCTTCTCATTAATAAACCGGGCGGCTGCACCTCCCACGACATGGTCGATTTTATCCGGCGCCGCTTTAAGTTCAAAAAGGTCGGGCACTGCGGCACTCTGGATCCTATGGCAACCGGGCTGCTGATGATGGTTCTCGGCAAGGCGACCAAAGTTCAGGATCTCCTGATGGCCGAGGACAAGGAATATCAGGGAACTCTTACTCTGGGCAGCACCACAGACAGCCAGGATGCACAGGGAGCCGTGCTCAGCACCCATGAAGTTCCCGACCTGAATGATTCTGAAGTCCAGGCCGCATTCGATGCCTTCAAGGGAGATTTTTATCAGATACCACCCATGGTTTCAGCCCTCAAAAAAGACGGCGTTCCCTTGTACAAGTTGGCGCGACAGGGCAAAGTCGTGGAACGGGAACCACGCCTTGTTCATGTCTTTTACAACAAATTGCTGGAGGTTTCCATCCCACACGTCCGTTTTGAGATCAAATGCAGTAAAGGCTTTTATGTCCGGACCTACTGTCATGACATAGGAGATAAACTAGGCTGCGGAGGCCACCTTTCCCAGTTGGCCAGGACACGCTCTGGAAATTTTCTTCTCAGCGAAGCCCTTTCATGGGAGGGCCTCCAACAAAAACAAAATGCCGATGATCTGGCCCAACATATTCTCTCCCTGGCGGATGTCTCCAGAATCCGGAGACAATAGGCCTTTCCCAGGTAACAGAAAACGCAGACTGCCCTTTTTTTCGACCATCAGCATTTGCTGACAAGCTTATGAATGTTTATCACAGCCTAAAGGAGGCTTCGCTCAATCCTGATATCCGAAACCTTGCCCTCGGTTTTTTCGACGGGCTCCATCTCGGTCACCGGGAAGTGATAGCAGGCAACGGGGTGCGGACCATGCTTAGTTTTAAAGAACATCCCCAAACTGTTCTCTTCCGTGATCGACCTGTCACTCTGATCACCGGTCTGCCACATAAACAGGATATCCTGGAAAACTGGAAAGTCCCAAACATCATTCTCCTTCCTTTCAATAAGGACGTTTCTCTGAAGTCGCCGGATTTGTTCCTCTCCGAGTTGCATCTGGCATTTCCCTTTTTGGAGAGCATACGGGTCGGGGAAAATTTCCGTTTTGGCCATCAACGGGCGGGAAATCCCCACCTTCTGGGCGAGTGGGGGGTAACGAAAAAAATCCGTATCGAGGTCATTCCATCTCTTTTAGATCAAGGCTCTTGTGTCAGCAGCAGCCGCATACGTCAACTTCTGGCTGAGCGCGAATTGGATGCTGCGGCAACCCTCTTGGGACGTCCCTACAGTCTTTACGGCCGGGTTGTTGAAGGACAAAAAGTTGGGCGTAAGCTTGGTTTCCCGACCCTCAATCTGGCTACCGAAGACGGACAGCTTCTGCCCTTGGGCGTTTATCACGGTCGCGTGCTATTGAGCCATACCTTTTACAAGGCAGCTATTAACATCGGGAAACGTCCCACACTCGGTTCAGGATGCGACATCTGGGTCGAAGCCCATCTTCCGGGATTCTCCGGCGATCTCTATGGACAGAGGATCAATCTGGAGATTTCTGGATTCATCCGTGATGAAATTCATTTTTCATCCCTGGATCAATTGCAGAAGCAGATCGAACAGGATGTCCTCTCGATCAAGGCCCTACCTCTTTGTTGAGTTGGGACTTTTGACTTTGGTGGCAAATCAAAGGAGAGGATGCCGCCCGCAGACCGTCACGGAGCCTTGCCGGCCACTTTGGCGGAACCCACGTTGAAAGGTTCACCATCAGGACGGAGAATTCGCACCGTTACAAAAATCAGCGTATTTTTCTTGATCGCTCGCTCTGCTTTGCTGCGGAAAAGGGGTCCGATCAGGGGAATGTCTCCCAAGATGGGGACTTTGTCTTCCACAGTAGTAATATCTTCGCGGATCAGGCCACCGAGAACCATGGTGTAACCGTCTTGGATTTCCAACTGGGCATTATCCACTGCTTTAATCGAAAACACAGGCTGATTAACCGTATTGGGTGTAAGGACTACACCGGGGTTATTTGGATCGAAAATCTGAGCACCATAGTTAATAAATCCATCAAATTCAGTGATTTCCGGCTTTAACGTTAAGAAAACGCGTTGGCGATCCACTGTAATTCTGGGCTGCACCACCATACTCACCCCAACGTTACGACTTTCAAAATCCGTCGGGAAGGATGGAGAGACCGTATAAATGTTTGATAAGCCGCCAGGACCAGGGCCTATGCCAATGGCTGATTGCGCTGTTGCCTGGTCAAACTCAGTAGGATAAAGAAATTCACGCGCCACCAAAACATTGGCTTGTTGCCCATCATTGACAACAACCGATGGTGCCGTCATCAGATCCGTGCTGGATTTCTGTCTTAGTGCCTCCATCAGGATCTGAAACGCATTGCCATCGATGGCACCCGTAATTCCAAAACGATTAGGAATTACCGACTGAGCCTGCGGCTGAGTGGCAGAGGCTCCATCCAAAAAAGATTGAACAGGATCACTTACCCTAAGGCCACCGATCCCCTGCAAGTTGGTTCCACTCTGGACATTCCCACCAGCAATCTTGCTGCCAGAGCCGGCAATTGGGTAGCCACCAGCCAGTGAATAGTTGAAGGCCAGAGAATCCAGATCATCCTGGTTGATTTCAATCAATTTGGTTTCAATCCTTACCAGAAGCGTTTCTCCCTGATTTACCGTGACCAACTCCTCCACCAGATCGATCTGATCCTGGGCATTTTTGACCGTCAATATACCTGTGGCGCGGTTGTAAATGGCGGCTGAACCCTCAGGGAATTTGACGCCCCTTTCCTCAAGACTCTTTCGCACTGGATCTTCCGTCGCTGTCGTCACCGTGGTCGTGGGCCTGCGGCGCGGTGCTGCAGCCCCGCCGTCCGAAGTCGTTGATGTGCCTGCGCCGGTTGTGTCAAAAAAACCTTCATTGACAGGAAATTCACGGGTAACAAGAACAGCATCATCCCCGTCACTCAAGGGTACAATGAAGATAGCAAACTCTTCCACCTTGAACTTGACCCCGGCGATATTGCAGATGTAGCGCAGCACCTCTCCTGCAGGCACATTTTTCAGACGCAGGCTGAAGGGACGGGCTTCCGAGCGGGCCTTCTCATTTTTGACAATAAAGCTGATACCAGCACCAGTGATATCTTCTTCACGTGTCTTCGTGGTCAAAAAACGAGCGGCGTCCTCAATGGTGGCATCGGTAAAGTCAACCTGCTTGATGATGATTGTCTGAAGTTTTTGGCTGACCTGGAAATTGGCTCTGGCTGTGATTGGTGAGATAGTAGTCTTCGTTCCTTGAAGATTGGCCTCCACCTGGTAAACTTCAGACCAGGCGTCCCGGGTCTGGGTTATTTTTTCCTGGCGGCTGGAGCTTGTGGCAATAGCCTTACTCCGGCCCATTTTTTTGTAAAGTTTGAGCTGTTCTGTTGCCGCGACCTTGTTGTAAGGGTCAATGGCCAAAGCCTGCTCAAGCTCTTCCTCTGCTTTGCTGAACTGGCCTGTGGCGACGTAGTCCTTGGCCAGCTTGATATGGTCATTCACTTTGTTCAAATTCCCTATAAATTTGGGATCGACCGCTGGATTCTCAGGTTTGTCCCCTACTTTGATCCCCAGAATCTGATTGATTTTCTCTAGCAACGACTGGGCTTGGGTGTTGTTTTTGTTGTATTTCAGAGCAGATTGGGCACTGCCACGTGCTTCAAAGTACTTCTTTTCGCCAAACTCTTTTTCTGCCGCGTTGTACTCCAACTTTGACATCAAGAGACTGGCCCGAGCGTAAACGGGTTTACCCTCTCCCGCCTCAGGAACCTGTTCTAGAATCTCCGTGATCGTGGTGCGTGCTTCCGCATCACGTCCCAGCTGGATCATGCGCTCCGCATCATTGAGCTGCTTGACCGCACGTATGACCAGCTCTTGACGGCGAATGATTTCACGTTGAAGGATACTGTCGGAATCGTTCTGGGCGTTGGCCGCATAGCACGGAATAAAGGTGCAAAAAACCAAGGCAAAGGTTTTCAGTATAGAAGTCGCACCTGATTTGCGAACGTTGGCTAAAACTTGATGGTTCATATAGTTATCAGAATTATCTGGTCTGCCCAGAGGGGATAAGGGTGATTTCATATGATTCCCTCTCTCCTTCTGTCAAGTATTCGGGCGTTCCGTCAGGCTTCATCATCCGGGCTGTAATCAACATCACCAGATTTCTTTTGATAGAGCGCTCTACTTTGCTTCGGAACAGCCTGCCGACCAGAGGAATATCTCCCAGAATAGGTATTTTATCTTCAATCATTTGCTTGTCTTCACGAATGAATCCCCCCATAACGATTGTTTGGCCGTCAATAACCTGCACCTTTGTTTCCACCTTACGGATAGCGAATACGGGGGTCAAAGCAACACCTTCAGCAATGGAAGAAATGGGGCCACCTTGGATACTTTGTACGACGTCACTGGCGTAGTTGATAAAACCTTGGAATTCCGTCACCTCAGGTTTCAACTCAAGATCAATACGTCTGTCTAAAGTCGCCGTTGCCTTGACTTCCAAAGTAACACCGATATCCCGGCTTTCAAAACTGGAAGGATTGGACGGCACCGCGATGGGTGGTGGAGGCGGGGATTCCGATGTACCTGCTGTTGTAATGATTTCTGGTGGATCATATTCCGTCGGATAAATAAGTTCCCGTGAAACCCTGATTTTTGATTTTTGTCCGCTGACGAGGGTCAGTTTGGGGGCCGACATCAAATCGGATCCCAAGGCAGATTCCAAGGCGGTAATCAAGAGACGGGCTCCGCTTCCTCCGATGATACCGCTGACCCCAATCTGGTTGGCCTGCCGGTTAGACCCGATTCCCAGCAATGCATCCAACTGATTGGCTGCAAGGTTATTGGTTGTTCTCAAGGCCGTGGCGGCACTTGCGTTACCGGCAACACTGTTGGCAAAGGGACCGCCAAAACTAGGGCCCGTGCCGAGGACCGCAGGACTTTGGGCATTGTTGGGGAAAACACCAAAGGCATCCGGTATGGCAGCGGTTCCGTTGATACGGTAATTAAAGGACAGCTCCTTCAATTTATCATCTGCAAAATCAATAAATTTGGCTTCCACTTCAATCTGCTTGGTCTGATTAACTTCACGGGAAAGCAGTTGATCAATCAGGTTGAGCTGATCGAGGGTATTCTTGACGACCATTTTGGCGGTGCGGGGAAGGTAAGCGGCACTGGAATCCCCAGGGAACTTGACACCTTTCTTTTCCAACTCTTCCTTGACCGGCACGGTTGCAATATCAATCGTGCGTGTTGTGAAATCGCGCGTCGGGTCTGGGGTTTCTCTCACAGACGTCGGAAAAAAGGTCGGAGGAACGGAGAAGGTGCGGATTACCAGTACCTCACTGGTTTCATTGCTGGGGAAAATATAGACCGCATGCTCGTCCACTTTGTACTGGAGGTTGGTCAGCGAGTTGATGAAATTAAGAATCTGGATTAGGGGAACATTCTTCAAGCTCAGCGTCAATGTCCGGGCAGGGGCAGGAACAGGGACTACTTCGGCACCATCTGCGGGTGGCGTTGCCGAGGCGGTGGGCATGGCCTTGAGAACAAAGTTTACCCCTGTTTTGTCAGGATCAGGATCCAGGGCCCTACTCTGGTCTTCCAGAAATTTAACCGCATCTGCGATATCAACTTCACTGAAGTTCAACTCGGGGATAATGATTTTTTCCAACTTATCATATAAACGCAAAGCTCCAGTCTGCTGGACGGCCTGACCTGCGGTGGTCAGGGCATATTCCTTGCGATCGATCGGAACCGTGGGCCACTCCGTCTCCACGTCATATAGGGCTTTTTCGCGGCGGGCATCCTTCCGCACAGTGGCAGCCTTGTATTTGATTTTTTCAACTTTCTGAATGCGCTTACGGGCGTTGTCGTTGAATTCGTCAATGGTGAGGACTTCTTTGTAACGTCCGATGGCCCGTTGATACTGACCCGTTTCCATGAAGGAATCCCCTTCGAACATCAGGCGCTGAATATTGGCGATCTTCTCTTGAAGCTCGGAAGTAACGGCTTTGTTACCGGGGTATTGCTGTTCGAGATCTTTGGTTTGGGCTTTCACGCGGGCCAAACTGACTTGGTAACTGCTATTGGTCGGATCCAATTCAACAGCTTCTAGCAGTAAGCTGCGAGCAGCTTCGTATTTTTTGTTTTTCTCTTCGATGGCTGCCTGAATGGCCACTGTTTTGGCCGCACCCTTGCGAGCGATGACGTACGTTTCCAGAAAGGCTGGCTCGTTTTCTGTAGCGTCCGTTACGGCTTTGAAACGATCTCGGGCCGTTTTGAGTTCACCTGCGGCCAACAATTTGGCTCCCTCTTCAAGTTGCTTGTTGTAGAGCAGTGAGCGTTCAACTCTTTTGATGGCCTCGGATTCCGATCTGGCATCGGCAGCAGTAACATCCGCCGTCTGTGCCAAGGTTGTCGAAACTGCATAAAACATGCAGATGGCGGCCAACCGTGCCGGTTTCATTACAAGGTCTCTGGATTTAAAATGATATCTCATAGCGGGCCTCTTATGTTTTTATATATAATGCTGTAAAATTGAAGGTCAAGAAGTTTAAAAGTCTCAATCGTGATTATTAATCTCATTTAACGACGGGAACAGCAATGGTGTTTTCTTTGTTTGCGTCTTCCAAATCACGGATGAGTGCCCTTTCCGCACTGGCCTTGACCAGTTGATAGGTTTTTTCCCGGACCTTGAAAGTATCCCCGCGCTTTACTATGGCAGGGTCAACCTTGCCTCCAGGAACCCGAAGAACAAACTCAACAGTGCTTTCATCCGACTCCGTTGCTTTTCTCAAAACGAGGGTAATGACTTCATTCAACTTGAGATAGGTCAGATCCAGTTCCGATTCGTCAATGTTCTCTTCGATTTTTGTGTTGGGATTGAATTTTTTAGTCATTTTTTCTCTGTATGCCGTGATTTGATAACCTTCAATTTCATCACCTTCCTTCAACAGTTTGGAACTGCCTTTAAAAGCCAATTGGAACTGCAACCCGCTGGCACCCCGGGTTCGTCCTTTGAACTCCAGCTTGAAAGGTACCGGCGTGAACTTTTTGACCGCCAACTTCACTATAACCCCGGGATGGTTTTTCTTGTCCTGGGGATTGGTTTTCCCTTTGTATTCTTCCAGGTTACTGAAACCGTCCCCATCAGGATCCTGATTTCCTACTTCCGTATCTTCAATCGAAAGGCGGTTGGCAATCAGCCAGGCAGCTGTTATTCCCACTCCTGCAATCTCCTTGTTTTCGTCCAAAGGCCCGATTTCCCCGCTGGCTGGTTCGTAAACAATCAACCGGGAAACGAAAACCGGCTGCTTTTTATTGATTTCCCCAATCATCAGGGGTGTCTTTAACTGACCGGAAATGGCTTCAAATTTTTCAAAAGGAATTTTCTCCGGAGCCTTACCCACGGTGGTCGCCTGGATCTCTTCCTTCGCCGGCAGGCTGAGGGCCAGGAAGGCCATTCCCACTCCGAAGAGCAACAGAACAACCGCCATCACGGCCTGCTCCGGTTGTAATTTCATTTTATTCATGATGAAAAGTATCTAAACGTGTCGTTATTTAATGGCCGGTTTTTTGGAATCCACAGCAGCGGGAAGAAAATCAATCAGATCCAGACGGATACGCGCATTGACTTTTTCCCGGCCAGCCACCGATATGAAATTCTTTTTCTGCTCCGGCGTGGCGGAAGTAGCTCCCCCCCCGCCCGTGACCTCCAAACGTTTGGGCACTGTCCTTTTCTCGTTTTCCAGATAGACAAATCGTGTCACAAACATGAATTGGGAAGAGCCAACTCCATTCAAGAACCGGATGACTGACTCCGGATCCGACTTGATTACAACTTCAAAAGGCAGAATCCTGTAGGTGTTTTCGGAGCCGGGAAGTATCTTGGCCTTGAGTGCCTCATCATTACCGGTGGCTGAGCCAACTCCTACCGTGGGGGTTTCTTCCAGGAGTGAACGTTTGATGGCAACCACGGTTTCAACTCCGGAACCCGCGAGCAGCTTCACGATCTCTTCGATGGCCAGCAACTGGATGCCCAGATCCAGGGTATTTTCGGCACGGGGCGCCGCCAGCACGTAGGATTTGAAAGCAAAATTATACTCTTCGGGAATGGCCATGTTTTTATCCCTGGCCAGTTGGCGCAATTCCAGACGCTTGGTCCCGAAAACTTTTTTCCAGGAATCCGGGTCCAGACCCTTCATCGCACCGGAGGCGGGGTCTATGGTGCGAACAGCAGAAAACTGATTCACTTTGGATTGCACATCAGGTGTTAGAACACCCTCCAGATCCACCAGCTTGATTTTCTGGTCCTGCAGAATTTTTTTGTTCTGGGCGCTGGGAAATAGTCCCTTCTTTTCGACAGCCATGATCTGGCCTTCAAGCTCCGTTTTCTCGCCCAGCTTCTGTGTCAGCTGCCGGGAAGTCCAGAACCAGGCTCCGCCACCCAAAAGTCCGACCACAACCATGATGATCACGGTCACAAGTATATGTTTGGGAATATCTTTCATGGCAGAAGATCCGGCTGCATATCCTGCTTAAACACCGCTCGTACAAAAAACAAAAGGGCAACTTGGTCGTTGTTGTTGAAATTTTCCCTGTCGATGATTTCGACTGTATCAAAAAGCCCCGTTTTTTTCAGGTCTTCCGTGAAATTGTTCAATGTTGAATCGGAAAGGTTTGCTTCATAAAAACCCCGGATATTCAGCTCGGTCGCTTTCGGAGCCAGATTCAATTTACTTGGATCCAGCGTGGCGGCATTGAGTCCGGCACGGGGGGCCTGGACGGCTCCCTGAGGAGTGCGTCCCGCCCCACGGGGGGCATTGGCCGCACCGGGTCCGGAACCCGGACCGGAGAGAGTGGCCGGAATGGTTTCAACTGGATTTCCATTGTAGGTCAGATCCACCTGGGTGATCCACATCCCCGTGTAGGAGGTCACGGTCTTGATCAAAATATTCATCAGGCCGGGCCAGAAATCCCGTTGTTCCATCAGCCGGGAAAATCCCTCGAGCCTGCGTCGCTCCTGGCCCGTTTCCTTGGACAGACGCTCGATGGAGGCAGACAGGGTTTGCTTGTTGGACAAATCGCTGTTCATGGTGTCCACCACGGCCGAGACTTCGGTCAGTTTCCAGAAATTCGCTCCCGCAGCCATGACAAAAAGTAATATCCAGACGATGATTCCGCCGACCAGATAAGGCATCTGGCCCTGTTTCTTGTTTTTCTGTTGAGCCGAGAGCGGAACAAGATTCACCTCGATCGGCACATCCTCCATGGCGCGCAACCCGAGTCCTATCACTGCACCAAGAAGATAGGCATCGGTTGCCAGCTTCGCACGATCCAACTGCGGAGAGATCGCGGTGTTCCTCAGTGGATTGAAAAACTCAACCGGTATATTCAGCTTTTCCTTAAAAAACATGTCGGCATAGGGCATGGATGCCGCGCCCCCCGCCAAAAGGATGACCTTGGGCGACATGCCATTCTGCTGGTTGCGATAAAAACTGATCGAGCGGCTGATCTCGGCGTGTAAACGGGAAAAAACACTGCGGGCGATCTTGGAAATACGTGACGCAGCCTGATCCTCGGGGTCGGCATAGGCACCGCCCAAGCCAACAAAGCCTTTACCCTTTTTCAACAATTCCGCCGCCACGTAGGGCTCCTGGAATTCGTTGGAAATATTCTGTGAAATCATGTGGCCGCCGATGGGGATCACCCGGCAGAAAATCTTGCTGCCCTCGACGAATACCAGGTTGGTGCTCTTGGCCCCGATGTCGATGATCAGCGCGCAGCCGTTGTTTTCCGGATAATTGTAACGGTAGGCATTGACGAGAGTCAGCGGAGCAACATCCACTTTGTCCATCTCTAGCTTGTGCATCTGGAAAGCCGAATTGGCCTGTTCCACCAGATCGCTTTTGACCGCGACGATGACAGCCTCCACATCCTTCGCGCCTTTACCTCCAAGAAGCTGATAGTCCCAGACGACCTCATTGATCGGAAAAGGCACGTTCTGCTGGGCCTCAAAAACCACCATCTGGTCTATCTGCTCGGATGCCACCGGGGGCAATTTGACAAAGCGGGTGAAGACAAACTGACCTGAAATGGAACAGAACGCCCGTTCCGATTTGGTGATCCCCTTTTCAGCCAACACAGTCTGCAGGGTTTCCGCAATGAAAGGAAAGCGATCCTGCTCTTTGTTCGGGTCGAGGCCCATTTCTTTGATGGAATAATCCAGCAAGGTCAGCCCACCCTGCGAATACTGGAACACCCCCATTTTCAGGGTGCTCGAGCCCAGATCAATCGCGATGAATTTGTTGGAAGACGCCACAGGTCGGATCCGTTATTAATTTTTTGCTTTGATCTGGTTGACACGGCGTGCGTTTGCGGGCCAGAAAGGTGAGTCGATAAGCGGAACCAAAACCGAGTTGACTTGTAGGCCCGAGCTATACCAGTTTGCATCGTCTTTTTCTTTGTCCTGCTGGGCGGCAAGACGCCCGTTCTGCAGGATATCCACATGCACATTGAAATCTTTCAGATCCTTCCCCTTGTCTCCCGCGTATCGCTGGGCGGAACCCGGTGGCAGATACACAAAGGCCATATGGTCCCCTTTAGGCACATTGATAAAAGTCACTTCGGAGGTCAAAACCACGAACTGTGCCTCTTTTTTTGAATCAGCCCCTTCCACAAAAAATTTGACCTGAACTTCTTCACTGAGTTCTTCCTCGGTGGAGAACTTTACCTGGATCACATGCCAGGATTCATCCAAAACCTTGTTCAGGCTGTTGCCCTCGACTTCTTTGGGCGTCACCGCAGCGTCAACTTTGATTTCAATAATTTTTACTGCCTCTTTTTCAGCTGCCTGAACAAAAGGTGTGAAGACAAGTATCAGGGTGGCTAACAGACAGATAGCTAGAGACTTAGGGTTCATCTTATGAAGTAAAGCCAGCACCCACCTTAACGTCAAATGTTTTTACTCATATCTGCATAATATAAGCTTAGTTACATTCATTACAGATTCGCTTTTTATACCCAAGTATCGCCATTCCAAGATTTTCCACATTCGGGACTTATCCAGATTAATAAGCCAGATTTGGACCCAGCCAACGCTCAACCTCTTCCACACTCATTCCTTTACGTCGTGAATAATCAAGGACCTGATCTTTTTGGATTTTGCCAACTGCAAAATATTTGGCTTCCGGATGTGTAAAATACAACCCACAGACCGAACTTGCTGGTGTCATGGCACAATGCTCCGTCAAACGGATTCCCGTCCTGGCTGTAATATCGAGAAGGCTGAATAATTTAGGCTTCTCGGTGTGATCCGGACAGGCCGGATATCCCGGGGCAGGCCGGATTCCACGGTATTTCTCGCGAATCAACTCATCCGTACTCAGGTTCTCCTCTTTGCCAAAACCAAACAAATCACGCACCTGCTTGTGCATATACTCGGCAAACGCCTCCGCCAAACGGTCTGCCAATGCCTTCGCCATGATCGATTGATAATCATCATGATCCTCTTCGAACCGCCGAACCACCTCATCCAGCCCTTCTCCTGCCGTTACGGCAAAAACTCCCACATAATCTTCCCTCCCGCTTTCCTTCGGAGCCACAAAATCCGCCAAGGCATAGGTGGACTTGCCTCCCGGCTTGTCCATTTGCTGGCGGAGGGTGCAAAGGGTTCCAAGCAACGCCCTGCGCGAGTCATCATGGTACACCTCAATATCGTCCCCGACCGAGTTGGCCGGCAACAAGGCAATCATCCCTTTTGGACGAAGCCATTTCTCCGCCACCATTTTTTTAAGCAATTCCTGCGAATCCTTCCATAAAATCGTGGCTTCGGCCCCGACCACTTCATCTTCAAGAATCTGCGGATAACGTCCGCGCAATTCCCACGCATGAAAAAACGGGGACCAGTCAATGAAATCCAGCAACTCGGAAGCATCCACTTCGATGTTCCGTATACCGGTGAACTCCGGACGGGCAATATCCTGGCTGCTCCAGTCAAAAACAGGTTTCCGTCTCCGGGCCTCTTCCAGACCGACCAGTTTCTGTTCCTTTTTTTGTTTTTCGTGCAACTCCCGCATGGCCTGTTGTTTAACCAGCAGATCATCCTGGAAACCCTTTTGCGTCTCGGGATTGAGCAACTGGCTAACCACCCCCACCACCCTCGAAGCATCGGTCACGTGTGCCGTCACCCCTGAATAGTGGGGGGCGATCTTGATGGCGGTATGGGCTGCGCTCGTGGTGGCCCCGCCAATCAACAGAGGGGTCTTAAGTCCCCGGCGCTCCATTTCCCGGGCGTTATGCGCCATTTCATCCAACGATGGCGTGATCAGCCCGCTCAGACCGATGACATCCGCCCCGATTTCAGCCGCCTTTTCCAGAATGGCATCACAGGAAACCATGACCCCTAGATCCACCACCTCGTAGTTGTTGCAGGCCAGCACCACCCCCACAATATTTTTCCCGATGTCGTGAACATCGCCCTTTACCGTGGCGATCAAAAATTTTCCCTGGGCCCGGCTGGCGCCGGACCTGGCTTTTTCTTCCTCCATGTAAGGTGTCAGGTAAGCCACGGCTTTTTTCATCACGCGGGCACTTTTCACCACTTGGGGCAGAAACATTTTCCCGGCTCCAAACAAATCCCCCACCACTTTCATGCCGTCCATAAGCGGACCTTCAATCACCAACAAAGGCCGGGCCATCTTCAGCCGGGCTTCCTCCGCATCTTCCTCAATGAAATCCGTGATGCCTTTGACCAGCGCGTGCTCCAGTCTCTTTTCCACCGGCTCGCGCCGCCAACTGGCGTCCTCCTTGTCCTTGACCACGCCCGAACCTTTGACCTGTTCCGCCAGTTCCACCAGCCGCTCCGTCGAATCCGGACGGCGGTTCAGAAGTACATCCTCAACTCTTTCTTTCAACTCCGGCTCAATCTGTTCGTAAATCGCCAGCATCCCCGCGTTGACAATGCCCATGTCCAGTCCGGCCCGGATGGCGTGGAACAAAAAGGCGGAATGCATGGCCTCGCGGACCACGTTGTTGCCCCGGAATGAAAATGAAATGTTACTGATACCACCGCTGACCTTTGCCCCGGGAAGATTCGTTTTGATCCAGCGCGTGGCATTGATGAAATCAACTGCGTAGTTGTTATGTTCGTCGATTCCTGTCGCAACCGTCAGAACATTGGGATCAAAGATGATGTCTTCCGGAGGGAAGCCCACTTTTTCCGTTAGAAGCTTGTAGCCCCGTGCGCAGATGGCCTGTTTTTTATCCACCGTGTCAGCCTGTCCTTTTTCATCGAAGGCCATTACCACCACCGCCGCCCCATAACGACGCACCAGCTTCGCGTAATGCAGAAAAGCTTCCTCTCCTTCCTTCAGGGAAATCGAGTTCACGATCCCCTTGCCCTGCATGCATTTCAAACCCGCCTCCAGAACTGACCACTTGGAGCTGTCAATCATGATGGGAACACGGGCGATGTCCGACTCTGCTGTGATGAGGTTCATGAACCGGGTCATGGCCGCCTCGGAATCCAACAGCCCCTCGTCAAAATTAATATCGATGACCTGCGCCCCGTTTTCCACCTGCTGCTTGGCAATGGCCAGGCCCGCTTCGTAGTCGCCCGCCTTGATAAGTTGCGCGAATTTGGGCGAACCCGTGACGTTCGTGCGCTCACCAACGTTGATGAAATTGGTTTCAGGCCGCACAGTCAGGGCATCAAGGCCGCTTAATCTCAGCCATGGCTCGATTACCGGTAGTTTACGCGGGGCGCAGCCCTTGACAATATCTGCAATGGCCCGGATGTGGTCGGGAGTTGTTCCGCAACAGCCCCCCAGAATGTTAAGCCAACCGTTCTCTGCCCATTCACGCAGCTGAGGAGCCAGGCTCTCGGGGGTTTCCGGGAAGCCGGTGGGTGACAAGGGATCCGGCAGTCCGGCATTCGGGTGCGCGCTGACATACACCGGCGCAATGCGGGACAACTCATCCACCAACGCGCGCATCTCCTTGGGACCCAGGGCGCAGTTCATTCCCACGGAGATCAGGGGCACATGCGAAATCGAATTCCAGAAGGCCCCAACGGTTTGTCCTGTCACGCCGCGATCGCTGCCCGCCTGGATAAAAGTAACAGAGGCCATGAGCGGATAGCGTTCACCGATCTCGTCGAAAAGTTTTTCGATGGCGAAAAAAGCCGCCTTCGCATTGAGCGTGTCGAAGATCGTTTCGACAAAAAGGATGTCGGCACCACCGTCGATCAGGCCGCGGGCCTGGTCAAAATAGGCGGCCACGAGTTCGTCCCAAGTCACGCCGCGCGCACCGGAGTCATTGACGTCGGTCGACATGGAGGCCGTGCGGGTGGTGGGTCCGATGGAGCCGGCCACGAAACGCGGGCCGCTGCCGCCTCCGGCCAAAAACGCGTCGACGGCACGGCGGGCAGCGGAGGCCCCGCCTTTGGCGATTTCGTAGGCATGATCCTGCAGGTCGTAGTCTGCCAGGGAAACCGCCTGGGCATTGAAGGTGTTGGTTTCCAGAATATCGGCACCGGCTTCCAGGTATTGCCGGTGGATCTCCTCGATATAATGCGGCTGGGTAACGTTCAGCAAATCCCCCAGACCTTTGACATCCTTACGCCAGTTTTTGAAGGCCTCGCCGCGATAGGTGGCTTCATCCAGCTTCAAGCACTGGGTCATGGTGCCCATCGCACCGTCCAAAATCAGGATGCGCTTCTCCAAAAGCTCAATCAAAGGCCGGGCACGTTCACCATGTTGCAAGATCTTGTCCATAAATATATCTGTCCATCATGATAGATTGATGGATCGACTTGGCAAAACATTTTCTTCCAGATCCTACTGACCCAATAAAGCGGCTCAAGTCCGGTCTTTTTGCCTGTTCCCCACCTGAATCAGATCCCTGTGACAGAATTCGCGAATTTCCTGTTGCCACATCGCAAACGGTATGCTGATATTTTCACCCTTCTTGATGACCCTATCGTCTAGAGGCCTAGGACACGTCCCTTTCACGGATGCGACACGGGTTCAAATCCCGTTAGGGTCACCATTTTTTCTGGGGTCATAGCTCAGTTGGTAGAGCACCACAATGGCATTGTGGGGGTCTGGGGTTCGAACCCCCATGGCTCCACCAGATTTGTTTTTTTCAAAGAAGTTTTTCCTGCTGTCCCACCCCCTTCTTATTACCTCAATCCCCTTCCTCCATTCCCTTGCCTGCGGCCGCCTTGCATCTCTTCTTGCACCCTCGGGCCGATTCGTTAAGATTTTAAAGATGAAGCATTTCTATTGCTGGTCTTTTCTAGCAGCCCTTCTTGCCCTGAACGCCTGCCAGCCACCCCAGCAGGGCCTTGATGCCGAAGATGAGCGCAATCCCTATTTCCGTAAAGGCGTCAAACTGGCGGCCGATGGTAATTTTCACGGGGCAATCGGCCAATACGAAGACGCCCTCAAAGCCAATCCCGATGTGAAGAAAGCGCACATGGAAATCGGCATCCTTTACGCGGACAAACTGAATGACCCCGTCGGAGCAGCCTATCATTTCCAGAAATACATCGATGCCCGCCCCGACGCCCCCAACATTGCCCAAGTCCAAACCTATCACGAAAAAGCCAAAATCGATTTCGCCCTCACCCTTCCCAACTCTTCAACGCAGAACGCCCAGGAATTTGCCCAGATCAGCAAGGAAAACATCGAACTCAGACAGTCCCTGGCCCTGGTTCAGGAAACCCTGGCCCGCAAAGAAGAGGAAATCGCCAAAATCAAATCCGGCACGTTCACCCCTTCCATCAACACCCCCACCGCCAATCCAATCCCCGATATAGTGACGACCAGCGAAGGGTCGGCACGCTCAACTACAGCCGGGCATTCCCCCACTTTCGCCACCAAGATCCCTGCCGCCATACCCATCGACACAACGTCCTCCCAGAAAGTTCATGTGATCCAATCCGGCGACAACCTCTGGAAAATCGCCAAACAATATTACCCGGATGACATCAACGGTGGCATCGAAAAAATTAAAGCGGCCAATCCCCAGACCACCGCCAATGTTCAAAATTTGAAACTCGGCCAAAAGCTGGCCATCCCCTGACTGTTTAATCCAACCCCCTACCCTCCATACCCTCCATGCCCACACCTAAAGACGACGACCAGGATCTGCTCAGCCGGGCCGAGGCCTCTTCCCTCGATGACTTGAACCACGAACTCCGTGAACAACAGGACCGACTTCTGGAACTCAAACGCCAGCAGGATGAAATCGAACGCCGCAAGCGCGAACTGGAAGAGCTTAACAAAAAACGCAATGAACTGAGCAGCGGCAAGAAATCCATGCGTGAAAAACTGGCCCGCGCCATCACCGTGTTGGAGAGAGCCGAATACGACACACGCCGTGAAATCGAACAGATCCAGCTGACCCGCCAGTCATTTGCCGACCACCTAAGCCAGATTGAAAATATCGATCCATCCGCGTGGACACCCCAGAACATGGATGATGAACTGACCCGCTCCCTAAGCCAAATCGATCATGCACGCGCCGTTTACAACCAGTCCCGGGCCAAAATTGATGCCCTCAGCGGACAGGATATCGAAAGTGATGATACGCGTAGCAGCGGCTCTTCAGAGTCCTACAACGAAGAGGATTCCTCCGTGGAGGCCTCTTTTGTGGAACTCGCCCGGCGCGGTTTTGCTTTTACCCTGCCCCTGATCATTTTTCTGGGCATCCTGTTTCTTGTTTATTTGACCCGCCTATGACGCCGCTCCTTGCGAACAGCGGTTCACATTAAACCGCTCAAGGTCTGGCACCCCCCCTTTGCGGCGTGCGGATGGAATCTTCCCCTAAACGCCCAGAACAGCCTTAAGCTTTTCCCCGGCGGCATTGAGCTGCTCTTCCGTGGCCCCTGCAGGCAGATGCACCTGTTCCCCCACCA
>Ga0209490_10000855_pt1 | contig 30236 bp, 26 predicted proteins | sample MAT06_FD_187209 | JGI IMG/M metagenome (GOLD analysis project Ga0209490, IMG submission 187209) | Freshwater microbial communities from Lake Fryxell liftoff mats and glacier meltwater in Antarctica - MAT-06 (SPAdes) (version 2) | ecosystem: Environmental > Aquatic > Freshwater > Ice > Liftoff...
AACAGAGCCCGGCTACCGCGCCGGGTTCGTCCTTTCTGGATCGGGCTGGATCGGGCTGGATCGGGCCACATGGGCCGAGACCTGCGCCGGCCGCTACATGGCGGCGACACGGACACGCAAAACGGATACGCAAAACGGACACGCAAAACGGACACGCAAAACGGACACCAAGAAAGCGAAACGGGCTAGAAGCTTTCGCCGCCATCCCGCTGATTCTTATGGTGGCCTGGGGCGGAATCGAACCACCGACACGCGGATTTTCAATCCGCTGCTCTACCAACTGAGCTACCAGGCCAGGACAGCCAGAAAGTATAGCAGCGCGCCTACACAGCGCTGCCCACGCCGCTGCGTTCAGCCGCCCCCGCGCTTGTTGCGCGACAGGTCCACGCCCAGTTGCTTGAGCTTGCGGTACAGGTGTGTGCGCTCCAGGCCGGTCTTCTCGGCAACGCGCGTCATGCTGCCGCCTTCCTGCGCCAAATGAAACTCGAAATAGCTTTTCTCGAAGGCGTCACGCGCCTCGCGCAGCGGGCGGTCGAGGTCGAACATCTGCTCCGAACGCGGGCCTTCGTTCACCTGGGGCAGCAGGGCGCCCGCCATCGGGTGCAACGGAATTGCCGCGCCTTCTACAAGGCCGCCGGTCTGGCCCTCGTGGCGCGCAGCTGCAGACGCCGCGGCCAGGCGCTGCGCCGGCTTCACCAGGGCCTGCTCAACCGTGCGCAGCAGCTTCTGCAGCGTGATGGGCTTTTCCAGAAAGGCGCTGGCGCCGTACTTGGTGGCTTCCACCGCGGTGTCGATGGTGCCGTGGCCGCTCATCATGATGACGGGCATGCTCAACTGCCCACTGGCGCCCCACTCCTTGAGCAGCGTCACGCCGTCCACGTCGGGCATCCAGATGTCCAGCAGCACGAGGTCGGGGCGCAGCATTTCGCGCACCTGGCGCGCCTGCGCGGCGTTTTCGGCCAGTTCGACCGTGTGACCTTCGTCGGTCAAGATCTCGGACAGCAGGGCACGTATGCCCAACTCGTCGTCGACTACCAGGATAGTTGCCATGCGTTCTAGTGCGTCACGCTGCCAAGGGCCGGGAAGGCGCCGGCTTCGGTGGCCTCCGGTGGGCCACTCGGCGTTGCGGCGAAGTTGGAAAATGATAGCGAAACGCGGGCGCCAGTGACGGGCCCATCGGGTTCATCGCCGGCGTGCAGGTTGGCAGCACGCAAGCGTGCGCCATGTTCGTCGGCAATCTTCTTCACCACCGCAAGCCCCAGGCCCGTGCCTTTGGCCTTGGTGGTGACGTAAGGCTCGAAGGCTCGCTTGAGCACCTTCTCGGCAAAACCGGGGCCATTGTCGATGACGGTCAGGCGCAGCGCGAGCAACTCACCATTTTCGCCGCGCGCCACGCTGGTGATCAGCTCCACCTCGCCGTCGGGTCGGTCGGCCACGGCGTCCAGGCTGTTCTGCACCAGGTTGTGGATGACCTGCCGCAGCTGCGTGGCGTCACCCATCAACCGCGGCAACCCGGGCTCCAGCCGCGCCAGCAACAGGCCGTTGTCCATGGCTTGGCCATACAGCGCCAGCACTTCCGAGGCCAGCGCATTCAGCTCCAGCGGCAGCATCTTCGCCGCCGGCAAGCGCGCGTAGTCGCGGAACTCGTTGACCAGGGCCTGCATCGCGCCCACCTGGTTGACGATGGTGTGCACGCTGCGCGCCAGCAGCGCCTGGTCGGCACCTTCGAGCTTGTGGCCCAGCCTGTGCTGCAGGCGCTCGGCGCTCAGCTGTATGGGCGTGAGCGGGTTCTTGATCTCGTGCGCCAGGCGGCGCGCCACCTCGGCCCAAGCCGCGCTGCGCTGGGCGCTGACGACTTCGGTGATGTCGTCGAACACCATCAGCCGCATGTCGCCCTGCAGCGTGGCGCCGCGCACCAGCAGCGTCAGCGTGGTGCCGTCGCCGCGCTGCAGGTCGAAGCTTTCTTGCCACTGGTCGCGCTCGCCGGCCTCGGGGCTGGTGGCCAGCAGCTCGAAGCGCTGTTCCACGCCTTGCGAGAAGTCTTTCAGGTCGGGCAGCTCACTCAGACGGCGGCCGCGCCAGCTGGCCAAGGGGCGCTGCAGGATGCGCGTGGCGCCGGGGTTGACGGTGTCGATGCGGCCTTCGCGGTCGAACACGATGACACCGGCAGTCAATGTGTCCAGGATGGTCTGCAGCCGTGCCCGGGCGCTTTCCAACTGCTGCACGCCGCGCTGCACCTGGCTGCGTGCGTCGGCCACCTGGGCCGTCATCGCCGCGAAGCTGCGCGTCAGGCCGCCGAGTTCGTCGCCGCTGGCGAAAACGGGCTTCGCGCGCAAATCACCGGCCGCCACCTGGCGCACACCATCGGCCAGCAGCAGCAGCGGCTTGGCCAGCTGGTTGCCCAACACGATGGCCAACAGCACGGCAGCGAACACCGCGAGGATGAGTGCCAGCGTCAGCGTGCCCACGTACATGCGGCGCAGCGCGTCGCGGGCCAAAAAACGCTGTTGATATTCACTGTAGGCCGCCTGCACTGCCAGCGCATTCGCCGCCAGCGCGCGCGGCATGGGTTGCACCACCATCAGGTAGCGCTCGTCGCTGCGTGACAATGCGGTGCCGGTGCGTGGCACGCGCGCCAGCGCACGCACCCTGGGCCCGGGGCGGAAGGCTTCCAGCGACTCGTCGTCCAGCCCTTCCACCTGCGCGGCGGCGCCGGTTTCGCGCACCTGGCGCATCAGGTTGGGATGGGGGCGTTCGGGCGGGCCGGCAGCGGCGCCGCCCCCGGCCGTGAACAGCACCTGGCCAGTGGGGCCGACGAGCGAGGCTTCGCTGGCGCCGATCTGCTCACGCAGGCGTTCCAGCGTCAGCGGCGCCACGGCGATGCCGTCGTCGGCCAGGCGCTCGGCGCCGATGCGGGCTTTGCCCACGAGGTCGGCGGTCAGTGTGTCCAGCGTGCCCTTGCCCAGGGCCAGGCCGGCGTCCAGCGCGCCGGCCACGCGCACGTCGAACCAGGCGGCGATGCTGCGGCTGGCGAACTGGTAGCTCACGGTGTAGATCACCAAACCCGGCAACAGCCCCACCAGCGCGAAGATGCCCGCGAGCTTGATCAACAGCTTGCTGCCGAACTTGCCGCGCCGCACACGAACCGCCAGACGCACCGCCACGACGGCAATCACCAGCGTCAGCAGCACCGCCACGGCCACGTTCAGCCAGAACAGCCAGACGAAATGGCGTTCGTAGAAGCCGCCGCCCTGGCTGCTGAAGCTGATGACGAAGGCCAGCACCAGCGCCGTGCCGGTGGCGGCCACGATGGCGATGACCCAGGCCCAGCGCGCCGAATTGCTCATGTCAAATCACCGTGCGCAGCACACAACTGGCCCACCAAGCCCCTTGCGCGGAACCGGCCCCGCCGGGCCGCTGCAAGAGCCCCCTCGAGGGGTGGCGAACGCAGTGAGCCTGGGGGCTTCATCACGACCCAAGCTCGACCTTCAGTGCGGTATTCACGCCCACCGCCCAGTCGCCCTGGCCACCCAGGCCGAACTGCATCGGGCCTGGCAGCTGCGTCGTGTCCAGCCGGTAGCTGAACTGCAGGTAGTAGCCCTTGTCGGCCAGGTCCAGCTGGGAAAGGTCAGCCAGCTTCCAGCCGGCGCTGCTGGACGCGATGGACAGCGCTTCGGCCAGCGTCGGCACCGTCTGGTAGAGCCCGCCCAGACCCACGCGCCAGGAATTGGTCAGCGGCTGGAAGGCCAGACGCCACGACCGCGAGATACGTGCCACACGTTCGTCGCGCCAATACCAGCGGTTGCGCAGCAACTGGGCCTGGGCCAGGAAGTAGATGGGCACGCCGCGCTGCGCCGCTTCTTCCACCGCGCGCGGCAAGCTCACGCGGACGTTGAAGTCGAGGGTGAGCGCACCCTCCAGCTTCTGCACCTGCAGGCCGGCGAGTTCCACGCCCTGCGCCTGCACGGCGCCGCCGGTGGCCACGCACAACATCAGCATCAGCAGCATCACCCAGCGCTTCAGCATCACCCTGTTCTTCAGCATCAGCCTGCTCTCCAGCATCACCCAGCGCTGCACAAAGCGCTTCAGCTGGCGCTGCGGGGTAGTACGGCGAACCGGCAGCAAGAGCATGGGGCTTCGGGCGGGGGGGTGAACTTCAGAGCTTTCGGGTCACACGGGTTCGTGTAAGGGTTGGTGCGAGGGCTCGTTCGCGGGCTTGTGCAGCAAGGCGTAGAAAAAACCGTCCTGCTGAGCAAAGGGCTGGCTGCCACCACCCACCTGGGCATTGTCGGGCAGAGGCAACAGGTGCCCGGGAGACTGGGGGTCCAGCAGGGCTGTACCCGGGGGCTGGCGTTGCAAAAACGCGTCGATCTGCTGTTGGCCCTCGGCCGGAAAGATGGAACAGGTGGCGTAGAGCAGCCGCCCGCCAGGCGCCAGCAGCGGCCACAAGGCGTCCAGCAACTCGGCCTGGATGCGCGCCAGCGCCTGGATGTCATCCTGCCGGCGCAGCCAGCGCACGTCGGGGTGGCGGCGCACGATGCCGCTGGCGGTGCAGGGCGCGTCCAGCAGGATGGCGTCGAACGGCCGACCGTCCCACCAGGTCTTGGGAAAGCGCCCGTCGCCGGCCTTCAACTCGGCCTTCAGCTGCAGGCGGTTCAGGTTGTCTTGCACACGCGCCAGGCGCAGCGGGTCGCTGTCCAGCGCCAGCAGGTCCAGATCGGCCAGTTCCAGCAGATGGGCCGTCTTGCCGCCGGGCGCAGCGCAGGCGTCCAGCACCCGCGCCCCAGAGCGCAGCCACGGCGGGCTCATCGCTGCCTCGCCAGGCTTGCGGTCGGCGCCCTGCAACAGCAGCACCGCAGCGCGCTGCGCGGCGGCGTCCTGCACGCTGACCTCGCCTTCGGCAAACCCCGGCAGCTGGTTCACCGGGCTCGCCTGGGCCAGCACCACGGTCTGGCCGGCGCCGAACGTCTGGCCTGTCTGGCCTGCAGGGTTGTCCTGCAGCGTGGCCGCACGGCCCAAAGCGGCCAGGCCACGCACATAGGCTTCACCGGTGCCGCGGCGCGCGTTCACGCGCAGCGTCATCGGCGGGCGGCGGTTGGCGCCCAGCAGCAAGGCCTGCCAGTGCTGCGGCCAGTCGCGCTTGACGCGTTCCACCCACCACAGCGGGTGGTTGTAGGCGCCCAGCGCGCTGCGCTGCGCGGCAGGAACCAGCGCCTCGCGTTCCCGCAGGAAACGCCGCAACACCGCGTTGATGAAGCCGGCCGCGGCCGGTGTGCGCACGCGCGCCGCGCTGACGGCCTGGTCGACCAAGGTGTGCTCGGCATAGGGCGGTGTGTCCTGCCCACCCTGGCCGGGCCACAGCAGGGCCAGCGCCGTGACCAGCAGCGCGTCCACCGCCGGCGGTGGCGTCTTCGGCGCCAGCAGCGCGCGCAGTTCAATGGCACTGCCCAGCCAGCGCAGCGTGTGAAAGCTGAGTGCCTGAACGCCGGGCCGCAGGTCGGGTGGGCAGCGCGCCAGCACGGCGGTGAGCGATTGGCCGCCGCGCACAGCCTGCACGGCGTCGGCCGTGTGTTCGAGCAGGCGGCCCAGCGGTGGCGCATGGACGCTCTGAGCGGCGTGGTGGTGGGGAGCAGGTGGCACAGCCAGGGACATCGGTCCAGTCTAGCCGTGCACCGTCGCAGGGCAGCGCACAATGCTCACTCCTCGTTCCGCAGGACCCACACTTCCAGCCATGGCTCGAACACTTGCCCCTGGTGCTACCCGTGCTGCCCCTGCCGCTGAAAGCAGCCCCCGCATCTTCCGCACCGAAGAGGAATTGGCGGCGCTGCCGGCCAGCGAACGCATCCGCTACCGCTTGGTGCAGGCCCAGCGTCGCTACCACGCCAACGACAACATCTCGGCCTTCGTGCGTGAAGGCGAACTGGCTGAGCTGAAGGCCGAGGTCGCGGCCAAGCTGCACGAAGTGTTGCAGGCGCTGGTGATAGACACCGACAGTGACCACAACACCCATGACACCGCCAAGCGGGTGGCCAAGATGTACCTGGAAGAAGTGTTCCGCGGCCGCTACGTGCCGATGCCGGCGGTCACCGAATTCCCGAACGTCGAGCGCCTGAACGAGCTGATGATCGTCGGCCCGATCACCGTGCGCAGCGCCTGCAGCCACCACATGTGCCCCATCTTTGGCAGGATCTGGATCGGTATCCTGCCCAACGAGCACAGCAACCTGATCGGGCTTTCCAAGTACGCGCGCATCGCCGACTGGGTGATGAGCCGCCCGCAGATCCAGGAAGAGGCCGTGACCATGCTCGCCAACGAACTGCAGCAGCGCGTGCGCCCCGACGGACTGGCGCTCGTGATGGAAGCCGACCACTTCTGCATGCACTGGCGTGGCGTGAAAGATACCGACACCGCGATGGTCAACAGCGTCATGCGCGGTGCTTTCCTGAAAGACGCCAACCTGCGGCGCGAATTCCTTTCGCTGCTGCCCCGCAAACAACAATCCTGAAGGCGCCACCATGCTGGTTCGACTTCTCTATGCCAGCCACGCCGTGCCGGCCATCGACCAGGACGCCCTGGTCGCCATCCTGCGCAAGAGCAAGGCCAACAACCCGGGCGTCGGCGTGACCGGGGTGCTGTGCTTCAGCGAAGGCATCTTCCTGCAGGTGCTGGAGGGCGGCCGCGGCGCGGTCAACACGCTCTACAACCGCATCGCCACCGATCAGCGCCACACCAACATCACCCTGCTCTGCTACGAAGAGATTGGCGAGCGCCGCTTCGCTGGCTGGAGCATGGGACAGGTGAACATGGGACACCTGAACCCTGCGCTGCTGCTGAAGTACAGCGAGCGGCCCACGCTGGACCCGTTCGCCGTTTCGGGCCACGTCTCGATGGCGCTTTTCGGAGAGCTGATGGCCACGGCCAGCATCGTTGGCCAGACCTAAGTTGAGCGAGCCCGTGGGCGCTTGTAAGGGCGCTTGAGGGGCGCTAGACGAGTGCTTCAAGCCGCACTGCAGGCGAACTTCAGGCGAACTACAGGCGCCCGGCCGCTTCGAAGCGGAACATGCTTACCAGCAGCCGCGTCGGGAAGGCGCGAATGGCCTCGTTGTAGGGCGCTGTAGCCTCGTTGAAGAGCTGACGCGCAAAGCCCAGGCGCTTGGCCGCGTCGCGCCAGGCCAGCGCTTGCTTGGCCACCGGCTCCTGCACGCGCAACTCGGTGTGCTGTTCCAGCAGCGCGAACACGCGGCTGGCCGCAGCAGCCTGTGAGGCCTCGGCAGCGACCCAGGCCTGGGCATGGGCCAGCACCACGGGCTTGGCGGCCATCACGGCGGCTGTGCGCGCCGCCTCGGTGCTGGCTGCCTGCCAGGCGTCGAGCGCGCCTTGTTCGGCAGCCAGCGGTTCACGCAAGGCTGCCAGCAAAGGCACGGCCGCAGCGTGGCGCTGGCGCAAGGCCTCGTCGACCTTGGCCCAGGCTGCGGCGATGGCGTTGCGCAGCGTCACCAGGCGGTTGTAGGCGCCCACCGACCAGAACAACAGCACCGCGGCCAACGCGAGCAGGCTGAGTTGTTGGGCGTTCATTCAGCTGCGCAGGAAGGGTTGCAGGAACGGCTGCTGGAAGGGCGGCACGAATGGGCGCATCTGTTCAACCCCGCACTTCGCCCTGCCCCAGCACCACCCACTTCAGCGACGTCAGCCCCTCCAGCCCCACCGGCCCGCGAGCGTGCAGCTTGTCGGTGCTGATGCCGATTTCCGCGCCCAGCCCGTACTCGAAGCCGTCGGCGAACCGCGTGCTGGCGTTCACCATCACGCTGGCTGAATCGACTTCGCGCAGGAAGCGCATCGCGTTCGCGTGGTTCGTCGTCAGGATGGCGTCGGTGTGGTGGGAACCGAAGCGGTCGATGTGCGTCATCGCCTCGTCCAGGCTGTCCACCACCTTGATGCTGATGATGGGGGCCAGGTATTCCGTGCCCCAGTCGGCTTCGCTCGCGCGGTGCACCTTGGCGCGCGGGCCGAGCAGTGCCGCCGCGCGTGCGCAGCAGCGCATCTCCACGCCCTTGGCCACGAACACGTCGCCGATGAGCGGCAGAAAGGCCACCGCCTTCGCGGCATGCACGAGCAGGCTTTCTGTCGCGTTGCAGGGACTGTATTTCTGCGTCTTGGCGTTGTCGGTCACCTTCACCGCAAGGTCGAGATCGACCTCGGCATCGACATAGGTGTGGCAGTTGCCGTCCAGGTGCTTGATGACGGGCACCTTGGCCTCGGCGCTGATGCGTTCGATGAGACCCTTGCCGCCGCGCGGAATGATCACGTCCACGTACTCGGGCATGGTGATGAGGCAGCCGACCGCAGCGCGGTCGGTGGTGGGCACCAGCTGCACGGCGTCGCGCGGCAGGCCGGCTTCCTGCAACGCCGCCTGCACCAGCTGTATCAGCGTCTGGTTGCTGTGCATCGCCTCGCTGCCGCCGCGCAGGATGCAGGCATTGCCGCTCTTGATGGCCAGCGATGCGGCCTCGATGGTGACGTTGGGCCGGCTCTCGTAGATCATGCCGAAGACGCCGAGCGGCACGCGCATCTGGCCCACGCTGATGCCGCTGGGGCGGCGCTTCACGCCAGTGATCTCGCCCACGGGGTCGGGCATGGCGGCCAGTTGCACGCAGCCCGCGGCCACGGTCTCGATGATCTGGGGCGTGAGCTTCAGGCGGTCGATCAGCGGCTCGGCAAGACCCGCTGCGCGGGCAGATTGCAGGTCGCGCTGGTTGGCCGCGGCCAGCACTGTGCCTGCTTCGCGCAGGCGAAGCGCGAGGGCGCGCAATGCCTCGTCCTTGGCCGCCGTGGGCGCAGCGGCCATGGCTGTCGCAGCCGCGCGTGCGGCTTGGCCCATGCCGGCCATCAGGCTTGGGATGTCCAGCGCTGCTGCGGCAGAAACTTCAGGGGAATCCATGAGCCGGGATTGTCTCCCAGCCCGCCCGCCCGCCCGCCCGCCCGCCCGCGCGCGGGCCGTGCCGCAGTCAGCGCGCCACGCCCGTCACCCAGGCCTTGCGGATCAGGCGCCCGCAGTTGGCCGATTCATTGCCCGAGCCCGCCTGCGCCTGGCGCGCCACGATGCCGTACCAGGTGCGGGTGGCGTCTATCCACGGATAGAAGCCGAAGGCGCCGGCGCTGCTGAAGGCGCCGTCGCCCACCACGGGGTCGGCCTCCACCCAATGGCCGAGCGAGTAGTTCCAGCTTTCGTTGCCGGGCACCGGCGTAGCCAGCGCATTCGGGCAGGTGGCGGGGTTGGTGCACACCGCCTGCGTGCCCAGCAACGCGCCCAGGCGCAAGCGGCCGTCGAGCATCTTGCGCAGGAAACGTGCGTAGTCGGCGGGCGTGCCCTGCGCCCCGCCAGCCAGCTGTGGCTGGTTGAAGCTGATGGCCACGTCGTCACCCAGCACGGTGCGGAATTCGGTGGCCAGCGCCCCGTTGTTCATGTTGCCCAGGCCCACAAGGCCGGCCAGCTTCTGCATGTGGCCGCCGTTGTAGAAATAGCGGCCGTCAGTGGCGGCGCTATAGGCGCCGTTGGCCGCAGGCAAGGCCAGGCAGCTGTCCACCGTCTGGCCAGCCATGCAGCCGGCGAAGCTGGTGTGGCCGCTGCGAAAGTGCAGGTAGCGCACATCGTCGGCCGACAGCACGCCCGCGCGTACCTCTGCCACGTAGGCGCCGAACAGCCACTTGGTGGCCGAGGCCAGCGCCATCGAGGTGTCGGCGGTGTAGACCGTGGTGTTGCCGGCCCGATTGACCGAGCCACTGGTGCGTGCGGCGCTGCGATCTCCCACTTCCCAATAGAAGGGCGCCACCGCCGTGCAGGCGGCGTTGCCGTTGGCCGTGCTGCGTGCTGCCTCGATGCGTTGGGCTTCGCTGACGCCACTGCCCGGCGTGCCGGTGGGGGGTGGCGGCGAAGTCCCGGGCGGGTTGTCGGCCCCACCCCCACCGCAGCCAGCCAGAAGTGTTGTCAGTGCCGTCAGTGCTGTCACTGCGAACGTGGCCGAAGTGGCGGTCAAACGAGTGCGTGCGTTCATGCGGTGTGCTCCCTGCGCGGGTTCTAGCCTCATGGTGCGCATTTGGTTGTCTCTGCCGTGTAAAGCTGCGTGCACGGGCGTTTGATGCTGATGGCCAGCCCGTCAGCGCCGCTCTCAGGCCGCCGCTTTCTTCGCCGCCACCTTCTTGGCCGCCACCCCCTTGGCCGGCACCTTGGCCGCACGCGGCTCAAACTCGAAGCTGACCTTGCCTTCCTTCGCGTCGTAAGCCAGGTAGGCTTTGAACTTGCGCTTGGTCTTGTTGCTGACGAAGTTCTCCAGCAGACTGGTCTTGCCGGTGGCCAGCAGCTTCGTCACTTCCTCAAGCGACACCGGCTGCTGCAGGATGATCTTGCCGGTCTTGAAGTCGCAGGTAACGTGCGCACCCACGGCGTTTTCGCACAGGTAGTTGCTGCCGTGCTCAAAGACATGGCTTTTGCACTTGGGGCAGGCGCCCAGGCTGGCCTGGCCCGAGAAGTCGACCGGCTCGCCGTCGCCGGCGGCGTTCTTGGCGTCGTCGCCGAAGTCGAATTCCAGCTTCCAGTTCTTGATCTCGTCGTCGAAGGCCAGCTTGATCTCGGCCGTGAAGGGCCAGCCCGCCTTGCTGCGAAAACCTTCCAGCGGGCCGATCTTCTTGTCGCGGATCAGGCCTTCCGCCTCGCCCGTCTCGAAGGCCCGGCCGGCCGGTATCTTGGTGATGGAAAAGCCGCAACCCTCGGCGGCGCCATCGGCGCCCGTGCAGCTGAAACGCCGGTAGTTCTCTTTCACCACACCGCCGCAGTTCGGGCAGGGCGTGGCCAACGTGGCGTAGTCGCCGGGGATGGTGTCGCGGTCGTATTCCTTGGCCTTCTTGACGATGCGCTCGGCCATTTTCCCGATCTCGGCCATGAAGGCGTCGCGGCTCAGGCGGCCGTGCTCCATCTCCGACAACTGGTATTCCCAGTTGCCGGTGAGATCGGGGCGCGTCAGGTCTTCGATGGCCAGGCCGCGCAGCAGCGTCATCAGCTGAAACGCCTTGGCCGTGGGCACGAGCTCGCGGCCGTCGCGCAGCATGTACTTTTCGGCGATCAGGCCTTCTATCGTCTGCGCTCGGGTGGCGGGTGTGCCCAGGCCCTTTTCCTTCATCGCGTCGCGCAGATCTTCGTCCTCGATGAGCTTGCCCGCGCCTTCCATGGCCGAAAGCAAGGTGGCTTCGGTGTAGCGCGCCGGCGGTTTCGTTTTCAGGGCATTGGCGGTCACGTCTTCCACGCGCACCTGCTCGTCCTTGGCCACGGCCACCAGGTTGGCATCGTCATCCTGCGCTTCCTTGCCGTACACGGCCAGCCAGCCGGCGTTCACCAGCACCTTGCCGTTGGTCTGGAAGACATATTCCTGCCCCGCATGCTGCACCTTGCTGTGGCGCGTGGTGACCATGAACTCCGCTGAAGGGTAGAACACCGCCAGGAAGCGCTTGACCACCATGTCATAGAGCTTGAGCTCAATGTCCGTGAGCGATTTCGGCGCCTGCAGCGTGGGGATGATGGCGAAGTGGTCCGACACCTTGGTGTTGTCGAAGACGCGTTTGGTGGGCTTGACGTAGCCCTCCTTCAAACCCTTCTTCGCATGGGCGCTCAGCTCGCGCAGCGGGCCGGGCAGGTCTTCCTTGGCCAGCATCGTGAAGGTCTCCTTCACCGTCGCCAGATAGTCTTCCGGCAGGGCGCGGCTGTCGGTACGCGGGTAGGTCAGCACCTTGTGCTTTTCGTACAGCGCCTGCGCCAGGCTCAGCGTCGTCTTGGCAGAAAAGCCGAAGCGGCTGTTGGCCTCGCGCTGCAATGTCGTCAGGTCGTACAACAGCGGCGAGGCCTGCGTGCTGGGCTTGGCTTCGTCGGTGACGAGCGCCGGCTGGCCGCGCACCGCCGCGGCAATGGCCTCGGCGTCCGGCGCATTCCACAAACGATCGGCACGCGCTTCGGCGTCGTCGGGGTTCTTCTTCCACTTCGTATCGAACCACTTGCCCTCGTACTGGCCGGCCACGGCGTCGAAGGTGGCTTTCACTTCCCAGTAGGGCCGCGAGACGTGTTTGCGAATCTTCTCTTCACGCTCCACCACGATGGACAGCGTGGGCGTCTGCACCCGGCCCACGGTAGTGAGGAAGAAGCCACCGTCGCGGCTGTTGAAGGCCGTCATCGCACGGGTGCCGTTGATGCCCACCAGCCAGTCGGCTTCTGAACGGCTGCGCGCGGCGTCGGCCAGGCCCTGCATCTGGCCGTCGCTGCGCAGTTTGTCGAAGCCATCGCGTATGGCCTGCGGCGTCATGCTCTGCAGCCACAGGCGCTGTATCGGCTTGTGCGTCGGCTTCTTCTCGCTGTTCTGCGCGTACTGCACGATCAGGCGGAAGATCAGCTCGCCCTCGCGCCCGGCGTCGCAGGCGTTGATCATCGCCGTCACGTCCTTGCGCTTGACGAGTTTCACCACCGCGTTCAGCCGCGTCTTGGCCTTGTCGATGGGCGCCAGGTCGAAATGCGGCGGCACCACGGGCAGGTTGGCAAAACTCCACTTGCCGCGCTTGACGTCGTATTCCTCCGGCGCCTTGATCTCCACCAGGTGGCCCACGGCGCTGGTGACGACGTAGCCGTCGCTTTCAAAGTGATCGGCGTGCTTCTCGAACTTGCCCGCCACGGGGGTGAGCGCGCGCACGATGTCCTGCGCCACGCTGGGCTTCTCGGCAATGATGATGGTCTTGCTCATGGTTCCTTGATGTTCGTTCACTTGCTGGCTCAGGCCGGCCAGACCGTGCCGCACCCGAAAAGTGGTGCCTACAATCCGCCGGTCTCGCGCGCATGTACGCGCGCTCGTACGAATTCAATATACGTAATGAAGATGACCCCGCAAGCGGCCCCTGCCGCCAACCCCGGCGCCGCTGGTGCCTCGGGCCCTGATGTGCGCCCTGACATCCGCTCTGACATCCGCTCTGACACCCGCCCCGACACCCGCCCTGATGTGCGCAGGATCCAGGTGCGCAAGAGCGGCGTGCACGGCAAGGGCGTCTTTGCGCTGAAAGCCATCGTCAAGGGCGAACGCATCATCGAATACAAGGGCCAGATCATCGACTGGCCCGAGGCCCTGCGCCGTCATCCGCACGACCCTGCCGAGCCCAACCACACCTTCTACTTCAGCCTGGACGATGGCAGCCACGTCATCGACGCCAAGGTGGGCGGCAACACGGCGCGCTGGATCAACCATGCCTGCGAACCGAACTGCATTGCCGACGAGTTGGAGGGCCGTGTCTTCATCAGGGCGCTGCGCAAGCTGAAGGCCGGCGAAGAGCTGTTTTATGACTACGGCCTCGTCATCGACGAACGCTACACGCCGAAGCTGAAGAAGGAGTACGAGTGTCGCTGCGGCAGCGCCCAGTGCCGCCACACGATGCTGGCGCCGAAGTCGTCTGCGAAGTCAGTCACCCAGCGATGACGATGCAGCAAGCTCACCCGCACTGGGGCGCAGAAGCGCTGTGGCAGCAGCTCGAGCCGCTGCTGCCGGGCCTCAGCGTCGAGGTGCTGGCACGCGCCGAGAGCACCAACACCGTGTTGCTGGAGCGCGCCCGCATGTTGGCCGGCGCGCCTGACGCCGTCATCACCCGCCCCGGCGAACTGGACAACGCCGGCCCCGCTGCGGGCGAGCCCACGCCGCTGGGCCGGCGCGACGCCGACGTGCAGCCCTGCCTGCTGGTGGCCGAGCAGCAAACGCGTGGCCGCGGCCGGCTCGGGCGCGACTGGGTTTCCAGCGCCGGGGCCTCGCTGACGTTTTCGCTGGCGCTGCCGCTGGCGCCTGCCGACTGGTCGGGGCTGTCGCTGGCGGTGGGCCTGGCCCTGGTGGAAGCGCTGGACCCGGAAGCGCTTGACCCGCAGCCCGAAGGCGCCGCCGCCGCGCCGCGCCTGATGTTGAAGTGGCCCAACGACCTCTGGCTCGTCGACAACCCGCCGCAGCCCGGCCTGGGCCGCAAGCTGGGCGGCATCCTCATCGAGACCGTCACCGTCGGCCAGCGCCGCATGTGCGTGGTGGGGGTGGGGCTGAACGTGCTGCCACAGCCGGTGCCCGAGTTGCCTCAGGGCTACGCCTGCCTGCAGGAAATTCAGCCCGAGATCACCGCGCCTTCTGCGCTGGCCCAGGTGGCAGCGCCGCTGGTGCGCGCTTTGCTGCAGTTCCAGGCCGAGGGTTTCGCGCCGCTGGTCGGGGCTTATGCGCGCCGCGATCTGCTGACGGGCCAGGCCGTCAGCACCACGCTGGCCGCGCTGCCCGCCGGCGTGGCCGAGGGTGTAGACGCACGCGGTGCGCTGCGGGTGCGCTGTGGCGACGTGCAAAGCATCGTCAGCGGCGAAGTCAGCGTGCGCCTGGGCAGCGGCAGCGCCTGATGCTGCGTACCGTCGCCTTGCTGCTGGTGCTGGCCAACCTGGCCTTCTTCGCCTGGGCCCGCGGCTGGCTGGAACCCGGCTTCTTCCCACCTCGCCACGGTGAACACGAGCCGCAACGGCTGACGGCGCAAATCAACCCCGGCGACGTGACCGTGCTGCCGGCGCGTGCCGCCAGCGCCGCCGTGGTGGCCGCGCGTGCCGCCGCGGCCGTGTGCCTGGAAGCCGGTCCGTTGGCCGAGCGCGAGATGCCAGCCGCCGAGGCCGCACTGCAGGCTGCGCAACTGCCCGAGGGCAGCTGGGCGCGCGAAGGCGCGCCACTGCAGGCCTTGTGGGTGGTGTTCGCCGGTCGCTGGCCCGATGCCGCCGCGCGCGGCGCCCGTGTCGCCGAACTGCGCAAGCTGGGCCTGGAAGTCGAGCTGCTGACGGCACCGGCCGAGCTGGCGCCGGGTTTGGCAGTTTCACGCCACACCACGCGCGCCGAGGCTGAGGCCGCGCTGGCGAGGCTGACGGGCGCTGCAGTGCCGCTGCGCGGTGCCCGCGTGGCACAACTGCCGGCGCCACAGCGCGTGCAATGGCTGCGTGTGGCGCGCGCCGACGCCGAGCTTCAGGCGCGACTGAAAGACCTGCCGGCGGGCCCGTTGGCCGGTGGCTTCAAGCCTTGTGCAGCAGCGCCGGGCGCTGCGAACGCGGGCGCGGCCCCGCGTTCCTGAACAGCGCTCCCACGGCCACGGCCAAAGCGACCAGCCACAGCAGCGACATCGAACCCCCGCCACCGCCCGAAGGCGCGGCCGGCGGCGGTGTGAACGGTGGCGGGGCCACGGGCGCGGCGGCCACCGTCACCAACTGGCTGGCCACGTTGCTGGCACCGAGGTTGTCGGTGATGGTCAGCGTCACCGTGAAGCCGCCGGCCGCGCTGGGCGTCAGCGTGGCGGTGCTGGCGTTGATGGCGCTGCTGAAGGCAGTGACGATGCCGCCGTTGCTGCTGATCGCCCACTGGTAGCTGCTGATGCTGCCGCTGGCCAGGCTGCCCGCGCCGGAGAGCGTTACCTCGCTGCCCGCAGTGGGGCTGACGGTGTTGACCGTGATGCGCGCCACCGGGCCGGCAGCGGCGGCTACGGCGCGGCCAGCGTCCAGCATGCCGGCGCCGCAAGTCGAGGCGGTGCAGTAACACTGCAGGTCCAGGCCGTAGTCGGTTGGATTCTCCGACTCGTTGAAGCGATTAGGCTCGTCGCACCGCCTAACGGGCAACGGCGGCACGATGCCGTTGTCGCTACCCGTAGTCGGGAAAGCTCGCGATGTAGCCTGAATGCGGCTCAGCACCTCCGCTGGCGTCAATGCAGGGTGCAGCGAAAACATCAATGCGGCCGTGGCTGCCACCAGCGGGGACGCAAAGCTCGTGCCCACCGTGATGTTGTAGCTGTCGGTCCAGCCTGAAGCCACCGGGCGTTGGGCGCCGGTGTTGGTGGCGGCCAGCATCGGGTAGAGGCAAGGCAAACCGGTGTCGACGTTGATGCAGTTGCCAGCGGGCGCGGCAATTCCGATTTGCGGACCCAGATCGGAAAAGCCCACCTTGCTGCCGGCATGCCGCAGGCCCGCCACCGCAATCACGCCCTGGCAATTTGCGGGCGATCCCACAGGTCCGCCGGCGTTATTGCCCGCCGCCGCAACGATGACCGCGCCGCGCGCCAGCACTTCGTTCACCGCAGACTGGTAGCCGGCGCTGCAAGCGCTGCCGCTGCCGCCCAGGCTCAAGTTCAGAACCTTGGCCGGGTTGGGGTTGGCAGGTACGCCCGGCACCGGAATGCCGGCTGCCCAGCGCATGGCGGCCTGAATGTCGCTGCTGGAACCGAAGCACTTGCCCAGCACGCGCACATGCAGCGCGCGCACGCCTGGCGCGGCGCCGGCCATGCCGTTGTTGTCGTCGGTGGCCGCCGCGATGAGGCTCGTCGTGCTGGTGCCATGCCAGGAACTCGCGCTCGCCCGGGGGGCGCCGGTGCCCGCCGGGTCGCACTTGTAGAACTTGCCCGTCGTGTTGCTGTTTTCTGCGGCAGTCGTCCAGTCGCCGGGGTCGGTGGGGTCGCTGTCTCTGCCGCCGCCATCGTTGGCGACGTCGGCATCTTCGACGAAGTCATAGCCCGGCAGCAGGCGGCCGGCCAGATCGGGGTGCTCGGGCCGCACGCCGGTGTCGAGCACGGCCACCACCACGTTGGCATTGCCCCGCGTGCGCGCCCAGGCGGCCTCGATGTCGATGGACGACACCGGGCCCTGGGCCAGCGTGGCGGCCGGCGCCCGCAGGTACCACTGGCCGCTGGCCGGGCCGTCCTGCAGGCCGGTGCCGTTGCTGCGGCGCTCGGTGGCACTGACTGCGTAGAGCGGGTCGTTGGGCGCCGCAATGCGCCGCATGCGTTCGTTGGGCTCGGCGAACTCCACATCGGGGTCGGCGGCCAGTTGGACGGCCAGTTCGGCCGAAGTCATGCCCGTGGCGCGCAGCACCTGCGTGTCGGGCCCCACGGCAGCGCCGGCCTGCAGCGTGCGGCCCAGCCGCGCGCCCATCGCGGCGGCGCGCTCGGCCAGCACGTTGCGCACCACCGGGGCTTCGCTGCGCGCGGCCAGCGCGTACTGCCGCGTCAGCGCCGCTCCAGGCTTGAACTTGACGATGACCTCGCCAGCCACCGGGCCCAGCGGCGCGCGCGCTGCAGCGCTGTGGTGGGGGCGGTCGGCGTTGGCAGGCAGGGCCACCAAGGCAGAAGTCAAGGCGGCCAGCGCAAGCGCGACCACGCTGGCCGGTCGAAGGCAGGAGGGAACTCGCATCGGTCCAGTTTAGAGGGGCTGGCGGGCGCGCAGGGGCGCGGGTTCGTCGCGGCTGTCAGTAAGCGTGAGCAGCCTGCCACGCCGCGGCGCCAGCCATGACAAAGGCCCGCTTGCGCAGGCCTGGGTGCGACGAAGACCCGCTTGCGCGGGCCCTGGAAATCAGCCGGCGGCGGCTCAGCGCGCCATCACCTGCACCATCTCCAGCACCTTGTTCGAGTAGCCCCATTCGTTGTCGTACCAGGCCACCACCTTGATGAAGGTCTTGTCCAGCGCGATGCCGGCGTCGGCATCGAAGACGCTGGTCATCGGTTCGCCGCGAAAGTCGGTGGAAACCACCTTCTCTTCGGTGTAGCCCAGAACGCCCTTCATCGGCCCGGCGGCGGCGGCCTTCATCGCGTAGCAAATGTCTTCCCAGCTGGCTTCCTTCACCAGCTCAGCCGTCAGGTCGATGACGCTGACATCGCTGGTCGGCACGCGAAAGCTCATGCCCGTGAGCTTCTTGTTCAGCTCGGGGATGACGATGCCCACGGCCTTGGCCGCACCGGTGCTGCTGGGGATGATGTTCTCGAGAATGCCGCGGCCGCCGCGCCAGTCCTTGTGGCTCGGGCCGTCCACCGTTCTTTGCGTGGCGGTGGTGGCGTGCACGGTGGTCATCAGGCCGCGCTTGATGCCGAAGCTGTCGTTCAGCACCTTGGCTACCGGGGCCAGGCAGTTGGTGGTGCAACTCGCGTTGCTGATGATGGCCTGGCCGGCGTAGGTGCTGTCGTTGACGCCGAAGACGAACATCGGCGTGTCGTCCTTGCTCGGCGCGCTCTGGATGACCTTCTTGGCGCCGGCATCGATGTGTTTCTGGCAGGTGTCCTGGGTCAGGAAGAGGCCCGTGGCCTCGACCACGATGTCGGCGCCGACATCACCCCACTTCAACACCGCCGGGTCGCGTTCGGCGGTGAGGCGGATCTTCTTGCCGTTGACGATGAGCGTGTGGCCGTCGACCGCGATGTCGCCCTTGAAGCGGCCGTGCACGCTGTCGTACTTCAGCATGTAGGCCAGGTAGTCGGGCTCCAGCAGGTCGTTGATGCCGACGACTTCGATCTCGGGGAAGTTCTGCACCGCGGCACGGAACACCATGCGCCCGATGCGGCCGAAGCCGTTGATGCCGATCTTGATGGTCATGAGGTCTCCTTGGGTTTCAGGTCGATTTTCACGCACGGCACGGTGATGACGGTGTCGTCGCCAAAGATGGAGTCCAGGGAGCGTGCCGGCAGCTCGAGTTGCACGTCGGTCAACCAGATCAGCAAGGGCAGGCGCGCTGAATTGCTGTTGCCGATCTCATGGACCAAGTTGCGCAGGTAAGGCTGGCGATACTCGAAGCGCACATCGAACGGGCAAGCCATGGTCGACGTGTCGAAGGCCAGCGCCTGCTGCTGAATGCCTCGCACGCGGCCCATCATGTCCACGAGACTGAGGGCTTTGAAGCCGAAGGCGCGCATGCCCTCGAGCCGGAAGACGTAGGTGAACGTGGCATCGATGGGTTGGCCGCCATCGAAGCAGGGCATGCGGTAGCCCTTGACGAAACTCTCCACGACGTCTGAAAGCGGCTGCGCCGCGGGCCGCGCCAGCACCTGGGCCTGGGGCGGCTGATCCTTGGCACTGAAATTCAGCCGGGCGAGCACCCGGCCCTGCATTTCAACGCGCAGCGCTGCCATCGGATATTCGGGGCTCTTTTCCCGGCTGGTGTGCAGCACGCACTTCAGCAACTCGCTGCGCCGCTGATCGTCGGCGTCTTGCGGGCCCGAACTCTGCACCAGGCGCTCGCGGGGGAGAAAAACGAACTCCAGCCGCAGCTGCACCGGCAGCGCTGTCGCTGCGTTCAGGCAGGGCACGCGGTAGTGGGCAACGTGCGCCCTCACAGCGTCAACAAAACTGTCCCGGCTGTCGCCATCACCCTCGCTGGCCAGCACCTTGACCGCCGGCCGCTTGTCGACGGTGGTGAAGCTCAGCTCCACGGTGACGCGTCCCTTCTCTTCGCGTTTCCAGGCATCGAAGGGGTATTCGGGGGTACCGCGTTGTTCTGCCGTCGGTGTCAGGCAGCGCACGGCCGCCGAAGGCTCCAGGGTCACCTTCTGGCCCGCTGCCGGCATCATGGCCGCAGCCAGCATCAGCCCTGCGGCCCAGCGTTCGAGAACAGCACGCACTGCCGACCCCTCAGCGCCCCAGCACTTTGCGCACCGTGCCGGCCAGGTTCTGCGCGGTCAGGTGGAAGTGCTTGAACAGCGCCGGCGCCGGGGCGCTTTCGCCGTAAGTGTCGATGCCCACCACAGCCGCGCAGCCGTACTTCCACCAGCCGTCGGTGACGCCGGCTTCCACCGCCACGCGCGGCACGCCGGCGGGCAGCACGGTGCTCTTGTACTTCACGCTCTGGCGGTCGAAGACGCTGGTGCTGGGCATGCTGACCACGCGCACGGCGATCTTGCGTTCGGCCAGCAGTTGTTGCGCGTGCAGCGCCAGGCCCACCTCACTGCCGGTGGCAATGATCACGGCCTGGGCCTTCTTCTTCAGGCCCACCTCGCTTGGCTCGGCCAGCACGTAGGCGCCCTTGCTGATGTCGTCGAGCGCCGCTTTCGGCAGGTACGGCAGGTTCTGGCGGCTCAGCAGCAGCGCGCTCGGGCGCGTGGTGTTGCCCAGCGCCATGGTCCAGGCGACCACGGTTTCGGCAGTGTCAGCCGGGCGCCAGACGTCCAGGTTCGGAATCAGCCGCAGGCTGGCCGCGTGTTCCACGCTCTGGTGCGTGGGGCCGTCTTCGCCCAGGCCGATGCTGTCGTGCGTGAAAACGTGGATGACGCGCTTTTTCATCAGCGCGGCCATGCGAATGGCGTTGCGGTTGTAGTCGCTGAAGGTGAGGAAGGTGCCGCCGTAAGGGATGTGGCCGCCGTGCAGCGCCACGCCGTTCATGATGGCGGCCATGCCGAATTCACGCACGCCGTAGTTGATGTGGCGGCCGCCGTTGGGCGTGCCTGCTTCGTCGAAGCGCAGCGCGGCTGTGCTGCTGGTGTTGGTGAGGTTGCTGCCGGTCAGGTCGGCGCTGCCGCCCAGCATCTCGGGCAACGCCTTCGTGAAGGCTTCCAGCGCGATCTGGCTGGCCTTGCGGCTGGCCACGGTCTCGGCTTTAGTGTGGGCAGCAATCACGGCGTCGACCGCGGTCTGCGCAAAGTTCGCCGGCAGCCGGCCTGCCATGCGGCGCTCGAACTCTGTTGCGAGTTCGGGGTAAGCCGCGCGGTAGGCGGCAAACGTTTCGAGCCAGCGGCCTTGTGCGGCCGCGCCGGCGGCGCGTGCGTCCCAGGCGCTGTAGGCGGCTTCGGGAATGACGAAGGGTTCGTGCGGCCAGTTCAGCGCTGCGCGTGTGAGCTTGATCTCCTCGGCCCCCAGCGCCTCGCCATGCGCCTTCGCGGTGCCGGCGCGGTTGGGGCTGCCCTTGCCGATGGTGGTCTTGCAGATCACCAGCGTGGGCTTCGTTGCAGAGTCGCTGGCGGCGTGAATGGCTGCGCCCACCGCATCCACGTCGTGGCCGTCCACCGGGCCCAGCACGTTCCAGCCGTAGGCTTCGAAACGCTTGGCCACATCGTCGATGTACCAGGGCGCCACCTGGCCGTCGATGCTGATGCCGTTGTCGTCGTACAGCGCCACCAGCTTGTTCAGCTTCCAGGCGCCGGCCAGCGCGCAGGCTTCGTGGCTGATGCCTTCCATCAGACAGCCGTCACCCATGAAGACCCAGGTGCGGTGGTTGACCACGGCATGGCCGGGGCGGTTGAACTCCGTTGCCAGCAGCTTTTCAGACAACGCCATGCCGACCGCATTGGCCAGCCCCTGGCCCAGCGGGCCGGTGGTGGTTTCCACGCCGGGGGTGATGTCCACCTCGGGGTGGCCGGGCGTCTTGCTGTGCAGCTGGCGGAAATTGCGCAGCTCGCTCATCGGCAGGTCGTAGCCGGTCAGGTGCAGCAACGCATACAGCAGCATGCTGCCGTGGCCATTGCTCAGCACGAAGCGGTCGCGGTCGGCCCAGTGAGGGTCGCCCGGGTTGTGGCGCAGCGCGCCGCCCCACAGTGCCACGGCAATCTCGGCCATGCCCATCGGTGCGCCGGGGTGGCCGGACTGGGCTTGCTGCACAGCGTCCATGGCCAGGGCGCGGATGGCGTTGGCCATCAAGGAGGTGTCGGATATCGGAGCTGACATGGGGCGGCTGCGGCTTTGGATTCAGGGGGGAAACACTCGATTCTAGGAGCCGTGTCCGCCGGGAACGGTGCGCGATCCTTCATCGCTGCCTTCCCCGTCCAGTGCCCCGCCCGAACAGGCCACGGCGGCTCCGTATCATCCCGCCGCATGCAAGGCCAGCATCTCACCGCCGATCTGCGCGGCTGTGCGCCGACGCTGCCCCTCATGCTGGAGCCCGCCGCTCTGCGCACGCTGTGCCTGGCGGCGGTGGCCAATGCCGGCCTGCAGGCGGTGGGCGAACTTTTCCACCGCTTCCCAGCGCCCGGGGGCGTGACGGGCGTGGTGCTGCTGGCCGAATCGCACCTGGCGGTGCACACCTGGCCCGAGCTCGGCGGCGTGACGCTCGATGTCTACGTGTGCAACCTGCACGGCGACAACAGCGCGCGCGCCCAGGCACTGTTGGCCGCACTGGAAAGCGCGTTCGGCGCGAGCCAGTGCGAACGCCACCGCCTGTTGCGTGGCGGGCCCGCGCCACAGGGCTAGCCTGGGCTGGCGGGTCAGCCCATTCCCGCAGCCGCCTTGGCGCGCAACTTGGCGTTGATGTAGGCGCCGTGGGGCAGGTGCAGCAGGTCGGCCACACGCCACAGCACGTGGTTCTCGTGCGCGGTCAGTTGGCCGTCGGTGTAGGCCACGGCCCACATGGCTTCGACCACCTGCACCTTGTCCTCGAAGCTGAGCTGTTCGTTCAGCGTGGAGGTAAAGGCGTGGAAGTCGGTGGCGTTCTTCGCGCTGTGCTCGGCCAGTGCGAGCAGCTGTTGCTGCTCGTCATCGGCGAGCGCGAAGCGGCGTTGCAGCACGCTCAGCACGGCACGGCGCTCGGCGTCGCTGCATTCGGTGTCGGCGCGCATCACCTCGACCAGCAGCACGGCGGTGGCCAGATGCAGGCGGTGCAGCGGTGTCATCGCGCCGCCCATGCCTCCGCGTCCGCCGGTGTGGCCCAGCGGCGGCGCCAGCAGGGTTTCGAACAGGTCTTTCAATGAACGCAGCATGGGCAGGTGGGGGTGACGGGTCAATGCAGGCAGCGTGGCAGCGTCGCGGACTGCTCGCTGAAACGAGGCAGCAAACCCGTCATCATTGCCAGGGCTTCGGCGCTTCGCCGGCGTTCAGGCGGGTGGCGGCCATCAGCGGGTTGTTCAAGGTTTGCTCACCAATTCGAAGTGTTCCACCACTGGCGGCGTGGTGAAGAACGGCCCGACGATCGCGCGCCATTCCGCGAACAGCGGGCCTTGGCGAAAAGCCACGGTGTGGTCTTCCAGCGTGGCCCAGAAGATTTGCAGGATGTAGCGCTCTGGGCTCTCGAGGCCGCGGTTGACCGTGGCGCCCTGGAAGCCCTGGGCGCGGCTCGCCACGGTGGCGATGCCGCGCTGGATGGCCTCTTCGAAGGCCGCGTTCTGGCCCGGCAGTATGCGAATGTCGGCAAGTTCAAGGATCACGAGAAAGCTCCTGATTCAGCGCAATGCCAGTGTCCGACGCCCAAAACTGATCGCGCCGCAGGCGCAGATCATCCTCGAGCGGCCGCTGCGGAACCGGCTTCGCCGGGCCGCTAGCGGCGCCCCCCTGGGGGGGGGCGCACCGCAGGCGCCTCGGGGGGAATCTAAATTCTGCAGCCGCGCCCCGGGTCGGCCAGAGCCTTCACCGCCACGCCGCGGTATTCGTTGTTCACGCCCTTGGCTTCACGCAGGAAGATGTCCTGCACCGGGTTGCGCTGCGGGCTCAGGCTGAACTTGCCGCGCGGGCTGTCGATCACGGCCTTGGCCATCGCGGCCTGCAGGGCTTCGCGCTGCTTCATGTCGCCTTTCACGGCGTTCAGGCCTGCGGAAAGCATCTGCGCTGCGTCGTAGCCCTGCACGGCATAGACGTCGGGCTGCGACTTCCAGGTCAGCGCGTAGGCCTTGCGAAAGGCGTTGTTGCGCGGCGTGTCCAGGTTGTCGGCGTAGTGCAGCGTGGAGAGGATGCCCTGGGCGCTGGCGCCTTGCGCTTCCAGCGTGCCGTCGGTAACGAAGCCCGAAACCACCAGTGGCACGCTTTTCTTCAGACCCGCAGCGTCGTAGTCCTTGACGAACTTCACCGCGCCGCCGCCGGCGAAGAAAGCAAACACCACGTCGGGCTTCTGCGCGGCAATCTCGGTAAGCAGGGCCTGGAATTCCACCCCCGGGAAGGGCAGGCTCAGTTCTTTCATGAGCTTGCCGCCGCCTTTCTCGAAGCCTTCGACAAAGCCCTTCACGGCCTCGTTGCCGGCGGCGTAGTTCCAGGTGATGCTCATGGCGCGCTTGTAGCCCTTGCCGGCGGCCACCACGCCGGCGGCGTAGCCCGGCTGCCAGTTGGAAAAGCTGCTGCGGAAGATGTTGGGCGCGCACTGCGCACCGGTAATGGCGTCTGCGCCGGCGTTGGGCACGATCATCAGCGTGTTGCTGTCGCGCGCGGCGCGCGCCATCGCCAGTGCCACGCCGCTGTGCACGCTGCCCACCAGCACGTCGACCTGATCGCGCTTGATCAGCTTGTTGACGTTGTCTGTGGCCTTGGCGGGGTCGCTCTCGTCGTCGACCTTGAAGTACTGCACCTCGCGGCCGCCGAGCTTGCCGCCCTGTTCCTGCACATGCAGCTTGAAGCCCTTTTCGATGGCGTCGCCCAGGGCCGCGAAGGTGCCGGTGGCCGGCAGCATCAGGCCGATCTTGATGGGCGCGGCCTGCGCGAGCACAGAACTGCTGGCAAAAGAGGCCAGCACTGCGGTGGCGACCAACGCCAGCGCGGCGGAACAAGGTTTCAGGTTCATTTCACGGTTCTCCAGTGGTCCAGATGCAAATGACTGCAGCGCCGAGGATGCCTGCCCGGTGCAACGGGCGTAAGCGGGGTTTGCCGGATGTGGTGAATTTCACGACCCTTGTCCATCTGCTGCGCCGGTGTCGACCGGGCTCGACCCAGGCACGCCGCGCTGTGCGCATCGATGGCTCAAGTTCCTGGTCGCCCGGCCCGAAAACCCGGGTGAGGGGTGGCCCAGGAGGGCCGCTCCAGCACTTGTACAGGGAAACTGCATGACCAGCACCGTCGCCGTGGATGAGTTGCGAGTGGGTATGTACATCCAGCTCGAGGGTGGTTGGCTGTCACACCCGTTTCCCCTCTCGGCTTTTCGTATTTCTTCGCCCGGCGAGATTGCCACCATTCGCGGACTGGGCCTGGCGCAGGTGCGCTGGGTGCCTGAGAAAAGCGATCTGCCGGCGGCCGGCTTCGGCGCGTCGAATGCGTCCACGTCGGCGTCTATGGCGGCGTCTGCGTCGGCGTCTTCATATGCGTCTGCATCCGAGCCCGCGCCCGAACCCGCGCCCGAACCCAGCCTCGACCAGCGGGCCGCCGAGCAGCAGCAGGCCTGGTTGAACGCGCAGCGCGAAGCCGCCCAGCGCTGCGAGCGCCAGTACGGCGAAGCGGCCAAGGTCATGCGTGAGGTAAATGACACCCTGGTCTCGCAACCCAAAGACGCCGGCCGCACCGCAGGAACGCTGGCGCGCGCGATGCTGGAAAAGATGGTGGCCGCCAACGAGGTGGGCATACGCCTGGTCAACAGCGGCGGTGGCGACCGCGCCGCCGCGCATTCGCTGAACGTGGCCGTGGTGGCCATGCTCATCGGGCGCACGATGGAAATGTCGGATGTCGACATGCAGGACATGGCGGTCGGCGCCTTGCTGCACGACGTGGGCAAGGTCGACGTGCCCGACCGCCTGCGCCACGCCGAAGACAGCTTCACGCCGGCCGAGATCAACGGCTACCGCGACCACGTGGCCAAGGGCGTGTTGCAGGGACACCGCATGGGGCTGAACGCGGGCACGCTGGCGGTCATCGCGCAGCACCATGAACATGCCGACGGCAGCGGCTTCCCGATGAAGCTGGCCGCCGACCGCCTGAGCGTGGGCGCGCGCATCGTGGCCATCGTCAACCGCTACGACAACCTGTGCAACCCAGGTGGCCGCAGCACCGCGCTGACACCGCACGAGGCCGTGTCGACGATGTTTGCGCAGTCGCGCTCGCGTTTCGATCCGCCGGTGCTGAATGCCTTCATCCGCATGATGGGCGTCTACCCCGCCGGTTCTCTGGTGCAGCTGACCGACGACCGTTTTGCCTTGGTGGTGGGTGTCAATTCCAGCCGCCCGTTGAAGCCGCGCGTGCTGGTGCATGGCACAGCGGAAATGCGCACGGGCACGCGGGCTGTGGTCAGCGGCACGGCGCGCATGCTCGACCTGGAGCACCAGACCGACCTGGGCATACGCCGCAGCCTGGCGGCGGCCAAGTTGCCGCCGGCCGTGCTTGCCGTGCTGGACCCACGCCCGCGCGTCAGTTACTACTTCGAGCCGCTGAACGTGGTTTCGCAGCCGGCGGAGCTGGCGGCGTGACACCAACGAGCGCCTGGGCGTCCTTGCTGGCCGGGATGCCGCACGCGGCCTGGGTGGTGGAACTCGGCGCGGGTGTGCTCGTCGCGGCCAACCCGGCGGCGGCGGCGATGCTGGGCCGACCGGCGGCTGAACTCGTCGGCGCGGTGGCCGAAGAACTGTTGACATCGCCCGAAGACCAGGTGTGGTGGGGTTCCGGCGGCACCCACGGCCCGCTGCACAGCGACACCGTGGTGGCCACACCAGCCGGTGCGCGCCATGTCAGCCGCAGCGTGGCCTTGCTGCCCCAGGCCGACGGCAGCCCGCCGACGCATGCACTCGTGATGGTGTGCGACCGCAGCGCCGAGCAGCGTGCCGAGCAGGCCCGTGAAGCGGCGCTGGCCGAACTGCAGGCCACGCTGGAGGCCACCGCCGATGGCATTCTGGTCACCGACCTCGGCGGCCGCATGAGTGCCTGCAACCGGCGCTTCGCCGAGATCTGGGGACTGCCCACCGAGTTGCTGCAACGTGACGACGATGTCGCCGTGCAGGCCTGGCTGGCGCGCGGCGTCACCGACCCCGCCGACTACGCGCGCCGGCTGCAGGCGCTGGACGACACGCCCAAGGCCACGTCGAGCGACCGCCTGACGCTGAAGACCGGGCAGGTCGTCGAGCGCGTTTCACGGCCCTTGCTGGTGCGCGGCAGGCCGCAGGGGCGGGTGTGGTCGTTTCGCGACCTCACCGCCAGCGTGGTGGCCGAGGCGCGCATCGAGGAGCTTTCGCACAACGATGCACTCACCGGGCTGCCCAACCGCAGCGCGCTCGTCGAGGCCGTCGTTGCGGCCACCACGGCAGCGCGGCGCGATGGCCACGCCTACGCTTTCCTGCTCGTCGACCTGGACCGTTTCCGGCAGATCAACGACAGCCTGGGTCATGACGTGGGCGACCGCGTGCTGCAGACCGTGGCGCAACGCATCCAGGCCTGCCTGCGCGCCGACGACCTGCTGGCGCGACTGGGCAGCGACCAGTTTGCGGTGCTGGTGCGCCCGGCCGATGCCGCCGCTGCAGAAGCCACCGCGCGGCGCATCTTGAATGTGGTGGCACAGCCGTGCAGCGGGGACGGTGCGCCCTTCACCCTGACCTGCAGCATCGGCATTGCGATTGCCCCCTCACAGGGTTCACGCATCGATGAACTGGTGCGCCACGCCGAGGCCGCGATGCGCATCGTCAAGAGCGCCGGCCGCGCACATTTCCGGCTGCACCAGGCGCGGGCCGAAGGCGACCGCCGACAGAACATCCAGCTAGAGCACGCCATGCGACAGGCGCTGGTGAGCGGGCGTTTCCGCCTGCACTACCAGCCGCTGGTGAACCTGGCCGATGGCCGCGTGGTCGGCGCCGAAGCGTTGCTGCGCTGGCGCGACCCCGAGCTGGGCGATGTGCCGCCTGCTCGGTTCGTGCCCGTCGCCGAAGACAGCGGCTTCATCGTGGCCATCGGCGACTGGGTGCTGGGCCAGGCGGTGCGCCAGGCGGCGCTGTGGTTCCAGCGCGGGCATGACATGCCGATTGCCGTGAACGTCTCGGCACTGCAATTCAAGCAGCCGCACTTCGTCGACCGCGTGGCCAGCGTGCTGGCCGTCAGCGGCCTGCCGCCGCAACTGCTGGAGCTGGAGTTGACCGAGAGCATCTTGCTGCACGACGCTGACGAGGCGCTGCTGCGCCTGCACGCGCTGGCGCGGCTGGGTGTGCGCATGTCTATCGACGACTTCGGCACCGGTTATTCCAGCCTGTCTTACCTGAAGCGCTTCCCGATCGGCAAACTGAAGATCGACCGCAGCTTCATCCAGGGCCTGCCTGGCGACGAGAGCGACGCCGGCATCGTGCGCGCCATTCTGCAGATGGCCCGCGCCCTGGGCATGCGCTGCGTGGCCGAGGGCGTGGAAACCGAAGCGCAGCGCCAGTTCTTGCAGGCCGAGGGCTGCGACGAGTTCCAGGGCTGGCTCTTCGCACCGGCACTGGACAGCCTGAGCTTCGAGCAGCGCCTGATGCAGGCGAAGCCGCCGCCCGCGCTGTCGGACGCGCCGCCGCCGCAGCGCCAGCGTCGCATGCGGCTGGTTCGGTAAAAGGCGCGCTGACCGGCGACCTGACGGGCGCGCTGACGGCCGCGTTGAAGGGCGCGGCCCCACAAGCAGCGCCGCTGCACAATCGACGCCCAGCCTCTCGGGCTGTGCAGCAAAGGCCACCGATGATTTACAAGTTCAAGAGCGCTGCCACCGGCGAATTGATCATGCTCGGCGCCCACGGTGACCAGATGTTGCGATTGCTCGGCCGTGAACCGGCGACGCGGGGCATCATCGAGGTCGCCGACATGCCCGCGGCCAGCGCCGCGTTGCTGGGCGCCATCGCCAAGGAGGAAGCACCTCCCGAAGAGCAAGATGCGGTGCAGCCTGGCGTGGGTCTGCGCCAGCGCCTTTGGCCCATGATTGAAATGCTGCGCCGCGCCCATGAGGCGGAGGCGGCCGTGGTGTGGGGCGTTTGAAGACAGACCCGGTGACAGTTCGACTGAGGAAAACTCGATGAAGCTCTGGAGCGACAGCTGGACCAACGGTGACCCCATTCCCCAGCGACACGCTGCCGGCATGCCCGACGGCGCAGGCAAGGCCCGCTTCAGCGACAACCTGAACCCGCAGCTGGTCTGGGCCGACCTGCCCGAGGGCACACAGTCCCTGGCACTGATCTGCCATGACTTCGACGTGCCCAGCCGGGGTGACGACGTGAACCAGGCGGGCCGCGAAGTGCCGGTGGACCTGGAGCGCATCGACTTTTTCCACTGGGTGCTCGTCGACCTGCCGTCGCAGCTGAGTGCCATCGCCGAAGGTGAGTTCAGCCGCGGCTTCACCGCGCGCGGCAAACCCGGCCCGGCCACGCTGCACGGCGCGCGCCACGGCATCAACGACTTCACCGGCTGGTTCGCCGCCAACCCCGAGATGGCGGGGAATTACTTCGGCTACGACGGCCCTTTTCCGCCCTGGAACGACAGCCTGGTGCACCACTATGTGTTCACGCTCTATGCGCTGAGCCTGGCCAGGCTGCCTGTCGAAGGCCAGTTCACGGGCGCGCAGGTGCGTGCGGCCCTGGCCGGCCACGTGCTGGGTGCGGCCACGCTTTCGGGCACCTACACGCTGAACCAGCGCCTGCTGGCCGCCTGAGGGTGCGCGAGCCGACGCGCCTCTTTGCACTGCGCCACGGCCGCACCGCCTGGAACGCCGAAACCCGCATCCAGGGCCAGCTCGACGTGCCGCTGGACGCGTTGGGTCGCTGGCAGGCAGAACGCCTGGCGCTGGCGCTGGCCGGCGAGCCCATCGCGGCCGTCTACAGCAGCGACCTGCAGCGCGCGCTTGACACGGCGGCGCCCTTGGCGGCGCACACGGGCGCACCGCTGCACACCGATGCGCGTCTGCGCGAGCGCGGTTTCGGCAGTTTCGAAGGCAGCACCCACGCCGAGATCGAAAGCCACTGGCCTGAAGCTGCGGCGCGTTGGCGCCGGCGCGACGTCGACTACCGGCCCGGCGGCGGTGAGGCGCTGACACCGTTCTTCGAGCGCTGCGTGAGCACGGTGTGCGCGCTGGCGGCTGCGCATCCTGGCCAGGCCATCGCCGTGGTGGCGCACGGCGGTGTGCTGGATTGCCTGTACCGCGCTGCAGTGGGCGTCGAGTTGAACGCGCAGCGCAGCTGGCCTCTGGGCAATGCCAGCATCAACCGCCTGCTCTTCAACGGCGAAGGCCTGAGCCTGGTGGGCTGGAGCGATGACGCCCATCTGGAAGGCGCACCGCTGGTTTGAGCAGGTTCAGCCGGCTGTACCGCCCGCAACGCCAGTCACGCCAGTACCGCCAGTCACGCCAGTAACGCCAGTACCGCTGAACAGATCGTCGCTGCGCGCCGGCGGCACCAGCCCCAGGTGACGAAATGCGGCCGCCGTGGCCACGCGCCCGCGCGGCGTGCGCTGCAGGTAACCCTGCTGAATGAGATACGGCTCGATCACGTCTTCGATGGTGCCGCTTTCTTCGCCGATGGCGGCGGCCACGTTGTCCAGGCCCACCGGGCCGCCGTCGAAGCGGTGGATCACGGCTTCCAGCACCTTGCGGTCCATCACGTCCAGACCGATGGGGTCGACGTCCAGCATTTTGAGCGCCATGTCGGCCACCCCCGCGTTGATGCAGCCGTCGCCCTTGACCTGCGCGTAATCACGCACGCGGCGCAACAGGCGGTTGGCGATGCGCGGCGTGCCGCGGCTACGGCGGGCAATTTCCAGGGCGCCGGCGCCGTCGGTGGGCACGTTCAAGAGGCCGGCCGAGCGCGTG
>Ga0209490_10000860_pt1 | contig 30177 bp, 25 predicted proteins | sample MAT06_FD_187209 | JGI IMG/M metagenome (GOLD analysis project Ga0209490, IMG submission 187209) | Freshwater microbial communities from Lake Fryxell liftoff mats and glacier meltwater in Antarctica - MAT-06 (SPAdes) (version 2) | ecosystem: Environmental > Aquatic > Freshwater > Ice > Liftoff...
CTCTATCGAGGACCTCGGACCTCGGACCTCGGACCTCGGACCTCGGACCTCGGACCTCGGACCTCGGACCTCGGACCTCGGACCTCGGACATAGGACATAGGACATAGGACACAGGACATAGGACATAGGACATAGGACATAGGACCTCGGACAGTTCTCGGGACATAGGACCTAGGACCTCGGACGCGGCTCAAACAAAACGTACGTTTGAAAATTAACCCAACCGAGCAGCAAGCGCTTTCGTTGCCAATTCAATCAGCAAATACGGTTTGGCAATGGCGTCGAGACGGAGGCCGCCGATGGCACCAAGGCGCTCGCGGAAGTCGGCGACGGCAGTGACGAAGATGACCGGCACCTGGCGGTAGGCAGGCAGGTTGCGGACTTTGGTGGCGAATTGGACGCCGTTCATGCCGGCCATCATCACGTCGGTAAGAACCATGCAGATCTCCTCTTGCTCCAGACCACGCAGGGCCGCTTGGGGATCGGTGTGGGGGATGCCGGTGATGCCGACCTTTTCCAGGGCCTGACAGGCCAGACGCAGACTGGTTGGATCGTCATCGACAACTAGGGCTTTGCCGGTCGGCATGCTCGAAGGTTGGCCCAGGGTCGGGATCACACTGCGCAAGGCGAGCACCGCCTGGGTCAAGGTGCGCCGGGCAGACGCGGTGATGCGATCTGGCCATTCCAATAATTGATGCGCGAGTTGTTCCGCTGCTGCCGCCAGGAGCGCCGCGCCTGCATGCTGGACCAGACCGGCGGCGGAAGCGAGACCATGCGCAGTCCCAGCGAATTCACGCAGGATGCGTTGGCGCTGGTCGATGCGATCGTCGGCTTCAAGATCGCGCAGATGCAGCAACAGGCGCAGCAGCCCTGCTTCTGCCAGCGGGCGCAATTGGGTCAGAGGAATATCGACGCGCGTCGTTTCCGCCTCGATCGGCTCGGCGGCGGGCGCAGCTGCGGGAGCGCCGTCTGGCGCGCCTTCTGCAGCGACACCGCCTGCGACAGAGACAGCGAGGCCGGCGTCCTTTTTCCCGCTGGCTTGGGCCAGCAATTCCAGAACCAGATGGGAAACAAAGCGTGGGGAACATCCGGTCTTGGACAGCACCCGCGCGGCGCCGGCGACCTTGGCCAGCTCGTGCTGCTCCTCTTCGAAGGCGTTGGAGAAAACCACCACTGGTACCGTGGCCAGGCCATGAATCGCACGTAATTGTTTGAGAACGGCCAACCCATCACCATCGGGCAGCATCAGATCCAGGAGGATGAGATCGGGACGGCGGCTTTGCGCCAAGCGCATGGCCTGCTCACCGCTGTCCGCAGCGTCGACGCTCAAGCGGTCGAGTTCAAAACGACTGCGATAGACGCGACGTATGATCGGATCATCGTCAACAATCAGCACATGGCGGGGCGCCCGGTCGGGATCAATGGTCAAGCGCCGACCAGAAGGTCGTTTGCCGTTTCCGGACAGCACCTGCTCCAGCGCATCGGTAAGGGCGCCCGCATTTTCATAACGCTGCGCGCGATCTTTGGCGCTGGCTTTAAGAATGACCTGAGCGAGGGCATCCGGAATCGAGGCATTCAAGGTGCGCGGATCGGGAAACGGATCGTTGATGAGCTGGGCAAGGATGGCCCACGCGCTGCCGCCCTCAAACGGCGAGCGCCCGGTCGCGAAATAATACAGTGACGCGCCCAAGCCGTAGATATCGGCGCGAGGATCGAGTTCCTCTTCGGCCAGGGCCTGTTCGGGGGCCATGAATTCCGGGGTACCAACTAGATGGCCATGCACGGTCAGATCGGTGCTGTGCTGCAGATGGCGGGACAGCCCCATGTCGCCGAGCTTGGCGAGTCCCGTCGAGCCGAGAAATATGTTCGAGGGTTTGATGTCGCGGTGGATCAACTTGGCCGCGTGGATCGCCCCTAGGCCGCGCGCACAGTCGCGCCCAATCGCCGCGATCATGATTGCGGGCATGCCACGCGGATAGCGTCGACATAACGCGGCGGTATCGCCGCCGTTCAATAATTCCGTGGCAAGATAGCATTGGTCACCATCCCAGCCGGAATCGAAGAATTCGACCACGTTGGGATGATGGACCGTGCGCGCATTCGCGCATTCGCGGAGGAAACGCCGGCGATTTTCCTCGTCGGCCCCTTCGCGGTGGCGCAAGACTTTCAGCGCGACGCGGCGCTGATCGCGGCTGTCAATGGCGACGAACACGGCCCCCGAGGCACCTGCACCCAACCGTCGCACACAATGATAGGGGCCGATCGGCGGCAATTCACCGTCGCCACGGACTGCCGCGCGGGTGGTGGTGCCGGCCTGCGGCGCGCTTCGCGGCAGCCGTTCGGTGCTCATGGTGTCGCCAGGGATTCCCGAAAGATGCGCAGGCGCGTGCAGGCTGTGTCCAACAAGACGGGCAATTCCCCGGCGGTGGCCCGGGCGGCGGGCAGTTGGCCATCGCGGGCAGCGTGCTCGGTGCCGGCACAGCAGGTGGCCACACGTGTGCACCCCAGGGTCAGGGCCTGGCCTTTCAGCCGGTGGGCGGCGGCGGTCAGGGCCGTGGCGTCCTGTCCCTGCATCGCCTGCTGCACGGCGTGGAGGCCATCGGGGGCGTCGAGCAGAAATTGTTCGATGATATCGCGCAGGACTGCCGCAGCGTCACTACCGAGTTCTTCGCCCAGACGTTGCAAGACGGTCGGATCAAAATCAGGATCAGGCACGGGTACTGCTTCCAGAGCGGGTGACGCAGATGACGAGAGGGCTTCGCTGTCGGCTGGCAGCCAGCGTGACAGCATGTCGTGCAGACCCTCCAGGCGAATGGGCTTGGACAGATAATCGTCCATGCCTGCTTCCAGGCAGCGCTCACGATCGCCGTTCATCGCGTTGGCGGTCAACGCAATGATTGGGGTTCGCTGCTGCAAGTGGCGCTCGCGGCGCCGGATTTCGCGGGTGGCGGTAAAACCGTCCATTTCCGGCATCTGGCAATCCATCAGGACCACGTCGTAGGGGGCGCGGGCCAATGCCTGTACGGCTTCTAGGCCATCGCCGACCGCATCGGCACGCAGGCCCAGGCGCGTACACAGCGCCAAGGCGACGCGCTGATTGACCGCGTTGTCTTCGGCGATCAGAACGCGCCCGCTGAGGTTGCGGCCGGTCACCCGGTGGCGCTGTCCCGACGATGGACGCTCGCGACCAAGAATATGCTGGACCAGATTTTCGTAGAGTGGCACCTGGCGGATCGGTTTGGTCAGACAGCCGACCAGCCCGCGCGCAGTCAGGCGGTCTTCATGGACGGGACTGGCAATCGGGGTCATCGCTACCGCCGCGGTACGCGATAATTCAGCATCGTTCGCGATCGTCTGCGCCATGGTCAGGCCATCGCCGTCGGGTAAATTCCAATCGATCAATACGAGGTGGAAGTGGCTATGCGCGGCCGCGGCGGCGCGCAGAACCAGCAAGGCTTCCGGCCCACTGTCCGCTGCCTGCACCGCCAGGCCCCAGCTGGTGAGCAGATCGACCAGCCCAGCGCGGGCGGTGGGATGCGGATCGACCACCAGCACCCGCGCATCGAGTAATTCCGGCGCCGCGTGCAGACCGCTGCTGGACGGGATCCGGGTGCGTAACGGCAGTCGGCAGCGAAAGGTACTGCCCGTACCCGGCAGGCTGTCGACCTCGATGGTCCCACCCATCAGGCCCGCCAGACGGCGCGAAATGGCCAGACCCAGGCCAGTGCCGCCGAAGCGCCGGGTAGTGCTCGCGTCTGCTTGGCTGAATGGTTGGAACAGATGCGGCAAGGTCTTGGCATCAATGCCGATGCCGGAATCACGAACGGAGATCACCACGTGATGAATGCCGGGTTGCGGATGCTCACGATTGGCGATCTCATCACTCACCACGGCAACCGCGATTTCGCCGCGCTCGGTGAATTTGACAGCGTTGCCAGCCAAGTTGACCACGATCTGACGCAGGCGACCGGGATCGCCGTGCAGGGCGAGCGGCACATCACCGGCAATAGAACACGTCAATTCCAGGCCCTTGGCCTGAGCGCGTTCAGCGAACAAGTGCACGGCCTCTTCAATGGTTTGACGGAGATCGTGATCAACATCTTCTAGCTCCAGATAGCCGGCTTCGATCTTGGAAAAGTCGAGAATGTCATTTATGAGGGCGAGCAGGCTGTCCGAACACGAGCGTACGGTTTCGACATAGTCGCGCTGGCGTGAGGCCAGTTCGGAATCCAGGAGCAGACTGGTCATTCCGACGATGCCATTGAGCGGCGTGCGGATTTCATGGCTCATGGTGGCGAGGAAATCGGATTTGGTCCGCGCCAGCAGCTCGGCCTGTTCTTTGGCTGAACGGAGCGCGTGTTCAGTTTCCAATTCGGCGGAAACATCATGCGCTGCACCGATAACCATGCCATTGGTGGGGTCGGCTGCCGCCGACCAGCGCAGATGGCGCCACGTACCATCCTTGTGGGCAAAGCGATGTTCGAATCCGAGACGGAATCCTCCGGTCTGTAACGAGGCCAATTCTGCCTGGGTGGAAGCGCGGTCTTGGGGGTGGACGAATTCCAGGAAAGGTTTGCGGCGCAATTCCTCTTGGCTCCAACCGAGATAGATGGTCCAGGCCGGATTGACGCGGACGAAGCGACCATCCTTGTCCGCGAGACAGAGCAATTCCAAAGACAGGGTGAAAAACCGTTCGAGCTGATCTTCCAGACGCCGCCGTTCGCGCAGGTCGGTGCAGACGATCAAAAAGCCCAGGAGAATGCCGGTATCATCGTCTCGCAGGGCGGTGATCGCTAGGCGCAGGGGCCGTGGGGCGCCGTCTTTGTTGCGGCAGGTCCATTCGCACTCGTCATGCCCGCGCGCAACTGCAGCGGCGGTGAGGGTGGCAAAGGCATGGTGGTCCGGCAATTCAGCTGGATCGATGAGCTGCGCCGGGGTGCGGGTCTGCAATTCTTCGGTGGCATACCCGAACAAGGCCTCGGCGGCCGGATTGCTGCTGCGGATGCGCCCGTCCGGCCCAGTCGCTAGGATCGCCAAGTCGGTCGCGTGCAGGATCGCCTGCTGAAAGGTATTGAGCGCTTGCAGGCGCTCCGAACCGGCGCGGACAGCATGGTGCAGCTGGTTGGCGTTGCGGCGTGGAAACACAGTCGCCCAAGCCAGTCCCAGGCCCACCCCGATTGCGGCGACCCCGCCCCACCACGGTTGTTCGAGGGTCAACGTCAGGATTCCCGCGCAGGCAGCGCCCGCGGCGGGAAGGAGGGGGATGAGAGCGGGGCGATCCATGCCGGTGAGAAGTTCCGCTTAGTATAGCCTCCTCTTTGCCGGTTCGGCAAGAGGGCGACCCTGAGGTGGAAGGTTCAGAAACGGTGAATGCCACTTGCATTTTGCACGATGACCCCCTTAGAGTCCTCGCCTGATGAGCATTCATGTGGTTGTTGCCGATGATGAACCCCTCGCCCAGCGCCTGATGGCAGCAGCGTTGGAGGACATGGGCTGCAAGGTCACCGCGGTTGGTGATGGCCCCAGTGCCCTGGCGGCGATTGAACGCGTCCATCCCGATTTGGTCTTCCTCGATCTGATGCTCGGCGAAAGCAACGGCCTGGACCTGCTCAGCGATATGCTCATCGAACGACCCGAATTGTGGGTGGTCCTGGTTACCGCGCACGCCGCCATTGATACCGCAGTGGAGGCCATGCGCCGCGGGGCCCGTGATTATCTGACCAAGCCGTTTACTTCCGATCAGATCCGCTTGTTGGTCGAACAGGCCCTAGATCGTCGTCATCTGCAGCAGCGCTTGGAAGATCTCGAATTACGCCTGCGTAGCGAAGTGCCCGGCACCGATCTGACCACCAGCTCCCCGGCGATGCGTAGTGCCCTTGCTACCGTCGGCAAGGCTGCTGGCGGCGATACCACTGTGTTATTGCGCGGCGAAAGCGGGACCGGCAAAGGCGTGCTGGCGCGCGCCGTCCACGACAGTTCCCAGCGCGCCAAACGCCCATTTGTCGTGGTGAATTGCCCGACTTTGTCCGAGGATTTGCTCGCCAGCGAATTATTCGGCCATGCCCGCGGTGCCTTTACCGGCGCGGTCCGCGACCAGCCCGGCCGGGTTGAGGCCGCCGAAGGCGGCACCTTATTTCTGGATGAAATTAGTGAGATCCGTCCGACCTTGCAGGCGAAATTATTACGATTCCTGCAAGACCGTGAATTCGAACGGGTCGGCGAAAATCGCACTCGACACGCCGATGTGCGCGTGGTTGCCGCGACCAATCGCGACCTCGAAGCAGCGGTAAAAGTAGGTGAATTTCGTGAAGATCTGTATTATCGCCTGAGCGTCGTGGAGGTCAAAGTGCCGCCCTTGCGCGAACGTCCTGGCGATGTGCTGGCCTTGGCCGAAGGCTTCGCCGCCTTCTTTTCTGCTCAGGCGGGGCGCAAGCCGATCCGCATCGACGAACGCACGGCGCGGCTGATGATGCGCTATGAATGGCCCGGCAATGTCCGCGAATTGCGCAATGCGATCGAACGCGCCGTGGTCTTTGCCACCGGGACCACGATCACCGTCGGCGATCTGCCTGAGCGCATGCTGCAGCAGGGGGCGGGCAGTCAGGCCCTGCAGGTCGGCGGCAATCATTCGCTAGCCGATATTGAAGCCGCGCACGTGCAGCGGATCTTGGAGCGGACCGCGTCGCTCGAAGACGCTGCGCGGATCCTGGGGGTCGACGCCTCGACCCTCTACCGCAAACGGAAACGACTCAAAGTCTAGAGCCCTCTTGGATAAGCGTGGGCGAGTACGTAGCTCGGGCATTATGCCCGATTTCTAGAGTGCATCGTGCAGATTGCCACTCGCAGGAGTGTGCGCCAATTCCACCGACTTCGCTCTAACTCATGTATCAAATACATGTTAAGGCGCGTTTCGCAATCCTGTAAGGGATTGGCACCATGTGTGCAATACGAACGGCATGACCACCGTCGCCATCAGCCCCCGGAAACGTCGTCCCCTGGGGCGTAGTCAACCCCGTTTGCGGGCCGACCGACCGGTGACCAAAGCCTTGGATGTCTTCGAAGGCTACGTCCGCGAAATCGTCGATGGCCGCACCATTGATCTCAATCTGCTGCGACCCACACCCGCTCAGTTAGAGCGCTACCAAGCCTGCGAAGTCGTGCGCCTAGTCGGGCTGGCGGTCGAGAGTGCGCCGGCAGCGACCGCCGTCAGCGAATTGCGAGAGCGCCTGCATCAGCGCCATGTGCGCTGCTTCGTGCATGGCCGTGACGCCGAGGGCCGTTTATTGGCCGTCGCCGTGCCCGTCGCCCGCGCCGGTTAAGCGCAGCGAGTTGCGTTCTGCGGGAAATTGCGCGAGCCGGAAATTGCAGCAGAGTCAGACTCCGTCTTCGCGCAACGGCGCCGTGCCTTCGATATAACGCACGAAACCCTTAGCCTGGGCCAGCAGGCGTTTGGCCAATTCCGGATCGCCGAGGGTTTTCTCGAGGGTGAACTGCTTCCAGGCCTCACCAATGAAGAGCCGATTCGGATACATTAGCGCGTTGCGATAGCCGGCGACGCCTTGCAGATGTTCGACCGCACGCAGCCCTTTGAATTGCCCCGCGGCCAGACCAATGAACGCACACGGACGGCGATCGAAGCCCTGCGGATAGGGCAAGGTATCGAGGTACAATTTCAATATGCCCGGGAAACTCCCGTTATATTCGGGCACCACGAAGACCACCCCATCCGCCGCCAAAAACCGCTGCACCCGCGCGGTGATCGCTGGCGTCGGCTCCTTGTACGCCGATCCCGCCAGATAATCCGGCTCCAGATCCAATAGCAGCACATCGACCGTGTGGCCTATCGCTTCATAGTCCTTGGCCGCATGCTGGGCGAGCAAGATAGAAAGACTCCCGGTGCGGTTGGTGCCGGGGATGATGACTATATGCATTACACTTCATTTCCTTAAGTGACGTTCTAGGCCCTGTGTCCGAGGTCCTAGGTCCTAGGTCCTCGCATTCTATGCGGAATGTCCTGGTTTATTCAGGCCCTAGACTGACGAAAATATTACGCGCGAATTTCTGCCAAAGTATCGAGGACTTCGGATGCATGGGTTATTAACATCAAAAAGCAATCGACAGTAAATGCGCTGATCGCTCCCTCAAGACCTAGGACCTAGGACCTCGGACCCAGGGCAGTGAAATGACTTCGAGCCAAGTCGCCTTGGCTCGAAGTCATTTCGATCAATCACCCCAACCATTCCGTGTGAATGAACGTCCCCGGCTTTTTCAGGCGCTCATACGTGTGCGAGCCAAAGGCGTCGCGTTGCGCTTGGATGACGTACGCGGGTAGGCGGGCGGTGGTGTAGCTTTCCATGTAGGCCAATGAGGCCGACAGGGCAGGCACCGGGATGCCGGCGAGGCTGGCGGTGGCAATGACCTTGCGCAGAGCAGGCAAGGTGCGGGCGACTTCGCCGACGAATTCTTCGGAGGCGACCAAGTTGGCCAGATCCGGCTGCTTTTTGAAAGCGGTGGTGATGCGATCCAAGAACACCGCGCGAATAATGCAACCGCCGCGCCAGATGGCAGGGATGCTACCAATGTCGGTGTGGTACTTGTGTTGTTCCGAAGCGGCCTTGATCAGACACATGCCCTGGGCATAGGCGGCGATTTTGGCGCTGTAGAGCGCGCTGGCCAATTCGTCAATCGCCAGCTTGATGCGCTTTTTGCGCTTGATCAGCTTTTTGGTCGCTTTGGCAGCAACCAGGCGCTCCTTCTGCAAGGATGAGATCAACCGCGCATCGACGGCGGCGGTGATCGACGGGATCGGCACGCCGACTTCCAGGGCGGCGACGGTGGTCCACTTGCCGGTGCCCTTTTGCCCAGCGCTGTCGCGGATGGCGTCGAACAGGAAGGCGTCGGGATCCTTGGCCAGGGTCTTGGGATCACTGTCCTTGCGATCGGCGATGATGCCGGTGAGTTCGATCAGGAAGCTGCCGAGTTCGCCTTCGTTCCAGGTGCGGAAGGTCTGCGCGCATTGATCGTGCGGCATCTGCAAGCCGCGGTGGAGCAGGTCATAGACTTCGGCGATCATCTGCATGTCGGCATATTCGATGCCGTTGTGCACCATCTTGACAAAGTGCCCGGCGGAGCCTTCGCCGCACCAGGTCACGCAGGGTTCCTGATGGTCCTTGCCGACCTTGGCCGAGATCGCAGTCAAGATCGGCATCAGCTTGTCGACCGCTGCGCGGTCGCCGCCGGGCATGATCGAAGGCCCAATGCGCGCACCTTCTTCACCGCCCGAAACGCCCATGCCGACGAAGTGGAATTTCCACTGCTTGGCCAGGGCGTTGCGACGATCGGTGTCGGCCCAGTGGGCATTGCCGCCGTCGACCAGAATGTCGCCTTCTTCCAGCAGTGGGGCGATCTGTTCGATCACCGCATCGGTGCCTTTGCCGGCCTGGACCATGATAATGATGCGGCGCGGGCGTTTTATCGCGGCGACGAAATCCTTGAGCTCTTTGCACGGGACAAAGCGCGCGCCCTGCGCGTGCTCCCACTGCATGACCTCTTGGGTCACAGCCCACGTGCGATTATAGAGTGCGACGGTATTGCCGCGGGATTCGATGTTCTTGGCCAGGTTGCGGCCCATCACGGCCATACCGATCACACCGGCGTCAGCAGTCGCAGTCATACGTCATCCTTGGTAATGCGTTGGGGAAAGGTTGGCCAGGATGGCGGACGGGGTGCGGGCTCAAGGGCTGATTCCCCGCAGGCTGCCGATAGCGCAAGATTGCCCATAAGGTCCCTTGCTCGGCCAGCGTTCGGGCGACACTGCGCCTTCCCATGTCAACGCAGACTGTCTACCGCCACACAGCCCCCCGTACCCTGGCCCAGAGCGATCCCGAGCTGGCCCGCATCGTCGCGTCCGAGGCTGAGCGCCAGCAGCATACCATCGAACTGATCGCGTCGGAAAACATTGTTTCGACTGCGGTCATCGAGGCCCAAGGTTCGCTGTTGACCAACAAGTATGCCGAAGGCTATCCGGGCAAACGCTATTACGGCGGCTGTGAATGTGTCGACGAGGCCGAGCGCCTGGCCATCGTGCGTGCGCAAAAACTGTTCAAGACCGATTACGCAGTCAACGTGCAGCCGCATTCCGGTTCACAGGCCAATATGGCCGTGTATATGGCGGCCGGACTGGTCAAGGGCGACAAGGTCCTGGGCATGTCGCTGGATCACGGCGGCCACCTGACCCATGGCTACAAACTCAATTTTTCCGGCCTGGATTACACCATCGGATCGTATGGCGTCACCGAACAAGGCCAGACCATCGACTACGAGGAGGTCGAACGCATCGCGCTCGAATTCCAACCGAAACTGATCATCGCCGGCGCCTCGAATTATTCGCGCACTCTCGATTTTGCTCGCTTCGCCGCCATTGCGAAAAAGGTGAATGCGCTGCTGTTGGTCGACATGGCGCATATCGCCGGGCTGATTGCGGCTGGCCTGCATCCCTCGCCCTTTGGCCACGCCGATTTCGTTACCACCACCACTCACAAGACCTTGCGCGGTCCGCGCGGTGGGATGATTTTCACCCGCTCACCCGAGCTGGCGAAGAAAGTCAATTCGCGGATCTTCCCCGGTATTCAAGGCGGACCGCTGATGCACGTCATCGCCGCTAAGGCTGTGGCCTTTGGCGAAGCGTTGACCGGAGAATTCAGCGAATACATGGCCAACGTGCAGGCCTCGGCCAAGGCCATGGCCGATACCTTCATGTCGATGGGCTGGCGCGTGGTGTCGGGTGGTACCGACAATCACCTGTTCAGTCTTGACGTGATGAGTTTCGGCATTGACGGCAAGGCCGCCGAGGACCTCTTGCACGACGTCGGCATCACGGTGAATAAAAACCTGATCCCCTACGACACCCAGCCTGCGCAAAAGGGTTCGGGTATCCGCATCGGCACCCCGGCGGTGTGCTCGCGCGGATTCGGCCCAGCCGAATGCACCGAGGTGGCCCGGCTCATCGACCGTACTCTCAAGGCCAGTGGCGACGAAACCATCCTGGCCGAAGTCAAAGCCGCCGCGCGCGCGCTGTGCGACCGCTTCCCGATCTATCGCTGAGCATGCGGCGTCGGCACCTGCGTTTCCTGGATCCCTGACTGCCCTCGCCCCATGCCGCTGGACCGCCTTTCTCTGACCGCCGACGCCGCTGACAGCCAGGTCGTCACCGTCGACCAGTTGGAAGTGCCGTTGAACGGGCTGGCCAACGCGCCCGTGCAGTCCCTGGACCATTCGCTGCGGCCGTGGATCGCCAAGCGTCTGCGCATTCCTGAAGCCGACGTGCGCTCGTATGCGATCGATCGCCGCAGCCTGGATGCGCGCAAAAAACCGCAGCTCAAATATATTTATCAGCTCGCGGTCCAAGTCCGCCGCGACAGTCCGGTCAGCGAAGGGCCGGGACTCCATGTCGGCACGGATCCACCGCGCTATGACGACGGGCTGTGGCATCTAAAATTGCGGGAAGGCCTGCCCAAGCATCCGCTGGTCGTCGGCACCGGGCCAGCAGGAATCATGGCGGCCTATTTGCTCGCCGCGCACGGACTGGAACCGATCATTCTTGATCGTGGCGTCGATGCGGATTCCCGTACCGCGGATCTCGGCCGTTTTCACAACAGCCGGGTTTTAGATCCCGACTCCAATTATCTCTACGGCGAAGGAGGCGCAGGGACGTACAGCGACGGGAAGTTGTATACCCGCACCAAAGACCGGCGGATGCGCTTCCTGCTTGAAGCCTTTGTCGAAGCGCGCGCTCCGCGCCACATTCTGTGGCGACATCATCCCCATATCGGCAGCGATTTATTGCCGCACATGTGCAAACGCCTGCGGGCGAAAATCGAACAATGGGGCGGGCGCTTTCAGTGGCAAAGCTCGGTTGTTGACATCAGCGAAGAGAATGGTCGGTGTTCCGGCGTGGTGTTGGCTAATGGCGAGCGCCTAGCAGCTCCGTTGGTGGTGATGGCACCTGGGCACAGCGCCCGTGATCTGATTGTCACCTTGGCCCGCCGCGGTATTGCGCATCGCGCCAAGGGTTTTCAGCTCGGCTGTCGCATCGAACACGATCAGGAGTTGATCGATCTCGGTCAGCATGGCTGCACGTTACCCAAACATCTGCTCGGTGCGGCTGAATACAGCCTGGTCAGCCGACCGCCCCGGGCAGCTGCGGGCAGCGTGACGACGTTTTGTATGTGCCCGGGGGGTGAGATCCTCTGCGCCACCTCCGAGCCCAAGCAATTATCGACCAATGGCATGTCGCGCTTCGCCCGGGCCAGCGGTTTCGCCAACGCCGGCCTGATCGTCAATCAGCCGGTGGATTACGACAGCGATGGCTTGGCCGGATTCGCCTTGGTCGATGCCATGGAACAGGCGGCCTTTGCCGCGGGTGGCGGCGATTATACCTGTCCCGCTCAGCGCTCGACCGCCTTCATGCGCGGGGAAACCGGACCCAAGGTGGAGCGCAGTTCCTACGCGTTGGGCGTGCGTCCGGGTCGCATTGATCAATTATTGCCGCCAGCAACGGTGCAGGCCCTGCGTGCGGCGCTGGTTCATTTTGAACGGGTGGTGCCAGGTTTCATGACCAAGGGCAGCTTGGTTGGCATCGAGACCCGGGTCTCCAGTCCAGTGCGTTTCGATCGCGATGAAGCGACTCTGGCGTCGTCCTTGCCCGGCCTCTATCTCGCTGGCGAAGGTGCCGGCTATGCCGGTGGCATCGTTTCGGCCGGTCTGGATGGCCTGCGCCTGGCAGAAACGATTTTAACGGGGCTGCCCGCCAAACGCGAACGGGTGGCGGCGCCCGTTGATTGACGGGATCAATCGCGACCTCTGCGGCGGTCAACCTCAGCTGCCCATTTCGCTTGCATCAATTAACGAATGGTCAAGACCCGCACTGCCTCGGTGAGTTGACGGTCGTCGATGAATCCCAGGGCGCCCGGAATCGAGCTGACCAGCGTCAGCATTTCGACTTCATTGGTGGCGATGCGGGGCATGGCGCCCTTGCCGGTGAAAACCTGTCTTTTCCAGTACGCGAGGAACTGCGCCGGTGATTTACGAGCGAATTCCTTGAGGATGGTCGTCATGGTCGCTGAGGACTGGTCTTCCAGGGCGATCAAGGCAATGCGCACACCATTCGGCCAGGTCGTGCGGCGACCGTGCAGGACTTCCGCGATATCAGCTGCACTTAAAGAGACCGATTGCAGGTCAGGATGGACGATGAATATCTCGGCAGCCGAGGCGACCGCCATGGTTCCAGACAAGAGGAGCGAAATGAGAAGACAGCGCACGGAATGTCCTCTCAGAAGCTCCGAGTGGTTTTTGCGGCGAACAGGAACCAATGACGAGTCCATCCGTCTTCGTTCATCCCAGGGGAAAGCATCGCGGTGCCATCAAGATAATGGCCTTCCAATTTCACGATCCAGGATGGATTGACATCCCAACGCACCGTCAGGGCAAGATCCCTCTGCCAAGCGCGCGCGCGCGGTCGGTCCCGGTCCCGGTTCCGGCATAGCGGTCGCCATCACGGTCATTGCGATCGCTGAAATAGATGCCGTAATACGAACCGATCTCCCAGGCGTCGTTGAGTCGGTAGGCGGCCAGGAGGTACCCGCCATCACTGTGAATATCCTGATTCGCCCTGACGATGCCGCCGCCGACGGAGGTGGAATTGATCTCGATATCCAAGCTGCCTTGCTGAACCCGATATTCAGCAGCGAGCGTGAGCCGATCGGCGCTATATTCACTGCCGAACGAGATGATGGAGAAATTTTTCACATGGGACGTAGTTGGCAGGTCGAAAGTGAAGGTCAAGGGCGGATTGGGGACGGCTACGGAAACATTCCCGCTGACATCCAGATCATTGGAGATCAGCGACGAGAAATGAAGACGCAGTCCAGGAAGTGGCGGTCGCCAATTGAGGGTGGCGCCATAGGTGGTGCCGATCTCGATGCTCTCAACATTGTTTAATGCGTTCGGCCCCTGCGTGAACTGATCGGCCAGGTAACCGTCATTTTCAATGTTCATGGTTCCCACAAAGGCTTGATATTCGAGGTTTCCCCCGGCTCCCAGGGGAAGAATGCCGTACATTTGAGCCCCATTCAAACCGCCATAGAGTTCCCGGTAGCGCGCATCATAAACGGCTTGCGGCATCAGGACGGCGGTGAATGCGAGATCGAGGTCAAGCATTTCACCGTACATGCCCAGCGGGAGCTTGTACCGGCCCAGGCGCAGGCCAAAGGCATCATTGTGGCGATAATCGGCATAGGCCCAATCTACGATTAACGTATTGTTGCCATAATCGCCAAGTTCATAGGCGAAGATCTGGGCCCCGATGCGAAGCTGATCGGTGACTTGGCTGCCAATATTGATGCCAATTTCGTTATAAGCAAAGGTCCCATCTTCGCTCTGTTCGATAAAGGTATTGCCGGTCGTGTACAGGTATCCTTGGCTGACGAAACCATGGACATCAACCGCAGGCCAATCCATGGCTCCGGCCGATGCAGTCAAACAGATGAGGGGAACGAGGTACGGAAAGCTGGGATGAGGGTGCACGCAAAATTGTACCTCCGAAGCTGCGCGATCGTCAAGAGTCGCTTGCGAACAACCAGCTTCACGAGGTATCCTGGCTAGATTTCCCATGCGTATCGCGACTACCTTCTGGCTCTGCATAGGAGCGCTTGTCATCGGGTATTTGGCGACCGTGGCCTTGAACTCCGTGCTTTCACGTCGCAATGAGGCGCTGCTGGAGAGAACGGTGAGCGCGGTATTTCCGGCGGCGCAACGGACGCAAGCGGCCCAGGCTGACTTCAAACGCCAGCTGCTTGCCTATCAGGATGCGGTGGTCGTCGGCGATGCAGACGCCTTGCGACGGGCGGAGGCGATTGCGGCTGAGGTCCGTCTGGCCTTGGAAGAGATATTGGTCGCGGGAGACGTAAACGCCCAGCGCCGCCATCAAGCGGGCACGTTGGTCACCGATCTCGCTGCCTATGCCAGCGCTGCCAGCGCCGTCTACGGTCCTTTGGCGAATGGCGAAACCAATGCCGATCTCTTGCTGCGCGGCCTCGCTTGATGCCGAGGGCAAGGCCCTGGAGGGACGTCTGGACGATCTTTCCAAGGATGTCTCGGTCGATCTGCGCACCAGCATCAGCGATACCATCTCGGCTACCGTGCATCAGCGTGCGGCCAGCGAGATTGCGTTCGCGGTTATTGTCCTAGGTACCCTGGCGGTGATCACCGTCATCATCGAGCGTTGGGCGCGACGGCTAGATGAATTGATGTACGCCAGCGGGCGCTTCACCCAGGGGGATTACGCCTGCGAAATCAGCGGTCGCGGCAGTGATGAATTGGGTCGCCTCGCCCAGGCCTTTCATGAGATGCGCATTGCCATGGCGCAGCGTGATCAGGAATTGCGCACCTTCAATGAGACCTTGGAAGTACAGGTCCAGCAGCGCACCGGCGAAATCGAAGCGCAGCGCGACGATCTCGAATCGCAGATCATGCAGCGGCGGCGCGCGGAACAGTCGCTGCGACTGTTGGAGAGTGCGGTTACTGCCTTGCCCGAGGCGATGTTGATCGCCACACCCGATGCCGATCCCCGGCGCAGCCGGGTTGCATTCGCCAATCCCGCTTACGCCGCGATTTTGGGGTGTTCGCCGCAAGAATGCCAGCGCATCGGCACGGCCGCCTTGTGCGGAGCCGGCGGAGTGGCACGCCTCGGCGAACTGGTGACCGAGGTCCTCGCGGCGGGGCGCACGGGCTCGACCACCATCGCCGTGCTGGTGGCGGTGGGCACCCAGATGGTCGATCTGCAGGCCGCCCCGATCGTGGGCGAAGGGGGCGTGGTCACTGGTATCGTCTATCTCGTCCGCCCCGTTCTGGTGGCGCGCGTGCAAAAAACTGACACCCCAGGGGGAACCTGAGGTGTCAGTGGCCACGGGCGTGACAGCGATGGTATTCGGCTTCGGCGGTCAGGTGCCGGCAGGCTCCGGGCGCTTATTCAGCCGCGGGCGCTTATTTCGCCGCAGGCGCTTACTCGGCGGCAGGCGCTTACTCGGCCGCAGGCGCTTCGGCCGGCGCGGCAGCGGCCTTGCGGGCCTCGAGCTTGGCGGCGGTATCAGCCTTACGGACGGTCTTGACCGTCTTGGCGTGCTTGGCCAGGGCGCGGCGCGAGGGGGCGACCCAGGTCTTGCCGTCACCCTTGCGGGTCTTGCGCTTATGCTTGGCCTTGACCGCCTTGGCGGGCAGGGCGTAGCCATTGAGCTTGAGCAGCGAGGACACGGCTTGGCTGATTTCGGCGCCCTGGCTGAGCCAGGCGGCGACCCGTTCCATCTGCACATCGACAGTCTTGTCGGCGCGCAGCGGATCGTAGGAACCCAGGATCTCGTTGGTCTTGCCTTCGCGGTGGCAGCGCTTGTCGATGGCGACAATGCGGTAATAGGGCCGATGCAGGCGACCGATACGGGACAGGCGGATCATCAGGGACATAGAGTTCAACCTCGCGGGTGGGGCAGTATGGTGGTCATTTGCGCTTGGCAAGTGTCCATTGGCGGGGCGGGATCGCGAGCGCCGGGACGAGGTCAGGGCCTGCCGTTTCTACCGGGAGGGGTTCACGAGGCCCGCTCATCCGAAATGGTCGGCCATGTTTAGCGGTTCGCTGAGAGATCTGTCCAGGGGCGCCGGTGTGCGTGCCCGCGCGTTATTTCGCGGCGGGCGTCGCCAGGGCCTGGATGGCCGTCTCGCGGGTCGGGAACAGGCGAAAGACCTTGTCGAAGCGGGTCAGGGCAAAGATCTCGCGCAGGGCCGGCGCCAGCACCCCCGCCAAAGCCATGGCGCCCTGGCGCTCTTGGACATCGCGCAATTTCTGCACCAGCGGGCCCAGGGCCGAAGAGTCCAGGCTGGTGACGCCAGTCAGGTCAACGACCAGGACATTCATCTCGGCGGTAGCGGTCAAAAAATCATTGGCGAAAAAGCGCCGGACGAATTCTTGGTGCGCTTTGCCACCATCATCCAGGGCAAAGGCGATGGCATGGATGCCGCCACGGACGTCATGGACCAACTGATGGGGATCGATGCTCACGTCTGCACTCCGACGTCCGGGTCGCGGACGATGTCCTCTTAGTATGGCCTGGAAATCTTGAAGGCGCAACGGGTTTGTCGCAGACTGGGGAGATGAGTCCCGGTCCGGTTGGCGGGGCTGGATAGACCGCGCAACGGGTCAGCGTAGATGCTGGCGTTGCAATTTGCCGAGGTCATTGCGCGGCAGGCTCGCTACCCACCGCCACGCTCGCGGCACCTGGTGCGGCGCCAGTGAATCGCGGCACCACGCGGTCAGCTCACTTTCTGACGCGGGCGTCGCTTCCGCCGCCACGGCGATGGCCACCACCCGCTGGCCCCATTCGGCATCGGGTTCGCCGATCACGGCTACGTCGCGCACAGCCGGGTGGCGTAGCAAAATCGCTTCGACCACGCTGGGAGCGATTTTTTCACCGCCGCTGATGATGACCTCATCGGCGCGCCCGAGCACCTGGATTCGCCCCGCGTCCATCCGGCCCCAGTCCCCGGTATGCAACCAAGATTGGGGGTCGGCGCTTGCCGAGGCGTCAGCGGTGGCGTCACCGTCATAGCCAGCGCAGCGACCCGGTCCGCGCAGCTGGATGCGTCCGCGGCCCAGGGAGTCCGGCTGATCCAGGCGTAATTCCCAGCCGGGAATCAGCGGGCCACAGTTATCGCTGCTGTTTTCACTGCTGTTTTCGCGATCGTTTTCAGCCGTTTGGCAGGCGACCATGGCGCAGGTCTCGGTCAGGCCATAGGTCGTCCGCACGCGCGCGCCCAGCGCGCTGGCGGCGCGGCGCGGCATGTTGTCCAGCGGAGCGCCGCCGATAATGAATCGCGGCCGCTGCGGCAACGGTCGCTGCGCGGCGACGAGGCGATGCAGCAGAGTCGGGACTAGGCTGGCGGCCTGCACCCACGGCAGATATACATCCTCCAAAGTGAAGCGTTCGCGCAGGAGCATCGGCGTACCCGCACAGGCCGCGCGCAAAACCAGGGCGGCTCCCCCCGCGTGATCGAGAGGCAGGCAGGCGAGCCACGTTTCGCGCTCCTGCATCTTCAGGTGCGCGGCGGCGGCGGCGCAGGCCGCATGCACGCGATCCCACGGTAGGCGGACCCGGCGCGCAGGTCCGGTGGTGCCGCTGGTGTGCAGCAGCAGCGCGCCCCCGGGCCGGATGTCGGTGGGGCATGGGCCCTCGGGAAAGGCGCTGGGCAGGGCTGGCGCCAGACGTCCCCCCGCTGCGGCTGCCTGCTGCGCAGACAACGCCGGGGGCAGGCGGGCATGCGTCAGGACCAGTTCGATGCCGGCTACGGCGGCAGCTTGCAGGAGTGCGACCAAGGCGGGGCTGGTCGACGCGGTGACGGTGAGGCGATCTCCTGGGCCGAGACCGAGCTGCTGCAACCACGCCAGGGCGCCACCCAAGCCCGGCAGACGCCACGCCCACGGCCCTGGCCCACCGCGTTGCGGGACCAGCAGCCCCGCGGTCATGACCGGGCGCCTACTCCCAGGCCGGGGGTCTCGGGCAGGGGAATAAATCCGCGCACCGGCCGCAACGCGCTGGCGGTCAGATCCGCCGCCATCAAGCGGCCGGTCGCCAGCCCTTGCGCATGTCGATTCAAGCCCAACGCCGCCGCCATATGGGTGGCATGGGCGCGCCCTATGCAACCATCGATGGCTGAGGTTAAAATAACCTGGAGTCCATGCGAGTGCGCCAATTCCGCGGCCTGGTTCGTGGGGCGCCAGCCGCCTAGGAACATCGGCTTCAAACAAACCAAATCGACCGCCTGCGCCGCGGCCAGGCGCGCGACATCCGCAGGCGTTTTGATAGCCTCATCAGCGGCAATCAGCACGCCGGTGGCCTTGCGCAGCAGGGCAAGGCCTTCCTGGTCATCCGGATGAATTAATTGTTCGCAGAATTCCAGGCGCTGTTCGCGCGCCGATTCCAAGAAGAATTGCGCCTGTTTGCGATCCCAGGCGCCATTCGCGTCGACCCGGATGGCGGATTCGCCGCCCACGACGGTACGCAGGGCACGCAGACGGCGCGCATCGGCAAAGACATCACCACCGACCTTCAATTTGAACGCAGTGTAGCCCTCGGCCAGACGTTCGGCGGCGGTGCGCTCAATTTCTGGCAGGGAGCCGCTGATCAGCGCATTGACCGGAATACGGTCCAGGGTCGGGCCACCGGCCAAGCATTCGGCGACGGTCTGATCCTGGCGCTGCGCGAGCAGATCGATCAGTGCCCCTTCCACCGCGCTGCGGGCGCACGGGGCCTTCGCCAATAATCGTTCGCAGCGACCCAAAGCGGCATCGGCGCGGCCACGTTCGAGCCAGTTCAGGACGAATTCTTCGTCGAGCAGGGGCAGGACCTGGCCGAGAACCTCCTGACAGGTCATCGGATCCTCGCCGCCAAAGGAGGGCAGCGGAGCGGCCTCGCCGAGCCCGATCCGCCCGGCTTCATCTTCCAGAGCAACCACCCACACCACCCGCCGGGTGATGGGACCATGCGCGGTCTCCAGGGGGGTGACCAGCGGCAGCAGGTGTTCGGTGACGGTGACTCTCACGACGTGCCCATGGTGCCGAGGACTACCGCCGCCGACAAGCCACAGGCAGCCTGCAGTGCAGCCGAGCGCCCCAGATACGCATTCAGCGCGGCCCCCGTGGTATGGGCAACCCCGTAGCTGAGCCCCGCCCCGCCCAGCCCCGCCAGGGCGGCAGGTAGCAGCAGCCACGGCTGCCAATTCAAGCCTGCCGCCAACCACAGAATTGTCGCGCCGCCATGTAACCCGGCGTAATACAGCCGCGTCGCGCGGTCGCCCAGGTGGACCGCCAACGTCCGTTTACCGACCCGCGCATCGCTGACCCGATCGCGCAGATTATTGACGCAGATAATGGTGACTGCCTGCAAGCCAACTGCCGTCGCCACCACCCACCATTCGCGCGGCAGTCCCAGCCACCAAGTATCGCTGGTCGCCATCCGTGATTCAAAAGCGAAGCGTGAACCCGTCGGCACTTTGGCAAGAATCGGCGCCACCTGCACCCACGCCGTGCCGAGCACCGCAAAATGACCAAAGAATAATAACACAAAGACATCGCCCAGGCCTTTATGAGCGAGCGGAAACGGCCCCCCGGTATAGGCCAGCGCGCACACCAGACTCACCAATCCCAAACCAAAAATCGGCCAGCCACCGCGCGCACTCAGCCACAGCCCGACCAGCAACGCGAACGCCAAAATAACCGCCGTGGCAATAAAAAGCGCCCGCGCCGAAATCAATCCCGCCGCCACCGCCCGCGTCGGCCCCAGGCGATCTGCGCCATCCGCACCGCTGAGTCCGTCAAAGGCATCGTTGGCGAAATTCACTGCAATCTGAATCAACATCGCCCCCAGCAAACACCCAAACCAATGCGGCCACGAAAACACCGTATTCGTCGCCAACGCTAAGCCTCCACCAACCAGCACCGGCACGATACCTGCGGCCAACGTTTTTGGCCTTGTGGCTATTAGCCAAGATTTCACTCGTGAACGCGGCTTCTGTCCTACGTCCGAGGTCCGAGGTCCTAGGTCTTCAGGCATGAGACGCTCCCTTTCATATTTCCTACGTCCGAGGTCCGGGGTCCGAGGTCTTCAGGCAAAGTAGGGAATACCCTTGTGAAGCCCAGGCGAAAAGAATAACTCCATAAGAGTTTCCATGCCGTGCCACGCTGGTGCTGACCTCGGACCTCGGACATTTTCGCAGTCCGAAGTCCGAAGTCCTAGGTCTTCAGGCAAAGTGCGGAAATCCCTTTTGAAGCCCACATAGACACAACGCTCCCAAAGGGTTTTCCAATCTGTGCCACGCTGGTGCGGACCTCGGACCTCGGACCTCGGACATGTTCGCAGTCCGAAGTCCGAAGTCCGATGTCCGATGTTTTCAGGCAGGAAAAGGAAATCCCTTATGAAAGCCAGGTGAAAAGAATGACTCCATAAGGGTTTCCATTCCGTGCCACGCTGGTGCGGACCTAGGACCTCGGACCTAGGACTCAGGACACCTCTAGAAAACAAAGGCGATAAAGTATTAAAATACATGTAAGTAGCCACAATTAAGGCAATCTGGGAAATTTTCCGAAATTGGGCGCACGTTTTTCCAGATAGGCCTGATGCCCTTCTTTGCCTTCTTCAGACATATAAAAGAGGAGGGTGGCGTTGCCGGCGAGTTCTTGCAGGCCAGCTTGGCCGTCGCAGTCGGCGTTGAAGGCAGATTTCAGGCAGCGCAGAGCGAGCGGAGAATGTTGCAGCATCTCATCGCATAAGGTAATGGTGCGCGCTTCCAGTTCGGCGAGGGGGACCACGTCGTTGACTAGGCCCATGTCCAGCGCCTGCTGGGCATCGTATTGGCGACAGGTGTACCAGATCTCGCGGGCTTTTTTCTGGCCGACGATGCGGGCGAGATAACTCGCGCCGAAGCCGCCGTCGAAGCTGCCGACCTTGGGTCCGGTCTGGCCGAAGCGGGCGTTGTCGGCGGCGATGGTCAGATCGCAGACGACGTGCAGCACGTGGCCGCCGCCAATCGCCCAGCCGGCGACCATGGCCACCACCGGTTTTGGGCACGAGCGAATTTCGCGCTGCAGATCGAGCACGTTCAGGCGCGGAATGGCATCGCCATCACGGCCGCCGACGTAGCCGCCATGGCCGCGCACGCGCTGATCCCCACCGGAACAGAATGCGCGGTCGCCAGCGCCAGTGAGGACGATGACCCCGACCTCGCCATGGTCGCGGGCATGCTGCAAGGCGTCACGCAGCTCTTGCACGGTCTTCGGGGTAAAGGCGTTATGGACCTCGGGGCGATTAATGGTGAGTTTAGCGATGATCCCGTGCTCGCGCCGGAGGTGGGTGTAGAGGATGTCGGTATACCCGCGGTCCTGGGTGATCCAGGTGGGGATTTTCTTATCGGTATCGTTCATGATGCGAATCCGTTCGAACGGCGTTGTACCTGCGGTCAGGAGTAACCCATGCTCAAGACCCTGTCCCGCGTCGGCAACAGCAAAGCGTTGATCCTCGACAAGACCTTACTCGAACTTATGGGAGTTGAGAACGACCAGGTCGAGTTGCGACTCGAAGGGAATCGGCTTCTGGTGACCCCCGTCGCGGAAACCACCCGTCGGGCCGACATTGATCGCTCCAGCCAAGCCATGATTACCCGTTTTGGTGAGGCGTATAAGCGGTTGGCGCAACCGTGAGGGAAACCCGTTTCCTGAGCCTCGAAGAAAATCTCCGCTTGCATCAGCACTTGATCGAAGCGTTTGGCGGCGACGTCGGCGTGCTCAATCCGGGCGCCCTGGAATCGGCGTTGGCGCAGCCGATGATGACCGCGTTTGGTGATCTCATCCATCGCGACCTGATTGATCAGGCTGCCGCCTACCTTTTTCATCTCACCGCGAATCATCGGTTTTGCGACGGCAACAAACGCTTGGGCATGCATGCCGCAGTGGTGTTTCTTGATACCAATGGAGCCAAGGTTCTGGGTGGCATCGAGGAATGGTATGCCCTGACCATGGGGGTTGCGCAGGGGCTGTTGCGCAAACGCGAACTTGGGGAGCGTCTGCGGGTACTCATTGAAATGCCACCAATCGAATGATCAGAGGTGTTGGCTTAATCGCGCAGAAATTTTTCCACCGCCTGCAGTAGGGCCTCTGGTTTTTCACGATGAATGGCGTGGCCCGCTTCGGGGATGACCACGTTTTTCGCGTGCGGCATCAGGCGGGCCATCTCGCCCATGACCTCGACGTAGCGCGCGTCGCTACTGCCGGCGATCAATAACGTCGGACATGCAATTTCGCTCAGGCCATTCCACAAGTTCGGCATCGCACCCGCGCCAAGCTGGCGCAAGGCCCCGGCCAGACCCAATGGATCATGCTGCATGCGCCGAGCGCGCAGATCCTCGGCGGCACTGCGCGGAAAGGGCCGATGCGGCTTGAGAATGGGGTTCTGTTCCCACAGAGCGACGAAAGGCCCAAGGCCTTCTTCTTCCAGGGTTTCGGCCATTGCCATTTCATGGGTCCGCCGACTGCCTTGCAGTTCCTGGTCCTTGAATCCCGGGCCGCTGGAAATCAGCACCAAGCGGCGGATCACCTCGGGATGGCGTTGCGCCAAGACCAGGGCTAAGCGCCCGCCCATGGAATAGCCAACCACGTCGGCCGGCGCCGTCGTCCCCAGCCGGGTCGCCAGCTCATCCGCGAGAGCTTCGATCGAAAGTGTGGACGGACACGGTTTCCAGCCATGGCCTGGCAACAGCGGCGTCAGCACATCAGGTCGGTCACCCAAGACCTGGCGCCAGGTCTGGTCGTTTTCGGTGAAACCGTGCAGGGCGAGCAGCATGATCGTGGCGACGGTAGCTGATCCTTTTCGGCGACCAAGAGCCGAGGCCGGGATGCGCGCCGTCGCCTTGGCGCGCATCCGTTCCGAGGGGTCGGCTGTTTAGGGCGCGACCGAGGGCAGCTTCCAGATGTCGGCGTTGTATTCGCGCATGGTGCGGTCGGTGCTGAATTTGCCGCTGCACGCGGTGTTCAGGATGGCGGAACGCACCCAACGGGTCTGATCGCGATACGCCGTGGCGGCCTCGCCCTGTGCGCGCAGATAATCGCCGAAGTCGGCGCAGGTCAGCCAATAATCGCCCCAGTCGCTCAGCGAATGGAGAATGTCGCCAAAGATACCCGGCTCGATCTGGCTGAAATGACCGCTGCTGAGCAGGTCCAGAACCTGCGTGAGGTCGGGATTATTGGCGATGACGGACTTGGGGTCGTAATGCGGCCGCAACGCGGTGATCTCGTCGGTGGTATTGCCGAAGAGGAAGAAGTGCTCAGGGCCGACCTCTTCGCGGATCTCAATATTGGCGCCATCGAGGGTGCCGATGGTCAAGGCGCCATTCATCATGAATTTCATGTTGCCGGTTCCAGATGCCTCTTTGCCAGCGGTCGAAATTTGTTCCGACAGATCGGCAGCAGGGCAGATGCGTTCCATCAGCGAGACCCGGTAATTGGGAATGAAGGCGACGCGTAGGCGGCCGCCGATATCAGGATCATTATTGACCACGTCGGCGATATTGCCGATCAGTTTGATGATCTGCTTCGCCATGGCGTAGCCGGGCGCGGCCTTGCCGCCGAACAGCACGCAGCGGTTGGTCCAATTGGCGGTGTCGCCGCGTTTAAGGCGGTCGTACAGATGGATCACGTGCAGGGCGTTGAGCAGTTGGCGCTTATATTCGTGGATACGCTTGACCTGAACGTCGAACAGCGCATCGGGATCGAATTCAACCCCGCATTCGTGTTTGACGATACGGGCGAGATCAACTTTGTTAGCACGCTTGATCGCGGCAAATTGCTGACGGAAGCCCGCATCTTCGGCCTTGGGGATCAGGCCACGCAGGGCGCTGAGATCCGTGCGCCAGCCCTCACCGATGGTGTCGTCGATCAGCGTCGACAGACGTGGGTTACACAACGCCATCCACCGGCGCTGGGTGACGCCGTTGGTCTTATTGTTGAACTTGGCCGGAGTCAGGGCGTAGAAATCCTTGAGGATGGTTTTGGTCAGGAGCTCGCTGTGCAGAGCGGCGACGCCATTGACCGAGAACGAGCCGACGATCGCCAGCCAGGCCATGCGCACCTGCGGATGTGGCCCTTCCTCGATGAGCGACATGCGCGCCTGGCGCGCAGTATCGCCCGGCCATTTGAAGGCGATTTGGCGCATGAAGCGCGCGTTGATTTCAAAGATGATTTCCAAAACCCGTGGCAGCAGGCGCCGGAACAACTCGACCGACCATTTCTCCAGGGCTTCGGGAAGGAGGGTGTGGTTGGTGTAGGCCAGACACTTCGACGTGATCGCCCAGGCGTCTTCCCAACTGAGATGATGGATGTCCATCAGCAGGCGCATCAATTCCGGCACCGACACCGTCGGGTGGGTGTCATTGAGCTGCATCACATTCAACTCGACAAAGCGCGAGAAATCATGGCCATGCACGCGCACATAGCGGCGGACGATGTCCTTGAGCGAGGCCGAGGCGAGGAAGTACTGCTGGCGCAGACGCAGTTCCTTGCCGTTTTCGCTCTTGTCGTTGGGATACAGGACCTGCGAGATGTTTTCTGCGCCATGTTTCGCGGCAACGGCACCGACGTAGTCGCCTTGATTAAATTCGTCGAGATTGAATTCTTCGGTCGCGGTCGATTTCCACAGCCGCAGCGTATTGACGGTGCCGTTGTGATAGCCCGGGATCGGCACGTCGTAGGGAATCGCCAGGACATCCTGGGTATCGGCCCAACGCACGCGGGTGATGCCTTCGGCATCCTGGTAGAATTCGCTATGGCCGCCGAAATGAACCCGCTCAACATATTCCGGGCGTTCTAATTCCCAAGGCACGCCGTGCGCCAACCAATGATCGGGTTCTTCCAACTGATAGCCCTGAATAATGCGCTGCCGGAACATGCCGTAATCGTAGCGGATGCCGTAGCCCATCACCGGCAGCTGCAAGGTGGCGCAGGAATCGAGGAAACAGGCGGCGAGGCGGCCCAGGCCACCGTTGCCCAGGCCAGCGTCCGCTTCTTGTTCGACTAATTCTTCCCATTTCATGCCCAACTCGGCCAAGGCGGTTTTCAATTCTGCTTCCAGGTCGAGATTCAGGGCCGCATTGCCCAGGGCCCGGCCCATGAGGAATTCCATCGACAGGTAATATCCACGCCGGGCATCCGCGGCGTAATAGGCGGCATGGGTTGCTTTCCAGCGTTCCATCAGGCGGTCGCGCACGGTCTGGACCACCGCCAGGTAGCGGTAGTAATCGTTGACCTGGTGTTCATCGCGACCGTAGGTGATGCCGAGGTGCCGCTGCACGTCCCGGCGCAGGTCCGTCGCTTCCAGGCCGAGGGGCGGCAATTCCGGCGCCGTCACCCCCGCCGAGGGCGTGGGCGCGGCAAAGCGGGCGAGACGTTTGGTCGGGCGGGGGGTCGGCATGGGAGCGGTTTCCAATCTGGGCTGGGAGTCTGGGTGACCGACAGAGGTCTGGCAAGTTGCGTCATGCAGCTATTCGTGAGCGGCGTGAACAAGCTGTTGCTCAGATCTTCATCAGGCTTTGAACTGGCGCAGCGCGGCTGCATGCAGGGCGCGGTACGGTTCTGCGGCAAAGGGTTCGTCGCTCAGATGCATCTCAGCCGCCCGGATTGCCGCTGCGTAGAGCGCCAGCAGGCAGGTCGGCGCATCATCACGCCGCTGGTCGTCGAGGGCATGGGGCGGCCAGGCTCGCCAGCGTTCGGCAAGCGCGGTGGGATCGTCTTCGGGTAAAAGACAAGCGGCCAGGGTGCGAAGGAGGCGGCTGTCAAGATCAGCATCGACGCCGTCAACCCCCGCTAGCCACGCCAGCCACGCCTGCTTCAGCAAAGCCTGTTCTGCCACAGATAGGTGATCATCTCGGTGCAGGGCCACGCTGACTAGGCGCTCGACGCAACGCAGCGCCGGTGCAGTCCAGGTGCCGTGGCGGGCAACCGCGTCAGCCCCTTCGCGGTAGATGAGGCGGGCGCGGGTCAGGTCCTGTTTGCGCTCGGCCAGAACTCCCAAGTTGAAGGCCGCTGCGGCGCCGACTTCGGCGTCGGCAGTCGCTTGGGCTCGCTCTAAAGCGGCATGGAGCAGGGTGAACGCGGCTCGGGCGTCGTGGACGTGATCGGCCGCGAGTTCACCCATGGCGACCAAAAAGCGCCCCCAGACTGGTCCCGGAGGTGGGGTTTCGCGCAGGTCGCGCCACACGGCCTCGCCCTGTGCGTAAAGCGCCGGGGGGATCGGCGCACCCTGGGCATGCACGCTCAGGAATGCGTTCAGCACGGTTTCAGAAGGGGGGGCGGCCATGGTCGCGCAGCCTGGGGTCCCGTTGGCCCTGGTCCATGGGGCAGGTGAACGGGCTTGGGGGTGCGAGGCGGCACCGCCCTTGCGGGCGAGGACCCAGGGCCGACGCTGCCCGACCTTTCCGAATGGAACCCGAGCGGAACCGATCATGAGCGACGACCACAAGCCCCACGTCAAAGAAGCCAAACCGACCAAGCCCGGCGAAGGCGACGGCGCCAAGTTAGCCTCTCGGCCGATGACGTTGGGCGATCATCTGTTCATCTGGACCATGGTCATCCTGGTCGGCGTGGTGTTCGGCATCGGTCCCAGCTTTGGGCTAATCTTCGCCAGTCGCGGATCCTTGTCGTCATACAACGTGGATCAAGTCCAGGTGGATCGCCGGCAACGTACCGCCGCGACGCTGCAGCAGGTGCTTGGCTGGGGTGAGCAATGGGAAAAGGAAAACCAAGAGCAATATGCGCGTGCCTATCGTAAGGCTCAGCTCGCCGAAGCGCGTGGCCTGATGCCCGGTGCCGCGCAGCGTGAGGAATTGCTGCAAGATTTTTATCAGAAGAAGACGGCTCGTGGCCGCGATTATTTGTCGACCCTGCGTGATGATCGTCTCGGGTCCGAGATTTCGACTGAGACCCTGCGGACCTTTCTTGCTGAGCGCTTTGCCAATGCGGCCCTGGATGCACGTCTGACCGTTGCCCCCGTGGTGTCGCGTAGTGCTGCCAGCAGCACGATGACGATGGTGATGACCGGTTTTGAAAGCGAAGAGGTCATCCTGTCCGCACAACCGCTGATGGAGCCGGTAACGGCCGGTGCCGATGACCCAGCCATCCGCCGCGCTTATGACGAATTGCAATTGCGCGACCGTTTCATCGAACCCGCCGTACGCCTGATCAGTGTGGCTGTCGCTGACCCCGCCCGATTCCTAGCCACCCAGCCGGAGCCCACGGACGCAGCAGTGACGGCTTGGTATCAAGCCCATCTCGAACGTTTTATAGTACCGTCGACCACTCCGGATGTCGACCAGACTCCGGCGCCGGTGGTTCATCGTCCGCTCGATGAGGTCAAGACCGAGGTGGTGCAGGCCCTCAAGCTGGAGGGGGCGCAAGCTCAGGCGCTGGAACAGATCAGCCGCCTGCAGACCGCAGTCGTGGACGGTGCCCTGGAAACCAAAGATGCCGCCGCTTTTGCCGCTGCCGTGGCTGCCACTGATGGTCGGCTCATTGCCGAGATCGCCCTGCCCGAAGACGCACGCGATGATCTCAACCTGGGTCCCGAACTCGGCATTCTCAAGGGTCGCAGTGCGCGCAGCATTGGCTTGGTCGCGGGCAAGCCGGGTGAATATATCAGCGATCATCAATTGACCTCCAGTGGTGCCTGGGTCGTGATCCGACTGATCGGTCGCCGCGAAGCCCGGCAGCGCGAATTGAGCGATCCGGCCGTGTTGGCCGAAGTCCAGCGCTACCTGAGCGCCAAACAGGCCTACCCCAAACTGCTCGCCGAAGCGGAGGCCCTGCGCGCCCGTGCGGAAGCCGCCGGCCCGGGCGGTTTGCGTACCGTGTTTGTCGACGACGCTGAGGTCGCGGCCCGCTGGCAGGTGCCCGTGTCGCGCAGCCGCTTGAATGCGATGAGCACGCTGGCCGCTCCTGCGCCCGCTGATGAAGGGTCTGCCCGCGGAGAAGCCCGCTGGGCCGCCAGTCTGGCCGTGGCCGGCAATCCGGTGGTCATTGCCGAGACCGCCAAGGAAGGCGAAGTCGCCCGCGTCCGTCTGGTCCAATGCGTCGGCATCAGTGCTGGCGAACCGCTGCCCGCCACCGGCCAGGGCCTGGCTGTCTCCCGCGTGCGCCAAGCCTTTGCTCGGGGTTTGGAAATCCAGGCCATGCAGGCACTGGAACGCGAGATGTCGCGCTGAGGTCCGCGCTGCGTGTTGGCGATCGTCAGCACACGTGCGGCGGGATAATTGCGTAGCGGTTTTGTGCACCGAAAGACCGAAAGGTATTCCATGGCTGCGCCTCTTCTTGAAAGCAACTGCCCCGGTCTGGAATTGATCGCGCGCGGCAAAGTGCGTGATCTGTACCGCACCAACGGCGGCCTGCTGATCGTCGCCACTGATCGGCTCAGCGCCTTTGACGTGGTGATGACGTCGCCGATTCCCGATAAGGGGCGGATCCTGACCCAGCTCAGCTTGTTCTGGTTCAATTTGCTCGGCGATGTCTGCTCGAATCATCTGATCACGGCGGATATCCGGCGCATGCCGACCGCGGTGCAGGCCTACGCCGATCAGCTCGCGGGCCGAACTATGTTTGTTGAGGCCCTGCGCATCCTGCCGGTCGAAGCCATCGTGCGCGGCTATCTCAGCGGTTCCGGGTGGAAGGAATACCGCGCCAGCGGCACGGTCTGCGGGATCACCCTGCCGACTGGTCTGGTGGACAGTTCCAAGCTGCCGCGCTCGCTCTATACGCCGTCGACTAAAGCGGCCCTGGGTGCGCACGACGAAAATATTCCCCCCGACCAAGCCGCGGCGATCATCGGTCCGCAGGCCCAGGCTGTCGCCGCCACCTCTGTGCGTTTGTATGAACGTGCGCGCGACCACGCGGCCAAGCTCGGCATTATTATCGCCGATACCAAATTCGAGTTCGGCGTCGATGCCCAGAATCGCTTGGTCCTCGCCGACGAGGTGCTCACTCCCGATTCCAGCCGGTTCTGGCCCGCCGATCGCTACGTCGCCGGACGTGCCCAAGACAGTTTCGACAAGCAATACGTGCGCGATTATCTGGAATCGATCCACTTCGATAAGAACGGCGGCGGCATCGATCTGCCCGCGGAAGTGGTCGCCCGGACACGGGATAAATATCTCGAAGCGTTCCGCATTATTACGGGACGGCCGGCAGAGGTGTAGCTCGGAATTGTCCCGGTCCGGGAGTCGTTTCATTGCCACAGTCCGGAAGTCGTTTCATAGCCCCGCCCCGCGGCAATGATTGCTTTCGAATGGTACCACTGGCTCATCGCCGCCATCGGCGCTTTGGCGATCGGCCTTGGCAAGACCGGGGTGCCGGGCTTCGGCATTTTTGTTGTTCCGGGGTACGCATTATTGATCGATGATGCGGTGGCCTCGGCCGGGTGGTTGCTGCCGCTCCTGATCGCTGCGGACATTTTCGCGGTGGCCTATCATCGGCGCCATGCCCAGATTCCGCGCTTGCTCGAACTGGTGCCGTGGGTCCTGGTGGGAATGATCCTGGGTGGAGT